>OGQZ01001170.1_pt1 | contig 20686 bp, 13 predicted proteins | sample 1553321 | NCBI WGS metagenome assembly OGQZ01 (sample SAMEA2579958, study PRJEB22360) | human gut metagenome | reverse complement strand
GGGTTTGTCTGCGTTTATTGGCAGATAATGAGGCCTTATTGATTGCCGGTTATGAAGGCGTTTCGTTGTGGCGAACAGGTGAAGTCATCGATGGAAACATTGTTTTTTCGCCACGCGGCTGGAGCGATTTTTGTCCGCTGAAAGAGAGGGCGTTATGTCAGCTTCCCTGAAGAATCAACAAGGCTTTAGCCTGCCGGAGGTAATGTTGGCGATGGTGTTGATGGTGATGATTGTCACTGCGTTATCGGGTTTCCAGCGAACATTAATGAACAGTCTTGCCAGCAGAAACCAGTACCAACAGCTCTGGCGGCATGGCTGGCAGCAAACGCAACTGCGTGCGATTTCGCCACCTGCCAACTGGCAGGTCAACCGAATGCAGACATCGCAGGCGGGATGTGTCAGCATCAGCGTTACGCTAGTTTCACCCGGGGGCAGAGAAGGCGAGATGACCCGCCTGCATTGCCCGAATCGTCAGTAGTCAGGAGCCGCTATGTTAAGGGTCTACCATTCCAATCGTCTGGACGTGCTGGAAGCGTTGATGGAGTTTATTGTCGAACGCGAACGGCTGGACGATCCTTTCGAACCAGAGATGATTCTGGTGCAAAGTACCGGTATGGCGCAGTGGCTGCAAATGACCCTGTCGCAAAAGTTTGGTATTGCGGCAAACATTGATTTTCCGCTGCCTGCGAGCTTTATCTGGGATATGTTCGTCCGGGTGTTACCGGAAATCCCCAAAGAGAGCGCCTTTAACAAACAGAGCATGAGCTGGAAACTGATGACTCTGTTGCCGCAATTGCTGGATCGCGAAGACTTTACCCTGTTGCGGCATTATCTGACTGACGATAGCGACAAGCGAAAACTGTTCCAGCTTTCCTCAAAAGCGGCGGACCTGTTTGACCAGTATCTGGTCTATCGCCCGGACTGGCTGGTGGAGATAAAGGCCGGGAATCTGGTAGAAGGACTTGGAGAGGCGCAGGCCTGGCAAGCGCCGTTGTGGAAGGCGTTGGTGGAATATACCGACGAACTCGGGCAACCGCGCTGGCACCGCGCCAATCTTTATCAGCGCTTTATCGAAACGCTGGAGTCCGCGACGACCTGCCCGCCGGGGTTACCTTCGCGCGTCTTTATATGCGGTATTTCCGCGTTACCGCCTGTTTATCTCCAGGCGCTACAGGCGCTGGGTAAACATATTGAAATCCATCTCCTGTTTACCAACCCCTGCCGTTATTACTGGGGCGACATTAAAGATCCTGCTTATCTGGCGAAACTGCTGACTCGCCAGCGCCGACACAGTTTTGAAGATCGCGAATTACCGCTATTTCGCGACAGCGAAAATGCCGGACAGCTCTTTAACAGCGATGGTGAACAGGATGTCGGCAACCCGCTGCTGGCCTCATGGGGCAAGCTTGGGCGCGACTACATTTATCTCCTTTCTGATCTGGAGGGCAGCCAGGAGCTGGACGCCTTTGTCGATGTCACGCCAGATAACCTGCTGCATAACATTCAGTCTGACATTCTGGAACTTGAAAACTGCGCTGTTGCGGGTGTGAATATCGAAGAGTTTTCCCGTAGCGATAACAAACGCCTGCTTGATCCACTGGATAACAGTATCACCTTCCACGTTTGCCATAGCCCGCAGCGCGAAGTTGAAGTTTTACACGATCGCCTGCTGGCGATGCTGGAGGAAGACCCGACACTCACTCCGCGCGACATCATCGTGATGGTGGCCGACATCGACAGCTACAGTCCGTTTATTCAGGCTGTGTTTGGTAGCGCACCTGCGGATCGTTACCTACCTTACGCCATTTCCGACCGTCGGGCGCGGCAGTCGCATCCTGTACTTGAAGCGTTTATCAGCCTGTTATCACTGCCTGACAGTCGCTTTGTGTCGGAGGACGTTCTGGCATTACTGGATGTGCCGGTGCTGGCGGCGCGGTTTGACATCACCGAAGAAGGGCTGCGTTATTTACGCCAGTGGGTCAACGAGTCTGGCATTCGTTGGGGGATAGATGACGACAACGTTCGCGAGCTGGAACTCCCCGCCACCGGACAACACACCTGGCGATTTGGCCTGACGCGTATGTTGCTGGGCTACGCGATGGAGAGCGCGCAGGGCGAGTGGCAATCGGTTCTACCTTATGATGAATCGAGCGGCTTAATTGCAGAACTAGTGGGGCATCTGGCTTCACTGCTAATGCAGCTAAACATCTGGCGTCGCGGGCTGGCGCAGGAGCGTCCGCTGGAAGAGTGGTTGCCGGTTTGTCGCGATATGCTCAACGCCTTCTTCCTGCCGGATGCGGAAACCGAAGCGGCGATGACGCTGATCGAACAACAATGGCAGGCGATTATCGCCGAAGGTTTAGGTGCGCAGTATGGCGACGCGGTGCCGCTGTCACTATTGCGTGATGAACTGGCACAGCGCCTGGATCAGGAACGTATCAGCCAGCGTTTTCTCGCCGGACCGGTTAACATTTGTACTCTGATGCCAATGCGTTCCATCCCATTCAAAGTGGTTTGCCTGCTGGGAATGAACGACGGCGTTTATCCACGCCAGCTTGCGCCATTGGGCTTTGACCTGATGAGCCAGAAACCGAAGCGTGGCGACCGTAGCCGTCGCGATGACGACCGCTATCTGTTCCTGGAAGCGTTAATTTCCGCGCAGCAAAAACTCTATATCAGCTATATCGGGCGTTCTATTCAGGATAACAGTGAACGTTTCCCGTCGGTACTGGTGCAGGAACTGATCGACTACATCGGGCAAAGCCATTATCTACCGGGCGATGAAGCGCTCAACTGTGATGAAAGCGAGGCAAGGGTAAAAGCGCATCTTACTTGCCTCCATACCCGGATGCCGTTTGATCCGCAAAACTACCAGCCAGGCGAACGACAAAGCTATGCTCGTGAATGGCTACCTGCGGCCAGCCAGGCTGGTAAAGCACATTCTGAATTTGTTCAGCCGCTGCCGTTTACCTTACCGGAAACCGTGCCGCTGGAAACGCTACAACGATTCTGGGCACATCCGGTACGGGCGTTCTTCCAGATGCGTTTGCAGGTGAACTTCCGTACTGAAGACAGCGAAATCCCCGACACCGAGCCATTTATTCTGGAAGGGCTTAGCCGTTATCAAATCAATCAGCAGTTATTGAATGCACTGGTTGAGCAGGATGATGCCGAACGCTTGTTCCGCCGCTTCCGGGCGGCAGGGGATTTACCGCATGGCGCTTTTGGTGAAATTTTCTGGGAAACACAGTGCCAGGAGATGCAGCAGCTTGCCGACAGAGTTATTGCCTGTCGCCAGCCGGGGCAGAGTATGGAAATTGATCTCGCCTGCAACGGTGTGCAGATAACTGGCTGGTTGCCGCAGGTGCAGCCGGATGGCCTGTTGCGCTGGCGTCCCTCTTTATTAAGTGTGGCGCAGGGAATGCAACTTTGGCTGGAACACCTTGTCTACTGTGCCAGCGGTGGTAATGGTGAAAGTCGCCTTTTTCTACGCAAAGACGGCGAGTGGCGTTTTCCGCCGCTTGCAGCCGAACAGGCTTTGCATTACCTCTCACAACTGATTGAGGGGTATCGTGAAGGAATGTCCGCGCCATTGCTGGTGTTACCTGAAAGTGGCGGCGCGTGGCTAAAAACCTGTTATGACGCGCAAAACGATGCCATGCTGGATGACGATTCCACGTTACAAAAAGCCCGTACGAAATTCCTTCAGGCTTACGAAGGCAACATGATGGTGCGTGGCGAAGGTGATGATATCTGGTATCAACGGCTCTGGCGGCAATTAACACCAGAGACAATGGAGGCCATCGTTGAACAGTCGCAACGTTTCCTGTTACCGCTGTTTCGCTTTAATCAGTCATGAGTGCTGTATAAAAATTGCGCAATATATCTGCTTGCTTTATGATGCGCACCAGTCACGGACTGATGGATATATAGACATAGGCTGACTCGTGCAGCACAAGATTAAATTCTGGCAGATGATTTGCGTTAACCTGTTGAATCTGGCCAGAAAATAAAGTTGATTATGAGGTCCGTGAATGCCCAGCAGCACCTGGTTCAAAGCATTATTGTTGTTTGTTGCCCTTTGGGCACCCTTAAGTCAGGCAGAAACGGGATGGCAGCCGATTCAGGAAACCATCCGTAAAAGTGATAAAGATAACCGCCAGTATCAGGCTATACGTCTGGATAACGGTATGGTGGTCTTGCTGGTTTCTGATCCGCAGGCGGTTAAATCGCTCTCGGCGCTGGTAGTGCCCGTTGGGTCGCTGGAAGATCCCGAGGCGTACCAGGGGCTGGCACATTACCTTGAACATATGAGTCTGATGGGGTCGAAAAAGTACCCGCAGGCTGACAGTCTGGCCGAATATCTCAAAATGCACGGCGGCAGTCACAATGCCAGCACGGCACCGTATCGCACGGCTTTCTATCTGGAAGTTGAGAACGACGCCTTGCCCGGTGCGGTAGACCGCCTGGCGGACGCTATTGCAGAACCCTTGCTCGACAAGAAATACGCCGAACGTGAACGTAATGCAGTGAATGCCGAATTAACCATGGCGCGTACGCGTGACGGGATGCGCATGGCACAGGTCAGCGCAGAAACCATTAACCCGGCACACCCCGGTTCAAAGTTTTCTGGTGGTAACCTCGAAACTTTAAGCGACAAACCCGGAAATCCGGTACAGCAGGCGCTGAAAGATTTCCACGAGAAGTACTATTCCGCCAATCTGATGAAGGCGGTTATTTACAGCAATAAACCGCTGCCGGAGTTGGCAAAAATGGCGGCGGACACCTTTGGTCGCGTGCTGAACAAAGAGAGCAAAAAACCGGAAATCACCGTGCCGGTAGTCACCGACGCGCAAAAGGGCATTATCATTCATTACGTCCCGGCGCTGCCGCGTAAAGTTCTGCGCGTTGAGTTTCGCATCGATAACAATTCAGCGAAGTTCCGTAGTAAAACGGATGAATTGATTACCTATCTGATCGGTAATCGCAGCCCAGGTACACTTTCTGACTGGCTGCAAAAGCAGGGATTAGTTGAGGGCATTAGCGCCAATTCCGATCCTATCGTCAACGGCAACAGCGGCGTATTAGCGATCTCTGCGTCTTTAACCGATAAAGGTCTGGCGAATCGCGATCAGGTTGTGGCGGCCATTTTTAGCTACCTCAATCTGTTACGCGAAAAAGGGATTGATAAACAATACTTCGATGAACTGGCGAATGTGCTGGATATCGACTTCCGTTATCCGTCAATCACCCGTGATATGGATTACGTCGAATGGCTGGCAGATACCATGATTCGCGTTCCTGTTGAGCATACGCTGGATGCAGTCAATATTGCCGATCGGTACGACGCTAAAGCAGTAAAAGAACGCCTGGCGATGATGACGCCGCAGAATGCGCGTATCTGGTATATCAGCCCGAAAGAGCCGCACAACAAAACGGCTTACTTTGTCGATGCGCCGTATCAGGTCGATAAAATTAGCGCACAAACTTTCGCTGACTGGCAGAAAAAAGCAGCCGACATTGCGCTCTCTTTGCCAGAGCTTAACCCCTATATTCCTGACGATTTCTCGCTGATTAAGTCAGAGAAGAAATATGACCATCCAGAGCTGATTGTTGATGAGTCGAATCTGCGTGTGGTGTATGCGCCAAGCCGTTATTTTTCCAGCGAACCCAAAGCTGATGTCAGCCTGATTTTGCGTAACCCGAAAGCCATGGACAGCGCCCGCAATCAGGTGATGTTTGCGCTCAATGATTATCTTGCCGGACTGGCGCTTGATCAGTTAAGCAACCAGGCGTCGGTTGGTGGCATAAGTTTTTCCACCAACGCTAACAACGGCCTTATGGTTAATGCCAATGGTTACACCCAGCGCCTGCCGCAGCTGTTCCAGGCTCTGCTGGAGGGCTACTTTAGCTATACCGCTACGGAAGATCAGCTTGAGCAGGCGAAGTCCTGGTATAACCAGATGATGGATTCTGCAGAAAAGGGCAAAGCGTTCGAGCAGGCGATTATGCCCGCGCAGATGCTCTCGCAAGTGCCGTACTTCTCGCGAGATGAACGGCGCAAAATTTTGCCTTCAATCACTTTGAAAGAGGTGCTGGCCTATCGCGACGCCTTAAAATCAGGGGCTCGACCAGAGTTTATGGTTATTGGCAACATGACCGAAGCCCAGGCAACAACGCTGGCACGCGATGTGCAAAAACAGTTGGGCGCTGATGGTTCGGAGTGGTGTCGTAACAAAGATGTCGTGGTCGATAAAAAACAATCCGTCATCTTTGAAAAAGCCGGTAACAGCACCGACTCCGCACTGGCAGCGGTATTTGTACCGACTGGCTACGATGAATACACCAGCTCAGCCTATAGCTCTCTGTTGGGGCAGATCGTACAGCCGTGGTTCTACAATCAGTTGCGTACCGAAGAACAGTTGGGCTATGCCGTGTTTGCGTTTCCAATGAGCGTGGGGCGTCAGTGGGGCATGGGCTTCCTGTTGCAAAGCAATGATAAACAGCCTTCATTCTTGTGGGAGCGTTACAAGGCGTTTTTCCCAACCGCAGAGGCAAAATTGCGGACGATGAAGCCAGAAGAGTTTGCGCAAATCCAGCAGGCGGTAATTACCCAGATGCTGCAGGCACCGCAAACGCTCGGCGAAGAAGCATCGAAGTTAAGTAAAGATTTCGATCGCGGCAATATGCGCTTCGATTCGCGTGATAAAATCGTGGCCCAGATAAAACTGCTGACGCCGCAAAAACTGGCCGATTTCTTCCATCAGGCGGTGGTCGAGCCGCAAGGCATGGCTATTCTGTCGCAGATTTCCGGTAGCCAGAACGGGAAAGCCGAATATGTGCATCCTGAAGGCTGGAAAGTGTGGGAGAACGTCAGCGCGTTGCAGCAAACAATGCCCCTGATGAGTGAAAAGAATGAGTGATGTCGCCGAGACACTAGATCCTTTGCGCTTGCCCTTACAGGGCGAGCGCCTGATTGAAGCCTCTGCCGGCACAGGCAAAACCTTTACGATTGCGGCGCTCTATTTGCGCCTGTTACTTGGACTAGGCGGTTCTGCCGCCTTTCCCCGCCCGCTGACCGTTGAAGAACTGCTGGTGGTCACCTTTACCGAGGCTGCCACGGCAGAATTGCGCGGTCGTATCCGTAGCAATATCCACGAGTTGCGCATCGCCTGTTTGCGTGAAACCACCGACAATCCACTGTACGAACGCCTGCTGGAAGAGATCGACGATAAAGCGCAAGCCGCGCAGTGGTTGTTGTTAGCCGAACGGCAGATGGATGAAGCGGCAGTCTTTACTATTCACGGTTTTTGCCAGCGCATGCTCAACCTGAATGCCTTTGAATCCGGCATGCTGTTTGAGCAGCAGCTGATTGAAGATGAGTCTCTGCTACGCTACCAGGCCTGCGCCGATTTCTGGCGTCGCCACTGCTACCCGCTGCCGCGTGAAATTGCCCAGGTCGTCTTTGAAACCTGGAAAGGACCGCAGGCGTTGCTGCGCGATATTAATCGTTATCTGCAAGGCGAAGCGCCGGTTATCAAAGCGCCGCCGCCCGATGATGAAACGCTGGCTTCCCGCCACGCGCAAATTGTGGCGCGTATTGATACGGTAAAACAGCAGTGGCGCGACGCGGTGGGTGAACTGGATGCGCTGATCGAATCTTCTGGTATTGATCGACGCAAGTTTAACCGTAGCAATCAGGCTAAATGGATCGACAAGATCAGCGCCTGGGCAGAAGAAGAGACCAACAGTTATCAGTTACCGGAGTCGCTGGAAAAATTCTCTCAGCGTTTCTTAGAAGATCGCACGAAAGCCGGGGGGGAAACCCCGCGACATCCACTGTTTGAGGCGATCGATCAACTGCTTGCAGAACCATTGTCGATCCGCGATCTGGTGATCACCCGCGCATTGGCTGAGATCCGCGAAACAGTAGCGCGTGAAAAACGCCGCCGTGGCGAATTGGGTTTTGATGACATGTTAAGTCGGCTCGATTCCGCGCTGCGTAGCGAAAGCGGAGAGGTGTTGGCAGCGGCGATCCGTACGCGATTCCCGGTGGCAATGATCGATGAATTTCAGGATACCGACCCCCAGCAGTACCGAATTTTTCGCCGTATCTGGCACCATCAGCCGGAAACCGCATTGTTGCTGATTGGCGACCCGAAACAGGCCATATATGCATTCCGGGGTGCGGATATCTTCACTTATATGAAGGCGCGTAGCGAAGTTCACGCCCACTACACTTTAGATACCAACTGGCGCTCCGCACCAGGAATGGTGAACAGCGTGAATAAGCTTTTCAGTCAGACTGATGACGCGTTCATGTTTCGCGAAATTCCTTTTATTCCAGTGAAATCAGCCGGGAAAAATCAGGCGTTACGTTTTGTGTTTAAAGGTGAAACGCAGCCTGCGATGAAAATGTGGCTGATGGAAGGCGAAAGCTGCGGCGTTGGCGACTATCAAAGTACCATGGCGCAGGTATGTGCTGCGCAAATCCGCGACTGGCTACAAGCCGGACAGCGGGGCGAAGCGTTGCTGATGAACGGCGACGACGCGCGTCCGGTGCGTGCTTCGGACATCAGTGTGCTGGTGCGCAGCCGCCAGGAGGCCGCTCAGGTGCGCGATGCCTTAACGCTGCTGGAAATCCCTTCCGTTTACCTTTCGAACCGCGACAGTGTTTTTGAAACTCTGGAAGCGCAGGAGATGCTTTGGCTGTTGCAGGCGGTGATGACTCCCGAACGTGAGAACACCCTGCGCAGTGCGCTGGCAACGTCAATGATGGGGCTGAATGCGCTGGATATTGAAACGCTGAATAATGACGAACATGCGTGGGATGCGGTAGTCGAAGAGTTCGATGGTTATCGGCAAATCTGGCGCAAACGTGGCGTTATGCCGATGCTGCGGGCGCTGATGTCGGCGCGTAACATTGCTGAAAACTTGCTGGCAACGGCAGGCGGTGAGCGGCGTCTTACCGATATCTTGCATATCAGCGAACTGCTACAAGAAGCCGGAACGCAGCTGGAAAGTGAACATGCGCTGGTACGCTGGTTATCGCAACATATCCTCGAGCCAGACAGTAATGCCTCCAGCCAACAAATGCGCCTCGAAAGTGATAAACATCTGGTGCAGATTGTCACGATCCATAAATCAAAAGGGCTGGAATATCCGCTGGTCTGGTTGCCATTTATTACCAATTTCCGCGTCCAGGATCAGGCGTTCTATCACGATCGCCACTCGTTTGAGGCTGTTCTGGATCTTAACGCTGCGCCAGAAAGTGTCGATCTCGCGGAGGCCGAACGTCTGGCGGAAGATCTGCGTTTGCTTTACGTGGCGCTGACGCGTTCGGTTTGGCATTGCAGTCTCGGCGTTGCACCGCTGGTGCGCCGTCGTGGCGATAAAAAAGGTGACACCGACGTCCACCAAAGTGCGCTCGGGCGTTTGCTGCAAAAAGGGGAACCGCAAGATGCGGCAGGACTTCGCACCTGTATTGAAGCGTTATGCGATGATGATATTGCCTGGCAAACGGCACAAACGGGTGATAACCAGCCCTGGCAGGTTAATGATGCTATAACTGCAGAACTGAATGCGAGGACACTACAACGATTGCCCGGCGATAACTGGCGTGTCACCAGCTACTCCGGTTTGCAGCAGCGTGGTCACGGTATCGCTCAGGATCTGATGCCACGGCTGGATGTTGATGCCGCAGGCGTGGTCAGCGTCGTTGAAGAACCGACGTTAACACCGCATCAGTTCCCGCGCGGTGCGTCACCGGGGACATTCTTGCACAGTTTGTTTGAAGACCTCGATTTTACCCAGCCGGTTGACCCGAACTGGGTACAGGAAAAACTGGAACTCGGCGGCTTTGAATCGCAGTGGGAACCGGTGTTGACCGAGTGGATCACGGCTGTCCTCCAGGCACCTCTCAATGAAACGGGTGTTAGCCTGAGTCAGCTTTCCGACCGCGATAAACAGGTGGAGATGGAGTTTTACCTGCCGATTAGTGAACCGCTCATCGCCAGCCAGCTTGATGCACTAATTCGCCAGTTTGATCCGCTATCCGCTGGCTGCCCGCCGCTGGAGTTCATGCAGGTACGCGGCATGTTAAAAGGCTTTATCGACCTGGTATTCCGCCACGAAGGGCGTTATTACCTGCTCGACTATAAATCCAACTGGCTGGGTGAAGACAGTTCGGCTTACACCCAACAGGCTATGGCAGCGGCGATGCAGGCACACCGCTATGATCTGCAATATCAGCTTTATACCCTGGCGCTGCACCGTTATCTGCGCCATCGCATTGCTGATTACGACTATGATCGTCACTTTGGCGGCGTTATCTATCTGTTCCTGCGTGGCGTTGATAAAGAACATCCGCAACAAGGGATTTACACAACCCGACCCAACGCCGGGTTGATTGACCTGATGGATGAGATGTTTGCCGGTATGACCCTGGAGGAGGCGTAATGAAATTGCAAAAGCAATTACTGGAAGCTGTGGAGCACAAACAGCTACGCCCGCTGGATGTGCAATTTGCCCTGACCGTGGCGGGAGATGAACATCCTGCCGTCACCCTCGCGGCAGCCCTGTTAAGCCACGACGCCGGGGAAGGGCATGTCTGTTTACCGCTCTCACGACTGGAAAATAACGAGGAGTCACATCCGCTGTTAGCAACCTGTGTCAGTGAAATCGGTGAGTTACAAAATTGGGAAGAATGCTTGCTGGCTTCACAAGCGGTCAGCCGGGGAGATGAACCAACGCCGATGATCCTCTGTGGTGATCGTCTTTATTTGAATCGCATGTGGTGTAACGAGCGCACAGTGGCACGCTTTTTCAACGAAGTGAATCATGCCATTGAGGTTGATGAAGCTCTACTGGCGCAAACCCTGGACAAACTTTTTCCAGTAAGCGATGAAATTAACTGGCAAAAAGTTGCGGCGGCAGTGGCGCTGACGCGGCGGATCTCGGTGATTTCCGGCGGCCCTGGCACCGGTAAAACGACCACCGTAGCGAAGTTGCTGGCAGCGTTAATTCAAATGGCAGACGGCGAACGCTGCCGTATCCGTCTGGCTGCACCAACGGGTAAAGCTGCCGCGCGCTTAACCGAATCTCTCGGCAAGGCTTTGCGCCAGTTACCGCTGACCGATGAACAAAAGAAACGCATTCCGGAAGATGCCAGCACTTTGCACCGATTGCTGGGTGCGCAGCCGGGTAGCCAGCGTTTACGTCATCATGCCGGTAACCCGCTGCATCTTGATGTGCTGGTGGTAGATGAAGCGTCAATGATCGATCTGCCTATGATGTCGAGACTGATCGACGCCTTGCCCGATCATGCGCGAGTGATCTTTCTCGGCGATCGTGATCAACTGGCTTCGGTTGAGGCTGGGGCAGTGCTGGGCGATATCTGCGCTTATGCCAATGCCGGCTTTACCGCCGAGCGTGCCGGGCAGTTGAGCCGCCTGACGGGAACTCACGTTCCGGCAGGAACTGGCACAGAAGCGGCATCTTTGCGCGACAGTCTCTGCCTGCTGCAAAAAAGCTATCGTTTCGGCAGCGATTCTGGCATTGGTCAGTTAGCTGCGGCGATCAACCGTGGTGATAAAACGGCAGTGAAAACCGTTTTTCAGCAGGATTTTTCTGATATCGAAAAACGGCTTTTACAGAGCGGCGAAGATTATATTGCGATGCTTGAGGAAGCTCTTGCGGGTTACGGACGTTATCTGGATCTGCTGCAAGCGCGTGCCGAGCCGGATTTAATCATTCAGGCGTTCAATGAGTACCAGCTTTTGTGCGCCCTGCGGGAAGGGCCGTTTGGCGTGGCTGGACTGAATGAGCGAATTGAGCAGTTTATGCAACAGAAGCGCAAAATTCATCGTAATCCGCACTCTCGTTGGTACGAAGGCCGACCGGTGATGATTGCCCGTAATGACAGCGCGCTTGGGTTGTTTAATGGCGATATCGGTATCGCTCTGGATCGTGGGCAGGGGACGCGCGTCTGGTTTGCGATGCCGGACGGCAATATTAAGTCTGTGCAACCGAGTCGCTTGCCAGAGCACGAAACTACGTGGGCGATGACGGTACATAAATCGCAGGGATCGGAGTTCGACCATGCGGCGTTGATTTTACCGAGCCAACGCACGCCGGTAGTAACACGAGAGCTGGTTTACACCGCGGTGACCCGCGCGCGTCGCCGTCTGTCGCTGTATGCCGATGAGCGCATTTTAAGTGCGGCAATTGCCACGCGCACCGAGCGGCGCAGCGGTCTGGCGGCGTTGTTTAGTTCACGGGGATAAACGTAATTGCCGGATGCGACGCACGAGTGTTACGCATGTCGCATCCGGCGATTTTCATCGCTTACCCCAAATCCGCCATCAACACTTTGGATTTACGCTGGTAGTTGTACAACTGCTTTTTGCTCTCGGGCAGTAAATCAATATCCACTGGGGTAAATCCACGTTCCTGGAACCAGTGAATACTGCGCGTGGTCAGCACAAATAATTTGCTTAAGCCGCTCTGCTTCGCCTGAGCGGCAATGCGTTCCAGCAGAACCTCGCCCCGTGATGAACTGCGGTAATCCGGGTGAACTGCCACACAGGCCATTTCCCCAATCTTCTCTTCCGGGAAAGGATAGAGCGCGGCGCAGGCAATAGTCGTGTTATCGCGCTGAATAATGGTGAATTTGTCGATTTCCATCTCCAGCTGCTCGCGAGAACGGCGTACCAGAATACCTTGCTGCTCCAGCGGGCGAATCAACTCCAGAATACCGCCAATATCATTGATTGTTGCGCGACGAATCTGCTCGGCGCTTTCCATCACAATCTGCGTACCGATACCGTCGCGTGAGAACAACTCTTGCAATAGCGCGCCATCTTCCTGATAACTGATTAAATGACAGCGACGCACGCCGCTGCGGCAGGCTTTCACTGCGCCACGCAAAAAGCGCACCGTACCGGAGTTGTAATCGCCTTTCTCTTCCTGGGCTTCTACCCGCGCTTGCGCTTCGTTAGGGAAAAGTTCGGAGACAATATCACCGTCGTCATTAGTGACGCCCTGGGAAGAGCAAAAACCAATCATCTTTTCAGCTTTCAGTTTGATGGCCAGTTGAGTGGCAATCTCTTCCGAGGTCAGATTAAAGCTCTCGCCAGTGACTGAAACAGCGACCGGCCCCATTAGCACTATTGCACCGCTGTCCAGTTGACGATGGATCGCGTCTTCATCAATCCGCCGGATACGCCCGCTATGGCAGTAATCCACGCCGTCATCGACGCCCAGCGGCTGGGCGATAATAAAATTGCCACTGACGACGTTGATATGCGCGCCCTGTAGCGGCGTGTTATTGAGACTCATCGACAGGCGAGCAGTAATATCCAGTTGCAATGTTCCCGCAGCCTGCTTCACCAGTTCCAGTGTTTTGGCGTCGGTCACACGTATATTCTTGTGATACAGCGGTTCGTGGTGATGCGCAGCCAGATTTGCGTCGATCTGCGGACGTGCGCCATAGACCACCACCAGACGGATGCCGAGGCTGTGCAGCAACCCGATATCATTAACGATACTGGAGAAATTCTCATGCTCAATGGCTTCACCGCCGAGCATGATGACAAACGTTTTTCCCCGGTGGGTATTGATATAGGGAACCGAATGGCGGAATCCCTCGACCAACTCGGTTTTACGTTCCTTTACCACGGCACACCTCTTTGCATGATTATTCGAAATTATTGTATTTTTATTCTGTTTTTTCGCAGGGTGCAAGTGTAAATTTTATGCGAGAGCGACTTTTTTATCAGTAATGCCGTGAATATAAAAAGAATGTTTACCGTTTATTAGATGACAGATTATGCGTCTTTCGCTAAAGTTTCCGGTCAAATTAGTCGTTTACTTGTTACACAGCTTAGATTTCTTTTGCTCGGGAGAGGCATGTCAGGATCCAACACTGCAATCAGCCGTCGTCGTTTACTGCAAGGCGCGGGTGCCATGTGGCTATTGAGCGTAAGTCAGGTCAGTCTGGCTGCGGTCAGCCAGGTCGTGGCGGTGCGCGTCTGGCCTGCGTCCAGCTACACCCGCGTGACGGTAGAATCAAATCGTCAGCTGAAATATAAGCAGTTCGCGTTGAGTAACCCGGAACGCGGGGTGGTGGATATCGAAGATGTAAACCTGAACTCGGTACTCAAGGGGATGGCGGCACAAATTCGTGCAGACGACCCGTTCATCAAGTCGGCGCGCGTCGGGCAATTTGACCCGCAAACCGTACGCATGGTTTTTGAATTAAAGCAAAACGTAAAACCGCAGCTGTTTGCCCTTGCGCCGGTCGCCGGGTTTAAAGAGCGTCTGGTGATGGACCTCTATCCGGCTAATGCACAGGATATGCAGGACCCGCTGCTGGCGCTGCTGGAGGATTACAACAAAGGCGACCTCGAAAAGCAGGTGCCGCCAGCACAAAGTGGTCCACAACCGGGTAAAGCAGGGCGCGATCGTCCGATTGTTATTATGCTTGACCCTGGCCACGGCGGCGAAGACTCCGGTGCGGTGGGGAAATACAAAACGCGCGAAAAAGACGTGGTATTGCAAATAGCTCGCCGTTTGCGCTCTCTGATCGAGAAAGAGGGCAATATGAAGGTGTACATGACGCGCAATGAAGACATCTTCATTCCGTTGCAAGTGCGCGTAGCAAAAGCCCAGAAACAGCGTGCCGACCTGTTTGTCTCTATCCATGCCGACGCCTTTACCAGTCGCCAGCCGAGCGGTTCCTCTGTGTTTGCGCTCTCAACCAAAGGTGCAACCAGTACTGCGGCAAAATATCTGGCACAAACCCAGAACGCCTCGGACTTGATTGGTGGCGTGAGCAAAAGCGGTGACCGCTATGTCGACCACACCATGTTCGATATGGTGCAGTCGCTGACCATTGCCGACAGCCTTAAGTTTGGTAAAGCGGTGCTGAATAAGCTCGGTAAAATCAACAAGCTGCATAAAAATCAGGTTGAACAGGCCGGGTTTGCCGTGCTGAAAGCGCCTGATATTCCCTCCATTCTGGTCGAAACGGCGTTTATCAGTAACGTTGAGGAAGAGCGTAAACTGAAAACGGCGACCTTCCAGCAGGAAGTTGCGGAGTCTATTCTTGCGGGGATTAAAGCGTATTTTGCCGATGGGGCGACGCTGGCGAGAAGGGGATGATAAAAAGGCGCTGAATGGCGCTTTTTTTATGGGAGAGCAGAAACAAAAAAACACCCGTTAGGGTGTTCAATAATTGGTTGCGGGGGCCGGATTTGAACCGACGACCTTCGGGTTATGAGCCCGACGAGCTACCAGGCTGCTCCACCCCGCGTCCGTGGATGCGCACTATACTCCGCTCGCGTTTTCATGCAACCTTTTTTTTACCCCGATCACGGATTCGGCATGATTTTGAACAAAAACAAATCACTAAAGCCTATTTTTTGTGCAAAATTTGCGTCAGGGAGAGGCTGCTCATTTCATTAAACGCGGCGGTTTGTTATCTTCGTTGCGCCTTATTTTTTAACCTGAAGAAGAGAACAATGAAAGGACGTTGGGTAAAGTACCTTCTTATGGGCACGGTTGTGGCAATGCTTGCCGCCTGCTCTTCCAAACCAACCGATCGCGGACAGCAATATAAAGACGGGAAATTTACCCAGCCTTTCTCTCTGGTAAACCAGCCAGATGCCGTTGGCGCGCCGATTAACGCCGGTGATTTTGCCGAGCAAATTAACCATATCCGTAATTCGTCACCGCGTCTGTATGGCAACCAGAGTAATGTTTATAACGCGGTGCAAGAGTGGCTGCGCGCAGGCGGTGATACCCGCAATATGCGCCAGTTCGGCATTGATGCCTGGCAGATGGAAGGTGCCGACAACTATGGTAACGTGCAGTTTACAGGCTATTACACGCCGGTAATTCAGGCGCGCCATACCCGCCAGGGCGAGTTCCAGTATCCGATTTACCGTATGCCGCCAAAACGTGGTCGTCTGCCGTCTCGTGCGGAGATCTACGCGGGGGCATTGAGTGATAAATATATTCTCGCTTACAGTAACTCCCTGATGGATAACTTCATTATGGATGTGCAGGGTAGTGGGTATATCGACTTTGGTGATGGCAGTCCGCTTAACTTTTTCAGCTATGCAGGGAAAAACGGTCATGCCTATCGCAGCATTGGTAAGGTGCTGATCGACCGTGGCGAAGTGAAAAAAGAAGATATGTCGATGCAGGCGATTCGTCACTGGGGCGAAACACACAGTGAAGCCGAGGTTCGCGGGCTGCTGGGACAGCACCTTGATAGATATCCTGGGCAGAACCCAAAGGGAACGCGTAGTTCCGGGAGCTGCTGGAACAGAACCCGTCTTTCGTCTTCTTTAAACCGCAATCTTTTGCACCGGTGAAAGGGGCAAGTGCGGTGCCGCTGGTTGGCCGTGCTTCTGTTGCCTCCGATCGTTCAATTATTCCGCCAGGTACTACCTTGCTGGCAGAAGTGCCGCTGCTGGATAATAACGGCAAATTTAACGGTCAGTACGAATTGCGTCTGATGGTGGCGCTGGATGTCGGTGGCGCAATCAAAGGCCAACACTTCGATATCTATCAAGGGATCGGGCCGGAAGCCGGGCACCGCGCAGGTTGGTACAACCACTATGGACGTGTCTGGGTGCTGAAAACGGCTCCGGGCGCAGGTAACGTCTTTAGCGGCTGATGTGATATTCTGTATGCCGTTTTTACGGATATGACAGGGTGAGGGGTAACCTCACATCCTGATTATTGACTAAGTGCGCGTTGTTCATGCCGGATGCGGCGTGAACGCCTTATCCGGCCTACAAATCATGCAAATCCAAAATATTGCAGGAGTTATGTAGGCCTGATAAGCGTAGCGCATCAGGCATTTATGCGTTTAGGGTGAGGGATAACCTCGCCCTTTTTAATTCTGAGGTGCTATGTCTGTGGTAATTAGTGATGCATGGCGTCAGCGTTTTGGCGGCACTGCGCGTCTGTATGGTGAAAAAGCGCTGCAACTGTTTGCCGATGCACATATTTGTGTGGTGGGTATTGGCGGGGGCGGGTCCCGGGGGGGGGGAGCGCTGGCGGTACACTATCCTGGGCGGCGGAAGCGCTGGCGCGCACAGGGATTGGCGCAATCACGCTTATCGATATGGATGATGTGTGCGTCACCAATACCAATCGGCAAATTCATGCCCTGCGCGATAACGTTGGGCTGGCAAAAGCGGAAGTTATGGCGGAGCGTATTCGCCAGATTAACCCGGAGTGCCGTGTAACGGTGGTGGATGATTTCGTGACGCCGGATAACGTAGCGCAGTATATGAGCGTGGGTTATTCGTACGTGATTGATGCCATTGATAGTGTACGGCCCAAAGCGGCGCTGATTGCTTATTGTCGGCGCAATAAAATCCCGCTGGTCACGACTGGTGGCGCGGGTGGGCAGATTGACCCGACGCAGATTCAGGTTACCGATCTGGCGAAAACGATTCAGGACCCGCTGGCGGCGAAGTTGCGTGAGCGCCTGAAAAGCGATTTTGGCATAGTGAAAAACAGTAAAGGTAAGCTCGGCGTGGATTGCGTGTTCTCTACCGAAGCATTGGTGTACCCGCAGTCAGACGGTACGGTGTGTGCTATGAAAGCCACGGCGGAAGGGCCGAAGCGGATGGATTGTGCATCTGGATTTGGCGCGGCGACGATGGTGACCGCCACCTTTGGTTTTGTTGCGGTTTCTCATGCGCTGAAGAAGATGATGGCGAAAGCGGCCCGTCAGGGGTAAACAATCAGGTCGGATGCGACGCGAACGTCTTATCCGACCTGGTTCTGTGCTTAAACCTGCTTCGCCACAGCGATAATCGCCTCGCTTAACGCATTCAACCCTTGGCTGCGTGAGGCGCTAAGCTGCGCACGCAATCCCAGCTCATCAAACAATGCCAGCGGCGACTGTGCCTGCAATTCGGCGGCGGTTTTCCCCTCAACGGCAGTCAACAACACCGCCAGCAGGCCGCGCACAATGCGCCCTTCGCTGTCGCCAAAGAAGTGCATTTTACCGTTTTCAGCCACGGTATATCCCAGCCAGACGCGGTTTTCGCATCCGGCAATCTCTTTAGCCTGCGCTTTTAACTCGTCTGGCAAAGCCGGAAGCTGTTTCCCCAGCATGATCAACTGGCGATATTTATCTTCCCATTGCGTCAACGGTGCGAAGGTATTGCGTAACGTTTCTGCGGTTACGGTTGTGCCGAACGGATGTCCGGCGAATTGCGGGTTCGTCATTAATCCACCAATAATTCCAGCGCGCGGTCAACGGCATTCACCAGCGCATCCACATCACTCTTTGTATTATATGGCGCAAAAGAGGCGCGCAGTGTGCCGGTTACGCCTAATTCTGCCAGTAGCGGCTGAGCGCAATGTTGCCCGGCGCGCAGGGCAATACCGTACTCCGCCAGCAGCGTCACCATATCGCTGTGATGAACGCCAGCAAAATCAAAGGCCAGCAGGCTGGAATCCTGGCAGCGAAATGAGCGGAAGCCAGGACGTTTTGCCAGCGCATCTTCCGCCAGCGTTGCTAAGCTACGGCTCCAGCTTTCGGCCTGGTTGATATCGTAATCTGCCAGCCATTCCAGCGCCGCGCTTAATCCTATGACACCAGCGACATTTGGCGTTCCAGCTTCCAGTTTCCACGGCGCAGATTGAGTCGTGAAGCCGTCAAAACTCACTTCGTGAACCATTTTGCCGCCGCCCAGCCAGGGCGACATCGCTTCCAGCAGTTCTGATTTGCCATACAGCACGCCGATACCTGTCGGGCCATACAGTTTGTGACCTGAAAAAGCATAGAAATCAATATCCAGTTGCTGAACATCCGCGGGGAAATGCACTGCCCCCTGAGCACCATCAACCATCACCACCATCCCGGCTGAATGAGCAAAGGTAATCGCTCGCGCCAGATCCGGGCAACCGCCAGTGACGTTCGACATTTGTCCCAGAGCAAGAATTCGACTACGAGGTGTGATCAGTTCTGGCAACAAATCGACATCCGGCAGTCGCTGCGCATTAAGCGGCAATTTCACCACTTTGGCTCCAGTTTGTTGGGCGACCATCAGCCAGGGGACGAGGTTGGCGTGGTGTTCTGCCACGCTGGCAATAATCTCATCGCCCGGTTGCAGACGCGGACGCGCATAGCATTGTGCCACCATGTTGATGGATTCAGTGGTGCCGCGCGTCCAGACGATAGTTTTATCATCCGGTGCATTCAGTAATTGCGCCACTTTCTCTCGTGCAGCTTCATAACGCGCGGTCAGGCATTGGGCTTCGGCAAACTGGCTGCGATGGACGTTTCCGGCGCTCAGGCTGTAAAACTGTCGAGTGGCTTCAACCACGGCTTCAGGTTTAAGCGCGGTCGCGGCGCTGTCGAGATAGACGCCCGCATCCTGTAGTGCGGGAAACTGGGCGCGAAACTGCGCGGGATAAAAAACGTTCATGGTACTCCTCGGCTTGATGCACCGATCGTGACGCAAAATTCACTTTGATACAAGGAGAGTGCTAACCATCAGAATTATCTGGATATCCTGGCGAAGCCGCGTCAGTAACATATGCTGAATAGTGTTAGGCGTTAATTTTAGCCTGTTAATCAATACTATTAAGATTTATTAATCGCTTTAAGGAGAAGATGATGAAAAAGACTGCCGCAATTATTTCTGCCTGTATGCTGACTTTTGCCCTGAGCGCCTGTTCCGGTTCGAACTATGTGATGCACACCAATGACGGACGTACCATCGTCTCTGACGGCAAGCCACAGACTGATAACGATACCGGTATGATTTCGTATAAAGACGCTAATGGCAACAAACAGCAGATCAACCGTACCGACGTGAAAGAGATGGTCGAACTGGATCAGTAATTCGCGATCGCAAGGTAAAAAAAAAGCACCGCAATTAGGCGGTGCTACATTAATCACTATGGACAGACAGGGTAAATGTACAGGAAGTGAAAAAAGGTAGCTTTGCTACCATGGTCTGAATCGCAGACCAATTGCAAACACAACAACACAACATCACAACCGTAAGCCAAAAGTTCACCAGAACACGCATTCCGATAAAACTTTTCGTTCCGGCTCAGGAAGTGCCGCCACTATAGGTATTTGCTGGTAGAAGCTCAACGGACAATTTATAATGGCTCAGATTAAAAAAACTAATAGGTTACACAGCGTGATCTAATTGTTAAATTCATTTAACATCAAAGTTTAAAAGCCATGTCTAAACGATTACCACCGCTAAATGCCTTACGAGTTTTTGATGCCGCAGCACGCCATTTAAGTTTCACTCGCGCAGCAGAAGAGCTTTTTGTGACCCAGGCCGCAGTAAGTCATCAAATCAAGTCTCTTGAGGATTCCAAAACGTTAAAAAATAAAAAAAAAACCTGTCCCCCCGCCGTAATCGTTCACTCCTGCTGACCGAGGAAGGGCAAAGCTATTTCCTCGATATCAAAGAGATATTTTCGCAATTAACCGAAGCGACGCGTAAACTCCAGGCCCGTAGCGCCAAGGGGGCGTTGACGGTCAGTTTACTCCCCAGTTTCGCCATTCATTGGTTGGTTCCGCGACTTTCCAGCTTTAATTCAGCTTATCCGGGAATTGACGTTCGAATCCAGGCGGTTGATCGTCAGGAAGATAAGCTGGCGGATGATGTTGATGTGGCGATATTTTATG
>OGQZ01001169.1_pt1 | contig 20691 bp, 19 predicted proteins | sample 1553321 | NCBI WGS metagenome assembly OGQZ01 (sample SAMEA2579958, study PRJEB22360) | human gut metagenome | reverse complement strand
GCGCGGATATGGAAATTAACGTAGGAGATATTTTAAAATTAAAGAAACCCCATCCTTGCGGAAGCCATGAGTGGGAAGTACTTCGTGTGGGCGCGGATTTCAGAATCAAGTGCAGGGGCTGCGGGCATCAGGTTATGATAGCAAGAAGGCTTCTGGAGAAGAATATTAAAGAAATTCTGTAAAAATAAGAAAACAAAACAGGACGAAAGCACAGAGACTTTGTATGATCAAGTTAACGGAAAGCTTTATGTTGGGGATGAATTTACGCTTGGCACATATGAGCAGGATAATGATTTTTATAATACCGCCTTTACTGATAGTGACGCCGGTTCTCCTGGGACTGAATCCCGTTTTAGATATGATACCTTTATCAGGATACATCATGCTATACCTAAAAGGTGTCATATACGCTGTACTTCTTTTCTATATTCTTCGTCAGATATGGAAAACCAGTAGGGATAATGCTGTACTCCGCAATCCCAGCCAAACATCACAATAAACAGGATGATCCACACGATCATAAGTATCTGTGAGATCCACGCTGACTCTCTTGTGTGATTCCAGTACGTTGTGTAAAAAGATAACACATAGCATACTCCGCACACCAGACAGCCACCCACATTCATCCAGTCGCCCATGCCACAGAAAACTGCCATAAGGCAGAGAAAATATCCAATGAAGATCAGCACACTGATACGCAGTGTCACCGCTGTTTTCTTTGTTTCATTCTCATTCTTTACATCTTCAAAAATCAAATCAAGGATCTTGTTCATTTTCCCTTTCTCCGTTGCTATTTTAGGACTGTCTCATTTATGTCATCCTTTCTCCTACAAAAATAGTACTTTTTTACAGATATAAAGTCAACTTATTTCTGACAATTTTTGACTGAGAATCCGAATTTTTATTTTGACTACTATGAATATTTCTTTTTACTTTTCATTTAAAGTACGCATGGAATTTAAGATTGCGATGACAGAAACTCCTACATCCGCAAATACGGCCTCCCACATATTCGCCATACCAAGTGCGCCGAGGATCAGAACAAGTGCTTTTATTGCAAGTGCAAACACAATGTTCTGTTTTACAATGCGGAGTGTCTTTCTTGCAATCTTAACAACCGATGCAATCTTTGTCACATCATCATCCATCAGGACAATATCCGCTGCTTCGATCGCCGCATCGGAACCCATGCTTCCCATTGCGATTCCGATGTCCGCTCTGGTGAGTACCGGAGCATCATTGATTCCATCTCCCACAAATGCCAGCTTCGCCTTTTCCGGTTTTTCAGCCAGCAGTCTTTCCACCTGGGCTACCTTGTCAGACGGAAGAAGTTCACTGTAAACCTCATCCAGTCCCAGCTTTTCTGCTACCTGGTCTGCTACACGCTTCGCATCACCAGTCAGCATTACTGTCTTCTCGATTCCGGCAGATTTCAATGCTCTGATTGCCTCTTTGGATGTCGGTTTCTCCACATCAGAAATGAGAATATGCCCCATATATTTTCCGTCAATCGCAATATGGATGATCGTTCCTGCACTGTGGCACGCAATCGGAGTGATTCCAAGCCGCTTCATCAGTTTATCATTTCCTGCAGCAACAAGCTTTCCATCCACCTTTGCGGTCACACCATTTCCGCTGATCTCCTCAATTTCGGATACTCTCGTCCTGTCGATCTCTTTTCCATAAGCACGCTGGATGCTCCTGCTGATCGGATGAGAGGATGCACTCTCTGCCAGTGCCGCATATTCCAGAAGCTTCTCTTCTTCCATTTCACTATGATGAACACCATTTACCTCAAATACGCCTTTGGTCAGTGTACCGGTCTTGTCAAATACAACATATTTTGTCTGAGACATTGCCTCAAGATAATTTGATCCCTTCACCAGCACACCTTCGTGACTCGCTCCACCGATTCCGGCAAAGAAACTCAGCGGAATACTGATGACCAATGCACACGGGCAACTGATTACAAGGAATGTCAACGCACGATAAATCCACATATCCCACTGCGGGGCTGCTCCCATCGCCAGCATACGGACTAACGGAGGAAGGATTGCCAGTGCCAATGCCCCATAGCACACTGCCGGGGTATAATATTTTGCAAACTTTGAAATAAAGTCCTCGGATCTGGATTTTCTTGAAGTTGAATTTTCTACCAGTTCCAAAATCTTAGAAACAGTAGACTCCCCAAACTCTTTGGTGGTTTTAATCCGGAGCACTCCTGTCATATTAATGCAGCCACTGACGATCTCATCATCAACCTCTGCCTCCCGCGGAAGGCTTTCTCCGGTCAGTGCACTGGTATTTAAGGTACTTTTTCCTTCGATGATCACACCATCGATCGGTACCTTTTCTCCCGGCTGCACCACGATCACACTGCCGATCTCCACCTCATCCGGATCAACCTGCTCCAGCTCCCCGTTCTCCGTTTCCACATTGGCATAATCCGGACGGATATCCATCAGTTCGCTGATGTTGCGACGGCTTTTGCCTACCGCATAGCTCTGGAACAACTCTCCGATCTGATAAAAGATCATTACGGCAACGCCCTCGGTATAATCTCCCAGTGCGATTGCTCCAATCGTTGCCACTGCCATCAAAAAGTTCTCATCAAACACCTGACGGTTCATAATACCCTTCACCGCCTTGCGCAGGATATCATAACCGATCACCAGATACGGAATCATAAATAAAGCAAACCTGATATATCCTTTTACCGGCAGCAAGGAGATCAGTCCCACCAATACAACCGCTATGATAATACGGATCATGGCCTTTTTTTGTTTCTTTGTCATAGCTTCACGCTCCTTCCTATCGACCGTGCTTTTTAGCAGCGATTACAGGAAAATTTCGCAGTCATCTTCTACTTTCTTACAATTTTTTAATACATCCTGCATTACGGCCTTTGGCTCAGCACCCTCCTCAAAATCAACAGACATCTTTAGTGTCATAAAGTTCACAACGGCATCCCTTACACCATCTGTAGCCTTCGCAGCCTCTTCCATCTTATTTGCACAGTTTGCACAGTCAACATCAATCTTGTAAGTCTTCTTCATAATTATCTCCATCCTTTCAAATATATATGTTTTTTCTTTTCATCATATGAACAATCATTCATATGTTTGATTATATTGTACCAAATCTTTTTCATATGTCAATACATAAAAGAAAAAATTAAGGGAATGTCTCATTCCTTTGGAGTGAAACATTCCCTGATATCATTTTATCTATTCTGTTGATTAGCGATGCTGCTCAAATGCACTCAGATCATAATTTTTAAGATTGCCTGTGATACTTCTGTCATCAGCCTCATCGATCAGCTTATCACGAACCTTCTTCGTCTTCATCGGATCAGCATAACCACTTGGACCGCCCACACAGCCGCCCTCGCAGATCATACCCTCTACGAAGTCCTCCGGAAGTCTGCCTGCTTTCAGCAGAAGCATAGCCTTTTTACATTCCATGGCTCCGTTTGCCTTAAATACCTTGGCATCTACTTCCTGATCTGTCTCCTTCATATATTCCAGTACGGAAGCAGTCACACCACCGGCATTACCATAACGCTTGCCATAAGCGCTTGACTCCTGATACTCGTTTGGAGCCGGCTCCAGCTCAACATCCTTTGCCTTCATGATGGCACGGATCTCACTATAAGTAAGAACAGCATCTGCATTGCCCTCGATCTGCTGATCTACTACCTCTGACTTTTTACCGATACATGGTCCGATAAATACGGTATAGCAGTCCGGCTCCTTTGCCTTAAGCATTCTGGAGATCATACACATCGGTGAAACTGTAGTGGAGATCAGATCTGCCTGCTCCGGATAATGCTTACGGATCATATTAACAAATGCCGGACAGCAGGATGTGGTTTTCTTCTCACCTGCGTGATATGCTTCCAGCCACTCCTCAGCCTCGCTCTGTGTAGTCATATCTCCACCGAGACCAACCTCGATCATGTCTGCAAAACCAACCTTCTGCAGTGCGATCTTCCAGCTCTCCATGGTAATGTCAGGACCAAACTGTCCCTCTGTCGCAGGGGCTACCATACCATAGACTTTCTTGCCCGCTTTCAGTGCACCGATCACATCCAGAATAAATGTCTTGGAACCGATCGCACCAAATGGACATTTGTGGATACAGTGACCACAGCGGATACACTTGCTCTCATCAATTACGGAAATACCAAGATCATTGTATGTAATGGCATCTACCGGACATGCAAACTTACATGGACGCTTCAGATGAGCGATAGCATTGTAAGGGCATGCCTTGGCACACATACCGCACTCTTTACATTTATTGGCATCAATGTGGGAACGCTTCTCTCCGGGACTGATAGCACCGAACTTACATGCATTCACACATGCCTTACCCAGACAATTCTGACAGTTGTCCGTTACAACATAACTGGAAATCGGACAGTCCTCACATGCGGAAGAAATAACCTGTACAACATTTCCATTGTCCTCCGGACCAGGAGCTTTTCCCTCTGCCAGACGAATACGCTGACGGATAATCTCACGTTCTTTATAGACGCAGCAACGGAACTGCGGTGTTGGTCCAGGTATCATCTTACGTGGCAGGTGATCTCTTTCCTCCTCCAGAGTGCCCTCAAAGGCCAGCTTTGCCACCTCATAAAGTACATCATGCTTGATCCTAATCACATTTTCATCTGCAAACATTTTTTCTCTCCTTATCTTGTCAGTTGTTTGTGAGTATAGTATAACATAGATTTGCAGATAATGAAATTATTTTTCTATAAAGTTTTTTAATTGATATTTTTTCATCTTTGACCGATCTTCAGATTCGGTACTGCATTCAGATCCAGACCATGACGTGTCCCTGCCATATACTCATAATATCCCTGGGAAGCGATCATTGCCGCATTGTCTGTACAATAAATCGGAGACGGATAGCAAAGTCCCAGTCCCGCCTCATCGCATGCCTGTTTCATCGCAGCGCGGAGTGCCGAATTGGAAGCTACACCACCGGCCACGGCAATTCGTTTCTCCCCAAGCTTTTTGGCGGCTCCCACGGCCCTTCCCACCAGCACATCAACTACCGCCTGCTGGAAGGATGCTGCCACATCCGCTCTATTTACTTCGATGCCCTTCATCTCACATCCGTTCAGATAATTTAAAACCGCTGATTTCACGCCGGAAAAGCTGAAATCAAACTCACAGCCGTCAATTTTAGCACGAGGGAACTCAATGGCATAAGGATTTCCTTCCTTTGCCGCCAGCTTGTCAATCTTTGGACCGCCCGGATATCCCAGACCGATGGCTCTGGCAACCTTATCAAACGCCTCTCCTGCCGCATCATCATGGGTATAACCGATAATTTCAAATTTACCATACTCCAATACACGGACCAGATGAGTATGACCTCCGGATACCACAAGACACAAAAACGGCGGCTCCAGATCCGGATGCTCCAGATAATTTGCCGCAATATGCCCCTCAATATGATGCACACCCACCAGAGGCTTTCCTGCCGCATAGGCAATTGCCTTGGCCGCACCGACACCGACAAGAAGTGCTCCCACCAGTCCCGGACCATATGTAACACTGACCGCATCAATCTCGCTAAGCGTAACCCCGGCATCCTTCAGTGCCTGCCCGATCACCTGATTGATCCTCTCCACATGCTTACGGGAAGCAATCTCCGGCACTACGCCTCCATATAATGTATGAATATCGATCTGGGAAGAGATCACATTGGACATAACGGTCCTTCCGTTTTTTACTACGGAGGCTGCCGTCTCATCGCAGGAGCTCTCAATTCCCAATATCAGTATATCTTTTTCCATGATTCTATCCAAGCCTTTCTCGCGTATATTTCCTATAAATTATCAGAGAAGAAAGGATGACACCGCATCCCTTCTTCTCCCTCTTTCAATTTCATTTTTACTGCTTTTCCGCTTCCTCCGCTGTGATCTGCTGCCAGCCAAGGATCTTCCAGTGTTCCTTGCTGTCCTTGCGGCAGATATATTTTGCATAGGATTCTGTGGTTTTTGACTTTTTGGAGGTCTCCAGTACGGAAGCAACCAAGGTAGCTTCTTCTTTTCCCTTGACCTCTGCATATTGAACCTGATCGTCCTCCTGTACAATATAGGAAGAAATATGATTTTTAGAATCGTCGAATTTCTTAATATCCTTTTTTAAGGACTGATACATATCTTCCTCTGAATTTCCCTTCTGTCCCAGGAATTCATCATCATACAGCCGACGAAGCTGCTGAAATAATGCCTTTTGATCTTTCTCTTTCATATTAGTATTGTACAGGCATTTGTTGATACGCCAGAAAAGCTTCACAACTTCCGTTGGCGTCCCCGGATATTCCAGATCCAGATCCTTTGCCAGAAGCTTGCCCACCTCTGTCTTTGGAAGGCTTGCCTCTGCCTTTTCCTCTGCTTCTTTCTGCTGATAAGCACGAACACCGATAAAGATTGCCAATGCTGCCACAACAACAACGACAAACACCGTCAGAATCTTTTTTGTCATTTTGTCCATGATCGTCACCTCTCCTCCTCTTCATCAACGAAATCAAGAGTTTTACTCCACTTGTCTCTTGCGGCATGCGCATCCGGAAAGATCTTTTTGACTTCCTTCATATAATCCTCCGGATGAAGCATCGACGGACTGTAATGTGTCAGCCACATTTCCCGTACCTCTGCCTTTTTTGCAAGTCTTGCTGCCTCGTACATTGTCATGTGCTTAAATTCTGCTGCTTTTTTCTGTTTGTCGTGATCTCCGTACATCCCCTCACAGATGAACAAATCGGACTCCAATGCATTCTCTGCGATAATGTCCACAGGCCTTGTATCCGTACAATATGTAAGCTTAATGCCTTTTCTGGCCGGTCCGATGACCATATCCGGAGTATAAACCCTTCCCTCCTGCTCTATGGTTTCTCCCTTCTGCAGGCGGCTCCACAGCTTTAATGGAACCTCATTAGCCTTGGCAAGCTCCGGATGAAACTTACCGCCCCGCGGTACGGTAATGGTATATCCGTAACAGGTAACGTTATGATTGACCCGAAAAGCTTTAATATGATATCCGTTCACTTCCAGCTCCTGCTCTTTCTCGCTGAGCTCTATAAATTCAATCTGAAAGGGAAGTCCCGGTGCAATGACGCGCAATGCATTGACTGTTTTCTCCAGTCCCTTGGGACCGATCATGGTAACCGGACGGGTCCGGTCTGAATTGCCCATGGACAGGAGAAGCCCCGGCAGACCACTGATATGATCCCCATGATAGTGGGTAAAACAGATCGTATCGATGGGATTAACACTCCATCCCTTCTCACGAATGGCGATCTGCGTCCCCTCCCCACAATCCACCAGAAGACTGCTGCCCTCCAGACGTGTCATCATTGCCGTGAGCCATCGTCCCGGCAGGGGCATCATTCCGCTGGTTCCCAATAAACATACATCTAACATAATCCACCTCTTCTCATCTCTGAAAGAACCCGTGAACTATTGTATCACAACTCCGTTGCTTCTGTCACCATTGGCGGTATAACAAATTTCTTCACCATCTCATCATAACAGTCCTCACAAAGCAAAAACGAATGAATTTCTCCATCCCGTTTGGAAAAATATCCCCACTGCTTTTTTCCTTCAAAGACATCCTCTCTCAAAATATCATTCTCGTATTTTAAAATGCGTCCACAACCATTACAAAATAATTTTTTTTCTGCCATCTTTATCCTCCAGTCTTCCACAGCCGGGCTATCGCCGCTTCCTTATCTTCTCTTACAGCAAGTATATCCCGTCACATCATTTCTGTATAGTGGAAAACACAGGAAGATAATGAGAAAAACACTACTAATGCAATATCTTTATAATGTTTTCTGCATAATCACGGCATGCTCCTGCGGATCCCGGTAATAGTTTTTGCGGACAGAAATCCGATCAAATCCTGATTTATCATAAAGTCCTATGGCCGAAGCATTACTCTCCCGCACCTCCAGCAGGATCTGCTCTACACCTTTAGTGGCACATTCCCGAAATGCCTGATGCAAAAGTGCTTCTGCAATCCCCTCCCGGCGGTGAGCCGGATCCACAACAATGTTACACAGATCTGCTGTTTCAAAGGAACACCAGAGCACACAGCTTCCAACAACCCTGCCATCCTTCACTGCAGTCAGATATATTTTGTCCTTATCCTGCAGATGTTCCATATAATCCTTCTCACTCCAGGGATGGGCAAAATTTTCTCTCTGTAACGCTGCCGCCTCTGCCATCTCCGTCGCGTCCATATGTTTAATTTGCATTTAACTTCTCTTCTCTTTCTCGTTCCGCCTGGGATTTACGCAGATAAACCGGCCGGTGCTCTGCCGCTGTTTCAATCCTGCCCTGATGATAATAACGCTCTCCCAGTGCCGCTACAGCCGCCGCCCTCTGTCTCGACAAATGACAAGGTGCAAACTGATACTCGTTGACAATCTCCTCCCGGATGATCTCCTCATAAACCGGCACGCCGTCTCCAAGAAAATGAATCTTAACGGGATATTTTGCCAGCTCCTTCAACAGATCGTGAATATCCATGGCGCACTGGTCAATAACACTGACCAACTCTCCTTCCCGCATTTCGTAAACTCCGGTATATACTTGATTTCTCCTTGCATCCATAACCGGGCAGATAAATCCATCTGCCTCAGCAAGCTGATAAGCAAGCCCCTCTAATGTCGGCACCGGAATGACCGGCTTGTCCAACACAAGTCCCAGTCCCTTTACTGTTGCAGATCCGATCCGGAGTCCGGTAAAGGAACCCGGTCCAGCTGCCACTGCTATGGCATCCAGCTCCTCTAAAGGAATCCCGGCATAATCTACAACCTCCTTTATCATAGGAAGTAATGTCTGCGAATGCGTCTGTTTATTATTGACTGTAAACTCTGCCACAATCGCATCCCCGGACAATATCGCTGCAGATGCTACCAGCCCGGAGCTGTCTACGCCTAATATTTTCATTTTCTATCACGCCTTTCTGATTAAGTCATCTTTTAACTATAGTGATTTTTCTGTAATCAAATCCTTTTTCAAGTACTTTTTCTATCTGAATCTCTGTCACATGCTCCGGGATCAGTTCTTCAATCAGAGACGCCCACTCAATCAGACAGACTCCCTTCCCGAAGAAGTAATCCTCATAGCCAATCTCATCCATTTCCTCCGGATCTGCGATCCGGTATACATCAAAATGATACAGAGGCAGTCTCCCCTGCTCATAAATCTGCATGATCGTAAAGGTGGGACTGCTGATCGGCTCCTCAATCCCAAGACCTTTTCCAAAGCCTTTGGTAAAAACAGTTTTTCCTACGCCTAAATCACCATTTAACAATATGATATCTCCGGGTTTACAGTTTTCTCCCAGTTTTTTCCCCAGATCATAGGTGTCCTGTTCCCGTAAGCTTTCTATCACCTCTGTCATAAATGTTCCTCCTGATCCTTCTCCTCATCCTGATGTGCTTCCTTCTGTGCCGGATCATAGTCTGCATATTCCTTTACCTTTGCCGTTACAAAGGCTTTGATCTCCTCAAACTCTGTTCCACATTGATTCTGCGGAAAGATAAATGCTCTGACTGGGGACATATATACATAAACAGCTTTGGCCGTACTGGTAATCTTGCGGACATCATACCATTTCACCGATGCCTCCTGCTCCCCCTGGGACACTGTAATTCCCTCTGACGACAATATATAATGAAGCTTTGCGTTGATGTCCTTATTTTGTCTTGCCTGTGCCTTGGACTTTGAATAAAGCATCACCGGCTGTACGATCGTAAACAGACATCCAATAATAAATAATGCGATCCGGGCCGTGGTATCCATCACACCGAAGCGCACTGCCAGAATGATCCAGCAGGAAAGACTGATCACCACCCCAAAGATTCCTGATATATTTCCATAGGTATGTCTCATGGAAAACGCATACAGATCTCCTGCCGTAAGCTCCACGTCAAACTCTATTTCCTTCATAAATTATCTCCTATTCTTCATCTTTGCATTTATATTAGCATTATAGCAGAATATAGCGAAAAAACAATATATACAAATTCTCCGTCATATGTTATCTTTAAAATCAGGAAATACTTTATGGGTATAATATATGTAAAAACAAGGGTTATTATATCTGCGTTTCCCATATGGCAGATATAAAAAGGGGGATTTTTATGATGGATATTACAAATATGAGCATAGACGATATCCGTGAACAGGTGGAGCAGCAGATTGACTTTGACCGGCTGGAAGAATTAAACGCCCATCTTGAGAAGGATATCCGGAGCATTCTTGACTCCTGTGGATTATATTACCGGATCTTTTCCAGAGTAAAAACGAAAAGTTCCATCAGCAAAAAGCTTTATAACGGCAAATACGGCACCGCGGAGAATCCTAAAAAAGTACAGGATCTGATCGGTCTGCGTATCGTTTTATACTATTCGGATGATCTGAGCATCGGACGGGAAATTATGGAAAAAACATTTTTGCGTACCGGAACCTGGTCACGAAATGATTTCAATGCAGCGGAATTTCGCGCCACAAAGATCAACGGCGTATTTCGTCTGCCTTCCGACCATTTTAAATTATATACCAGCGAACTCTGGGATCTTCCCATTGATACAACCTTTGAGATCCAGTTCCGCACGGTATTCTTTGAGGGCTGGCATGAGATTGAACACGACATGCGTTATAAAAGCCTTCTGCCGGATGACAAATTCTGGGAAAACAGCGAAGATCTCTCCCGTATCCTTCACTGTATCCTTGCCAATCTTGAATTGTCTGACTGGTCTCTGGTACAGCTTTTTGAGCATCTCTCCTATAACCATTACCAGAACGGAAACTGGGATCTGATGCTTAAGAGCCATTTCCGTCTGCGTATGGAGGATAAGGAGCCTCTCTCCCCTGCCATTACAGCACTCTTTGATCAGGACCGGCGTCTGGCAAAGCAATTCTTCAAATGCGAAAAGATCGTACTGGTTCGCGAGTTATTAAAACAGGATTATATTCCAAAGATCACTTTTGACCTGATCATCCGCCTGCTAAACGAAAGCGTGGTACATGATGACCGCATCACCGCATATTATCAGGAGCATGACCCCTTAGCGGTCAAAACACCTGCACCGGTCCGTCAGGCTCTGAAGCCTTTGGACCAAAGCACCCTGTTCCACTTGGAAATTCCTCTTTTGCACAAGTCAGTGCGTGAACTTAAAACAGAATTTAATAACGCTTCCCACATCATTTATCGATGGATCCGTTATAAACTCAGCTATATCTTTCCTGATCTTCCGGCCGAGGTAGAAACTCTGCACCGTCATCTGCCCGGTTATGATGTCAAATGCATCTGGGATGCAGAACAATATATTATGGAAGCAGAATTTTCCTATATTGATGACAAAATGCCCGGAACATTATGGCATATTACCGCCTCTCTTCACGGAGACAGCACAAAGGACAAGGAACCTCTGATGTTCCGTCACCGGACAACACTTCACACTCCGACAACAGCTCTCCATCGGGAGACATTCAGCAAACCATCTTATCTTTCAGAGCTCTCCTCCAAGATCGGTCTGATGGATCAGGAACGCCTCGGAACCCAGGGACGTTTTGTAAATACGCCGGAAGGCTTTGAAACGTTAGAGCATCTGGTTCACGATCCGCAAAGACGCCTGCCGGTGATCGTAATCACACAGCACGAGGCTGTCTCCCCGGAAAACATCAATGATTACCGGGAGGGTTATGACATGAACACATTTCCGGTCAACGGAACACGTCTTGCGAAAGTGATCGGGCTATATTCCCATGTTTATATGCTGGATCAGAAGCTGACTAAAAATCTGTCGGTCGAAGGACAGGACACCAAAGTGATCCATGGAGGCATCCTGATATTCTGGCCGGTTTCCTCTCGTCGTGAAGCCACCGTATATACCAGCCGGATGATCCGGGAAGCTCATTTTGACTACAATCGATTTGCCTATCATGAGCAGAATTTCAACGAAAAAGCATTCCGCTCTAAGCTGGCACAGATCATCAAGGATGATCATGTCACTCATTAATATGAAGTTTTTCTTCTTCTCAGTCCAGGGTTATCTTCACTGTTCTGTGCTTCTTTGAGCTGCCGTTCTCCCTGCACAAACGTATTTTTAACCGGTCACCCTGTTCGTGGGTGGACAGGAACAGGCTCAGGTCCTTCATATCCCCGATCCTGTTCCCGTCAATCGAATAAATTCTGTCTGCAACCCGGATTCCTCCATGATAAGCAGGAGACTTCAATGCGACCTCCGTAATATATACACCATCGTTGTCACCGGCGTCTTTTCCCCGAATCCCCAGATATGCTGTCTTTTTATGATCTACGATCGCCTGCGCTGTTGCTGCAATATCCGCCACCGAAACAAAGGACCAGTTTGTTTCCCCTGTGACATCCTGATAGGAATCTGAAATAATGCCTACAATTCTTCCCTCCACATCTGCCGCAAATCCATTTCCCCCTTCTGTATATGCAACATCCGTGGCATATACAGAAAGATTTTTATCTACTGTCTGTACGGAAAGGTCTACATTCACAATATTTCCCATCATCACAGACTTCACCAGGCCATTGGGACTTCCAAAAAGAAGAATCCTGTCGCTTAACTTCGGAGACAGCTCTGCTGCATATTGTGTAAAATCCATTTCCTCAACTTTCTTCATCGTGCTTTTGGAAATATCCTTTCCGTCCACACGAAGTACGGCGATTTCCGTATTGCGGTCCACATCAACAAGCTCTGCAGCCGCCTTTGTTCCATCTGCAAATTCTACCTGAAGAACCTTCTTTTCTGCCATAGAGGATGGCTGCGTTAATATATAAAGAACATTTCCCTTTTTTTTAAACACAAGGCCGCTCTGTATCTCATCCCCCTTCTGGTTTTTCTGATACCAGCTTTCCGTATGTACCTCCCCCACAGATACAACTGATTTGTTACACTGTACGCCAATCTGTGCGATCCTTTTCCAATAATCCTCATATGCGGCAATCTTGTATTCATCGGATTTCTTTACAAAACCGGCCTGCTTTTCCTGCGTACTGCCGGCATTTTTCAGGAGATTTGCCCGATAGATCCGGGCATCCCTCTCTCCCAGAATGTCCTGCACCTTCCAAAATGCTACCGATGCGACCACTCCAAAAACAAACGCAAGAACGATCACATATATAATTCTTTTTACAGGCAGTGAATGCTTTTCCAAGCCTTGCTCCTGCACCGCTTCCTGCAGAAAACAATATTCTTCCCCTGCTGCTTTCTTTTTTTCTTTCATCATGATATATAATTCTCCAATTTCTATGATAACGGTTTTATATAAAGATTATCACATACATATGAATAGTTTATGAATAAGCAGTTAATATGATATTGCAAAATTATCTTGCAGTATCTTATCGGTGTGGTGTATGATGATTATAATTGTATTGAAATGAGGTCTAAATGAATGAACGAGAAAGTATTACAGACATTAGAATATAATAAGATCATTGACCAGCTGGTTTCTTTCGCCTCATCTCCATCCGGCAGGGAATTTTGTCAAAATTTAAAACCTCAGACAGACCGTGACTGGATTGAAGCATCCCAGAAGGAAACCTCCGATGCACTGACTCATATTTTGACCAAAGGGGAGCTTTCCTTTTATGGAATTCAGGATATCCGTCCTTCTTTAAAACGGCTTGAGATCGGATCATCTCTGGGAAGTCACGAGCTGTTAGATATTGCAAAGCTCCTTTCTGCGGCTGCTTCGGTCAAGAATTACTTCCGTCAGGCACTCCGCGAGGATGATTCCACCGGAGATTCCCTCGACGAACGTTATCAGCTGATCGAACCGTTATCTCCTCTGATGCAGGAGATCCGCCGGTGTATTCCGGAGCATGATGTCATTGCAGACGATGCTTCCACCGGACTCGCCCAGGTACGCAGACAGTTAAAACTGACCAACGACCGTATCCACGAGCAGTTAAACAGTATTCTCAGCAGTTCGGCCCGCAGCATGCTTCAGGATTCCATCATTACCATGCGAAACGGCCGCTATTGTCTGCCGGTCAAAGCCGAATACCGTTCCTCCTTCCGTGGAATGCTTCACGACCAGTCTGCAACCGGTTCGACGCTTTTTATTGAGCCGGCCGCTGTCGTAAAGTTGAACAACGATATCCGTCAGCTTGAGCTGCAGGAGCAGGAAGAGATTGATAAAATTCTTGCGGACCTGAGTAATCTCGCCGCAGACCAGTCTTTCTTTCTGGCGCAGGATTACCGGGTTTTATGTGAGCTGGATTTTATCTTTGCCCGTGCCATGCTGTCCAAAAAAATGAGGGGCACAAGGCCTCTCTTCCCGGCAGAGGGTTATATTGAGATCAAAAAAGGTCGTCATCCCCTGATCGACGAAAAAAAGGTCGTTCCTATTGACATTCATATCGGAAAAGACTTTTCTCTTCTGGTGGTAACAGGACCGAACACCGGTGGCAAAACGGTCTCGCTCAAAACCGTAGGTCTCTTTTGCCTGATGGGACAGGCAGGCCTTCATATTCCGGCATTCGATAACTCCTGTCTGAAAATCTTCGATGAAATTTACGCTGATATCGGCGACGAACAGAGTATTGAGCAGAGTCTAAGTACCTTTTCCTCTCATATGGTCAATACTGTATCGATTCTGGAAAAGGCAGATTCTGACAGTCTGGTGCTTTTCGATGAGCTGGGTGCCGGTACCGATCCTACGGAAGGTGCTGCTCTTGCCACAGCGATTCTTGCAAATCTGCACGAACGAGGCTGTCTGGTTATGGCAACAACCCACTACAGCGAATTAAAGCTGTATGCTTTGCAGACACCGGACGTTCAAAATGCCTGCTGCGAGTTTGATGTCTCAACGCTGCAGCCAACCTACCGCCTGTTGATCGGTATTCCGGGCAAAAGTAACGCATTTGCAATTTCCGGCAAGCTTGGATTATCCCCGGAGATTATTGAAGATGCCAAAGAACGTGTCTCTTCCGATGCCCAGAACTTTGAAGACGTCCTGAGTGATCTGGAAGCCTCCCGGATCAAACTGGAACAGGAGCATAAAACAATCTCCGAAAACCGCAAAGAAATTTCCCTGCTCAAAAAAGAGCTTCGCGAAAAAACGGAAAAGCTGGAGCAGTCCCGTGAAAAGATCCTGCAAAATGCCAACCAGGAGGCAAGCCGTATCCTTGCCGAGGCAAAAAACGTGGCAGATGACACCATACGCAAGTATACCAAATGGGCCAAAAGCGACCGTCATATCCAGGAAATGGAGAAGGAACGAGCCGAGTTGCGAAACCGGATGAACAAACACCAGAACCAGTCCGGAAGCAAACCACAGAAGAGAAAAAAGAAATCTCTCAAAGCTTCTGATCTGATGATCGGTTCTAATGTTCACATATTAACATTAAACGCAGACGGCACCGTCAGTACACTTCCGAATGAGAAGGGCGATCTTTTTGTGCAGGCCGGTCTCTTACGGACACAGGTCAATATCAAGGATCTGGAGCTGCTTCCGGAAGAAAAACCAAAACAGACAGAAAAGCGTCACAGCGGAAGCGGAAAGATCCGTATTGACAAAGCTGCTTCCGTCCATCAGGAAGTAAATCTCATCGGTATGACAGTGGATGAAGCAATGCCTGTGTTAAATAAATATCTGGATGACGCTTACCTGGCCCATATGACTCAGGTAACCGTGATACATGGGCGGGGAACCGGTGCCCTCCGCAAAGCCGTCCATCAACAGCTCGCCCGTCTGAAATATGTGAAATCTTATCGCCTTGGCGAATTCGGTGAAGGCGATATGGGCGTTACCATTGTAACGTTCAAATAGAACAAGGAATGAAATGGAGAAGATGAAATGGCTGAAAAACAAAGAATTTTAATTGTAGACGACGACAACAACATTGCTGAGCTTGTTAGTATGTATCTGGTCAAAGAATGCTTTGATACCCACATTGCCAACGATGGAGAAGCTGCTTTGGCTACAATCGAAAGCTACCAGCCAAATCTGGTGGTTTTGGATATCATGCTTCCCGGCATCAGTGGATATGATGTTCTCCGAGAACTTCGCAAAACCTCGAATCTTCCTGTCATCATGCTTTCCGCCAAAGGCGAAACATTTGACAAAGTTCTCGGTCTTGAACTTGGAGCCGATGATTATGTGATGAAGCCCTTTGACACAAAAGAGCTGGTTGCCAGAATTAAAGCAGTTCTGCGCCGTTATACTACAGAAACAACCGCACAGCAAGCCGAAGCGATTCCAAAAGAATGCGTTACCTATCCGAACCTGATCATTAACCTCACTGACTATTCTGTTTACTATTTCAAACAGAGAGTCGAAATGCCCCCAAAGGAACTGGAGCTTTTCTATTTTCTTGCTTCCCATCCAAATCAGGTATTTACCCGCGAACAGCTTCTGGATCATATCTGGAGCTACGATTACATCGGAGATACCCGCACCGTAGATGTTCATATCAAGAGACTTCGCGAAAAGTTTTCCCAGCCTGCCGAATGGAATATAGCCACAGTATGGGGTGTTGGATACAAGTTTGAATATCATGCATAAATCATAGCTTTGAACGGAGAATTCCTATGAAACTATCAATTCGTTCTATTTACGTTACCATCTATCTGCTGCTGGCAGCGGTAATGTTTGTACTAATACATTTTTGGGGCGTTCATCTGGTATCGAACTCCCTGATTGCGGAACGAAAGGCGGCACTTTATGAAGAGGCCAGTTCCCTTTCGAAACGATATTTTTTTAATGTAAAATCCATCAATCAGTTTGACGACCAGACGGAATCCTCTCTGCGGGAACGCCTGTCTTCTCTTCAGACTATGAGCCACGCCCGCTATTTTCTTGTGGACAGTACCGGCAGGATTTCTGTGGATTCCACAGCCAGAAACAGTCTGGAGGGACAAAACTTTAATGATCTGAACCCGACATTCTTAGATAACGACACCTACATTGGACATTTAAACAGCTCCTATCTCCCTCAAGAGTCTCTGTCCATCATCTATCCGTTGTCTGAGGACTACGATATGAATGGATATCTTGTCATTATGACCCCCTTAAAAACGCTTCGCGCCAACGCACGTCAGCTTACAAAGGATTACCATATATGTTTTGTCGTGTTTTTCCTAATACTGTTATTTACCTTATTGGGATTATACTGTCTGACAGTTCACCCGCTCCGTCAGCTTTCCCTGACGATCCGGGAATATTCCCGTGGACATTACAGTACCAAAATAAAGCACCTTCCTCTCCGGGAATATGACTCTTTGTCAACGGCAGTCCATAATCTGGCATCCTCAGGCAAAAATGCAGGAGACTACCAAAAAGACTTTGTAGCAAACGTCTCCCATGACTTCCGCTCTCCCCTGACGAATATCCGGGGATATATCGGTGCCATACTGGATGGTACGATTCCACCTGAAATTCAGGAAAAATATCTTAAAATCATCTTAAGAGAAACAGATCGGCTGACAAAGCTGACAGAACAGCTTCTGGAAATGAATCGTTACGAAAACAATGGTATCATCTTAAATTACAGCACTTTCGACATCAATGAGGTCATCCGCAATGCTGCTTCCAGCTTTGAAAAGCATTGCACCGAGAAAAAGATCTCCATTCACCTGATCTTCAACACACCATCCCTATATGTGGATGCCGACCGCGATAAAATATCACAGGTGATCCAAAATCTCATTGATAATGCAGTAAAATTCAGTTCACCTGATTCGTCCATTGAGATACAGACTACCGTACAAAAAGATAAAATCTTTGTCACTGTCAGCGATCATGGCATCGGCATTCCGGAAAAAAGCCTTCCACACATCTGGGATCGTTTCTATAAAACGGATGTCTCCCGCGGAAAGGACAAAACAGGCTCCGGTCTGGGACTTGCCATCACCAAAGAAATTATCGATGCCCACCGTGAATATATTCACGCCACCAGTATTCTGGGAAGCGGTACTGATTTTTCTTTCTCGCTGCGACATCATTCATCAGGAATATAAGTTTTCTATTTCGTCTCAAAATATAGAATATACAAAAAAACCGGATCAGAAGCCTCTGCCCCAGATCCGGTTTTCTTTTATTTGTTGATACTGATATTTATTTATTCTCTTGTGCCAAGTACACGGGCAATCTCATACTCATACTCGTCAATGGACTTTGTCATTGCAAATGCCTCGTCTACATCTACATCATAAAGCTTGCCGTTCTTATATCCAATCAGACGGTTCTTTCTGCCCTGATCGATCACATCAACTGCATAGGCACCCATCATAGAAGCATAGAAACGATCTCTTGCGGTCGGGCTTCCACCTCTCTGGAGATGTCCGAGGATCGTTGCTCTGGTCTCAATACCGGTAGCATCCTCAATTTTCTTAGCCAGCTCATCCGAATGACCAACACCCTCCGCATTGACTACGATCTGATGTGTCATGCCAAGCTCTCTGTTCTTATGAATCTGCTCCAGAAGTGCATCATAGTTATTGTCAAACTTCTCCGGCAGAAGAATCTCCTCTGCACCATTTGCAATACCACACCACAGTGCAATATATCCGGCAGAACGTCCCATAACCTCAACAACACTGCAGCGCTCATGTGAATTGGAGGTCTCACGCAGTCTGTCGATAGCTTCCATAGCCGTATTGACAGCGGTATCAAATCCGATCGTATAATCTGTATATGCAATGTCCAAATCGATCGTACCCGGAATACCAATAATGTTTACACCAAATTTAGACAGATTCTTTGCTCCGGTAAAGGAACCATCTCCTCCGATGACGATCAACGTCTCAATCCCCATCTCCTTACAGATTTCTGCCGCTTTCTTTTTTCCTTCTATCTCACGAAACTCTGCACTCCGGGCTGTAAACAAAAAAGTACCGCCATGCTGCAGTTTTTCTGAAACATCCTTAAATGTCAGTAAATCCATCTCCCTGTGAAGAATACCATTGTATCCTCTGCGGATACCATAGACATCATATCCTCTGGTAATACCGGTACGGACAACCGCACGGATGGCTGCATTCATGCCTGGTGCATCTCCTCCACTTGTAAGTACTCCGATTTTTCCTTTCTTTGTGCTCATTTTTTCCTCCATTCTGCCACAAATGACCATGGCATCGTTAATTATTTCTATGTATGATTTATGCAGATCCCAAAAACACCCGGAATATGCACAAAATATAATAATATGCACACATTTCTATTTTATTATGATATGGAAGTATTTTCAATCCCTTTTTCAATATTTTTCAAAAAACTTTTCTAATTTAAAGAAATACTCCTATTCATGAAATAATCTTTATTACCTATTTTCATATTTTGTAAAAAAGGGCTGATTTTTCATCAAAAGTATGATATAATTGTGACATATTGTTGGCAATAGGCAATATAGCCAACATTGATCATAAAAAATTGTATATTTTCGTCACTTGCATTATTTCACAATCCGTACGATAATGTAATTAGAGAAAATATGTAAAGATATGTCTAAATTTTGTTTGATTATTTATAAGACATGATCAGAGGGAAAGAGTAAGAACGGTTAGCATATTGTTCCCAATTATGAATAATATGTAATCCAAAAGGAAAGGGATGAATGTTATGATGTTTAACACCAGTGAGTTAATTCTCGATGCAGTTATTTTATCGATTGTGGCCAGCACGCCTGAGGGCATTTCGGGCTTTAAAATTGTTCAGAATGTCCGCTCAAAGATTGATGTACCGGAGAACACATTCTATCCTTTGTTAAAGCAGATGCAGGCCGATGGCTATCTGGAAGTTTATCATAAGGATATCGGTGGCCGTAGCCGTCGTTTTTACAAGATTACAGATGCCGGGCGCGAGCATCTTACATATTGTCAGCAGACCTGGAACAATTATCTGCAGGGTGCCAGTTCCCTTTTAATGAATGGAACTGCACAGCCTGCTGCAGCACCTACACCGGCTCCTCAGCCACAGACGGCTTCAACATCTCAACCACAGCCGGTCCCTGTAATGAATGTGGATCCTCAGGCGACTCCTGTTTCCGGTTCCCAGCCGGTCCCTGTGATGAACGTAACTCCTCAGGTGACTCCTGTTTCCGGTTCCCAGCCGATTCCTGTAATGGAACCGGTTTCTCAGGCAGCTCCTGTCCAAGAACCACAGCCGGTTCCTGTAATGGAATCGGTTCCTCAGGCAGCTCCTGTCCAGGAACCACAGCCGGTTCCTGTAATGAACGCAACTCCTCAGATCAATCCGGCAACTATGCAGCAACAGCAGAATGCAGCTGATACAGAAGATTCTTTCCATATCGGTGGTGCATCAGATGCTATGCTGGATTTTGATTTTTCTATCGGGGATGATGACGCTGTAAATTCCGATGATATGGGATTTTCATCCGATGGGGATTTATTCGAATTTGATAGTATACCGGCATCATCATTTATTTCTTATGACGATGCTCCGGCCGAAACGGCACTGGAGCCGGCTCCAGCACCTGTCTATCAGGAGCCTGTTGCTCCTGCTTTGGAGGCTGCCCCTGTTCCGGAACCTGTCAGCGAGCCTGTTGCTCCTGCTATGGAGGCTGCCCCTGTTTATCAGGAGCCTGTCAGCGAACCTGCTCCTGCTATGGAAGCTGCCCCTGTTTATCAGGAGCCTGTCAGCGAACCTGCTCC
>OGQZ01001168.1_pt1 | contig 20696 bp, 20 predicted proteins | sample 1553321 | NCBI WGS metagenome assembly OGQZ01 (sample SAMEA2579958, study PRJEB22360) | human gut metagenome | reverse complement strand
TTGTGACAAAGTACAGAAAAACATACGGATCGGCGAAAGATATCATGACTGCCGTCAATCAGGAATCTGTGTGGAGCAGTATTCAGTTTGAAACGGGTACGTTTGGAAAACAGCCAGAAGATGTGCGCAAATACTTTTCCGATTATGTTCAAAAATGCAAAAAAGATGGAATGGAAGTCTATCTTTTAGAATACACGAAAGATAAAAAACTGATCAGACGAATTAAACAGTATTGCAGAAAAAATAAGTTTCATTATTATATATCGGATTCGATCGAATTGGACTAATAAACATGTATCATTCATGATTGTAAGGGGAGGAGTTTGAAAATGGAACAAAAAGAAATGGCAAAAACGAGACTGATTATTTATGTGCTGATGGCTTACGGTCTGACCTATCTGATGGGAATTCTGATGTGGTATGGCAGTACAAAGGGTTATGACCTTACGGTATTTCCAACAGCGCAGATGATGTATCCGGCAGCCGGTGTGATCATTGGACTTTTTCTGGCACACAAAGGAGAGAAAATCCTGCCAGCAGGTTTTTTATTACGGTTCTGGCAACGACGGGTGTCCTGATCGTATTGGCACTTTTATCCGTATTTCTGCCGGTAAATGATTTGAACATTGCAGGGATGACGATGTCCGTTTATAATCTGATTTCCCAGTATATACTTATTATCGGGAGTATCGTGGCACTTGTTTTTCTTGCAGTAGCGGGAAATGAAAAGCGTGCGGCAGCAGGACTGACCAGACAAAACTGGAAAAGTGCTGTGTTTATTGTACTTTTATTTGTGGGTATTTATATTGTAAGAACTGTAGTGTCGATGGCAGGACAGGGCGTGTCTGACGGCAGTGGGATGCAGTATGTAAAAGAATGGGCGGCAATGTTTAAAAATCCAATGATGTGGCTGAATATTGCTGCACTTCCGATCAATTATTTCTTCGTGTTTATTGCATTTTTTGGAGAAGAATATGGCTGGAGATATTACCTGCAGCCGGTTTTGCAGAAACGGTTCGGACTTCGTGCAGGTGTGATCATACTTGGCGTTGTATGGGGATTATGGCATATCCCGGATGATCTGTTTTATTATACACAGACATCAGGAATCCAGATGATTTTTGCGCAGCAGATCACATGTATTTCACTTGGAATCTTTTTTGCATATGCCTATATGAAAACGCAGAATATCTGGGTGCCGGTCTGTCTGCACTATCTGAATAACAACCTGATACCGATCATCTCAGGAACGTTTTCTGCAGATGTTCTGGAAAATCAGACGGTAAGCTGGAAGGATCTTCCGGTTGCACTGGTGTTAAATGGATTGTGCTTTGGATTTTTCCTGCTTGCAGATGTATTTAAAAAGAAAGAAGTTCAGGAAGAGGAGTAATTTGAGTAAAAATTTCCTGTAAAAAGCAGATGGTGTCATATGAAAAAGCGCATGTACAGTAAAAACAGATCGTCGGAAAGATGATTTTACTGTATATGCGCTTTTCAGTACATGATAATAAAATGTTCGCGGAGCGTGTATTCTATATTTAAAAGCAACAGCTTCGCGGAAACATTTGGTTAAAACTTAATTTTGGATTTATTCTTTAACAGTCTGGCTCCATTTACGATCAGAAGAATCCCGGCGGTGATTCCACCTGCAAGGACACAGATACCAACTGCCAGTGTGGAAGCTCCGGCAGAACCCATTGTCTTATAAATTTTCTCGTCCATCTTATATGCCCCCTTTGTTTGGATTTCTCATATTCCTAATGTATATTATTCTATCATTATTCTCATGAATATACAAACCCAGATTAAAAAATATCTGCTAAAAATTACAGTTTATCAGGTGCCCAGTCACCGAGAACCAGTTCTTTTGCAAAATATCCGGCTTGTTGTTCATTCAGATTTTGAACAAAATCAGCCCGGTCAGAAAGCGGACGGTAGTCAGAGGTGGCAGGGAAACTTGCGTATTCGGCATAATATACTGTGTCATGTGTATTTTCGCGGTTCCAGTCATGAAAACCGGCGGGATGGATATGCGCACCAAGTTCGCAGGAAATCAGGATCGTTTTTGCATAGTCGCGCCATGGCCTGCCAAGATAGACGGAATGAACAACAAATTCTGTGGAGATAACCCGGCGGTGGAAAAAAATTTAGCCGTATTCCTGGCCTTCCGGTGTGGAGGCGGCAGTTACATAACCCTGGATAGGAGGGAGTGTATAATTTTTCTGAACCATATCTGAATTGGAATGACACAGTGCAGATGTATCAGAACCGGAATCATGCAGGGTGGATGTAGTGGAAACTAAATCGGACTGTGCAGATGCTTTTGTGCGCAGCAGGGATTCTAAGGTACAGTGTTCAAAATATGCGGTGGCGCTTCCAAAAATAAAATCAATATCGCCGCAGATATAGCAGTTTTTATAATATTGTCTGCCATTGATACGCGGGGCAAACTGTTTTGGACCGATGAAACCGCCAGGCTGTCGTTCTTTTTCGGGAAGCGGCCCGGTAAAAAGTGTGTCCTGATGGCCGAGAAGGCGGCAGGAATCGATCATAAGACGGTCCCCGTCGGCATAGAGAGCGATCGCCTGTCCGTGTGTTGCGGAATCCCCGGAGGCATTTTCGATGGTGAGATGCTGGAGCGTTACATCATGTGTATCGATAAAGAGGGTATAAGTGCGGAATGTACCGCGCTTACTGCCATCTTCCATCAGATCCAGGGCATAATCATCATAGCTGATGACGGTGTGAGCACTGCTTTCGCCCATTCCGCGAAGTGTGATATATGGTTTATTTATGGTTAGTTTTTCATGGTAAATGCCCGGTGCAATTTCAATGATAACAGGTGTTGTGTTATTAGCAGGAATTTGTGCAAGGGCAGAGCCGATGGAGGAAAAATGTTCTGGGTTGTCGGAAACATGAAGTATTTTTTGCATGGGAAAAGCCTTTCTTTGTTTCTTAATATTTTCTGAGGATAGTATAACACAGATATTGCCTGGTTGAAATTAGGAAAGAGGATGATTATAATGGAAAGTAAAATAGGAAAAAAGTACGGTGGGAGGAGATTATGGAACTCAGTTATAAAGAAATCAGAGCACAGATCTGTGATGTGTGCCATAAGATGTGGCAGCTTGGATGGGTTGCGTCGAATGACGGAAATGTGTCGGTAAAACTTTCCGATGGCACATTTTTAGCAACGCCGACCGGCGTGTCAAAAAGTATGGTAACACCGGAAATGATCGTGCATATAAATAAAGCAGGAGAGATGATCGAAACTGTGGACGGGTACCGCCCGTCGTCCGAAATGCGGATGCATTTCAGATGTTATGAAGAACGCGAAGATGTCGGGGCGGTATTACATGCACATCCTCCGGTTGCAACGGGATTTGCCGTGGCAGACATTCCGCTCGATGAGTATTCCATGATCGAGACTGTGCTCGCACTTGGTTCAGTGCCGATTGCGCCTTATGCGACACCTTCCACAGATGAGGTGCCGGATGCCATTACCCCGTATCTGCAGGAACATGATGCGATCCTGTTAAAAAATCATGGAGCGGTAACAGTTGGAGCCGATGTTTATACGGCATATTACCGGATGGAAACGTTAGAGCAGTTTGCGAAAATAACACTGACGGCACATCTGCTCGGCGGTGCAAAAGAAATTGACCGGGAAAATATCGACCGGCTTGTGGATCTTAGAAACAATTATTATAAAATGAGTGGAAAACATCCGGGATATAAGAAATATAGTGGTGAGTCGCATTTTGCTTCGAAAAACAGGGAGGATTGCAGATGAGTACAGGCAGACATAAACAGGAACGCGGCGTTGGGCTGCAGCCATTGGATGAGATCAATGGATATCAGGTACGTCCGGGTTTTTATAACAGAGATGGTGCGACAGCAACCACAAGAGGTGTCAGCTTTACGATCCATTCCTTTGGTGCGACGGCATGTTATCTTCTGTTGTTCCGGCCGCAGGAAAAAGAGCCGTATGTGACCCTAAAATATCCGGAGGCTTATCATATTGGAAACACATATTCCATGTTCGTTTTTGGATTGAAAATCGAAGAGTTTGAATATGCGTTCCAGTTGGACGGACCTTATGATGAGAAGAAGGGATTATTATTTAAGAAAGAAAATGTTCTGCTTGATCCGTATGCGAGGGCAGTAACGGGACAGCGTAACTGGGGAGAGCGCCCGGAAGGCGGAGCGGATTTTATTTATCACGCAAGGGTTGTGGAAAACAACTTTGACTGGGGAGATATCCGTCCGACGGAGCATCCGTTTGAGGATCTTGTTATTTATGAGATGCATGTGAGGGGATTTACAAAAGATGCATCATCGGGTGTTACACCGGGGGCAGAAGGCACTTATGAGGGACTGCGCCAGAAGATCCCGTATTTGAAGGATCTGGGAGTGAATGCAGTCGAGCTGATGCCGATTTTTGAGTTTGATGAGATGGAAAGCACCAGAGTGGTAGACGGAGAGCGCCTGTATAATTACTGGGGCTATAATACAGTCTGTTTTTTTGCGCCCAATACCAGTTATACCTCGGTGGTGGAACATAACCACGAGGGCGATGAGTTAAAAGAACTGATCTACGAGCTAAAGGAAAATGGAATCGAAGTTATCCTGGATGTTGTATTTAACCACACGGCAGAGGGAAATGAACATGGTCCATGTTTTTCTTTTAAGGGAATTGATAATGATATTTATTATATCCTGACACCGGATGGATACTATTATAATTTCAGTGGCTGTGGCAATGTCATGAACTGTAATCATCCGGCAGTAAGACGTTTTATCATTGACTGTCTGCGATACTGGGTAACGGAGTATCGTGTCGATGGTTTCCGGTTTGATCTGGCATCCATTTTAACCCGCGATGAAAAAGGGACACCGATGGCAGATCCGCCATTGCTTCAGGCGATTGCATGTGATGCCATTCTTGGAAAGGTCAAACTGATCGCGGAGGCATGGGATGCGGGTGGTCTCTATCAGGTTGGAAGTTTTCCGTCATGGAACCGATGGTCAGAATGGAATGGAAGATACCGTGATGATATCCGTCAGTTTTTAAAAGGTGCGGATGGTATGGCAGGAACAGCAATCACGCGTATCACCGGTTCAAAAGATCTTTATCCGGAGCACCGCGGAGACAGTGCATCCGTTAATTTTGTCACCTGTCATGATGGATTTACATTGTATGATCTGTATGCCTATAATACGAAGCACAATGAGAAAAACGGCTGGAATAATTCGGATGGTGATAACAACGGAAACAGCTGGAACTGTGGAGCAGAGGGAGAGACAGATGATCCGCAGATCGAAGGACTGCGTCTTAGAATGGTAAAAAATGCATGTGCAACCTTAATGTGCAGCAGGGGACCTGCCATGTTTTATGCGGGAGATGAATTTTGTAATACACAGTTTGGCAATAATAATGCCTACTGCCAGGATAATATCATTTCCTGGCTTGACTGGACCAGACTGGAGAAATATCAGGAGATCCATGATTTCTTCCGGTATATGATCGCATTTCGCGAAAAATATCCGATTTTGCGCCGCTCCACGAAAAAAGCGCTCTGCGGCCTACCGGAGATCAGTATCCACAATGGTTTCCCGTGGAATGGGGGTACGGATTATACCAGTAAACTGATCGGTATCATGTATGCCGGCAGGGATGACGCGGATACCAGGGATGATATCATTTTCTATGGAATGAATGCATACTGGGAAACACTTGTGATGCAGCTTCCGGAACTGCCGAACAATCTGCAGTGGAAAATCTGTGTCAATACAAACATAGAGTATGAGGATGGAAAAGATGTGGAGGCACAGACCGAGTTTTATTATAAAAAAACATTGAAAGTTCCGCCGAGAAGTGTGGTTATTTTAGTGGCAGAATAGTGTGGGACATAAAAATGCGGCGGGTTACAGCCACCCGCCGTCTAATGTAATGATCTGCCCGGTCAGGTATTCATTTCCTGTGGCAAGCTGTACTGCTAGATGGGCAGTCTCCTCCGGCGTTCCAAATCTTCCTGCCGGGATCTCATCTGCAAGTTCTGCGCGTTCTTCTTCGGAAAAACAGGCATTCATCTGCGTATCAATGACACCACAGGCGATCGCGTTGACCTGGATATTGCTCGGTGCAAGTTCTTTTGCAAGTGCTTTTGTAAAGGAATTGATGCCGCCTTTGCATGCGGAATAAGCAACTTCACAGGAGGCACCAGCAATGCCCCAGACGGAAGAGATATTGATGATTTTTCCTTTCTTTTCGTGCACCATATGTGGGATTGCGAGCCGGCTGGTGGAAAAGACGGATGTGAGGTTTGTGGAGACAATGCGGTTCCAGTCATCGATCGACATATCCGTCAGCAGCCCGATATAGGAAATACCGGCATTGTTGATGAGGACATCCACTCCACCGAAGCGTTCTGTGATCTGTTCAAATAATTGTTCGACATATTCAAAGGAAGAAATATCGCCCACGCTGGCGAGCACTTCCGTGTGAAAAGTTTCTTCCAGTTCTTTTTTGAAATTTAAAAGTTCCTGTTCTGATCTGGAACAGGTAATGATCAGCCGGTCGCCCTCTGCGGCAAATGCGGATGCAATCGCGCGTCCGATTCCACGGGAGGCGCCGGTAACTAGTACGGTTCTATTCATAAAAATCTCCATTCTTGTCCGTTACTGGAACATTTCCAGTTTGTGTTTACGCTATATTTGTATATTTTTTATGTTCATTCTAATACGTAGTATTTTGACTCATTTATGATGCCATTTGCCGTTCGTCAATCATGCAGGCATGTTGACTCACTTGCGCTCATTATATCATGTGCAAAAACAGCACATGATCCAATTCACCGTTCGTCAATCATACGAGCATGTTGACTCACTTGCGCTCATTATATCATGAAGCAATGCTTCATGATCGTGATCTACACTCGCTTCGCTCGGCAGTCTTATTATATCATGAATAAATCAATGAAACAATTTCAATGAAAATCTAAATGAAATTAAAATTGTAGATTTGCAGGGAAACAGCACTGTGTTAGAATTATTGCATAAAAATAATAGTATTGGAGGACTTATTTTGTGCTATATCAACGAATGATGAAGGAAAAACAAAAAGTGGAGGATCGGATCAATGACTTACAAAGCCAGATTGACGTGCTTCCATCAGGTACATTTTTCTGTACGAGAAATAATAAGTACTATAAGTGGTATTATACCGATAAGGGTAAAACAAAATACATTCCCAAAAGTGAACGAAAACTTGCGGAACAACTGGTAAAACGAAAATATTTAGAGAGCAGGCTGCGAAAATTTAAGCAGGAGGAGAAAAGGATAGATATTTATCTGAAGCAATATAGCTTAGATGAATTTTCTTCATATCATGTAGAGGAACATCCAGAGTTGCAGAAACTTTTGTCAGGAGTCTATGTACCGTTAAAGCAAGAACTGGATGAGTGGGTAAATGCTTCTTACACAAACAATCCGAAAGAACCACAAAAATTGATACATAAAACCATTCCCGGAATTCTGGTCCGGTCAAAATCTGAAGCTTTAATCATAAATGCGTTATTCGAACACAAAATCCCATTTCGTTATGAATGTTTATTACAGATTCAAAATGTTAGTATATATCCGGATTTCACCATCCGTCATCCTGTTACAGGTGAAGTGTATTATTGGGAACATTTTGGAATGATGGATAATGAAAATTATGCTCATAATGTATATTCAAAGTTACAGTTGTAGAATCCTTTAGATTATGAGTATGTAGAACTACTGATTCAATATTATTTTACATGAACAATGTATAGGTATTCAAATGGGCGAAAGGTATATATATCAGAAACCAATAGTCCGAAATTTTATTGAATTATAGTATTTTTCAATCAAAATGGGTGAAAATTAGGTCGAAATACTTAAAATAGTCCATGAAAACGAAAAAACGAGGGCTATTTTGATGTTAAATGAAGAAATTCACCCATTTTGAAAATAAAAGAGGAGGATACATGAAAAAATGGGCAAAATATATGAATGCGGAAAAAAATAACCCAAAACATAAGCAATGAAGTGGGAGAACGGGCGAAATACACGAACGCTGAAAAAAATAGCCCATAACATATAAGACGGCTGCAGATAGTTGGATAAAGAAAACGGGTGGATCTGCTTAATGTAATAAAAGTGTAGCCCATCATGGTATTTAGTATAAACTGATATGAATAGTAATGTGTAAAAAGAAACAGCATGTTTTTACAGGATTAAATTTCATAGAAGGGTAGAATTTAACTCTGCAAGTGAGTTTAAGAGAAAAATTTGAAAAAATATAAAATTAGGTATGGACATTTCCGTAGAGATGTGATAATATAATCAAGCACGATTCAAGACGACTTGATTACGGCGCGTGGCTCAGCTTGGTAGAGCGCTGCGTTCGGGACGCAGAGGTCGCAGGTTCAAATCCTGTCGCGCCGACTATGAGATGGGAAGCCGTCAATCCTTGAGAGATCATGGGTTGGCGGTTTTTCTTTGTTTAAAATATATTCCCTATTTGTCATATCTATGTTATAATAAAAAATGTAACCGCTTACATAACGAGAAAAGAAGGAGGATTTCATAAATGAAGAAAAAAACAAGTCTTAGTGCGAAGCTGATCGCAGCGTTTATGGCTGCGATTCTTGGAAGTGTTTTGATCTGTGCACTTCTGACACACAGTAAAGTAGAGAGCGTGTTAAACAGTAACATGCAGCTTACGAGTGAGCAGACACTAAACAGTGCGATGACAAGTCTGCAGACATATGAGAAAACGATCAGTATACCGGTGGATCTTTTGACGAGAAAAGACAGTATCAAACAGCTTTTGCTTGAGCCGGAAAACTATGATAAATATATTGACAATGTAAACGACGAACTGGTTGCAGCCTGTAAAGTCGTAAATGGTTCGGTGCGTGCCTATTATGCTTTAAATGATGGCAGAACAATCACCGGATGGGTACAATACGAAGCTGACGGTTCAAAGACAGCGATGAACACGGTGGAAAATAAAGACCTTTCCGGGAAAGAATGGTACACCGCATGTCAGGGAAGAAAAGCAAAAGTAAATTCTATTTTCAGCTATATCACTGCGCCGTATGTGGATGAAGAAACCGGGGAGCAGATCATTACGGTATGTCAGGAAGTAAAATATAAAGATGTTGTCCAGGGCGTTGTTGCGATGGATATTGATGCATCTGCACTGGCAGACTATGTGGAAAATATCAGACTTTTAAATACGGGATTTGTTATGCTGGTAGATGAGCAGGGAAATATCGTGGTTGACAGCGAAAGTAATACTTTTGCAGATGGTACAGTTGCTGACCTCGAATTTTTTGCTCCGTTAACAGAAGAATTAGATAAACTCGAAGAACAGAAAGCACAGCTGGAGGAAAATGAAGATCCGGCAGCGGATGATATCGTATTGCAGGCATCTTATACCATGCGTGCAGAGGGAAGGGACTGTGCCATTACGGCGATGACAGACCGCATTACCGGATGGAGACTGCTCGGCTGTATCAGTGATCAGGAAAACCAGAAGAACCTGATCAACATTAACATAGGAACGTTGATGGCCGGTGTGATCGGTCTGATCTTTGGATGTGTGATCGCAGTCCTGACAGCGCTCAGTTTTAACCGCGAGATCAAAAAACTCCAGAATGCGACACATCGTGTGGCGGGCGGTGATTTTTCCGAGAAGATCAAAGTTACCAGAAGCGATGAGTTTGGTGTGCTTGAGACGAACTTTAACGGTATGATGGATGATGTGTCCGGACTGATCCATGCAGTCGAGGATAAATCAAACCATATTCTTGAAGTTGCAGGAGGCATCTCAGAAGTCGCTGGAAATACAAAAACAACGATCGAGCAGGTAACACAGGCAATCGACAGTGTGGCGCAGGGTGCGGTAAAACAGGCGGAAAGTACACAGGAAGCCAACACGGAAGTAGAGCATTTAAAGAACAGCTTAGATGAGACAAAAGAATATGTTTCCGGCATGAATGGAATGACAGAAAAGGCAAATGAAGTCAGCACCGAGGGAATTGAGAGTGTAAAAGATCTGATTGAAAAATCAGGAAAAACAGCTGAAAAATCAAAAGTTTCGTTAGAGGTTATGAATGAGATGGTTGAGAGTATTGATAAGATTTTTTACATATCGGATACGATCGCAGACATCACATCCCAGACGAACCTGTTGTCGTTAAATGCAAGTATTGAGGCAGCAAGAGCCGGAGAGATGGGAAAAGGTTTTGCAGTTGTTGCAGATGAGATCCGTAAACTGGCGGATGAGTCGAAAGAGTCAACGGATGAGATCAAGAAGATCATCACGGAAATCACGGAAAAATCAAAACTGGTTGAGTCCACGATGCAGGAAAATGAAGTACTGCAGACTGAGCAGCAGGAGGCGATCAACCGCACGGAAGAGATCTTTGGCGAGATTATGAAACAGATCGAAATGTTAGGCTCCGGTATGGAACGTATCAATGCCCTGAATGACACTATGTCTGCCAACAAAGATCTTGTTGTGGATAAGATGGGAACGATCGCATCGGTATCTGAGCAGTCCGCAGCGGCAACCGAGGAAGTCAATGCTTCCACCGAGCAGGTAAATGTTACAATGGAAGAGATCAGCGAACATACCGAGACGCTGCAGGCAATCGCAAAAGACCTGATGGAGACGATCAATCGTTTTAAGCTCGCTTAAGTCATGGAAATGACTTGCAAAACACCTGCTATACGGGTATAATTCTTGACGATAGATTGCATTTGACAATGGGAAAATAAACCGGATAGGATAAAGCAGGAGGAAGATATGGGAAGAGACGTTATTATTGCATGTGACTTTAACAGCAAAGAAGAAGTGATCAATTTTCTTGGAAAATTCAAAGAGGAAAAACCTTTTGTAAAAATCGGCATGGAGCTGTTTTATGCAGAGGGACCGGAGATCGTCCGCACGATCAAACAGATGGGACACAAGATTTTCCTTGATTTAAAATTACATGACATTCCAAATACCGTTAAAAAAGCAATGTCCGTATTATCAGGACTGGACGTGGATATGTGTAACGTACATGCGGCAGGTACCAAGGCGATGATGCAGGCAGCCATCGAGGGACTCACGAGAGAAGATGGAACAAGACCACTGCTGATCGCAGTCACACAGCTTACTTCCACCAGTGAAGAGGTAATGCAGCAGGAACTGTGGATCGATAAACCGATCGACCAGACTGTTATGCATTATGCTAAGAATACGATGGAAGCCGGATTAGACGGCGTTGTATGTTCTCCGCTTGAAGCAGGAAAAGTACACGAGGTATGTGGAGACAAATTCCTTACCATTACACCGGGTGTCCGTTTTGCAGACGGCGATGTTGGCGATCAGAAACGTGTGACAACACCGGCAAAGGCAAAAGAACTTGGTTCTGACTATATCGTAGTCGGAAGACCGATTACTCAGGCAGATGATCCGGTAGCAGCATACCGCAGATGTGTAGAAGAATTTGTAGGCTAGTACCAGATGAAAACAGGAAAAGAGAAAGATGAACGGGTCTTTCTCTTTTTTCGGTTAAGAGAGAAATTTGAGACAGATAGGGGATTTCATGGAAAGAAAAGGACTCAGTGGAAGCGCATTAAAAATAATCGCGATCGTAACAATGCTGATCGATCATATTGCGGCAACCGTGATCATTCGTATATTAAAATTCGGAGGCTATAATGACGGCCTTTATCAGCTGTATCGTGTGATGCGGAATATCGGAAGAATTGCGTTTCCGATATTCTGTTTTCTTCTGGTAGAAGGATTTATGCATACAAGAGACCGGGAAAAATATGCACTGCGTCTGGGATGTTTTGCGGCAGTATCTGAGATCCCGTTTGATCTGGCATTCAACGGAAAAGTTTTGGAAGTCGGATATCAGAATGTGTTTTTTACATTATTGCTGGGTCTGCTTACCATGATGGCGTATGATGCGGTGATGAACCAGAGCCGCTGGAGTGTCTGGAAGCGGACGGCATTATCTACGATTGCAATCCTTGCCGGAATGTTTGCGGCAGAGTTTTTATCAACGGATTACGGCGCACTCGGAGTTCTCTGCATTATGGTATTTTACCTGTTCCGGAGAAGCAGAATACAGCAGGTCGTGTTTGGATGTCTGGCATTTGTATGGTGGGAATGGGCAGCAGTGTTTGCATTCGTTCCAATCTTTTATTACAATGGAAAACGTGGCTTTGGAATGAAATATTTCTTTTACGCATTTTATCCGGTGCATCTGCTGATCCTGTATCTGATCGTATATAAAATGGGATATGGATCCGTGCCTGCAATATAGTGAATGCTCATTGGACCGGTATATGGAAAAGGACTTTAGAAAACGGAGGAGATGTTTTCTAAAGTCCTTTTTATATGTAAACCTGCCGGAAAATCTGGCAGGATTGTTTTTTGACGGAACTGACAGAACCCCAACCACCGAGTCGAAACTCAACAGCTCCTTTTGATGTTATTAATGATACGGAATAATTGTGACCATTTCTTGACTGGAAAATGAAGGAAATCTTAAAAACAGATGAGAAATTCATAAAGTCGCATAGGCGGGAAGGGGGAAATGAGGTATAATGTGCGTAAAAGTGGTTAACACAGGGCAGGAAATTTTGTCAGTGAAATCTACTGTGGAATTTTATAATGGAGAAAATTTATGAAAGAGTATCTGGAAAATGTGCGGTGCGTGGCACCGTTGATCCATAATATAACAAACTATGTGACAGCAAATGATGTTGCAAATGTCCTTTTGGCATGCGGGGCAAGTCCGATCATGGCAGATGAGGAGGCAGAGGTAGAAGAAATCACGGCACACTGCATGGGGTTAAATCTAAATCTTGGAACGCTAAATCAAAAGAAAATCCCTGCAATGCAAAAAGCGGGGAAAATGGCAAATAAACTTGGACATGTTGTGGTGTTAGATCCGGTTGGAGTCGGTGCAAGCAGTTTCCGGAAACAGACGGCGGAGCAGCTTTTAAAGGAAGTACGGTTTGATGCGATCCGGGGAAATATTTCAGAGATCAAAACCTTGGCATCTTTGTGTGGAACACAGGAAAAAAATAGTGGAAATATGGCAGTGTCAGATACAATGGATGTGGAAAAAATTACTGATAAATCAGATCATTGTGGAAAAATTACAGGTATAGATGGTTCTGGAAGAGGCGTGGACGCAGATAATGCAGATACAGTGACAGAGGAAAATTTAGCACAGCATATTAGTAATGCAAAAATGCTGTCAAAGAAACTGCAGACGATCGTTGCCATCACCGGAGCCATAGATCTGGTCACGGATGGCAGCAGTTGTTATGTGATTCGAAATGGTAATCCGCAGATGGGGCATGTGACCGGGGCAGGATGTCAGCTGTCCGGTATTTTAACCGCATTTCTTGCTGCGAATCCGGAAAATAAGTTACAGGCAGCGGCGGCAGCAGTCTGCATGATGGGATATGCCGGGGAGCTTGCGGCGGAGAAAAGCGGACAGTCGGGCAGCGGAACTTACCGTGTGAGCCTGATGGATGCAGTGTCGTGTATGGATGGAGATATATTAGAGAGAGGAGCACGTTATGAGATTCGATAGAAAACAGTTATTATTATATGGGGTAACAGACAGAAGCTGGTTAAATGGTCAGACATTATATGAGCAGGTCAGACAGGCGTTGGAGGGCGGTGTGTCCTTTTTACAGCTTCGCGAGAAAAATCTTTCGGAGCAGGCATTTTTAGAGGAGGCAAAAGAGATACAAAAACTGTGCAGGGAGTACAAGGTGCCGTTTATCATTAATGACAACGTGGATCTTGCATTGGAGATTGATGCGGACGGTGTGCATGTCGGACAGGATGATATGGAGGCAGGGGAAGTGCGAAAAAGACTTGGAGAGGATAAGATCATCGGAGTTTCGGCACACTCGGTGGAGGAAGCGCTGCGCGCTGAAAAATGCGGGGCGACTTACCTTGGCTCCGGTGCTGTGTTTGGAAGCGGCACGAAAAAAGATGTGGGAACGTTAGATCATGAGGTGTTAAAAGAAATCTGTGCAGCAGTACAGATCCCCGTGGTTGCGATCGGCGGGATCAGCCGGGACAACATTTTACAGTTAAAGAGAACGGGGATTGACGGCGTGGCTGTGATCAGCGCTATCTTTGCGCAGAAGGATATCAGGGCAGCTGCACAGGAACTGAGGAAGTTGTCCGAGGAAGTGTGCAGGTAAGTCAAAATGCATGAACCTGGCATTAATGGTAAATAAATTTTTGAGATGCATGAGTCTGACATTGAAGAAAAACAAAACTACAAATACAAGAATAGGGATGAATATGAAAACAGAGCTGATACAGGGCGCAATTTTTGATATGGACGGAACACTGCTTGATTCCATGCCGGTCTGGGAACACGCCAGCGAGCGGTATCTGCAGAACAAAGGAATTGAGGTGCGGGAAAAACTTTCGGAGATTTTGTTTTCCATGAGCATGCAAAAGGGTGCGGAATACGTGAAAGAAAATTACCACCTCACGGAATCGACGGATGAGATCGTGACCGGTGTAAATAATATCGTTTATACTGCGTATGAAAAAGAGGTACAGCCCAAAGAGGGCGTGAGGGAGTTTTTGGATAAACTGCAGGCAGAAGGAATAAAAATGGTCGTGGCAACCTCGACAGACCGCCCTATGGTGGAGGCAGCATTAAAGCGCACAGGCCTGCTTTCTTATTTTGAACGGATATTTACCTGCACGGAAATCGGCAAAGGAAAAGTGGAGCCGGACATTTATCATGCGGCTTCTGATTTCCTTGGAACAAAACCGGAACACACGCTGGTGTTTGAAGATGCACTTTATGCGATCGGGACGGCGAAAAAAGCCGGGTTTGTGACGGTTGGTATTTATGATGCGGCAAGTGAAAAGGAACAGGACAAGATCAGGGAGCAGGCAGATATTTATCTGGAAGCGTTTGCGGAAGCTGTGGGAAGAATATGAAAAATAAATGATAACCCAAAATCTCATTTACATGGAATTTACAAACTTTTCATGGCGTCGTATAAAAATCTGTGCTATGATAAATAATGTTGAGGTATCAGTGTGAAAAATAAGATTTTTCACACGCAAGATTTGTGCTTACGCACAAACTTGAGATGCGCAAAAATGGGGATTATTATGATTCGTAAAGCAGAGTTAAAAGACATTCCGGCAGTGATGGACATTTACAACGATGCCATTTTACATACAACAGCAACATTTGATACGGAAATCAAGGATTACGAGGATCGTCTGGCGTGGTTTCAGGCACACACAGGCCAGCATGTGATCTTTGTATATGAAGAGGCAGGCACAGTCGCGGGTTATGCCTCTCTTTCACGTTACAGGGAAAGAAAGGCTTTTGACCCTGCAGTTGAGATCTCTATTTATATTCATGCGGGTTATCGAGGGCGTGGCATTGGCCGCAGTCTCATGGAGAAAACATTGCAATATGCCAAAGAGTGCCCGCAGATCGGAACAGTTGTTTCACTGATTACCAGTGAAAATGAAGTCAGTATCCGTCTGCATGAACGCTTTGGTTTTTCTTACTGTGGTCAGATCAGACAGGCAGGCGTTAAGTTTGGCAGGAAACTGGGCTTAAACGCATATCAGATCATTTATGACAGAGAAATTGAATAGAAAGATTCCCGGAAAATGTAATGTGCAAAAACCTGGCATGATACATGGCAGTATCCCGGGAAATTGAGGAAAATGCCATGATAAGATATTTTAAGACGGATAATCAGCGGATCCAGGAAGAGGAAAAGATCGGGGACGGCGTATGGGTGCAGATGCTCCAGCCGACGCATCAGGAATGTGCCGAGATTGCAGAAGTATTGAATGTAGATATCGAAGATATCCAGGCCGCACTCGATGAGGAGGAGAGCTCCCGTATCGAACTTCAGGATGGTTATACTTTGATTTTAGTCGATATTCCAACGGTTGAGATACGTCATGAAAAACAGAGTTACACGACAATCCCACTCGGTATCATTTTAACGCAGGATGTGATCGTGACAGTCTGTACCGATGATACACCGGTATTGCAGAACTTTGTCAACAACCGTGTGAAAGAGTTCAGCACGAAGAAAAAAATGCGTTTTGTATATCAGATTTTGTTCCGCACGGCGACAAACTATCAGATGAACCTGCGTGTCATCGATAAGAAAAGAACGGAGATCGAGGAGCGGATCGGCAAAAATACAGAGGATATCGATCTGATCGACCTTCACGAATTAGAGTCTACGTTGGTCTACTTTGCGACATCCCTGCGTGCAAATGGCGTGGTCTTAGACCGACTGACCAGGTATAAGCGCTTAGAGCAGTACCCGGAGGACAAGGAACTGCTAGGTGATGTTATTGTCGAGAACCGGCAGGCAATCGAGATGACATCCATTTACCGTGATATTATCAATGGTACCAGAGAATTGATGTCATCTGTCATTGATAATCGTCTGAACAATGTCATGAAATACCTGACATCCATCACGATCGTCATGGCAATCCCGACTGTTATTTCCGGTATCTATGGAATGAATGTCAATGAAAAATGGATGCCGTTTGCAAATACACCGCACGGATTTCTGATCATCTGTGTTCTGACACTGCTGATTTGCATTGTGACGATGCTGGTGCTTCGGAAGAAGAAGATGTTGTAAAAAGTTAAGGAGTTCTGCATCAACAACTTTTGTTGATGCAGAACTCCTTTTTTTGAGAAAGTTATATAAAAAATCAGGGTAGTCTTTATTTCCCCTCAAACCGTCCGCTTGCCCCGCAAGGCAGCACCAGTCCATTGGAGGACACCGGCAGTCCAATCTCATCTGCGGTGACGGTTCCGTCATATTTTTCTAACGCAGTGGCGATCATATAGCGCAGCACTGCAGGCTGAAGTCCCGTTGTGTAAGAATTTACAAGGAAAAACAGAGGCTTGTCTGTCAGCAGCTGGGCGCAGAGTTTGATCAGCGGATAAACGGATTCCTCGATTTTCCAGATCTCACCTTTAGGGCCTCTTCCGTAGGAAGGCGGGTCCATGATGATCGCGTCGTAGTGATTGCCGCGGCGGATCTCACGCTCCACGAATTTGACACAGTCATCTACGATCCAGCGGATCGGCGCATCCGAGAGACCGGAGGATGCAGCGTTTTCTTTTGCCCAGGTGACCATACCTTTTGAGGCATCCACATGTGTGACCGAAGCTCCGGCAGCGGCAGCGGCAAGTGTTGCACCGCCCGTGTAGGCGAACAGATTTAAGACTTTGACCGGGCGTTTTGCCGAACGGATCTTATCGGAAAACCAGTCCCAGTTTACCGCCTGCTCCGGGAAAAGTCCGGTGTGTTTAAAACTGAACGGTTTCAGCTGGAATGTCAGGGAACCGTAATGGATACTCCACTGCTCCGGCAGATCGAAAAATTCCCACTCACCGCCGCCTTTTTTGCTGCGATGATAGTGAGCGTTCATGTGTTTCCAGCCTTTTTCTTTTTTGGGCGTATCCCAGATGACCTGCGGGTCCGGGCGCACAAGCGTATAATTACCCCAGCGCTCTAACTTTTCGCCACAGGAGCAGTCTATTACTTCATAATCTTTCCAGTTATTTGCAATCCACATAAATAAATCCTTTCATAGTCATTTTGTGATTCTGTTATTCATGACGATCGAATGTCTGCATCACATATCCGATTATTTGCGTTTCCAGGTTGATGGCATTAAAAGAATCATCATCGGAAACAGTTCCAGTCTTCCGGCAAGCATGTCAAACATCAGAACAAATTTGGAAAACGGAGAAAAAATTGAAAAATTCTGTGTCGGACCGACGAGATTTAACCCGGGGCCGATATTATTTAACACCGTGACAACGGAAGTAAAATTCGTTGAAAAATCAAACTCATCCACACTGATCAGGAGCATAGAAGTCAGCAGCAGTACAAAATAAACGACCAGAAATACGTTCGCGGAACGTAAGGTTTCGTGATCGACCGGATGTCCGTCCATACGGATCTTTTTTACCTGACGCGGATGGATGATCAGTGAAAGTTCCTTACGGATCGTTTTCAGTAAGATCAGGATACGGGAAACTTTTATACCGCCGCTTGTGCTTCCAGCACAGGCACCGATAAACATTAGTGTTACCAACAGAGTTTTAGATAAAGCAGGCCAGAGATCAAAGTCTGTGGTCGCATATCCGGTCGTTGTGATAATGGAGCCAACCTGAAAAAATGCATGGCGCAGAGTCTCGCTGAACGTCGGATACAAGGACCGGACATTCCATGTGATGACAGCCACCGATCCGAAGATGATCGCGAGATACCAGCGGACTTCTTCAATTTTAAAGAGTTCTTTTATTTTGCCTGTCAGTATATAAAAATAGGCAGTATAATTGATACCGCTTAAGATCATGAAAACTGTGATCGTAATCTGGATCGCAGGGGAATAACCGGCAATACTGTCATTTCTGATGCCGAATCCACCGGTGCCGACAGTACCAAAGGTAGTCGTCAGCGAATCAAATAACGGCATGCCGAGTGCACGCAAAATCGTCGCTTCACAGATCGTGATGGCAATATAGATGCCGTAAAGGATTTTTGCGGTATCTTTCACATGCGGAACCAGCTTGCTCACGGAAGGCCCGGGGCTCTCTGCTTTCATCAGGTTCATCGTGGAGCCGCCCATCATAGGGAGGATCGCCATAATGAAAACGAACACTCCCATACCGCCGATCCAGTGGGAGAAACTGCGCCAGAACAGGCTGGCTTTTGAGATGCTCTCCACATCGGTCAGAATACTTGACCCCGTTGTAGTAAAACCAGAGATCGTCTCAAACAGTGCATCCACATAAAACGGAATATCTCCGGTCAGCACAAAAGGAATGGCACCGAAAATACTCATGATGATCCAGCTGAGTGCGACAGCTACAAAACCTTCCCTGGTGTAGAGATTTGTAGAACGTGGCTTTTTATGAGTCAGAAGAACACCGAGTATCAGACATAAAACTGCAACTGCCAGATAGGAGACAGAAGCATGTTCACGGTAGATCAGTCCGACCAGTGCGGGAAGTACCAGAAAGGCACTTTCAAATTTTAAAACACAGCCTAAAATATATAAAACGATCGAATAATTCATTGCCGCCTAGTCCTCCAGAATCTCTTTGATATCGGAAATGCGGTAACCGGAAAGTACGACTAAAACAGAGTCACCGGCCATCATGATATCCTGACCACTCGGGATAATAACTTTGCCATTGCGGTAAATACAGCAGATCAGAGTATTTTTTCGGAAATGCAGATCTGCGAGTGGAATTCCTGCAACGGCGGAGTCTGCTTTGATAATAAATTCCAAAGCCTCGGCTTTACCGTTTGCAAGTTTATAGAGCGTTTCTACATTGCTGTCTTTGGAATTATAAGTGGAACGTACATATTTTAAAATGTAATCCGACGTAATGATACGCGGATAAATAATACTTCCAAGATTCAGCTCGTTGATGACCGAATGGAAATTGATCCGGTTGATTTTTGTCACGGTCTTTGCGTTGGAGACATCATTTGCATAGAGGGAGAGAAGGATATTCTCCTCATCTAATCCGGTCAGCGCTGCAAAACCCTGCGCATGTTCAAGACCTTCCTGTAAAAGAAGATTCTGATCAGTTGCATCCCCGCAGATCACGGTGGCATGCGGCAGCAGTTCACTTAATATGTCACAGCGTTCGCGGTCTACTTCAATGATCGTCACACGGATGCCAGAAGCGAGCAGACTTTTTGCCAGATAATATGACACTTTGCCGCCACCGGCGAGAATGGCGTTTCCGACACGGTTTTTCACGATGCCGATCTTGCGGAAAAAGTCGATCGCATTGCGGCGCTCGGATGCGATCGCAACCACGTCGTTTTCCTGAAATTCAAAATCACCGTTTGGAATGATGACTTTATCCCCACGGATGACGGTGCAGACCAGAACGTTGCTGTGCAATGTCTGATGCAGGTTAAACAGTTTTAAGGCGATCAGCGGAGAGCCTTTGGTTACTTTAAAATGAAGTAATTCTACATGACCCTTGGCAAAGGTATCCACACGGATCGCAGATGGAAACTGGAAAATGCGTGCGATCTCGTTTGCAGCGGCAAGTTCCGGGTTGATGATCATTGCCAGCCCGAATTCTTTCTTTAAAAATTCTATTTCCTTATTATATATAGGATTTCGTACACGCGCGATGGTCTGGCAGTGGCCTGTCTTTCTCGCGATGACACAGCAGAGCAGATTCTTCTCATCGTCACCGGTCACGGCAATCAGAAGGTCGGCGGTTGTGATGCCGGCGTCGATTAAAGTCTGGTGGTTGATTCCGTTTCCTACGATGCCCATCGCATCGAGATTATTTGTGATGGTGGAAACCTTTTCCGGTTTCTCGTCAATGACTACGATATCGTGGTCTTCGCTGCCAAGCTGCTCTACGAGAGTATAGCCCACCTTGCCACAGCCTACGATAATGATCTTCATGATATGGTAACTCCTCTAATAATAGTCTGATTTGAATGTACTTGAGTACGCAGTGCCAGACCGGAAAATCAGAGATTTCCTGGTCTGACGGGCATCTACGTTCCACTTCGGTCCGTGCTAAACAGGTGCCACCGGCACCTAGCAC
>OGQZ01001164.1_pt1 | contig 20758 bp, 9 predicted proteins | sample 1553321 | NCBI WGS metagenome assembly OGQZ01 (sample SAMEA2579958, study PRJEB22360) | human gut metagenome | reverse complement strand
GGCGAGAAACGTCGTATGTGAGATAACGAATGCCAGAACAGCTGCGACCTGAGCCGAAGGATCTCAGCGAAGCCGCCACCACCATGAAGTTTGAAAGCAGAAAATAACCATCTTCCCTTTACATGAATCCTCATAGGTTAAACAGGTTCTGAAGGCTCAAAAGGTTCACAGGTTTCTCATCTTTTGTAAATACCATATATTCTAAAACTCCGCGGCGCTTCTATATTCTTATGCGCCGCACCGACCCCGTTGAACCCACTAAACCCATAGAACCCGCTCCCCTCTTTCATCCCCCATCAAGGGGCGATGCGCCCCAGGGGCTAACCCCCATACCAACCATTCACTTTATTCCAAACTCTTCAGTAGCCGTTCCCTTTCCCGTTCACTGATTCCCTTCATGGCATACATCGCCTGCTTCATCGTCCGCATCTGCGAAAGTCCCATTTCCATATATGATGGGATCTGCTCCTCCTTGCCCTCGCGAATCAAGTGCGCGACCGCCGGCACATTCGTCAGGATTTCCCGCAAGAGCCACGTCTCCTTACCGCTGCGATAGAGCATCTGAGAAGAAACCGTCACGAGATTCGCCGCGAGAAGACTTCGGATCTCCTCCTGGCGATCGGCAGGAAATGCATGGATGATGCGGGCAGGCACATCCTTCGCGCGCGTCGTGTGCAGCGTCCCCAGCACCAGATGACCCGTCTCTGCCGCCGTCAGCGCCGCAGAGATCGTCTCGCTGTCCCGCATTTCACCAAGAGCGATGACATCGGGATCCTCTCTGAGCGCATCGCGGATGCCCCGCGGAAAATCCACCACATCACGCCCGATCTCCCGCTGATGGATGAGCGCCTTCTCCATAGGAATCACGTACTCCACCGGATCTTCGAGCGTCACCACATGGCAGGCCCTCTTCTGACTGATCAGCGAAAGAATGCGCGCCATCGTCGTACTCTTGCCGCTCCCCGAAGAGCCCGTGATGAGGACAAGCCCGTGAGAAAGCTGCGATACCTTCTCGAGCCACGTCTTGTCGGGTTTCCGCGGGAAAAAAGCAGCCCCCGGCAGGATCCGGCCCCCCGCCGATGTCAGCCCGCCGCTGCGATACAGATGCAGACGGCAGCGGACATTTCCCAGAGAGAACGCACTGTCCGCGCTTCCTGTCCGCTGATACTCCGCCTGCCTCTCCTTAGGCACATAGGAAGAGATGAGCTCTTCGAAAAGCGCAGGCTCCGCGATTTCCTTCATCTTCTTCAGCGCCCCATAGACACGGATCATAAAAGGCACTCCCTCGATCAAGTGAATATCCGTCATGGCGGGATTCGCCGCCAGCAGTTTCTCTATATCCATTTCATGCCTCCCCGGCCAGAATGACCGCCGCCGACTCCGGCGAGATCTCCCCCTCTTCCATCAGAAGAAGCGCCGACTCGCCCATCGTTTTCTGTCCCGCTTTCCGCATCGCCTGCTGCAGTTTTTCCTGAGAGAAATCATGATGCAGGATGCGTCTCTCGCTGTCTTCGATGGCGATCATCTCAAAGACCCCCGTCCGCCCGGAAAACCCGCGATGGCGGCAGGCCTCACACCCCGCCGCCTCGTAAGCCGCCTGACCGGCAAGGGACAGCGGCAGCCCGTGAGACGTCAGGAAATCCTCCGCCAAGACCATCTCCCTTTTGCAGGAAGGACATAGCCTCTGTGCCAGCCGCTGCGCCATCACCAGAGACAGCGAAGCCGAAAGAAGATACGAAGGAATCCCCATATCCATCAGCCGAAGCGGCGCAGCCGCCGCACTCATCGTATGCAGCGTCGATAGCACCAGATGCCCCGTGAGCGCCGCATGGATCGCGATCTCCGCCGTTTCCCTGTCACGGATCTCTCCGATCATCACAATATCCGGATCCTGCCTGACCAGCGAACGCAGCCCTCGCGCAAAAGACAGCCCCGAGCGCTCATTCACTTGGATCTGCGTCACACCCGGCAACCGGTACTCCACCGGATCCTCGATCGAAATGATACTCACCGACTCCTGATTCAGAAGCTTCAGCGCCGCATACAGCGTCGACGTCTTCCCGCTGCCCGTCGGCCCCGTCGTGAGGATCAGCCCCTGCCCCTTGGAAAGCGCCCGCCGAAACAGCGACTCCTGCTCCCTTCGCATTCCCAGCTCATTCTTCTCGATAAAATTCACCCGCCCCGACAGGATACGGATGACGATCGTCTCCCCATACATCGAAGGCAGGACAGAAATGCGGAAATCATACGGCACCCCATCGATCTCCTCCGCCCAGCTCCCATCCTGCGGCAAACGGCTCTCCCCCACATCCAGCCGCCCCAGGACCTTCACACGCACCGAAAGATTCGGCGCCATGGAGGAAGGCAGACAAAAGCGATCCGAAAGCAGCCCATCCTTCCGAAACCGCACCCGCACAAAGGAAGCCCCCGGCTCGATATGGACATCACTCGCCCGTTCAGCCGCCGCCTGTCGCATGATCTTCTTCAGCACCACATCCGCTCCGCCGCGCAGCTCCTCCATGCGACCGCCTCCTTCTTACCATCAAGGATTTTCCCTTATTATAGCATAAATAGAAAACGCCCATCCAACAATGTTGGAAAGATCGCATCCTGTCGTTGGCGTGACTGGCGACTGGTAGCTAGGGATTGGTGTCCAGGGATTAGGTCGTCGATACGAGAATACCCTCTTCTAAAAAGGCGGCACACCACCCTTGTGAACCTATCCGCTCCCCAAGCATCGTCATCCCGAGCGCAGCCGAGGGATCTTTATTGCACTGCCACCATAGTCACACATGCGCTCTCACTCAAATGATACCTTGGTGCTTCCTTTTTTTGCCTTTCCCTCACCCACGGTTTACCGGTCTTCCCTCCACTTCGGCCCTCATGACACGTAAGAAAGACGGATCGTCTCATATCATTTTTCATACCGCTGCGTAGAGTTGTGCCTCTTCGAGGCACTCTATCCTGCGCCTTTGGCGCGGGCCGTTTGGCCTCACAGGAAGGCACCTTAATGGGCAGGCTAGGCGCCTCTTTGGATTAGGCCAAACTCGGAAGTCCCTCTGCGGGACTTCCGTCTCCAAGGACCTACTCGTATCGTTGTTATGACTGGTAACCCATGACTTGAATACCACTTTCGGGCATCGCCCTTTATAAAAATCGACGCGAAGCGTCGCTCCTCTTAGCCTTCCCCATCGGGGAAGGGGGACCGCGGAGCGGTGGATAGGGTACTCTCATAATCGTCGACTTGAGACGCTCCTCCCCCCTCTTTCATACCGCCTGTGCCCTATCCGCCCCTGCGGGGCACCTTCCCCGCAAGGGGGGAGGCTGCGATACGAGAATCCCCTCTTCTAAAAAGACAGCGCGCCACCCTTGTGAACCCATCCGCCCCCCCCTTCGTCATCCCGAGCGTAGCCGAGGGATCTTTCTTGCACTGCGGTTGGCATCTCACATGTCCCTGCAGAGAAACGACGCCTTCATCCTACATTTTTCTGGCTTCAAACATACTTCGCCATCGGTCTGCAAGGAAGATTTCTCGACTTCGTTCGAAATGACGATACGAGAGTATCGCTATACGCACCACCACCCTGAACCCGCCAACCTGAACCATGAACCCAATACAAAAACGAGCCTCTCGAAATGAGAGGCTCGTTTTTAAATGCCAAACTCCTATTTCACGACTTCATATGCTTCCTTGTCATTCGGTACGCCGAAGGCAAGAGACGAACTCTCCTTCTCCGTTTCTTCTTCCTTCTCCCGTCCATCACGGCCAAGCGTGCGGTCCTCATAGAGGCTCGCATTCATGACGCCTTCCGCCGTCATCGGGAAGCGCTCGCCGTTCACGGTGAGGCCGTCCTTGACGCTCGTCATGACATGGTCGGTCGCAATATCATAGCCACCAAGCGAAAGATTTCCGAAATGCTCCGCCTGGCTGCTGCCCGGATTCTTCTCGATCGTCACGCGGATCTTGTCCGTCGCAAGGAAACTGTCCCCGCCGATCGCGGTATTCGTGAGGCCGAGAGGTTCCCTGCCTGTGAGATGCAGGTGCTCGACCCTGCTATCCTTCACAAGAGTACCACCCGCAGACGTGGAGTGAATGCCTGCGTAGTGCGCCTGGCTCTGGCCATCTGCGCCGTTGATGGTGACATGCTGCGCGCCGACGCCTGCGAGATCATCGATACCGATGTTGTCCGCAGAGATCGTGAGATCAGCCGCATCGCCTTCGCCATTTGCCAGCGTGTCGATTTCCACCTTCTTCGCAGAGAGTGTGACCTTTCCGCCCGCAGACGAGAGCAGCGCGCTGCCCTTTCCACTCGCATCGAAATCATGCGGCTTCACCTCGCCCGTGACAAGACTGCCTGCCGCGCCACTGCCGGTGGTCGACCCTGCCGGCGTGCTCGTATCCACACCGTCCAGCTTGCCGACCAGCGAACGATCCGTGATGCGGATGTCTTTCTTCGCCGTCATCTCGATGGCGCTTCCGGAAATCTTCGCATCCGTCCCCTTCACAGAAATGCTGCCGCCTGCGTCCGCAGTGAGCTTGCCGCCTGCCTTTGCCTCATGAAGAACCATATCACTGCCGCTTGCAAGACCCGCATCGCCCGTTGTATGAATCTTCGTCGCATCGAGCGTCGTGCCTGCGTTCGCGGTCAGGGTATCCGCACTTGCACTTTCCAGCGTCATCGCACCGCCGCTTGTCAACGCTGCGTGTTCCTTTGCGTTCAGCGTCGTCACACCAAGTTTGCCAGCGGTCGCTTCGATCGTCGCGTTGCCGGCTTCTGCCTTCAGAGTGCCGATCTTCACATCCGTCTTCGCGGTGACTTTCGCATCGCCTGTCGTAGCCGTGAGCATGCCTGCGTTTACACTGCCGCCGGACGAGATAGCAAGCATACCCGCTTCTGCTTCGGTGAGCGTGACATCGTGATCGGCCTCGACGGTCGCGCTCTCCTTTGCACCCAGCTTCTTGAGAGCGAGCTGTCCCTTGGCGGTGACCTTCACGTTTCCTTCTTTCGAAGTGAAATCGCTGCCCGAAAGGGACGCATTTTCGCTGTCCGTGTAGGTGAGGTCACCCTCTGCGGTGTACACGCCGCCACTCATCTTGCCCGCATTGGTGATGTCTGCGATTCCGCCGCTAAAGTTGCCGCCGGAAATGGTGTTATTCTGCGCGGTGTGGACGCGGAGGGCTTTTCTTGCCTTATATCTGCCATCCGAGATGTCTCCGCGGCTGGTGAGCGTGAGGTCTTCGGCATCGATGTCGATCGCCTCCGATGCCGCTTTTCCGAAGAGGGTGATGTCGGCGTCGCCCTTGGCATGTGCCGTGATGACGCCCGGCGTTTCGCTGCCGTCTTTGGCTTTTGTGCCGATCACTTTCATGCCGAGGGACGCCCCACCGCTTGCGCCTTTGATATTCTTGGCGTTTGTGATGGTAATATTCTTCCCTTCGACGTTCGTATATGTGGTGCCGGTTTCGTCGCCGCTCGTATCGTGTCCGTCTTCGGCGAGGAGGCTGTTTCCGCCCACATCGAGACGGACGTCTCCTTCGGATGCGTAGATGGTATTGATGACGAGGTCGCCGTCGCTCTTCTTGAGGGAAACACCGACTTTCGCTCTCGCAGTGAGGACGCCCTTCCCTGCCAGCTTCGCCTCATGGATCGCGCCTTCGCCGGACTCGAGAATGATCTGCTTATCCGATGTCAACGTGACGCCGGCGACATTGTCTGCCGCTTTGAGGCGGATTTCATCGCCCGCCTTGAAAGTGCTGTCCCCCGCTATGCTGCCTTCGGTAACGAGATAAATCGCGCCCTTGTCTGCGGTCGCTTGGAGCTTGCCTTTCGCTTCCGCATCAATCGCGCGGATGGAAGACACCTTGACGGTATTTCCATTTACTACGGTGAAATCCCCGCGCTCTGCAGCGGAGAGAGCCAGAAGCTGCTCACGGGTAAGCCTCGTCATGTCAGAGAGGTCGATGGTCATGCCATCCTTCTTCTGTCCGATACTCCCCTGCGCCTCGCCCGCAGTCAGGGTGACAGCCTTGCCGGAGACGTGCGGTGTACCTTTCAGCGTGGTATTCGTATCTGTGATGCCTTCCTTGATGCTGCCCGGTGCGAAGGTGATGAGGAGATCCTTCGCCGACTTCGCAGAGCCGACGAGGACTTCTACCTTTTCATCTTTCGTGAGAAAGTCATCTTTCGAGAGATCGTCTTTGCTCAGTGCGGCATTCCCGTAGATGCTCTCGCTCGACTGCTGGATGCCATCGGTGTAGCGCTTCACTTTTTCGGCGATCCAGCTGCCGACGCCTTCTGCAAGGAGCATCTCATAGCGCGCCTGCTGTCCTTTGATGTAGGTCTTCACATCCTGTCCATCTGCCTCAAGCTGCCGGCGGGTCACATCATCGAGACTGTACTTGCCGTCTGCATTGATGTGCGTCCGCAAGGACTGGAACTCATTATACTTGCCTTCGACTTTGGCGATGAGGCGACTCTTCTGTTTGGTGACGGTCGCCTCACTGCCTTCGAGGACCGCCGCATTCGCCCAGCCGAGGAGCTTTGCCGTAGCATCCTCGTCATTGAGATCGGTGTAGTTGTTGTCGATGAAGGAACCATTCGTCTTCAGGCTGACATCGCCTTCCTTGGAAATGACACTGTCAAGGTACAGGTCGCCGCTGGTATTTTCGATGGAAATATGTCCTTCCGCGCTGGCTTTGAGCCCATAGTCTTTGCCCTCGCTCTGACCTGCTTCGATGAGGAAGCTGCCATTTGCGCCCTGGATAGCGCCGCCGGAAACGAGCTCGACGCGACCCGCGTGGACTTTCGTCCCGGCCTGCTGCGAGATGTCGCCCTCGGCCTGGATCGCAGCCGCACCTGCGGTGATGCTACCCGCGGTGACACCATGGTTCACGACCTTGACACCGAAGTCTTTCGCCGCGCTGCCGCTGACGGTCATAGCATTCGTCTTGATGGCCGCATCCCGCGTGCCAGCGCTGCCCGTCGTCGCCGTCATAGTGAGCGTATTCGTATCGATGTAACCGCGTGCGCCCTGCTGGATACCGCCCGCTGAAAGCGTCGCTTCACCAAGGCCATTGGAAATCGTCCCATTCACGATGACGTTTCCCGTGCCGCCATTGACATTGAACTTGCCACCGGTTTCATCGCCGATGAAGCCGATGCCGATGTCGTAGTCCGCCTTCTGCGAATACTGGTGAATGGTGGTATCATATTTCTTTTCCACCAGCTTGTAGTCAAATTTCTTCGCCACTCCCACCGTGTACCAGAGGCGTTTCGATTTCTGCGTAAAGGCCGACTCGGTCTTGTTATTGATGGTCTTCTCCGATGTCTTATACGCCTCGCCGGTCGGTCCGCCATTGAGATCATTCGTCGTCGTGATGATGGCACCACCATTCAGCGTGCGGGTGTACCCTTGCTGGTAGTCTGTGATAGTGCCACCCTGGTCCAGCACCTCCTGGCCGGTCGGTGTCTTATTCTCGATACCCCACCAGTCGACTTTGGTCTTGTGCAGTTCGTAAGTCGTGGTATAGCACCTATCCGTCCCGGTCTGGAGTGTGTAGTAGGAGCCTGCAACCGGCGTATAGGTGCCATCCGTCCCCGCGGTCAGTACCGTATCCTGCGCGTTGCCGGAAGGCGCACCATTCTGATAGTTCTGTACACTCATATGGATCTTGCCGCCATCCCGGGTGTAGGTGGTCTTGCGGGCAATCTTTCCATTTGCGCGGTCGAGGTCAGTGATTTCGATCCGCCCCTCGGTTCCTTCACCCGTGGAGAGCGTCTTGAGCTCGATGTCCTTGCCGCTGTCATTCTGAATGGAAATCTGCCCGTAACCGTCAAGTGCTTCGATACGCGCTTTCAACTTGTCATTCGTCGTATTGATGATAGTGCCGACGATGGAGACTTTGCCGCCGTGGACTTCGATATCATCTACGACGAAGCGATCAGTTTCAAAATCATAGGAGAGCTTCTCTGCCGCTCGTCCCGTTGCGCCTTCGACGCGAACGGTGCGGCCTGCCAGCACTTCACTCTTCGACTGGACATATGTCTTATTTCCGTTGACATCCTCATAGTAGAACCTGCAATTCTTCGGAATCGTCAGATCCCAGTCTGCGATACTGCTCTGGATCTTGGAATTAATATTCACATAGCGAGCAGAAATGAAGATGTTGCCATTCGCAAGGATGCCGGTGCTGCCGGTGCCAAGCTGGCTGTTCTGCTTGCCCGTATCATCGAGTGGCGCGCCGCCGACATGGAAAATGCTGTTCTTCCTGTCCGAGAGGAACTGGATGAAGTCGCCATTCTCCACCTTCATGTCGACCGTGCCTGCGTAGATAGTACCGTCATTGTAGACATCACCATTCTTGCTCTCCACGGTGACAGCGCCGCGCGGATTGTAAATGTAGCCCGCAAGCGTCGTGGTCGAAGCTGCGTAGTGCGGCATATCGCCATCCTTGTAGTCCGATGGCTGGAAGGTATTCTTCACCGTGATGGAGGGCACCGCTGTATCCTGACGCGTCGTGACAGCAAAACCGACATTCATGCTCTTGTCCTTATTTCCCTTTTTGATCGCTGCCTTCATATCTCCCTTGAGCTCGACGTCATTATAGAAAATCGTGCCGCCCTGCCCGGAGCCATCGATGCCGCCGCGCCCGACGACCTGGATATCGCCGACCGTCAGCGTATTCGGAGACGCATTCGTGATGGAAACCGACGCATCGCCCCCCCGCGTGGAGTGTACCGCTGCCAGAGACATTGTCCCCTTCAAAGAGGATGTCACCAAGCTGCGCCGTAATGTCATCGATCTTCATATTGTGCGTCATCTGCTGGTAGACATTTTTGTGAAGAAGATAGTACGATCCCTCTGTGCCTTCTGGAACCGGATTGCCATTGCCATCGACCGTGATGACAGACGCGCCGTCCTTCGTGAAGACGCCATTCGCATCCGTGCCGCCATTCGAGTAGAATTTCTCCGTGGCAGAAATCTGGTTTGCGAGAAGCTCCTGATTCCCCGCGACCTGCTTCTGCCAGTCGATAGAAGCCTGTTTCTTCTGGTCGATCACTTCGCCTTTGGCATCGATGGCCGTACTATCATACTTCGTCACGTCCGTATCGATCGTATCACTGTAGTCTCCATTGTACTTCGTGACCGCATCGCTGTACGTCTTCGCGCTGGCATCGGCTGCCTTCTGACTGTTAGTCGCTGCTTCCTCAGCCGCACGGTACGCAGACGCCGCGGTGTTGTACGTTTGGGCAACCGTCTCGTATGCTTTGCTGCATTCTTTGTAATACTTGACACTCTCATCCGAAGGATGGGTCTGAATGTATGTCTCTACAGTTTGACTTCCCGCCTTCTGCTCGAGCGTCGCATACGCATTGTTCTTATTCCCTTCCGCTATATCTTTCGCATTGCCAGTCTGTTCCATAATGGTCTTCGCGGTATCGGCTTCTGTCTTTTTCGCTTCTGCCAACGACTGCAATCCGAGATAATTCGTATGCTCGGTGCCAAGCGCGGTGAGCTCCGTCTTCTGCTGATCCAGCTTCTTCTGATCTGCCTGACAGCTGTCAGTGATCTTCTGGTCCTGGCTCTTTGCATTTTCAAGGACTTTCTTCGCATCCTTGAGTTCTGACGTATCCGACGAGGGGAGCTCGATGAATCGCTTATTTCCTTTGTCATCGGTCTCGAAATATCCCAGCCCCTGCGCAGCCATTTTTTCTTCAAGGAACTGAATCTCTGCCTCATACGCAGCTTTGGTGGAATCATCCGCGCCGAAGTCAGCGAGCTTCTCGCGAAGGGCGGCGATGCGCTCGGAGAGCTCCTTCCCTACGATGGTAGTGCCACCATAGATATAGGAAATATCGCCATCACTCTTGACCGTCGTCTCCCAGCTGCCCTGCTTGTCCTGTCCGCCGATTGTGATGGACTTGTTTCTATGAATGCCCGTCTCGGCCTTGCCGTCCATAGTGACATCTGCCGACGAGGAGATTTCCTTGCGACCGATGAAGCTGCCGTCCGAACCGAGCGCCGTGAGACTGCCCGCTTTCGCTTTCATGTGGATATCGCGGTCGCTTCGCATATTCGCCGCCGCATCCACGGTAAGCGATGCACGGCTGTCAATCTTCGCGACAGGATCCTTCTTGATGGAAATCGGGATTGCCGTCGCATTCAGGATGTCACTGTGCGCACTGGCACGGATGGTGCCTGTCTCGCCCCGGCTGTCGCGTCCAGCCATGGCGGAAATATCGCCCTTCGCCGTTTCCGCGCTGCCAGCAAACGATGTGTTCGACAGACCCGTGTAAGTGACCCGGTTCTCCGAACCGGCATAGCCCGCCGCGCCATAGACATCGACCAGCGTATCACTGTCAAGCTCGGCATCATTTCTCGTGCCGACCGCGATGGATCCGCCTTTATACGCGCTGCTGTACGGGCTCTGGGCTGCCCCTGTGTAAGACGCGGTCTTGTCCTTCTCTTGTGCTTTCTCTGTCTCGCCCGCCAGAAGCTGGCTGCCTTCTCTGACATGCGCCGTGGTCGTCGCGGCGACGCTATTTGTATTCTTCACATGCGCCGCGCCGACGGCTGCGCCCGTGGAAAGCGTGCTTCTGTCTTTGGAAATCACGCGGCTCGCCGCATCGATCGCGATGGCATTCTTATCGTAGAGCGTCTTTCCTGCTGCCTTTTCTTCCACGGTGAGGTCAGACGCATTCGCCTTAATGGTGACCGCATCCAGATCGACCGTCGTCACGTGCGTGATGGATGTCTCATTCACGACGCCATTCCCGCTCGCAAGCGCTGCACCGATGCTGCTGACGTTCTTCTTGCTGCTACCATCCCGCCATGCCTTTTCGGTGACATTTTCTGCGCGGATAGCCGCCTCTTCCGCTGTCGTGATGGTGCTGCCCTGTCCTACACTGACACCTGCATCCGAGACAACCTTGACTTTCGTCTCGCCGCCCGTACCGCTGACACCACCCGCGCCTCCAGGGGAGGGGTATTCTTCGCTGTGATGGAAGTGTTCTTCCCATGAATGGCGGTCTGATTTCCTACATCTGCCTTCGCTGCCACCTCCGAAGAAAGCGCCACGCCCGTGCCGGTTCCGGCATAGGTGCCAAGTGCCGCACCGAGTGCTTTCGCGGAGAGCTTCGTATCCGATTCCGCCTCGATCTTCGCCTCTTCCTCTGCGTCGATGGACGCACCATTCCCCGTGCCTGCTTCCGAAGAGCCGCTGACATCTGCCGTGATAACCGCGCCATTCAGAGCGCCCGACAGCGCAACCGATGCGCCCGTGAGCTTCGCATCGAGGCTTCGTACATTGCTCGAGGTAATAGCCGTCTGTCCGCCGGACGTGATGGACGATCCCGTCCCCGCCAGCGCGCGGACGATGCTCTTGTCCATCCAGGTCTCTTCCGTCCCCTGAGCGGAGATACCGCCGGAGAGGGACGCGCCGACGATGTCACTTTTCATCTGATGGTCAGAGCCCGCAGAAATCTGGACATCTCCCACCGACCGGATAGAAGAGTTCTCTCCCGTCTTCGTCTGCGTCAAGGTATCCGTGCGGACGACATTGACCGAGATGCCCGCCGCGCTACCGCCTGCGCTGACATTGCCCATCAGGTTCGAGACGGAGAGCTTATCATCCGCCTTGATCCGGACGTTGTCTGCCGTGACAGTGCTGCCGTTCCCGATCTGGGCGAGCGTCCCTTTCTCACCCATGTCCGGCGTCTCGCTTTGGAATTCCGTTTCCAGTTTATTTTTCACATCCGTAAGCGCATCTGTCTGGTACACACCCATGGCATTGCCCGTCTGGGACTTGTTGATTTCGCCATTCACCCAGTCGTCCATGGAGCTTTCGCCGCCATCCTTGCTGGTCTTGCCCGAGAGCATGGCAATATCGCTGTCACTCATGATACTGCCGAAGTTGTACACCGAGACGCTGCCTGCGACACCGAATCCACCCACGGCTGCCGCGATGGCATTCGTGGAAATGCCTTCCATGTGATCCGCCGCATCGATCACCAGCGCGCCATCCGTGTGGAGCTTGTTATTTTCCCCCAGGAACGCATTCGTCTGCGTGCGAATCGTACCGATATCTACCGCCGCCCCCAGTGCTCCTGCACCGACCGCCGCGCCTGCGACCGCGCTCGTCATCTTGTCAATATTGTGCTTCGCCTCGACCGTGACATCGCTGCCTTTTTTATCTGCCTGATTGAAAGAAACGTCATCTCCCGTGTACGCCTTGGTGACAGCGGAGAGATTCGTCACATTCACTGCGCCCGCAAGGCCGGCATAGAGCCCGCCGGCAGCCTGCACGGTGACATTCACGAAGCTTTCCTGATTCTTCGCGGAAATCTTCGTCTTCCCCGCGGTATCAATAGCGGCTCTTCCGCCCAGGAAGGCTTCTGTATCTTTGGAAATATTCGTCACGCCGATGGCTGCACCCGCGCTTCCACCGGAAATGCCGATGGACACGCCGCCATTGTCACCTTTGAGCGTTGTCTCATCGCTGGCCGTGACCGCGATCCCTTCTGCGTTTGCTGTCTTCGCCGAGAGCTGGCTGCTGCCTGCAGCATAGGCTTTCGTGGTCGTCTTCAGCGCATTGACACCCACGCCCGCGACCGTGCCATAGTCTACCTTCGTCAGCTGGGTTGCGGAAATATTGACTTTTCCCCGCCATCGATAACCGCGTTCTCATCCGCATAAGCGGCGGTGTCTCCCGTGAAGGAAACCGTGGAATTCGTGAGCCCCATGCCGACCGTTCCCGCCGCACCGACGCTGCCCGCCGCCGCGCCCTGCGTAAACTTCGAATCGGCAAGAATCTCCGCGCCCTTCTTGACGGTAACTTTCGCATTCTTGCCGACATGTGCATCGGTTTCCTGCTTCATGAAGGTTTCCGATGCCGCTCCGGCAAGACCTGCCGTACCGCCGGCACCGAGACCGGCAGCACTGGTCACGCTGCTGCTGGTGTTTTCTGCTTTCACGGTGAGGCTGCTGCCTGTCACTTTCACATCGTCACCCACGATCGCACTAGCTTTTTTGTTCACCACTTCGACCGCTGCGGTGAGACCCACACCGGTATTTCCGCTGGCAGCACCACTGCCTGCGACGGTTTTCAGTTCCGTTTCATCCTTGGCGGTGGCAGAGACATCACCGGCCTCCGTCACTTCACTCTGGCCCAAATACGCTTTCGTATCGGTCGAGACGGAGTGTGCGCCAGCTGCCCCTGCCCCTGCGAAAGTACCGGCTCCGCCGGCGAGGGTCGCTGCGACAGAGGTCAGGTGTTCTTTCGAGTCCGCATTCACGGTGACGGAGGACGCATTTTTCAGGGACGCACCGTCGGCGATGCCTGCATAGGTGTGACCGTTGTAGGTCTGGACGTCGACAGCTGCGCCAATACCGCTTCCCGCGGAGAGGGACGCGCCGCCCGCGAGGCCGAAGAGCTTCGCGGTGCTTGTCGCACCTACCTGAGCCGCCTTCCGCCCTGCATCGTACTTGCCCTTGCCGATAGTCGCATCGGTCTTCTGGTCGATGACATTCACCGTGACAGAGCCGGAGCCCGCGAACTGCGAGGTGCCGCCAGCGAAGCCGACAGCGACGGTCCTAGCAGTCTTATCATCTGTATCCGAAGCCGCGCCATTGTACGCATTATCCGCCTGTACAGTGATGCCGTCCGCGGTGATGGTATGATTCTTATCTTTATCGCCGGTAAGCGTAGCTGCGACTTCCGACTGGTTCACCATAACGCCGATGGATGCGCCGGCGGAGTTTCCTCCGACAGCCGCACTGCCGACGCCGAGTGTCGCATTGCTTCCATTCTTCGCCAGGACGGAGAGCGCCCCTGTCTTCATGGTATTGTCATTGGAAATATGGGCATCCGTCTTCGTGTGGATCCAGTTCCCGCTCGCCGAGAAGGCCGCCACGATGGACTGGATCTGGCTGGTCTCATCCGCGGTGACGGAGAGGGCGCCTCCGCTGTTCACTGTGGTATCTTCGAGCGAAGAGGTGGTTTCCCCTTCGATGAGGTTTGCTGCGATGGACGCCCCCACCGCCGCTCCATTATTGCCAGCGGAAATCGCCACCGCGCCCGTGTAGGAGTCGATGGTGCCGCGGTCTTTGGCCGCGATGGTCGCCGCTTCATCCGCAGTGAGACGGCCGCCCTTCACATGGGCGTCGGTTTCATTATCCACCCAGTTCAGACTGATCTGGCCCGCGATGGCGCTGCCCTTTGCCGCACCACTGCCGCTCGCTGCGATATTTGTGATCTTCGCCGCGTTGTCCGCTTCGACAGTGAGGGAAGCGTCTTCCTTCTCGCTGCCTTGGAGCGTCAGCACTGCATCTTCGGCATAGGTTTCATTTTTGTCCGTGATGGCGTTGTACATGAAGCTCCCTGCGATGGTGTCCAGTGCGGAGTCGCTTTTCTGGATCTCTTTCTTATCTTTGTCCGACTTGCCTGCGTTCAGCAGTTTTTCTGCCAGTTCGCCGATCGAAGAGGTGCTCTGGCTGTCCTCACCTTCCTGTGCTTTCAGACCGGTACTGCCTGCGCCGTTCGCCTCGGTGCTATCCATGGTGACACCGCCGGCTGCGGACATGGCGTAGATCGCGCCGGTGTTCTTGGCGGTGACGGAGACGTCTTTCGTAGAAGTGACCTTCCCCTGGAGCGATGCTTCTGTCTGGCAGTCGATGTGGTTGTATGCGACGGTGGCGCCGATGCCTGCCTGTTCGGAGACAGCGATCGCACCGCCGATGTTGATGGTCTTGCTATTGTCCTCAGCACTGACGCTGACGTCACCGTCTGCGTTGATGGTCGCTTTGCCGACCGTGGCTTTGGTGGTGTTTTCGAAACGGTTGACATTGACTGTCCCGTCGATGGCAACGGTCTGCCCCTTGCCGCCCGCAGCCGCCATGGAAAGATTCGAGCCTTTGTTTTCCGCCGTGACGCTGACATCCTTCGCCTTCGTCACAGTCACGCCATCTTCCACGGTGGCTTCGGCGGTATTCTTCTGATGCACGGTAAGCGCCGCGCCGCCCAATGCGGCTTTCCCGCTGCCGGAGAAAGGACTTCCTCCAATGTCTTCCCAAAATCGAGGCTCCCCGGCTGGTCGCCGATCGGCGCTTTGATGTCGCCGCTGAAATTCACAGTGTGGATATCATTCTTCGCGCTGACATCGAGATTGCCATTATCGATGTCTACCTTCGTATCCTTCTTCACCGTTGCTTTCGCGGTGTGGTTGTATTCCATGATGTTCAGCGCCGCTGCGCCGGAGATTTTCTCGCCCGCGCCGACCGTCTGCGTCCAAGAGTCGGTCAGGCACGACAGTTCAAAACCATTATTCGGGTCGAAAATGGTTGCCAAGTCATCCGCAAGATTTTCACCGAAGCCTTCAAGGTTCGACTGCCAGGGGCGCTTCGTTTCCGCGCTGACCTTCACATCGCCCTTGGACTTGATGTCACCCGCGAGTTCGGCTTCGGCCTTGTCATTCTGGTCGACGTAGTTCACCGCCGCCGCGATGCCGGCGCTCTTGTCCGCACCCTGGCTGACACCTGCCTTCACCTTCGTCCGCGACAAGGTCTCCGCGTGTACATCGACTGCGCCCGCACCGCTTGCTCCATCATAGCCGCGCACTTCACCCGAAAGGGACGCTTTCGCGCTGTTGTCACTGAAGAGGAAAGCCGTCGCAGCATTGAGCCCGAGGCCGCCGCCCGCGCTCGTCGCCGCGGTCTGGTCAGCCGCGGTCGTCCCGGCGTCTGCCGCCTTCTTCTCCGTCGACTTATCACCCCAAAGCTTCTTGATGCCCGCCATGAGCTGGTTGCCCTTGCCCTTGGTCGTCGCTACGTCCACGATGTCGTGAATGGGATCCGAGCTGGTGCCATCATCGCTTTCGCTCTCGCTCGTGATGTGGAGCGTATCGGGATCATACTTCCCATCTTCGTCCGATACCGTATTCTCTGCACTGACACTGACCTTGCCATTTGCATAGACTTTGCCCTGCACATCGGCCGTTGCCTTCGTCTCGGACTGGATGACGCCGACCGCGAGGCCCAGCGTGCCGTCGCCGCTGCTGTTCTCGACCTCGACGGAGAGATTTCTCTCTGCCTTCGCCGATACGTCTACATTTTCTTTCGCCTTCAGCGTCGCCTCTTTCTCTACATTGACGGATGCATCTGTCTTCGCTTCCGCCCAGCCAAGATCGATCGCGATGGGAAGATCTTCCGCGCTGCCCTGCCGCTGGAGATCGATAGCGTTACTGCCTTCCGCAGAAATCGCGAGATCCTTCCCTGCCGTGAGCGCACTTGTCCCCTGGATCTCTACTTTCGAGGAAACGTCCGCGATGCCGACATTGATCCCGACGCCGAGAGCGCCGCCCGTCTCACTGCCAATTTCCGACTTTACCTTCGAGGAAATCGTAAGGTCTTCCGCCGCGGTGAGCTGCGAATCCTTGACCGTCACGAGAGAGTCTGCGCCCGTCTTCACGACAGACGCCAGATTTCCCACCTGTTCATCAAAGGTCGCATGGAGCAGTCCGAGGATACCATCCTCTTCCGCAGCTGTTTTATACGCATCCGCCGAGCCGACCTTGCCGCTGACTTCCGTCTTCGCCGCAATGCCTACATGCTGCCCTTTGATGGTGGCATTCGAAATATCGACCGACGCCGAAGCCTGGCTGCCCATGAGATTCCCGCCATTCCGTTCCGCGCTGGCGATGACCGACGTGTCACCGCCTGACGCGTCAATGTATGCCTTGTCAATGACGATCGCACCCTTGGTCTCGAAGGATTTCGCTTCCGACGGTACACCGACAGCCGCCAGTGCGACATCGCCCTTGCCGAGAGCAGTGGCGACCGTAGCCGACGGGGTATTGATATTCACCAGCTGATTTCTATATTCATCGGCGGTTTTCTGCGCTGCGTAAGTGCCTGCATTATCCACATGCATGCGTACAGCCGCACCGTTCAGAGATACATCGCCTGCGCACACGATCACATCGCCTTGGGCATAGACCTTCCCCTGAAGCGTGATGTCACTGCCGCCGGCGACAGCCTTCGCCTGCGCCGTAGCGGACTGCGCCAAATGCTTCTCCATCCCGCCATTGTACAGCGCTTCGCCATACGCCGCATTCGTCCCCAGCGTCAGCCGTCCCACATTGAATACGCCAGTCTTGCCGACCATAATGCCTGCATTCGAGAAGAAATACACGTCCCCGCCGATCTTATTATCCTTGATCGCATTCACCACGCCACCAATGTTGATGCGGTTCTTGACTAGGTTGATCTGGCGATCGACCGAGGAGCCGAGCTGGAGATTCGCCACGTCCTTCTGTCCGATACCGAAATCCGTGAACTTGTTCAGGGCACTGCCATTGTTGACCTGCTGGTTGTAGATGTCATACTGCGTGCCGCCGCCTGCGAGCGGGGTCTTATCCACCTTGCCAGTGTGAGCCGGATCCGCCACGTTGACATCTGCGTAAATGAAATTGCAAGCCGCGCCCCAGCCTGCGATAGCAAGGAGCAGTGCCGTCCCTGCGCGGGAGAGGATGCTCCCGCCGCGGCGCACGCTCTTCTTCACCCGGTGCGTCTTCACCAGCTCCGAAGCGACCACATAGCAGCCACGCGTGGCATTCCAGACGACTTTGTAGATTTTATTCATAAGATGGTCCTCCTTTGTGTCGAAAGATCATGAAGATCGGTTGAAGGGTTTAAGGGTTCAGGGTTCAGGGTTCAGGGTTGTGGTGGCGGCTTCGCCGCGAATATGTATGGGGCGATGCCCGAAAGCAGTATTCAAGTCACTAGTCACTCCTAATCCCCAATCCCTAATCCCTAGCTACTCATCGCTATAGGTTTAAGAGGTTCAAAGGGGTTGGTGCGACGCAAAAAATAATGAAGCGCCGCGGAGTTTTGAAACTAGCGGTTTTCTCGTATCGCAAACCTAATCCCTAGCCACTAATCCCTAGCTACTAGCCACCAGTCACCAGTCACCAGTCCCTCAAAATTACACATTCCTCTGCAGATAGAAATGCACTCTCGGCGATGCATCTCCGATATTTCCGGAATCCTTGAGCGGGATGCCGAGGACGGCCTTACCATACCAGCCGCCCTTGCTGCACTCCAGACCGAGGCCCGCGCTCGTGAGATAGTCCTTCGTTGTTTTGATGGTGAAATTGTTATATGCGACACCGTGGTCGAGGAAGACGAAGCCTCGCCATGTCTGATGGTCACTGCTGATGGGGAAGCCGTACTCCATACCGGTGAACCAGCCTTTATCGCCCGAAAGGATACTTTCCTTGTATCCGCGGACACTTCCCCATGCCGCCCAGCGTGAACTGCTCCGTCGAGGGCAGCGACTCAAAGGCGGTGTATTGGCCGTAGAGGCGGTAGAGCATGTACTGGTCATTTTTGAGATTCTGCCGGCGCATGAGGTAGGCGCTATAGTATGAGCCGTTGTTATCCTTATCATTCACGCGGTCATCGCTTTCGTAGCCGGTGACGCTGGTCATGAAGAACCACAGCCCGTTCTCATCGAAGCTCCGCGCTGACAGTCCAGCCTTCACCGTGCGCGTCGCGCTATTCGAAAGCTCCATCCCGGAGTATGTGGTATCCGACCATTTCCGATGGCCTTCCAGGAAGACGTCCACACGGGAAAGCGGCGTGATATTCACAGGATGCGTGATGGAAATCGCCGCGTCATTCGAATTTGCCTTCATGTCATAGTCCTTGAAGGTGCCGTCGATGATATCCACCAGATTTCTGCTGTAGGAAATCTGCGCCCGCGTCCCGTGATGCCCCCATGGCGTATCGTACATCACCGAGCCGCCCCAGATGCCTTCCGTCCACACCGGGCTCACTGCGAGGCTCGCATCATGCCCGCCGATCCCGCGGTACTCCGTATACGCGCCGATGCGGTAGCGGCCGCTCTCTTTCTGCCCCGCATTGTCCGTGAAAATGAAGGATGTCAGCGGATTCTCCTTCTCCTTGAGCACCAGATGGAGGTCGGAGGTCTCTTCCTCTTCTCCCGGCACCAGCTCTGCCCGCACCTGATAGGTATTCGTCGAATTATACACGCGGAGCTCATCCTCGAGCCGGTCCACGTCCATCAGTTCGCCCATCCTTCCATGGATGCGCGAGAGGAGCGTCTTCTCGGAAATCCGCTGATTTCCCGTGATGACCGTCTTTCCGAATTTCCCTTCAATGAGACGGATGTAGACCACGCCGTCCTGTACCTTCTGCGGCGGCAGCACGGCCTGCGCCGTCACGATATGCTTCTCCTGATACAGCGCATTCAGGCGGGCCACCATGTCCGTCAGCTCTTTCACAGTGGCAGGCCCTGCGCCTTTGAAATGGATGGCCTTCCGGATCTCCTCTGCGGAAAGAAATTTCGACGGCGTCACACGGATTTCCTTCACTTCAAAGACAAGCCCGCCCTTTTCAGCTTCCGCCTCTGAGGAATGCACCGCATCCAGCGTGCGGTAGCGGCTCTTCTGATAGTACGATGCCACCTGCTGGTTCGTCTCACTCATGCGCGACGCCTGATCTGTCACCTTCTGCACCGCCGGATCCTTCGGATCGAGCTGCGGCAGCGCCGGCGCAGCACTCACACTGCCTGAAAAAAGAAGGGCTGTCAAAAGACTAAGAGATAGCGATTGTATGGTACGTTTCATGGCAAGATCCTCCATCGGAAAAAAGGCAATACGCAGAACACCGTCTGCTTTTTCTAAAAAAGGGTACACTACCCCTATCTTGTACACATTGTATCAAAAATTTTCCCCCTGACCCTGTCACAAGTGACAGGGTCAGGGGGGTAGAGGAAAGTTTTTTTCGGGGTGAGTGACTGGTGACTAGTGACTGGAGACTGGAGACTAGGAGACGTCAGACTGCCGCCTTCTCATATCGTCATTCCGAGCGCAGCCCTCGATCTTTGTCATTCGCGGTCAAGCGGGTAATGTTTGGAAAATTCAAAACGGGAAACCTGCTTTTTGGCAGACCTTCGGGCATCGCCCCATATATATTGCAGCGAAGCCGCCACCACAAGTTTGAAAGCAGGGATAAGTGGCTAGGGATTAGGGATTAGGAGCAAGCGGTGATTGAAATAGCGCAATTGGTACACTAACCGTTCTGCAAGGAAGATCTCTCGGCTACGCTCGAGATGACGACGGCGCGAAGCACTATCAAAATTCTGCGGCGCTTCTATATTTTTATGCGCCGCACTACCATTTCGCATTTCTCATTTCTAATTTCTCATTCAAGCGAAGCTTTCGCACGCAATCAAAGGGCGGCACGCCCCTCGCCTTGCCCCTCATGCTATAATATGATGTGAATCTTCTCACCGCACCCTTGGTGCTTCCATTTTCCAAAGAAAGGACCCACTCATGAACACCCCGTTGGGGGCTGACTACAGAAGCCCCACTTTCTGGCAGCGGCTATTTTTCATCCTGGCTATCACTGTGGTCGGGACATTTCTCTACTCCGTCGGCATCAATGCCTTCTACGTCCCCCATCACTTTCTGGCAGGCGGGCTCACCGGCATCGCGATGATCCTGAACTACCTGACGGGTTTCCCCATCGGTATCGCAAACCTCATCCTGAATATCCCGATCCTTCTTCTTGCCCTGAAATTCATGGGGAAATTCTACACCCTGATCACCATCATAGGCACCGTGCTCTGCTCCGTCTTCATCGACCTCACCGCGCCGCTTGCCACCATGTCCTCCGTGAAAGAGCCGCTCGTCTCCGCCATCGCAGGCGGCGGCCTCCCTGGCCTTGAACGATGAAG
>OGQZ01001152.1_pt1 | contig 20934 bp, 6 predicted proteins | sample 1553321 | NCBI WGS metagenome assembly OGQZ01 (sample SAMEA2579958, study PRJEB22360) | human gut metagenome | reverse complement strand
ATAATAAACACTCTATTCCTTTCTCCTTTTCCCCAAAAAGCTTACGCTTTTTAGGGACCCCATAATTCCAAATTCTGCGAACAACGAGAGCAAAGAATTTGGGAAAAACAGTTCGGGGAACTGTTTTGTAGTATCTTTGTTTCTTATAAGAGCCCTGTTTAATTGTTTCCTTTTTGTTTATGGGCGAGAATTCTGCTCGAACCTGTGACGCGTCAAAAGCAATTCCGTGTTTGAATGAATTTCTTTGAAATTCATAATAAACACTCTATTCCTTTCTCCTTTTCCCCAAAAAGCTTACGCTTTTTAGGAACCCCATAGTTCCAACTTCTGTCGTACAGCAGTGCGTCAGATTTTGTATTACTTTTAAATCAGTTTATCGACAGTATAAAAGCCATCGGTTAAAAACCGATGGCTTTGTTTTATGTCAACCAAAATCTTATGCTGCTTACACCTATATTTTATTAGTTTATAAAAAGCAAAAAGAGACGGTATTTCTACCGTCTCCCATAGCTTTATTTCAATGTCAGATTGAAAAGGCTGTATTAGTCTAAACCGCCCTCTACATCTTCTCTACCTGTTGTTGATGTAGTTACAACATCATATGTTTTGAATTCATCAATCTGTGACATTGGCTTTGTGTAAAGCTCTTTCATTGGTTTTCCTCCCAAATTTACCGGTGCCTTACCCCTGCCGATTAGGCAGAGGCAAAAGCATCAATAAATTATAATTTGTTAGTGATAAGTGTAAGATTTAACTTCAGAAATTGTTTTATTCAAAGTGCCGTCAGCAGTCTTTGTGATAACAAATGCTGCAGCTGAAACCTTACCGTCTTTCTTAGAAAGACCATATCTAAGAGAAATATCTGCTGCTGAATTCTTAGTATAAGCAATCTTTACAGTGCCTGCATTAGCGTCTGCACCCTTATTGCCAACATTTTCAAGTGTGAGTTCAGAATCAGCTAAATTCTTACCATAAATGAAGCCCTGCTTAACTACTGTTTCGCCAGGAGCAACATTACGAGATGCAGCAAATGAAACCTGAACAGAACCAGCAATTTCATTTACGCCTGTAATTACAACTGTTGTTTTCTGCTCAACTGCAGTATCAACAGCTACAAGATTCATATCTGAACCGCAGAAGAATGTGTAAGTATCGCCATAAGCAACTGTTACACCGTCAACCTGCCATGCTGCAACGCCGTCCTTATGAACGCTAACCTTAGCGTCATAAGCAACTGTTGCAGGGCTTGCTGTTTCTACGCCGTCTACTGTGAGAGTAGCACCTTCAGGAGCAGTTACTGTGTACTTAGCAACATTATCCTTAGTGTACTGAGCGTAAATTGTAGCACCATCTGTAAGTGCATGGATATCAGGTTCAGTCATTGACCAACCTGTGAATGTGTAACCAATAAGTGTTGGAGCTGTTGGAATTTCAATATTAGCACCGCTTGTTACAGGCTGAGTTGAAATTACATTACCATATGGGTCAACAAATACTACTGTGAATGTTTCATCAGCCTTTTCAGCAAATACAGGTTCGTAAGTGATGTCAGCTGTTGCATATGTTACAAATGAAGCTTCGTCAGAAACAATCTTGTTACCAACTTTCCAACCTACGAATTCGCCTGTTTCGTTATTAGCTTTAGCAGTAAGAACTACTTTGTCACCAACTGCAAGTCTTGCGTTAGCACCGTTTGTAGCATCAGCATCGTTAAGAGTTGTTGTGCCAAGTTTTGTTGAAGCAACTGTTACAACTACACCTGCATCAAGCTTAGCAACTGCATCTTTAAGAGCAGCTGTTGCAGCGTCTACATCTTCCTGTGATGTGTAAGCACCAACTGTTGTTTCATCATAATCAGCAAGTGCTTTTGTTACCTTAGCATAAGAATCTGCTGTATACTTAGAACCGTCAACATCCTTTGCAGCCTTGAGTGCAGCTCTGTAAGCTTCACCTTTAAGCTGAGCAATTTCAGTACCGGTTGCGATTGTTTCGCCGCAAACATTACATACTGTGTCACCTGTGTTACCAGGATTGTTGATTGTAGGTTTAGTAGCGTTTACAACCTTTGTATCAGCGTGGTCACATACAAGCTTATCAATTGGGTTTGTATAAGTATTGCCACAATTTTCAGTACATGTGTAAACATCATAACCTGCTTCTTTATAAGTAGCGTCCTTATGGTCAGTTACTACGAATTTACATTCAGGGTTTGTTACTACTGCTTCTTCAGTATAAGCAGCGTCAGCTGTTGCAGCTACAACTTCAGGTGTCCACTTGTAACTTGTTACTGAGTGATGAGTTGAATCAGAAGCAACAGGTTTTGTTGTTTGTGTGTTAGTAGGAATTGTTGGCATTTCGCCATCATTTACAGTTTGAGTGGTAAGTTCACCACCAATAGTTGTAAATGTGATTGTGTGAGTTGATGGCTTAGGAGCTTCTCTAAATTCATTGAAGCCCATGAAAGTGAACTTTTTCGAACCAGGATGTTCTGTATCACCATCGTTAGTATTGGTATCTTCATTATATACATTCTTAGCATAAGTTGTAAGACTGCTAAGAAGTGTACCATCACTACTGTTTGCAACACAAGTTAAGCTCTTAATATTTGATGAATTGTAAAGACTAAATTCGATTGGGTCATCAGTTACAATCTTAAATACAAATGTAGCAACAGGAGCTGAATTTGTGTAAGTATAACCTGATGCATCACCTGTTGTAGGGTCTACAAATAAACCGTCAGGATCTGATATACCGGTAATATCAACATTTGGGCAAGCAAATGCATAGTTAATTACATTCATCTTACCGTCTTCTTTGTTTGCAATAATTGCAGATTTTTGACAAAGATCGTTATTTACAACATCCTTATCAATACCATTTTTACACATTGAATATAATGGTAAGAAGTTTGTACCACCTTTACCGTCTTCCCAAGTACCCTTAGCAGCTGCTCTTTCAGATTCAGTACCGAGCTTATATACTGTCTTTCTGCCTGATTTATAAGAATAAATACCGGCAGGCTCAATAGAATCACTGAACTGAATTTGTGCTAATAATGCTGAGAGTGTGGTAAGATTTTCAACATTCAATGTCATTGTGAAATAATCACCAACACCGAGCTGAATATCTTTTGAAAGCACTTCATAAGGACTTTCAATAGCAGCATTGAATGTGTTTGCCTTATCCTTGTTGATAGAAAGAGTACCTGATGTCTTTTTACCATCAACAACTTTATAAGTATAATCTACAGGTGCACCGTAAAGTGAAGCTGCAGAGTCGAACTTTTCTGAGCCTGTGCCACAGGTTGAATAATCAGTATAGCCGCTTGCATTATTTTCAACGAATGTACCGAAATACATTTTAGCGTTTGGCTCATAATCGCCAGGTGCTGCAAGTGCTGTGAAAGGAACTGATAAAACAACCATAAGAACTGACAAAATGACAGCAATTGCCTTTTTGAAAGTTTTATTCATTTTCTTTCCCCCTATTTATTGCAAGGTTACATTTGAATATTGAATCTTATTACCAAAAAATGTCAAATAAGTCAATGTATCTATGGCATCAACAATGCCATCTCCATTAAAGTCGCATGTTACATTATAATTATTAAATGCAGTTAAAAAATCAAGTGTATCAAGTGAATCGACATCACTATCATGATTATAATCGCAAATGCATACTGCGACAGTATCAACAGTCTTTGATTCGGAAACTATCAATGTAACCTTTCTGTCAATAGTGGTTTCACCACTAATTAACATTGTGTATTCACCCACCGGAATATCGGCAAGTGTATAATCGCCGTTTGAATCTGTAACTGCTGAGGCAACGGCTGAGCCATCGGCAGCTTTGACTGTAAGATTTATATTGCCAATACCTTTATTGTACTGTGAGCCATCAAGCGATGTAGCAATAGCAATCTTACCTGTTATATCACAACCCGGACCTTTCGGTGAAACATCACAGGCCATAAGATATAAAGAACCATCATAATCATCGGCTTGGTTAACGAGAGCATACTCATCCTTAAGCCCATCATTATAATCTGTTAAAACAAAAGTCTCATTCGGGCTGGTTGAAACTGAAATTACATTTGATGCATCACATTTATTAGCAAAAGCAACTGAAAAAGTTGCAAGCAATGTGCCATCACTATTGATTGCTGAACAAGAGTCAGAATCAGAAACAAAGCCAAACACCAAATTTGAATTTTGTGTAATAGTTCCCATTGACGAAATGCCGGCGATATTATCAGAAAGAAGTGGCTTTGCCGCTGTATCAACAGTAGCATCTGCGCTGTACTTTGCAGTTACCTGCACAACCGATAACTCGGAAACACCTTCTAAATAGAAGTTTACATCATAAGTACCGGCAGGCAATTCATCACCGTCATATTGTTTTCCGTCAGAGTCGGTATAGGTGCAATAAATATTTGGCTTTTCACTGCCAATAGTTGCACCGTATGAAGTATTAGGAAGGCACACGAAAAGTGCAATAAGCACCAAGAAAGTAAGTGTACCAATTACAGCACCTATTCTCTTTTTAACAAATGCATTTTGCATAGGTGTTACCTCCTTGCCAAGTAAATAAAATTTAGGGAGAGACGAGAGCACATACAACACCAAATCAAACCTCGGTTATAAAAACGCAAAAGCGTAAAAGCAAGCTTTGAAGAAATGATATTGTAATATCAGGGATAAACAGTGACTAAACGCAATCGCCTTTAACCTCCCAACCCTAAAAACAGGGCCGGTATATAAACGGGGATTACCCGATCATATCGAATTTATAAATAAAGTAACCATTATAATAAACGGTTACATATCAGGGGTATTGCTACCCCTGATATGATTTAATTTAATTAGTCGAGAGCAAGTGGAGCATACTCAACTGCATTACCGTAGAATATTACAAAAGTAAGCGTATCAAGAGCATCAACTGAATTATCGCCATTGAAATCGCAATATAAATCGTATTCACCATTCAATGCGGTGAGGAATGTAAGTGTATCAAGAGAGTCAACTGTTTTATCACCGTTGTAATCACAGATACATACAGGAATTTCTGCATTTGAAATATCTTTTGTACCGGTGAGTGTTACAGTTCTGTTAATAGTTACATTCTTTCTCTGAACGGTAAGTGATGTTGTACCAACTGGAACAGTAGCAGTGAATGAACCGTCACTTGCTGAAGTAGCAACTACTTCGCCATTAGCAACTACATCAATGCCGCCAATACCCTTTGTTGATTCAGTACCATCAGTACTTGATGCAATAAGAATCTTACCGCTTACAGTGATTGTATCAGCTGCTGCCTGCTTAACTGAAGGAGCAATTGTTACATCGCCATCAACCTTATATTCATAAGGGAATGCATTAACTGTTACCTTTTCACCGTTGATTGTAAGTTCATTAACAACTTGGTAACCTTCAGCTGCCTTAACATCAATTGTGATTGTTGAGCCGGTTTCTACTGAAACAGGAGCTGTGTAAGCAGCGCCATTGATTGTTACAGTAGCACCTTCAACAGCATTAACTGTTACAGTGTTGTTTGTAGTTTCAGCAGGAGCAAGAGCAATCTCTGCAGCCTGAAGTTCTGTATCAACAGTGTAGATATTTGTAAGTGAAGCATCGTAGCCCTTCTTATCAGAAAGAACAAAGTTAGCTGGATCCTTATGAGCATAATCGCCGTGACCATACTGTGCAAGAGCAACTGCTGCTGCAAGAGCTCTGACATATCTGGTCCATGATTCTGCAGAGTAAGAACCATCGTTTACAAGCTTACCTTCAGCATCCCACTTACCAAAGCGAGGAGCGTTTGCACCTGTTGTCTTTGAAACTGAAGCTTCAGTTGTTACAGTCTTACCGTCTTCAGCATAAACAGCCTTAGTAGCAGTAAGAGTTGAATAGATGTTGCCTGATGCACACTTGATTTCTTTTTCAAGCTGTGCGCCCTGGTAACCACGCTCAACAGCTGCGCTTGCGAAGATATTGAAGAGTCTGGTATATTCAGCTACTGCTGCTGATGAAAGTGATGAATGAGTTACATAAGTATAAGACTTTCCGTTGTCAATGCAGTTTTGTACAGTTGATGCTGCACTTGCAGGAGAAACGCCTAATTCCTTCTTAACTGCATCTTCAGTTTTAGCCTCTCCGGTAGCTTCATCAATTACCGGGTTGCCATCTGCACCTAAAACAACTTTATCATAATGATATTCAAGATCAACAGTAAAGTTCTTTTCAATGTTTCTGGCAATGTCAGTCATCTTAGAGAATGTTAAGATGTTAAAGTTTGTGTCATTAAGACCGGTTCTTGCAACAGAAATGTTTTTGAATGCATTATCTGCAGCCGGCTTAAGTGTGTCATTCATAATGCTTGTTACATAGTTGATTCTATCAACAGCCTTTGCAACAGCACCACGGTTATCAACGATTGAACCGTCAGACTTAACTTCGTTAGGAACGATAGTATAATCTGTTACAGGGAACTTACATGACCAATCTTCATTTGAGTTAACCTTCTTGCCATCGGCATCACGGTATACATACTGAACCTGGTTGTAAAGGAGATTACCCTGTGCGTCAGTTGCCTGAGTTTTAGTAGGCATCTGGCAAGGATTACCATTTGTGGTAATAGCATTGTCCCAAGTTGTTTCATAAACAACTGAGTTAGCAAGATAGTATTTACCATCTGCATTCTTAATTACTTTGATTCCGGCTTGGTCTGTTGTACGAACCTTTCCATTATCATCAGAAAGAGCTAATGGTGAATAGATTGGCATTGTACCTGCAGCATCGAAGTAGTAAACGCCTGCAACACCGCCGACTTTACCTGAACCGTCAGCAAGAGCTTCGCCACCAACATAAGCGTTAGCCAAAACATCCTTTGGAATTGTATATTCTTTTCCTTTAGATGTTACTGTTGGAGCAGATTTTGTATAAGGAACATAAGCTAAATCGCCAAACTTTGATGTAACTTCTTTAGTTGTTGCTGTGAGATGAGTCTTATTGTTAATGCTCTGTGCAAAAGCAACTGTCATAGCAGATGACTTAATAGAAAGTACATTAAGAAGAGCCTGCTTAGCTTGCTCGAAAATAGTTGAGTTAGTAAAGTCTGAAGGCTTATACTGTGATACAAGTGATGCCAAATTATCATAAGCAGTATTCATACCACTGAGCTGGCTGGTATCACCTACAAGGATAGTAAAGTGAGCATAAGCTGACTTAGAACCATTGTAGATACACATATCAACCGGATATTCGCCGCCTTGAATGTTGGTTTCACCATCATAACGGAACGGTTGAACTTCAAGAGCAGATGCATTTGGAATCTGCTTCTTCTCACTTTCAATGTAGAAACCAGGAACTTTGGTGTTACCCATTGAAACAATGTTGAAGAGGTTATCGTAGTTAATCTGACCGCCATTGTTCTGCAAATAAACTGATTCGTAAATATCACCGTCACCAACATGGTAACCTGCGATAATATTCTTAGCAATAGCTTCAGAAAGAGTGTAAACTACATGAGTTCTTGTCTGAATAGCCTTAATATTTGCAGCTGTGGTACCATCAGGGTTAGTTTGAGCTTTAACTGCTTCGATTTCATCGCTTGTGTAACCCTTATAATAAGTAATTTTATCGCTGTTACCTGCTGTTGCTTCTGTTACCTCGTTACGGTTCCATTCACCGAATTCACCTGAACCAGGAGTAGTTTCAACACGGTAGTCATACATATTATACTTAAGAAGGTTACCGTTTGTCTTATCCCAAGCAGGAATAGCGTTTTCACTTGTGATGTTTACTGTTGTATAAGCAGCATTTTTATCATACTTTGTTACAACATTATTTGCATCAAGTGTGTTTGACTGATAATTTGAATCTTCATCATAGAAGTAGATACCGTCAACTGCTTTTGAACCGGTCAAAATCTTATTTCTGTTACTTCTATATCTAACTGAATATGTAGAAATATCAGCAAGGTTTGATGAATCAAGTACCATGTATTCAGGATAGTTAGCAACAAGAGTACCATCATTACTAAATTTAGATGTTGATTTTACATAAGCACCCTCAACACCAACTGTTTGATCAGGTTTATTTGTATCATGCTGGAACTGCTTGTTACTATTATACATAGCTTCTTTCCAACCTGTTGCGGTTGTCATATACTTATAAGCTGAAACATTGTTATCAGCTGCAACAACTGTGCCATCTTTAAGTACGATGTCGTATACAAACTGAACTTCAACTACATTTGATTCTCCTGCTGCTGAGTCGAAAGTAATAGGAAGTTTAGGTGTTACTATTGTTTCGTTAGGAGCAATAAGACCTGATTTAAGTTGAGATGTAATATCAGTTTTTTCGTTGTTACTGCCAATATAAGTTGCTGACTTAAGCTTGTAATAGTAACGAGAAAGTTGAACAAGCTGTCCATTAGAGATATATGCACGGTTAAGACCTGTGCAGTTATTTGTAAATGAAACTGTATCGCTGCAATCGCCGCCTGCTGTTGTCTTCATAGAAGGTGTAGCAAAGCTTGCTGAAGCAGTCTTAAGCTGCTGAGTTCCGATTGGAGTGATAGCTTCAGGAACGAAAGAGTTAACCGCTGAAAGAGCAAAGAAAATACCTCTCATTACTGAATCGCCATACTTGCCAGCATCACCCTTGGTGCTGTCTGCACCATAACCGGTGAATTCAACAAAGTTGCAAATAGCCTTTTGGATTGCACCGAGGTCAGTACCGCCGGTACCTGCAATAGTTTTAACCTGAAGTAAATCATCAAATGGCTTGTTGTCACCGTTTGACTTAGGAACTATGGTTGTGAAATCTTGCGGCTGTGAAGAATAACGCTTACCGAGGAGACCGTTGATAAGGTCAGCAAGCAAATCATAAACAGTATTTACAAAACCTTTTGACTGAATCGGTTCAGCAGATACGATTGTGATAAGTTTGTAAACGAAATTAGATACGCCACAGAAACCGCTGTCTTTCTTATCAGAAATATTAAGAATTGAAAGAACTACATCGTTCCAGATAAGGTCATGTGAATCGAACTTACCGTATTCCTTGCCTTGGAGTGTACCAAGAATAGGGAGGAACTTGTTAGCAATTTTATCAATATTTTCCCAAAGGTTATTTGTAAGAGCACTGTTACCGTTTTCATCGCAAATACCGAGAAGAGCTGCAACACCCATTGCTCTTTCACCTGAGTTAGTTGACTTCTTCATTGAGTAATCTCCACCGTAGTAAAGAATTACTGAATTCAAGAGGTCAAAAATTGTAGCACTTGAATTAACATCTTCGTTTTCTGTCTTCCAAGTTTTGCCTTTGTATGTTACAGGAACATATCCTTCAAGTACATATGCAACTGCATCACGAGCCATAGGAAGAATTGTACCTTCAAGTGTTGCGCTGATTGTACCGTCATTGGCTACATTTACAAGTGATGAATAATCCTTATTAGGAAGTACGTATGATAAGTATTCTTTAAGGCATACATAAGCAACTGCTTCTGCATCCTTACAACCATCCCATTCTGCTGGGTGGATAATATCTTGAAGTTTGCCTGCACCAAGGTTAACCTGGCCGATACAAGCAACAAGCATAGGAACCATTGCTGATTCAAGATTTGCTTCTGAAAGAACAGCATCAGTACCGTTAGCATCATAGAATGCCTTGAGGATGTTAGCGTCAGTAGCATCTGCTGTGTACTGAACCATCTTAAGTGCATTGCCAACGAGTGTTGAAGTGATTTTCTTGATTGTTGCATCATTGATTGATTCAACACCGTCTACCTTTGTTGTTTTAGATTTTGCCATTTCCGGACGATTGCCGATAATGTTATCTCTTTGTGGGAACAAATCATTAACTGCTGCAACAAGTGCATCGTTAAAGCCTGCTACCATTGAACCGTAATTTGAATATTCATTTTTAAAGAAATCGTCAATATTCTTTGTTCCGGTTTGTGCAAAGTAAAGGTTGATAGGACCTGTTTGCATATCGAAACCGTAGTCAGCAAGAGGGCTGTATCTTAACTTAGCAAAGAGCTTTGTTTCATCAATATCTGACCACTTGCCTGTTGATGTTTCAGCAGCTGTACGGTCAAATGAAAGCTGTTCCTTAGCTTTTGCAATAAAGTCATCTGCTGATTTATCGCCATAAGCTTCGTAATTAGCTTCAGCCCATTCGTTAATCTTTGCCTGGGTATAGTTAGAAGCAATATCGCTTGTACTCCATTCACCCTTTTTGTCGAAATAATAATAGTATGCATTATCAAGATTTCTGTCACCCTGGGTGTTTACATGGAGAAGCTTGATTGTACCCTTGAGAACTGTATCCCAAGCAAGATCAAGTGCTGTATAACCTAATTTGAAAAGAGAATCGGTTGGCTTAAATGTAATCTTTGTTGTTTGCTCTGTTGCATAACCGTTTGCATCCGGATGTCCATAAGCAAAAAGAAGAACATTAAGCGGATTGCCGTCATCATCTTTAAATTCGCTTGAATATACAAGGTTAGGGTCATAACCGAGTTTAGCAGCGGCTGCTGCATAATCCGAGCCTGACTTATTCATTTCAGCCTTGATTTCAAGATAACGAGTAGCTGATGTATCCTGGATAGGTTTGAGTGAGCCATCTTCGTTCTTTTCATTATATTCTTGGTTATATGTAACGAGAACGCTTATCTTCTGAAGAAGCTCGGTAGAGAGCTTATCGAAAAGCTGGTCATCATATACCCATGGGGTTTTGCCACTCTTGAAATCATTGATTTCATCCTGTGTATACCATTTAGTATAGTTGAAAATAAGCTGCTGAACAATGTTATAAACAAGGTTTTTAGCATAACTTTCATCACTGAAGCCTAATGGACCTGCAAGAAGCTTGTAGATATTAACCGCACTCTTAAGAACACCGAGGTTGAAATCACCTCTTAATACCTGACCGAGTACATCCTTACCGGCATAGTCAGCTGAATTGATTTGAAGAAGAGCAAGAGCTCTCTTAACAATCTCAGTTGATGAATAGTTTTCTCTTGTAACATGCCAGAAATTCTTGCTGGCATCACTTGAAGCTAATGATTTAAGCTGAATGTTACCTGCATCACCAACATAACTACCATACTTAGAAAGAAGACCTGCAACACTCTCAAGTGTAAGCATTACATCATCAACGCTGTCAAGCTTAACTGTTAAGGTATATTTAATAATACCGAACGCGTTGATATTAAGATGCTTTTGAGCGGCATCCCATGTCATATAAGCTGTAACGCTGGATGGGAGATTTGCAAGAAGGTTGTAAACTGTTGGAGCAACTGTAGGAAGCATAAGGTCCGCATAGTCAAGCAATGCTGTTGCGGCTTGTTCGTCAGAAAGAATATTCCAAGCAAGGTCGTTATATTCTAACGCATCATCTGTATACTGCTTTTCTGAACTAACAGGTGCAGCGTGAGCTGAAAATGCACATGTTAAGCAAGAAGCAGCCATAAGAACAGCCATAAACAACGCAAGCAGCTTATGGGAAAACTTTTTTGCTTTCGTTTTCATTTTTTACCTCCGTAAAATTTTAAAAAATTTAAAGTGAAGTGTTAACATATTGTGCGTAATGCCCGTCGCAATCTCTGACCATCAGGCAATCTGAATTAGAATGAAGGCTCATTACAAGCCACAGCATTAAATTGGCGCAATATGTGCTTTAAACACATTATAATTATTACATACGGCCACCCGAAAGTCAATAAATTAAACTTACAATCCTCATTTTTGTAACTTTAGCCAAAAACGACCTCGTTTTTTTGTCACTATGCACAATTAGTTTACGAAAATTTTACAATTTGTTAATAACTTTAAGGAGAAAAATAAGCTTTTCACGGTGAGTAAAGCGACAATACTTTACACAATTTTTACATTTGTAAAGGCTTCAGGCTTTACATTTTACAAAATTGTTAATGCACTTTTTCTATGTTTTGTTCGTTTTTCAGTTACTCTTAATAAAATCGACGCTTGTTAGACATAATTTCCAATTAAGTCCATTTACAAGCACTCCGTTGTCAAATTCAAAACGCAAAATATGTTAAAATTCACAATAAATTCAAAATATGTTATAAAATTATTGACTTATTAGATTTTATTTGATATAAATATATTGTATTTGTTAATACGCGTGTGGATATCCTGCGCCTAAAAAGCAGTTTTTGTGTAGAAACTGTGTAATAAACAAATACTGCTCGGCGCATAATCCAAAATGCGTTACCATACGACAAAGTTCGTAAATCATATTGTAAAGGAGAGAAAATTTATATGAGAACGAGCAAAAAAATACTCAGCTTTTTCTTAGCTGTGGTAATGGTCGTGACCACTTGTTCGGTTGGATTTACTGCATTTGCAAAAAACAGTAATGACAACCCATTGTGGAACACTTCCAGCGTTAATGCTTCATCCGCATATAAAACCGTCAATGGTTTGGCAGATGAGCTTCCGTCCCTTCTCATGGGTATAGACGCAATTTCAAAAGTAGTCTATAACAAAGGGGCAATCAGTCTTGGTACAACTTCAGACAAGTTGACTAAAGACCAGAAAGAATCAATTAAGGAGAATACGACTCTTCCTGAGATGTTGCAGGCACTTCAGCCTACGCTTATCAATGCTGTCGGCAAAATGGCTGTATCTACAAGCCAATCGGAATTTGTCACAGACATTATTGGTGAATCATCATCAAATGTAAGCAACTATGACTACCTCAACAATTTCAGTGACGACATCAATTTCTTCCAGCTTGCAGGTATGTGCCATAAGCTCATTTATGACGGTGTAAGCAACATTTCTGCAAACAAAGAAACAAAGAAAGCACTTGAAGATATTCTTTATGGTGCAGGCGATCGCAACCTTGATGGTAAAGCAATCAAAAAAATCACTGTTGACTCAACAGGTCAGCACAAGCACTATGTTAACATTAAATACAACACCAAAGGTTTGTGGTATTTAACAACATTAGTAGATTCAAATACTTCTACTAACTTTGATATTTCCGATGCTGTTGATAATATTTTGCCTGCAATTGCACAGCAATATGACGATCAAGTTGCAGATGGTAAAATCAAACCTGTTGAACTTTCTTCAATCACAGATATGTTGGACTTCAACGGTGACGGCGGACATGTAAGAATAGGCGAAACATCTATGATGGCAAGCCTTTCACAGCTTAAATCCGCAACCTACACACTCACAGAAGATCAGCAGAAAACCGTAAATGAAGTATGCAGTTACTTAAACAACTACTATAAAGTTTTTGGTATTGATCTTAATGCCTCTGATGTTGCTGATTGTATTTACTATGCATATTCACCTCAAACAGATACTTTCACAAATATGTTTGGCGGTAACTTAGCAAGAACCATGCCTTACATTAGACTTGCTGTTGACGGCGGTGCAGATTTCAAACTCTCTGCTGATTCAGATTTCTTTAATGACCAATGGAACCCAAAAGTTACATCTCCTACCGGAGACCCATACACCATTGAATCAACCGGTATTAAAACTTTTAAAACTGTTGACGGATTATTATCACAGATTGAGCCATTCTTTGCTAAAGCTCTCGGATACGACAGTCTTGACACTGCAGTAAGCGAAATGCTCAGCAGAGATAGTGTATCCACAGATGCATTATCAATGTCATCTGTAAAGGATTATATCACAAGCCTTTATATCATATTATCATACGCTTCACTTGTTGATGATGTAAATGGCGGCGGACGACAAAACGCTCCTTATGCTCAATATATTTTAAAGGGAGCATTGGTTGACTTTAAAGGACTTAAACTTGAAGATATAAATCAAGCAGTTGATAAGGATATGCCTGCAGGCTTCAACTTCTACTGGCAAGACGGAGATGAATTCTTCCTTACAGATGATGAACTTGAGCAGATGTATTCAATTTTGAACTTGGTTGCTACTCAAGATAACAATTTCCCTGAAACAATAAACGGATATTTTGCTGACGGTAGTATGAAGTTTAATGATACAGACGGTTCTAAAACTTTCGTTCTTCCTAAGAATCTCAGAGATACAGCCACTATTGAATATTTTGCTACATTCTTGAAGATGTACAGCAGAAAGAATAACAACTCTGATGCACAACAGCGTAACAAGGTTATCAACTTGTTTGCAGGTAACTGGATTAGCAACAGAAGCAATAAAACAAGTGATTATATTCAAAATGCTACTCTTTTAGATACAGAAAATTCAGATCCTAACACCGGTATTTATGCATACAAGCATACCGGCAATACTTATTCAAAAGCAGATTTAAATGAATGGGTTAAATATTCATATATGTCAACTCTTACATCTTATTTTTGCTCAAAAATAAGTACTGCGTCTGACGACTTAACTTATGATAACAATTCAATCAAATGTTCTTTGGATATTAGCAAGTTTATCAATGACTATGTTGAAGAACATCTTGATACAACAGGTGTAACTCTTACAGACGCTCAAAAGCAGCCTGTTATCAACAATGCACTTGCAGCTCTTTGTGGTAACGGTGGTACACAGCTTACAAATATAGTTCTTAACTCTATTATTTCCACATATCTCGATCCGAGTTCAACAATAGGTAATATTATCAACGGTGCTCTTGACGAACTTGCTTCAACAAAAATTGACCTTGTCAAAGCAACTTACAATATTTGGGCTAACCTTATTGAATCTCCGGTTGAAACAATATTCAATCTTCTTCCGCTTGTTGTTGTTCTTGTAAACGAAGTACTTGAACCGATATTCTTCAGTGCTAAATCAGGTGAAACCAAGCAAAACAATATGCTTTATAACTTCACACATGACGGTCTTCTCTATGACTTAACCGCTGATTACGGCTCATACATCGGTATTGACACACTTGCTTGGGACCTTAATGAAATGCTTCCATTGCTTATGCATTGGCTCAAGAATGACGGTTCTTATGACAAGATGGGCGGTACATATTGGAATAACGGTGCTGAAAAGAATTTCAAAATCACCAAATATACCGATTTATCAGGCGGACTTGATAAAATTACGACAAAGAATATTACAACAAGTACTGTTATCAGCAAACCGGAATATGTTACTAAATATGAAAAGATTGTTGACAGTAAAGGCAACGAAATCACTTCTAAAGTTGTAACAGAAAAGAAGACAAAAACAGAAGTGGATGAAAACGGTACTGCAAAGACAGTTGAATATACCGAAGATGTTACATACTATACATATAATGGTGTAACAAGCAATGATATTTCAGTAGCTCTTGCAAAAGCTCCGACAAATGCTAAATTTACTGTTTACAGTAAATATGAAGCAAAAGTTCCTTACATCACAGGAATTTACATTGCCGATAAAGCACTTAGGGATGCTAAACTCAGCGGACTTGATAAGGTTCTTAAGAAAGCATTTACAGATGATAAAGGCGTTCTTTCAGACACAAACGCTCAGCTTGCAACCGGACTTGCAGAAGTAATTAACGAACTTGCAGGATTATTTACAACAGCAGTTGACACTTATGTAAATACCCCATCACTCAGAAATCAAGTTAAGGGTAAAGATAACAACGGAAATATTGCTAACAGCGGACTTAACAACTTAATGGTTGCTATTCCACAGCTCTTCGATATTATGGAAGACCTTGGAGCAGATAAGTACGGTGTCAGCAAAAATGCATGGACATACTGCTACGACGGTAAATTTAAAACTGAAAAAATTACAGTATCAGGTAAAACCTATACCGCTGTTTCTAACACAAAGGTAACTGAATTCAAGTCATATGCTCAAAATCCTGATTCAACAAAGATTTTCGATACTTTCGTTGGTATCTTTGTAGAAGATTGGCTTGATGCAATCCTTGGTCTTGTAAACAATGTTATTGATTCAGACAACAGCGCATTTGCAAAGAACCTTCCTCTCATTACAGGTGTTCTTCAGTCAATCGGCGGATTTGGCGAAACAAGCGCACTTACAGACTTGTTTAACAGCATTTTCCAAATCACCCGTGAAAGCAAATACAGCTTTACATTTGAAAAGCAGGCAAGCGGATTTGTCGGACTTGATAAAAACAATGCTTACTTCCTTATTACTAATGTAAGCAAGCTTGTAGATGTAATTCAAAGTCTTGTTAAATCATTTAAGAAGACTGACAATACAAATAATAATACAAATAATAATACAACAACTGCTCCTACACAGGCAGTTCAAACTTCTAACTCATCAGTTGACATTTCAGCGTATAAGAGCAAAGATGTTAAGAGTGTTGACAGCACAATTGAAAAGCTTGATAAAGCATTGTCATCTCTCCTTGCTGATTCAAGAATCAATGGCTATTCAATCAACAAAACAAATAATATTATTGTCGGCGTAATTTCATTACTTTCAAATTACATCGGTGCTAACTCAGCAAATGCAGTAATAGATTTACTTAATACCTATTTATATTACCTTAACGGTGAAGATTCACGCTCAGCTGATTCTAACGGTAATGTTAACCCTAAGGATATCTACACAAATGAAGGACTTACCACAGTAGTAGTAAGAACTTATGCACTCATTGAATCACTTGTTGCAAACCTTACTGATAAGTACGCTTATTCATACACAGGTGCAAACAATGTTTCAGCTAAATACAATCTTATCAGCGAAGCAGTTAACGGACTTATTTCTCCTGACTCATTAGCTGTAAGAATTAAAGACACAGATATTAAGAATGCCAGCGGTAAACTTAAGAAGCTTGCAAGCTGGAGCGATGCTGTTAATGACAACGGAACACTCAATGTAAGCATTAACTGGGGTGTTTCAGCCGGCAACAGAGATGAGTTTATGAATGGTCTTTCAACATCACTCAGACTTCTCACATCTATTATCGGCGTACTTCTTATTGACACAGGCATTTACGAAAATGCACTTTATCCGGTTCTTAATACAATCGCAGTAAAAACAGGCATCACAGTTGATACTCCTGAAAAGTTCGCTGACAAGAGCAATCCATACCGTGATGAAGTATTTGTAGGAATTGTTAACCCAATCGTTGCATTACTTGACAAATTCTTTGAAAAACCTGTAACTACATTGTTGAACCTTGTATCGGCTATCGGTGTTATATTAGATGACACAACAGCTCCTACACTTGCTTCAACAATTGCAAACGCTGTTAAACCTATTTCAAATGAAGTTAACGGACTTGCAAAAATCCTCAGAATAAGCAATGGTACTCTTGGTGCAACATCACCTACTCTTGCTTCATTCCTTGAAAACATTGCTACTAAAACATTCGGTAAATTGGTAACAGTTAATGATAAGCAGGAAATCGGTATTGAAGTAAAGGGATACCTTCTTTCAGGTAATAATATTATACCTATTATAAATACACTTCTTGCTAAAACAGGCATTAAGCTTAATAACATTAACTGGAATGCACTCGGCAAAACAGCTTCTCCTGCTCAAACACTTCTTTATGTTCTTGATTATGTAATTGAATTCGTAAAGACAAACAATAATCTTACCACAATCATTCAGTTGATTATGGGCAACAACAAGATTAGCAAGGGAATTCAAAAGCTTATCAAGTACATCGAAACAGGTAAGCTTAACGCTATGGGACTTCTTAAAGTTATCGGCAAGCTTCTTGACTTCACTCAGTCACCAACAGAAGTTTACTGGACTTATAAGAATTACAAGGGTACATCATTAAACTTTAAGTATCCTGACGGAATTACAGCTTATGATGCAAATAACGCTGTTTCACAGCTTGACACAGCAGTTGATGCAGTTATGGCTCTTCTCGCCAACTTCGGTGTAGTTAACGCATCAAATCTTAAGAGCATTGTCAGCGGATTGGCATTTACAAACGCTAACCTCACATCTCTTGCAAAGGCACTTTACGGTGCACTTGATACCAAGAAGATTTCACCATATCTCAATATGGTAGGCATTGCAGTATCACCAAAGGGTGTTGCTAATCTCCTTGTAGATAAGAGCTATGGCAAAACTTACACTTCAGCAGCCAACACACTTAAGAAAGCAAAGAGCTGGAAGAAAGTTAAAACAATTAACTGGGGCTTCAAGGATGGTTCAGCAAAGGCAGAGCAGGGCTTTATCAATGCTCTTGCAGCAATCCTCCGTCCTGTAAACAGCGTTCTTGCTGTATTCCTCAATGAAGGAAAGATTGACCTCAGTAATATCAATATCAAGAAGGCTTCAACTTCATTTGATATTAAAGACAGCAACGGTAAAGTAACAAGCAAAGTTGCACTTACTTATATGCTTAAGGACGGCGTTCTCACTCTTACCCTTAAGGATGATATGAACCCTGACTCCAAGCTTTCAACAATTAAGCTTGATCTTAACGCTCTTAATGTAGGCGTTAACGGTATTAACGGTTATGAAGGCGCAATTGTTCCTCTTCTTGATGTTCTTCAAGTAAGCAACAGCAAGATTAAAACATTTAAGCAGTATCAAAAAGATTGCAAGAAGGCTAAAGATAATGTAATTCTTGATGTTCTCAATCCTCTTATGAGCTTTGTAGATACACTTCTTGATAAGCCATTTGATACACTCACATCTGTTCTTCCAAACCTTGCATACTTTATTGATAACAACGGCATTGGCCAGTTACTCGATAATCTCCTTGCTCCTGTTACAAACATTCTTAAAACTGCTAAATCAGCAGGTGTGGATGTTGATAAGATTCTTACAATGGTACTCGGCAAGGACCTTGGCAAAGTTGTTACAAACGCACTCAAGGTTAAAGGTGTTAAACTTAACATCAAACTTGCAAACCTTAAGTCTTGCAACATTCAAGATATTGTAGTTCCTCTTCTTAACTCATTACTTAAGAAGACCGGTATTAAGCTTCCTGAATTTAAGTGGTCAACAATCGCATCACACGGTAAGGTTGTTACATCTAAATCAATGGCTAAGAATGCCGAAGGCAAGTTTACAAATAAGGAAGTAATTGCTGATAAGGGCGAAGTTCTTGTTGCAGTTCTCCGTTATATTGCAGATACTCTTGTTAAGAACTCAAAATCTATCAAATCACTTATTACTTCAATTAAAGCTATTAAGAGTAATGATATGCTCAAATCTATCATCTCAACTGTATTCACTACAATCGGCCTTGCTGATAAGGATGATATTGTTCGTGCAGTATTCTACTTCTTAACAGGCGAACCTACTAATGCATTCTGGGATTACACAGCTTATAAGACAGGTTCATATGACTTCTCTTATCCTGAAAGTGTTGATGTTGACTTCCTTAAGAATCTTCCTCCAATGCTTGACGGACTTGTAGGCGGTTTGGTTGACGGCGGTCTTACCAAGTTAATCGGCGGTCTTATCTTCAAGGATGACATTATTAACTCACTTCTTACCGGACTTTACGGTGCAGTTGAAGGTGTTAAGGTTGGCGACGGTTCACTCGTTTCTCTCCTTGCACAAACTAACATTGACTTCTCAACAAGCAATGTTGCTAAACTTCTTACAGATGAATCTTACGGTCAAACTTATGCTGCAAATGCAAGCGTAATCGCAAAGGCAGGTTCATGGTCAAAGGTTAACACAGCATCACTTAAGTGGGGTGTTAAGGATGCAGATACATTCTTCCACGCACTTGTTGCAGTTCTCCGTCCTATCTACGGTGTACTCGATGTACTTCTTAATGATGCATCACTCGGAATCTTTGACATAGTAAGAATTCCTGGTTCAAACGGTTATACATCATCAATCGTTCCTCTTATGGAAGCATTCTCAATGTATAACATCAAAACTCAGTATCAATACAGAGAAGATATAAACGAAGCTTACGATAATATTCTTCTTGATATTATCAATCCTCTTTGGGATAAGGTTGAGGATATACTTAATGCTCCTCTTGAAACATTGTTTGCAATGCTTCCAAACCTTGCACTCTTCATTGGTAATGACGGACTTTGCCAGATTCTTGACAACCTCCTCACTCCTATTTCAGCTCTTGTTGATGCTATCAAACCAATAGTTGATCTTAATACTCTCTTACCTGCACTTCTTAAGGCACTTAAAGTTGACCTTAATTCAATTCTCGGTAAGATTGGTGTTACAAACTTCTCTCTTGACATCTATGACCTTAATGCAACACTTAAGCCACTCCTTGGCGGTGACGCTATTATTCCTCTTGTAAATAATATCCTTGGTCTTATTAAGATTAAGGGCGCACCACTCGGAATTAAGCTTAATGATGTAGATTGGTTGAAGCTTGCAAGCCACGGTAAAGTAATTACAGACACTTCACAGGCTGCTACATACGGTGCAAGAATTTATGTTGAAGGTGATTCATCAGAAACACTCATTGCAGTACTCGGCTACTTAATCGAAACTGTTAACACAGGCGATAACTTCAAGAACATAAGTGATCTTATCACAGGTCTTGTAGGCGGTAACGAAACTGTATCCGGAGTTGTTAATCAGGTTCTTCCTGTTCTTAAGGGTGATACTGATACAGTTATTGCTTCTCTTGTAGACCTTCTTCAGACAATGGCATAAACATAAAGTTTTAGCCGAAATAAAAATTAGGGGCAACTCCTTTTGGAGTTGCCCTTTATCTTTTTATATTTATATTTTTCACGTAGAGCAACGATTAGCCCCAACCCTTCATCCGCAAACCCCATTTTCTTACCAACCCCCTGAATGTCAACAAACAGAACATGGGAATCTCTTATCTCTTGCTGCTCTAATGCTTCAACATCTTTTATTCGAGAAACATTTGTCCAACCGTCTCGTTTGAGAATATCTATAACACGATTAAAATTCTTATCATCAATAAAACAAACTTTGCAAGCAGGCTTAATCGTTTCTAATGTTCGCACTGGCAATTGACGATTTTTGCGAGAAAAAAGGTTAGAAATAAAATCGAACATAATTTAAATATTTTATATACAAATATATAA
>OGQZ01001130.1_pt1 | contig 21254 bp, 15 predicted proteins | sample 1553321 | NCBI WGS metagenome assembly OGQZ01 (sample SAMEA2579958, study PRJEB22360) | human gut metagenome | reverse complement strand
CCTGAGCAATGAGAAAAACAAAAATTAATATGATCCATCGCCAGTATGGAATCAGATTCTTGAAAATTTTACTCATAGATTTTTCCTTTCTTTCCGGTTAATATATTCCCCATACACGAATGCAAAAATATCCGCAATCGTGCGCATACTTTTTATTTTATCAATAAGCGTGGATAATTCAATAAAGAAAGTATAAAGAAACAGTAAAAAAACAGAGACCATATACATGATTGGTAATCTATATAATGATCTCTGTTTTGATTTGTTGCTAGTCGAGGTCTGCAAGACCTACCCTTTGAATATTAAAGGTCTTATATGCTGTAGATGTGACTTGTGGATTGACATTTGCAGTGGTCTTTATCTTACTATATCCGACAACATATATTGTCTGTGAATTTTTGCCTTGTGGCAGCAGATTTAAAGGAATCTGTGCTTTATACATAATACCGCTTTGAAGTGCTGTTGTCTTTGCACTGTTGAATGCACTATTGTCATCTGCGGCTGCTACATTTATATCCACCTTTTTTAAATAGATGCTGCCATTATTGCCATCATTAACTGTCAGATAGTCATTCTTAATAGCATTATTATTTTGCGCGGCATCATAATCACTCTTTTCAACCGGAACACAAAAGTCAACATATTCATTCGTATACTCATGCCCTCTGACCATATTGGTGTCCTTTATTGAAAAATAAACTGTTTCTGTCGGATTTGTCTCATTTGGATCATGTACAATAGCGGAATTGTTATCTGCATTATTAGCAATATTCTCCTGCTCAATTGCCTCATCAATTGTGACATAAATATTGTTCAAATCCCTTGCACCTTCATCAGGCGCCTCCTTTACAGAAACCGATGGTGCATGAGTGCCTGCACTGTATGCAGCAATAAGTGTATTGATATACAGCTTCATCTCATCCTCTGATGAACCTACAGTCCTATGTCCCACACCAGAGTACGTAACATTCCCCATCGTATAAATATAGTAGTTATTTCTGACATCCTTTGGAGAGGCATTATATGGATGATATGTCCATGTATCATATTTTTTGTCATCACTCAATGTGTACCACACAACAATATCACTCTCACCATCATTATCTGAATCCTGATTCAGATCAAGCTGATAATACTGCCTGTGTGTCTTTGCTACAGCCAGTGTCTCCGGAATCTTAAACGGATAACTTGTAATCTGACCCTGATTTACCTGAACAGCACTGGTTGTCTCATAACTAAATGACTTAAAGCCTTTATAGCAATAATAGTTATTATATTTAGTATCTGCAGACTGGTATTTTGACAGATTAAGATATGTAAATCCCTGATTCTGACGGACTATAACACTCTTATTGCTTTTTGGTTTATAAGCAATATCCGTATGATTTTTCTCCGCATAATCCTCTGCCTCTGTAAACAACGTACCTATCGTTTTATAGCTGCCATTCACGAGCACTGATGTGAAATCATTTTTGGTCAGTGTTGCACCTGATTGCAGTCCCTCATTTGACAGAATACCATAACGGTCCATTCCAACCATATCACGAATTATTTTGTTGAAATCATATCCCCAGATATAATTATGTACAGAAGCATTTGCATATGACGTTGTATCATGGGTAAATAAAACCGGCTTACCTGACTTTATGTAATTTCTGATACCATCAACACATCCATTTTTATTGGTTATAGAATACATATCACCAAATCCCAGAACAAGCATATCATAATGATTTAAATATCCATCTGTATATTTGTCTGCATATTCATTTGCATAAACATGGTCTATGTTGACATCAAAATCATCAACCTTACTCAACAAATCTTTGAATGTCTTATTATCAGCCATATTAAAGGTTGAAGTTGAAACTGTTTTATCATTACCATTTTCATCTTTTACTACATATGTTAATTCTGTATCAATCTGAAGAATCTTAATCTTCTCTTTTTCCACAGTATTTTTACGATAAAAATATCCGCTCTTTGAATCATATCTGAATTCGTTTGTAGCCTGACTTGCCTTAAGCTTCCATGGTATGACTCCGACATATCCGTTTGGAAGCTCATATTCAAGCTTGTAATTCATAGTTCCTGCCTGTATATAATAATCATAGCTTTGATCATCAGCCCTAGTTGGTTCAACCAACTGTCCGTCTCTGTATAGCTTCATATCATTCGCAGCTATTTTTTCCTGAGTTTCCGAAAACTTACCGTCTGAGTTGATATCAAGCAATAAAGACAGCTCAAACTGCGCATTCGGATCAACTCCACCATCATTATTTACTGTAAACTCGTATATAAGCTTATTATCCTTAACCTCGTCAAACTCTGTATCATTCTTTAATTTATCATCGAGCTTAACCTTATCCATTTGCTTTAATACAATTCTTGGCTTTTCAACCGCCAGTGAATTGACAAATCCGGCTGACACATTATTTTCAGAATTAACATTAAATACATTTTCTTTATTCATCACCTCATTAAAGAACTCATATATTACCGAACAGTTATCAATATACTTATCATTTACTTTTCTCTCATCAGCTTTTTGTGGAAATCTAATAATTCCTTTACCAAGCACCAGCGGATAACCAGCTTTTACATAATTCTCCAGTTGTTCTTTCTTTTTCTCTGTCAAGTCATTTCCGGAATATCTGTATGTATTTATTGCCTCAGCATGTTTCCCGTCTGATATTGGTGTCAGAGTATTATTCAACCAAGTTCTGTTATTATTTTCATCATGCCAATAATCATTTTCAAGAAGCCCCGCATGACCATTCCTATAATCTGATTGATCAACCACCGCAACATCTCCAACATTTGTATAAATTAATCCATTCATGTCAGAATCATTGTAAACAGTATTTCCGTTTTCGTCTTTATTGTTATTATCACAGACAAGCCCCATATAAATCATGTCATAATTATTGAGGTCCTCAATTCTTCCGATAAACTCTGAGCTTGTGACACGGGTAATTGTCACATTTTCCTTTGAAGGACAATTTCCGGCTCCAACCCATTTTTTTATCATTTCATAGGTAATCGCGTTTGTGCTTTTATCTGAAACTGCTCCCGGTTCAATATCAAGCACATTCAGACTGGTCTTTTCTTGAACTTCCTGACGCTTGTCGGCATAGGAAACAATATAGCTGATAACTATTGCTTTGCTTATCTTTTTGTCAAACAGCTCATATTTATTCCCTGCCTTATTCTCTATGTCTCTGATTTTATTCTCTGAATTAATATACTCTGCTATCTCTCCAAACCCCTGATTCCTGGCCTGATTTACAAATTCAGTCTCATCCTTGCCTGTACAATCAAGAAATGACGTATTGAAATCCTGTAACAGAAATGCTGCTCCATGCCCTTTATCATCTTTTGTTGGCTGTTTATATATATTTCCCGGAATGACATAAATATTGCCGTTTACGTAGCCATTTGGATGATTACTGTCTACTCTGGTATCAAACTTGATCTTCGCCCCATTATTATTCCAGTTTACGCACCATGGATTTTCATACTGATTTGGATCAATTTTATCAATAGCTAACTCAGCATAATTAGAACAGCATAAAAGAGCTGCCAGACGCTGTATATTTGTACAACTACCAAAATTCCACGGCTGGTCAACGTTATCCTTTACCAGACTGTAATCAACAATAGCAGGCATCATGAATCCACTCTCGTGCACTCTCTTAGCAACATCAAATATAGTCTTTCCCTTGATGTCATTGCCGTTACCATATGAAGCACTGCCGCTGCCGTCTCCTCCACTGATATAGAGTAAATCCACATTAGACCAGTTTATATGGTCCATCTCTGCCGGAGTGACTGTCTGCACGTTAAAGGACATATTATCACTCTTACCTGATCCATCCTGATTAAATACACCGTTTCTAAATAGCTCGTTGTTTGTGAAACCACCCTTTGTGTATATTCTTGTAACATTTACGGGATGATCCAAAACTCCGTTATCCTTTTTTTGAATTTCATACTCACCGTAGCCCTCACCGGCAAAATTATAAACCTGACTACCCTCTTTGATATTAAAATATCCCATCTCTCTGGTTTCAGACTGACTGTTATCCGGATTCAGATTAATGTAAGGCTCCTTCTCATCCAATACGGCGCCATATTCCCCGGACTGATCCTCAAAAAACAATGTTTTTTCATCGTCCACCTCATAGTACGTCACACCTTCATTTACCACCTCATCAGAAGGAACATATTCCATCTGCAATGTGTAATAGGTATATGTATCATAATCCGCTGTATTTGAAGCTTCTGTATTATCAGCCTTGTCTGCCGCCTGAGTTTCATCGCCTTCTGCCTTTTTATAGCTCTCCGCAAGACCTGCATATTCATATGGTAAACTGATATCACTGTTGTCAATTCGGTAAATCGCTGCATGAGGATCACTTTCTGCGATAGAATTCATGGTATGCTGGTCTGCAATAGCATAGGCACTCTTAACCTTATAAGCCTTTTTGGTAACATCAAGATTTAATCCGTCTGTTGTTTTGGCATTAAAATAATCATAATTTGTGATATTTACATGCTCATCAGCTTCCTTGAACACCACTCCATAATAGCCTCTTACCGGCTTCGTCTCCTGTCCGTCCTCAGACACCAATGAGGCTGGCATATATACATAATGATCCACATTCTGATTATAATTACCACTTGGATTTCCATCTTTAACTGCCGGAACATACTCTGTATCCAGCCTATAAGAGCCTCCATCTTTTCTGACCATTTCATAGCCCCTTGTACCGTTTTCACCGGCCTCAAGGGTCTCAGTCCCTGCAAGGTCCAAAGGAGTATTACAATCATCAACTCCTTTTGTATAGCTTTCATTATACGGTGACCAAAATAATGGCTTACTTTTATCATTTGCATCAGCAGTTACAAAATCCTTATAATCCTCAAAAAACAAACGATGCATACAGAATGAGCGAAAGCTTGCTCCTGAACCTGTTCCAGAACCATTTTGACCAATTGTAGTTGAAAGCATTTGCCTTAAATTGACAGGCTCCTGACCTCCAATAAGATAGCCTATGGAAGCCATATTGTTATATTCCTGCTTAGATGGAACAACCTCAACTATGTTGAAAGGGCTGTCCTTGCCGTGCGAGCTTACTATATTCGATATTCCATTGAAGGAAGCATTTGCCTCAACACTCGTTAAACTGTCATGAATCACAAGGGTCCCCACAACGAGACATACTACCAGTATGAGTGTTATTGGAACCACTATTTTTTTTCTGAATTTGCTCATTGTGTCTGCTCCTTTATTTTTGATAGTTTCTCAGTGTTACAGTATTTGATTTGAAATCCGAATGATTTTCAGACTCCAGCCATACCAATATTTCTATCTTATAATTATTGCCCGGTTTCAAATCATTACCCAATGATACCTTCATTCCCCTGTAATAGGATGTACCATCAATCGGAATATAGTAATGATAGTTTACCTTGTCTTTATATACTTTATCTAGCTGCTCACTTACTATTTCAGTTGTTGAGTAATTTAACAAATCATTTCTCGTCACTGTTCTTCCATCGTCAAACAACTGTTTCACTTCTATATGCCATATCAGATTATCGTTTTTATATTCTTCCGGCTTACTATCATACCAAATATCATTTGTTGCTCCAGAATTAATATATGGATTCGAAAACTTTAACATATCTATACTATGCTTCAAAACAATAGTTGTAGATGCTGATTTTGTTTTGTCCTGCTGTGATGTTGCAGTAAGTGTAATTTTATTGGTGGTCTCATTTTCATCTATATGTAGTTTACATATACCTACACCGTTTCTATTCGCATTCCCCTTTGTTGCAGACCAATCCACCTCATAATTTTTTATATCTTCGCCTGACAGGACGGCCCTAAATTCCAGATCATTCTGAATACCCTTTTTTATTTCATATGACACTTCATCATCTGTAACATCTACTCCACCATAATATATTCTAACCTTAATTGCATTCGGATCTTCCGGCACATAATCCACATCTTTTCCCACCGGAATCTTATTGCGCATAGTAAAATTCTGTGTAGCGGTATACTTCTTGTCACCGGATTTAAAATCTACAATCAGCCTGATTGAGTTTCTGTTTCCTGTGTCGCTCACTTCTGCGTCAAAGCCTGCCACATAATCTGCCATCAGGGATTCATCTCCCTTATTTGTCACATTGCCTGCTGAATCCACACTATCCTTGCGCAGATACAGCTTACCATCATCAGACTTAAAAATGACATTGTAGATGCAATCCTCATCCGTGATGACAAGTGTGCGGTCGTTACCTGTAGTCGATGCAACAGCTTCTTCCCCTGCGGATGCAACCTGTACTGCCGCCGGTGAAGAAGCTGATGACTCAAACTTAACACTCTTTTGCGCATCTATGAGCAAATCTCCAATCTGGTTCATGGCCAGCTGTGCCTCATACTGAAGGTCAACCTCCTTTGAAGCATACTTGTACTGTTTTGTACCTGAGCCAATAAAGCCTGCCACAGCAAGTCCCAATATTCCCATTATAGCCATTACCACAACAAGCTCCACAAGCGTAAATCCACTGTTTGATTTTTTATTTCCATGATCGAAATATTTTTTCATCCTTAACATAATAAATCACCCTTATATTCACTAATTACACTCAATTTTACCGGTTTCTTTATAAATTGTTATTGTTTTCTCAGTACTACCATGCTTAACCCAGATTTTACCGATATCAGTTTTTTCCGCCCCTGAGCTTCTGTCAAACTCAATCTTTATCGGGTTCGAAGCATCTAGCTTTGATGCTTCAACAAAGGTTTTTGAAACATCCGCTGAATATCTGATTTCCAGATTACTTCTGCCTATTTTTTTTGTTTCCGCTGTTGTCTCACCCTTACCATTTGTAACAGTGACTTTATAGTAATATGCTCCATCTGAGCCATCCTTATAAAGCTCAATGGATGCCGTATCCTTTCCCATTGTGGTAACCTTAGTTTTGTTAAGTATTGATTCAATATTTCTGGCACACTGCTTTGCCGCCGTACCTGATATGGAAGCAATTGAAAGAATCGATGCTCCAATAAGTATCGCACCTATTGCAACAACCACTATAAGCTCAACAAGGGAGAATCCCCTATTGTTATTTTTTTTATTAGATGACATATCGGTTTTCTCCCCTTTCAATATCAGTTTTTCTTCCAGTTCTGGTAGGTTATAAGGCTAGAATAGTCAATATCCGCATCTCCACTGCCATTTGCAGCGGTCTTTGTAATGCCTCCCAGATAATCAGCTCCATCATCAAATACATCATACAGATGCATGGTCTGTGAACCTGTCTTTATCTCTTTAAGAAGAAGCGCTTTAAAAATTTCCTGCGGACAGTTTAATACAGTACACTGTTTATTAACAAAAATCTTTTTACCTGCAATAATTGTTCCTGTAAAATCAGCATTAATTGTGACATTGCCGGTTGCAACTATAATTCTTACATTCTTATTTTCCTTGCTGTCACTCTGTGGATATGTATAGTCTCCATCTACAACCACCGCCTTGTAGGTTTCATCTTTGTTGTATTTATCAGTATAGTTTGTCGTAACCTCGAGTTTTTTCCCAGTTTCATGCTCTGTAAATTTCTTAAGATTGTCCTCATGTACAATATTCGTAAACAACGATGCAGTCTCTGCGGTCGGAGGAAGACTGTTGTAAGAGGTAATAAGTCTCTTCCTAAGCGCAGTATATGTATTGTTGAGCCCTATTGACTGTGCATCCATATCCACTCCGTCAACAATTCCTTTTAAAAGTGACAGATTTGAACCATCATACAGGCTGTAATCTCCGGATGTATATATGCTTGCCGCGTCATTTACCTGTATTGACTTTGTGTAAAAGGCTGTATACTTCTGAAGCTTTGAATCTGCACTGCTGTGGTCTATATTATAATAATCCTCGTAGTATTGTGATGCCTGTTTTACCGGCATATTCAGATAATAGTATACAAGTCCGTCATTCTCACTGCCATTTGAAGGTGCATACACCTTTCGAATATAATTGTCCGTATTTTTCATCTCATCGGCTGACAGATACTGTGATAGATAATATGATAATGGCTTGCCTGTCTTTGAGCTTACCACATTTATATTTATCACCGTATATTGTTGATTATCATTACCTTTACTAGTGATTTCCGCATCCTCTGAATAGCTTAATGGATTCTTATAATAAACTGACTTTGCGGCTGCATCATCCCCATCTGTACCTATACACTCCGGCGGTATGAGATATGCAATCTGATTTCCTTTTACAGATATTGATTCACCCATGGCAACATCTTTATTTTCCTTATCACTTCCATTAACTTTGACCATAGATGACCTGTTGATATATGCATTTCCGGCAAGCATAAGCTCCTTAATACCGCTCATATCAAGTGTTGACTCTCTGCCGTTTATTATAATTGCACTGCTTTCGGCTGACGAATTGTCAGAATTACCAAAACCAACATATTTTCCATCTGTCGATTTTCCGTTTTTATCCTTTCCTAGTGTAACCGTCGAGCCACTGCCCTTTAAGGTCATATCATCAGAAACATAGGTTGTTCCCTCAAGAGATACATTTGCTCCATTTACATTGATATTTTTTGTCCATAGCTGGCACTGTTTATCAATGCTAAGTGTGCTCTCATTGTGTGTACCTGCCCTATTTGAGTTAGGATTACCTACCTCTAAGTTTCCATCTGCTATCATATAGCTGGCATTGTCAACCCTTAGCTTTGTGTTGTCCGGAATCAAAACGCACATTCCTGTACTGTCACTTCCCGCATAAAGATTGCCTCCAAGATTCACATTATGAGCGCCAGTTCCGATTTCCAGCCCTGTATTTCCCACAAGAGAATATGTGAACAGCTCCGGGACTCCACCTGATGCCGTAAAGCTCATAGTCGGAACAGCCAGCGAAATATCTGTCTGTATTACAGATTTGTAGCCCTTTTCATCAGTAAACTCTACCTTTATTCCCTCTAAAACTGTACGGTTTTGATAGGTTTTGAGCTGTGGTGCAGATACAGAAGTGACCTCTGCATGTGGATAAACAGGCTTACCAGATGAATCTGTCTTAGAAAGGCGGCTGTCAACATATCCTTTTATCTTGTCCATGCTATAAGTAAGACCTTTGGCATCACCAGGATCCACAAGCCTTGACCTCAATGCAGCAACATATGTATTGACAAACGAAGCCTGTCTGTTTGCCTCATTAATATCCGCATTGCCTTTTGTCTTATATGACTGCATTACCTTTGAATATCCTTCGGTATACGCAGCCGACATATCGCCCTCAAGTCCTGTACATATCTGGTCCAGAACGCCCTCTGCCGAATAGAAATTGTCTGTGTTTTTTTCATCTGTTGTCTTCATCTGAAGGTTTGCAAGAGCTATCCAAAGTATGGTAACCGCAAGGATAGCAACAATCGCCATGGCTACAATAACCATAACAAACGATGCACCTCTGTTGTCTTTACGTCTCATATCAATACCTCATGCTTCCGGTCATGGTCGCTGCTTTTTTTGCCCCAGCAAGCTTATCCGGGGTACTGCATGTTTTGCTGTCATAAATATCAACCGTTACATTGTATAATCTTTCGACCGTCTTACTCTTTGTAAGATCATCAATCTTAATACTTTTCTTCACAGTAGACTGTGTATTATTTGAATTAAACATATATTTTGCCTGCTGTGGCTGTGTTTTACTTTTGCTGTCAGGATCTTTCATATTTGTATCCAGGTTTGTACAAATTGAAACATGCGCATTACCGGTATTATTGCCTTTTTCATTAACCCTGACATACATTCTGTACTTATCCTCAGAGCTTTCAAGCTGGCTCTTATCAACATAATTCTGCTTTACTATATTCACTGTACAGTCAACCTTATCGTTGTTGTTAATGATTATAGTATCTTTACATGAATTCCAGTCACTATTGGCAGTAGATGTATACCATGGCTTATAAAACAGATAAATGTTTTTCAGGGTACGATTTGCCGTATTAGATGTATTATCAAAAATAACCGATGTGTACATCTGTTTCATCGCTGCATCCTCCGGAAATACATGCGTATGACCACCACTCATAAATTTATAGGAATACGAAACAGTAACCTTTGTACTGCTTCCACCTGTAATATCAAGCGTAATGGTCCTGGAAATGGAATCTTTATTTGATTCGATGTCACTGTAGCCTCTGTTTTTAAGTGTATCAACCAGCTCATCTATCGTGGCAACATCTGAGCTCATACAGTCATAATTTGAATCCATCGCAGACATATCAGCTACTTTATCTATAGTATTATATTGTCCCACTTTGGAATCTGCCTCTCCCTTACCATCTAAGGTCACCATAGCATTGTATTTCTTAGTGCCCGACTTTACATCTGTCATCCAGAAATAATACTTGTGCTCCTTATTTTCCACAAACTTCCATGATGATGTATCACCTAAGAAAGCCATATTATTTTTTTTGTGTATACTGCTTGTCATCCACTTATCAAAGTTTTCAGCCTCCGGATGCGCATTCATCACATCTTCAAGCCTGCTTACGTCAGTATATTTTCCATTCCTGTAATACAGTTCCTTTGCATTGCTGCCATCTGCCATATCAAAGCCGTCTGCCAAATCAAAACCTTCACTTGGATAATTGAACTGGTACGCCATTGTCTTCATGGAGTTATTCTCAATGCCCTCCATGATATTTGTGGCCAGATGTGTTGCATTCATCTTGTTTCTTGCCTTTACATTGGTTTTCGTGGCCGTGACAAAAGCATTCAAAAAAGGAAGCACGATTATTGCAAGAATAGCTATCGACACAATAAGCTCTACAAGTGTGATTCCTCGATTGTCGTCTTTAAACTTTCTCAAACCGGCTTCCTCCTTCCTTATTATATTTAGATTTAATAAATTCATTAATTCGTAGTTCCAAAAAGATTTGTGGTTCCGTGTGGAACACTTGGAATAACAGGTGGCTCATATGGCTTATCCAAACCATACAGGAAATATGAATCCATCTGCATCTCTCCTGACACCTTTCCGGTTGATTCGTCATAGCTTACATTCAGCGTGCTGATTGTTTTTTTATTGGAAGATCCAATCACCTCACTAAGCATTGTCTTAAGACCATGATACTCTGTCGTAAATGACATTACAGAGTTTACATCATAAAGCTGATATCCTGTAACAGATGATTTTGATGAGGTATCACCTGTGTTCTGTGAAGCTGAGCCGTCATCAGTTGACTGTGTATCTGTGTTTCCGCTTTCTGTGGTCTCACTGGCCTGCGCCTCACTACTTTGTGTACTGTTTTGTGAAGCATCTGCATTTTCCCCATCTCCTGACGGATTATTCACGTCTATCGCAATCGGTGAGCCAACGGTAAGCTCCGAAATGCTTGTATTGGTTGATTTTTCGATTGAAACTGCATCCATGATGCCGTTTTCTATCTGTAAATAAGATGGAAAGTTGTCATACACCGTCTGCATTTCATCAGACATCGTTTTTGTCTTTTCCGTGTATTCATCTGCCTTTGCGGCAAGTGTAGAAAGCTGATTATACTGGGATTTAAGCTGCATATTTTCTGACTGCAGTTTTTCTCTCTTATTTGCCTGCGGAGCGAAAACAAAAAAGTATGTAAGTGCTAAAACGGCAATTCCGGCTAATATAATAAGTAATTTTTTATCTCTTGCTGACATTTTAACACCTCCTTATTGTGCTGCATTATCCGATGTATTCTGTGATGCATTATCCTGCGATGCATTATCCTGCGGTGTGTTATCCTGCGATGTGTTATCCTGCGATGTATTGTCATTTGAGCCGTCAGTCTGTGTATCCGTTGTCTCAGATGTGTCTGAATCGTCCGACTTTTTAACATATGTGCAGTCTACTGTAAACTGTACATTTGATGCCCCGGTCTCATCTGTATCATCTGTGATTGTAGAAACATTTGAAACCATAATACTGTCAAAGGTTCGAAGCTGTGTAATCACATCAGCGGCAACATCCTTACTGCTCTGCGAGATTGTCATAGATACTCCGTCAGTTGTAACAGACATATTATCAATTCGTGCATCCGATGGAAGCTTTTTCTCAAGCTCATCTATAAAGCTGACTATCTCATCATTTTTATTGGATGATGCGTCCTGAAGCAGCTTTGTCCACTCATAATCGCTCTTGGTCTGATTGTATACATCATATATGTTCTGTGCATAGGACAAGTCAGAAACCCGTCCCTTGAGAGCCATATTGTCAGATGTTAAAACAAGATTTGAAAAAATACTGTAAGCAATCAGTCCAACTGACGCTACCACACACACTCCGAGTATTATAAGAGGTATGCCAAGCGACGCACCTTTTTGCGCTTCCATCCCTTCTGGCATCGGAAGTGGCTGTCCATCTGGTCCAAGTGGTGGCTGGCCTTCCTGTTCCATCGGTACATTTTTCATTCCACCGATAGGTGTGGTAAAAATATTGCCCTTTGTCTTTTTCTCGTCCGTTATCGGAAGTGGCTTTAAGGTAGCACCCACACAGTTGAAAAACTCTGCTATCTTTGTCTCTGCAAGATTTATATTCTTTGCAACACTTATTCCGTCAAACTGCTGTAGCGGAATAACCTTATAGTTCAGTTCATTTGTGAGAAGCTTGCTGAGTCCGCTGAAATCTGCTCCCAGGCCCACGAGGAAAATCCTGTCAATCGGTCTGTCAACGTTTCTGGACTGGTAATAGTCAACAACTCTTCCAAGACTGCTCATCAGATTGTCAAGTGTGTAGTTGACATTTGCACGGAGCTTTTTAAATCTTTCCGAATCAATCTCGTGTCCCATGTCATCTCGCTCTGCATTTTCTATCTCCGGCTGTATGACATCTGATTTGAGCTCAAGACAGGTCTTTCTCCTTGCCACATCAACAGCATCTGTAAATGAAAGATACTCTCCAAACAGCTCGCTGTCCTGAATCTCCTCGATGGCATCTGCCAGTCCGTAATTCACATTTCGCTGAAGCTTTATGATATCTCCATCCATGACCGTGATGGTTGAAATGGTCTCATCTATCTTGATGGTGGCCTTTATGTCACCAGGAATTTCCCTTAGCATCAACTGCTTGATTGCATTTCCGCTGTAATCAAGTGCGACTATCTGAAGCCTGCAGTCCGCTGCGAGCTCCTCATATGATAATATAATCTCATTAGGTATAGCAATAACCGAAAGACGCATTTTCTTTTCTTCCGGTTTATCAATCTTTTCTATAACCTCATGAACGAGTTTGTACTGACTTAAATCCACTGGAAAATAATCCGATGCATTCATCTGCAAAAGATCCTTTATCTGCTTTTCCTTTACAAGTGGAAGCTCCATCTCTCTCGATGCGATTCGTGTGGAGTTTAAGACGAAAACAGCCTTGTTGGTGTTTATCTTCTTTTCCTTAATCTTGCTGTAAAGCATGGATCTGAACATGCTGTCCGCATGAACCACACCGTCCTCTATCATTTCAGGTGGTGTTGGAAAGCTGAACATGCTGTGTACTTTTGGATTTTTTGTTTTATAATCAATTTCTACGACTCTGGTAAGGTTTTGTCCTATTTCAATTCCAAGTACTCTGTTTGCCATAACCAAGTCCTCCATATTATCTATGTTTTACACTGCGCCCGGGTTGTGTGCTAAGCTTTGTATGCTAAACACTTTACACGATGTGCGTTTGTAAAATATTATATATTTTCGGTATATCTGTGCTTTATTGAGATTTGCTGAGCTTTACTATGCTTTTACTCTGATTTGCTCTGCTTTTTTCTCGCAAGATTTCTCAGTATCTGTTTTTCTAGCAAATATGATACATTATAGCATCTTTTTAAAAGCCCGCAAGTGCCAGATATGCCGATATCATTTTCTCGCCCCATAGCATCGAAATAAAAATTCCGGCTGCCAAATATGGTCCCATTGCAAGCGTGCTGCCTGCTTTTGTTATTTTCATACGGATCAGATGTATCACGGAACCGATGATGCATCCCAGGAAAAATGCTAATGTTATATTTTGCCAGCCTATTGCAAGGCCTGCGCATGCCATGAGCTTGACGTCTCCGCCACCTATGGCTCTTCCTCCGCTCAACAGGAGGAGTATTTCAAGGAATATGCTGACACAAAAGAATCCTATCACATATTCAGACCAATTGTCATGGTCTATAAACACATGTAGGATTCCAAGCACCAGTATAAATATATTGATTCCAAATGGAATTTCATATGTTCTCCAATCTATCACACTGAGTACTATCAGCGCTGATGTCAGAAGGCAGTATATGATGCTTGATATTTCAAGTCCGTTTACTGCAAATATTATTACATACATTATGCCGTTTAGTGCCTCAACTATAGGGTATTGAGGTGAAATCGGTGCCTTACACTTACGGCATCTGCCTCTTAGAAAGAGCCAGCTAAAAACCGGCACCATATCATACCATGCGAGCTGATACCCGCATTTCATACAGTGGGACCTTTCGGTCACCACTGTTTCATGCTGCGGTATTCGGTATATGCAGACGTTTAAGAAGCTGCCTATAACTATGCCGAAGGCAAATATTAAAATGTAGATGGGTATCAGGTCGGTCATGGTTGGGTGTCCTTTATAATCAAATTATTAGTCTAATGAAAATACTTCATCCATATTTTTTTTCGGTTCTTTAGTATTCTCTGCCTTTGTGCCTGAAGCCAAACTAGATGTCCATTCGCCAGTTTCAGTATTTAATGTATATGTTACTGCTGGCCATCCGCTAGATTTTAATGAAGCATTTGGCGTAGAAGCTGTGACAGCAGGAGATCCTGTTTTTACATTAATTGCAACAGTTGCTGTTTGACCACTAATTTCAATAGTTACACCAGTAACATTTTCATTATCTGAAATATCAGTTTCTACCGAAGACTTAAGCTGCTGTACACTCTGCATATCTGTTGACTGTCTTGACTTCTCTACATATTTGATAAACTGTGGAGCAAGGATTCCAACAAGTACTGCCATAATAGCAATTACAACGATCAGCTCTACAAGAGAGAAACCTTTGTTATTCTTCTGCTTCTTTCTCAATGTGTTTAGTACATTCTTTACCATAGTTCAGTTCTCCTTTTCATTTAAAAACTTGGTTTTTTTCAAAGTGCTGTGCCCTATATATACAGCTCTTTGTTTTGATAGGAAAATTGTACCACTGTTTTTCAAAAAATGCAAGGGTAAATAGGACATTAGTCGCATGTTTTTTCTTTTATTTTCGATTGAAGCATTTTTCTCAGCATTTCCGCGTTAGCTCACAAGCCATTTTCTTACAGTTTCAACATCAAAATCTACGCACTCTGCAATTTCTTCTAACGAATGGCCTTTTTTCTTAAGCTTTAAGGCAGTTTCCATTGCTTGTTTTTTCCGACCTTCTTCTCTGCCTTCTTTTCTTCCTGTCTGAAGTGCAACCTCTTCCCAATAATCACTCACATTACACATCTCGTTCATCCTCCCTTCAAGCTCCACGCTCATTTTAAGTCCATAGTCTTCTTCCAGTATCTTCTTTTTCTCCAGAAATTCCGATTTTGAGAACAGCTCTTCAAGCATTGCGATGAGTCTGTTCTTCGACAGCTCTCTGTTCTTTGCTGTTCTCGTACGGACATTTATCAGTGCACCGTTTATCTTGCTAATCTTTGGTATTTTCTTTATTTTACCATATATCAGATTGGATTTCATCCCAAATTCAATTATCGAATCATCTGTTTTCTTTGTATCCATGCATATCCAGATGCTGTATATGGATTTTATGTCATCATAGCTTGAGCCTGAAAACTCTGTTCCCTTCTGTTCTGATATCATACGCCCCATGTAGTATGTTATCCTATTTTCAAGCTTATACCCAAGCTTTGATTTTTTACTGCTCTTTTGTGCCTCAATGTTGATGATAAATTCTTTTTTCTTTCCCTTATAATACACCGGAAACTTGATGTCGTAAATGATTTTTCCATCCTCCTCATCAACTGACTCGTTTCCTGTGTTCTGGACTTTCACGCCAAGCCGCTCCGGAAATTTAAGTGTTACCGTTGGCTCGCCCATGCATGGAATAATCTCATCTATTTCCATGTCTTTAAACTCCTCCACCACTGCCTGCACTATGTATGCCGCAATCTGCGGGTCTGCAAGTATGCACTTCACATAGTCATCGCTGGTTGCCTTGTCCTGCTCTATCGCACTTAGAGTACGGGACAGGTTTGTCCTTACTTTTCTGTAAATCATTCACTTCTCCTTCTGATTTTCTCATAAAAATCTTCGTAACCTCGTAATTATTCAATACTTCTTTGAAAATAGCTGCCCTCAAAGATTCCTTAAATTTAAAAAAGCTCTTAAAAGCAGGAAACTATTAAGAAGCTCCTAAAAAAATTGCACATATTTATCTAATTACTGAATAATCACTCCTTAAAACCCTTAAAATTCCAATTAAACATTTGCCACGTATAGATACGATCAGACATTTCCTGGCAATATTTAGTTTTTATACACAATGGGATTTGTGGCTGACACAGCCTGATAAATCATTGAGCCTCTGAAACGGCTCGAATTGTGTGTTCAAATTATACCATTGGTTATATACCTTTGCAAGGCTTTTATTTTTTCTCCTTACACATATCAATGGCCTCTTATTTCTCATCTATGTCTATATTCGTTCCTACAAACAGATTGATTGCCCCGAGCGCCTCTCAACCTGCATTCTACCACAACGTAAGGGGCTTCATCACTTGAGACCGAATGGTGCACGCTCTCTTGCGAGAGCGAATAGCGTAGCTGCTTAGATACTGTTGAATTATGCACACGATACACAGAAATGTCCTGCCATGGATGGCAGGGCAAGGAGAACCGCGCCACGGACGGCGCGTTTCGACGGTTTCGTCATGTATAATAAACCTATAAGGCATAATTCCTACAGTATCTTAGCTGTGCAGCGTAGCTCAAGCGAGAGAGTGTACACCAGTCCGGGCTCAGGGGATGAAGCCCCGCACTACTGTCAGTACCTGCAGTTGCTATGCCAATTTTTTATTTTAATCCCAGACTTCGACTGCCTTGTTGTAATAATCCATTAACATCGGCTTCGTCAGTCTGTTTATCTGTACATCACTGGCAATCTCATCTTTTCCAAACTTGAAAAGTGCCACAACATTATCCTCTGTAAGATATCTTGTTTCAACCTTAAATTTAATATCTTCTGTCAGTTCTTTCCTGCTTGCCATATTAAATCCCCAATCTCCAAACGCCGGAACCTGCAGATGATATGGCTTCACATTGAAACCTTCACTTTCTATTGTCTTATTTATGCACCAGAATGCATTTGTTGCAAAGTATGGACTCGTTGACTGGACGACAAAAACCCCTTTATCACTCAAAGCTTTTCCACACAATCTGTAAAACATATTGGAATATAATTTATTAAGGGATTCACTATTTGGATCAGGCAAATCTACTATTATCAAATCATACTTTTCGTCCGATTCTTTTAAAAATTCATATGCATCCTCATTATGAATACTCAATTTATCTGATTTCAGACTGTTTTCATTTATCTTTGTTATATTATCATTGGTAGAGCAAATCCTTATCATTTCTTCATCCAAATCTACCAGGTCAATTTTCTTCACCTCATCATATTTCAGGACTTCTCTAACGGCTAAACCATCTCCACCACCAAGAATGAGAACTTTTGAACAGTTATCCACTTCATTCATCGGAATATGTACAAGCGCCTCATGATATCTGTATTCATCATCCGTTGAAAACTGGCAATTACCATCGATATAAAGCCTCACATCATCTCTGTGCTTCGTCATTACTATTTTCTGGTACTTTGTCTGCTCCATATATATTATGCGGTCCCTGTACAATCCACCCTCAATTCCGGTAGATATATTATCAGCAAAAATCATGCCCGTTACCATAAATATTGCTATTGTTACTGCAATCGTGCGGAATCTTTTTATGTTTATAACCCTATCTCCAAATTTCCACATAATCAGCATTGATGCAATTATATTTAACAATCCACATAAAAACGAAGTTGCAAAATATCCCAGCTTAGGCAATAGCAAGAGCGGAAAAGCTATTGATCCGAGCAACCCGCCTATATAATCAAAACTAAAAATTGATGACAATGTTACTGAAAGATTCTTTTCATCTTCCTCTATTATCCTTGTCATAATAGGAATCTCAGCTCCTGCGAGTACACCTATCAGAATAATCTCTATGTACATTACAACATCATAGTTTTCTATATATATATTTGCCAGAAATAATAGAATTGCGCTCATTCCGCCCACTATTCCAATGCAAAGTTCTATCATTACAAAAACATTGAATAATCTTTTCTTAAAATATTTAGATACATATGAGCCAAGCCCAAGTGCCGCCATATACAATCCAATTGTAATCGAATACTGCAAAGTACTATTTCCCAGAAGATATGAACTTACTGCACTAATTATTAACTCATAGCACATCGAGCATCCAGAAATAATTAGCGTAGTCAGCATCAAAAGCCTATATTTTTTGCTCATTCTGTCATCACTTTGCTTAACATTTACTTTTGAATAACTAATTTGTTTTGAGTCGTTTTCAATTTTATCCATTACATTTCGCCTTTACTGAATTACACCGCTTACAATAAAAGCAATTCCTACAAAAATACCAAATACCATGATTCCAGCAGCTTCATTTTTTTCTTTTAAAGCCTTATTAAAATTGAATTTTTTATTTATTATATCTACTACAAAATATCCAATAATAAATGCAACTATCCCTACTGTCGCATATACTAAAGTATCAATTGAACCTGTCAGTAATGATACATCCTCAGAAATTGTATTTGAGATGATTGCTGAACGGATTACGAATCCAAGACCCGCATATATACCTGCCGATACCCATCCCACTGCCTTATTTCCGTCATTTATCTCCTGTGGAAAGTCAACTGGAATAATAAGATCAATTATCCAATGTCCAATCATCATTATAATAAGCCCTACACACAAATAAACTGCTGTTTCTAAAATAACTGTTACCATACATTTTCTCCTTTACCTTTAAACAACTTCTATTATGACTATTCTGAATATTTATCTTCTATCTTTTATTTTCCACTGCTGATTCCACCACTGGATGAATTTCTTCTGTTGATACTCTGCTGTCTTATTGAACTAGAATACGAATCAAAGTATCCATTACCAATATTATGTATTGTATCTCCATCATACATTTTATAAGCCGATGGTGTATTCTTGTAAGTCACAGAATCACTCTTATAGCTTGATGAGTAGTAATGACTTCTATACCATCTCAAATCTGAATCTGAACATCTATATGGTGCATTATTTGATGTATAATTATATTTTCTTGAGGATACCTGTACATATACATAATCAGCATCGTCCTCATCATGATATACCAGACAATATTCCTTATCGGTAACTATAGCAATCTCAGCGTCATCCAGATCATCCTTCTGAGTTACAGACTGTGTATATCCCTCAATTCCATTTATGATATCCTGGGCTACGTAGTCCGTCGTTTTCGGAATATAATAAAATTTATAAACATCTGCCTTTTGCTTCTCTTGTCCTGTAATTGATGTCTCATATGTATACGAAGAAGAATTTTTCACATATTTACTGATACTCTTGTTTGATGAATTTGATGAATTATCCATTTGGGCTATTACATTAAATAATAAAACAACTGCAAAACAGACTATAATCATTATTATTGAACTCATGCAATTGCTAAATTTCTTTGGCTTCTTATATCCCATCACATAAATATCAGTTTTCTCGACGTAATATCCTTTAGAATACTCTGTACCATCACTCCACATTTCAACAGAAAGAATGTTATCCTCAGAAGCATCCTCATACTCCACAAATGCAGCGCGTTCACCATAATCTACATCAACATCTCCCGCACTGGCTTTTACAACCTGCGTTCCCTCATCAACCTTGTGCCATTCAGGTCCTATCCTGCCATTTACTGTATTTGCCGGCCATGATACTGAATACTCCTTATACACGTCATCGCAGGATAACCAGCATTCTCCTTTTGATGTCGATAGCCTGTATTCTGTCCATTCTTTATCGCCATCCCTTTGATTTGCGTATGTAATATAACCAATTACTGTTCCCTGAATACCTTTAATATTTAAGATTGTCCCTACTTTATAAGACATTTTTTCCCTCCATTTTCATTTTCTCTTCACAACATATAGCTCTTTCTATTATTCTATATATTATTTTGCTCGCACCAAATAACTCCTTCAACTTGTTTGATATCCCATCCGCAACTGAATCATTACATGAAAATATATCAACCGCAACATATCCATACTCCGGCCATGTATGTATTGAAAAATGAGATGTAGAAATAACTGCAAAATAAGTAATTCCTATAGGCTCAAATTCATGTGTACATTCTTCAACTATACTTGCTCCAACATATTCAATTGCTGTATGTGCAGCATTTTTAATGGCTGTGATGTCATTAATGATATCATCACAGCCATATAAATCTGCTATAACCTGCATTGCCATAACTATTCTCCATCCATTATTACTATGTACATTATTATTTTATTTTTACAATTTTTTCAACACTATAATCCCCTTCTACTTAATGTTTCTTTTAAATAACCTACCTGTTAATTTATGTATAGTTCCATAATTTTTCTTTGATTCAGATTTATCTGAACCACATTTCTCACATAAAGGCACATCTGATCTGTTATATGAACCACAGTATTCACACAACCAGTCCGGTCCATTTGATGTTTTCTTTTCTTCTTCCTTAGTAAGGATAGCTGCCTTAATATCATCAGGCAGATAAAATACATTCTCAATTCCTCTTGGCTTACCACATGAAGGACAAGTGTCATACCTTGCCTTAATGCCAACTTTTCCGCAATAAACACAATCCCATAATCCTTCTATTCTTTTTTCTATCATACATATTTTCTCACATTATTTTCACTTTTTTATTTTTCTCAAGAATTTCATATATCTTCTCGACATCATAATCCAGCTTCATTTTATAGAGTGTCCATAGCCTGATACATGGTGAGCATTGGTGCCATAACTGCTGCCACAAGCACACCGACAATTGCGGCCAGTACAAGAATAATCATAGGCTCCATTGGAGGCCTCAACGTCTGGGTAAATAGCATGA
>OGQZ01001124.1_pt1 | contig 21303 bp, 10 predicted proteins | sample 1553321 | NCBI WGS metagenome assembly OGQZ01 (sample SAMEA2579958, study PRJEB22360) | human gut metagenome | reverse complement strand
ATGTTTATCAGTTATTAATATATCAGATTGAATTTATACCTTATTATATATAGGCATCTTACTTGATGGCAAGATACTTATCATATTCGCAGGCTGTAAGAAGCATGGCTCCCACACCGAAGTTAGCCTGAGAGTTGGCATCTACGATCTGACCAGGGATGGCTCTCTCGCCGATAGGTTGAACATAACCCACCTTGCCATCTGCCTGAACGGCAGTCTCTGTAAGATAAGTCCAGGCACGGTCGATGACCTTCTTGTACTCCTTCTTGTTGAGGTAACCATTGTTGACACCCCAAAGCATACCGTAGGTGAAGAAGGCAGTACCGCTGGTCTCCGGTCCTGGTGCATGTTCAGGATCCATCATCGAACGGGTCCAATAGCCCTCTGGCTGCTGAATCTCAGCCACAGCCTTAGCCAACTTCTGGAACTTATCTACAAAGAACTGATAGTGCTTGTAGTCTTTCGGCATATCCTGCAGCACCTTTGCCAAGCCTGCGAGAACCCAGCCATCACCACGTGCCCAGAAGTCTTTCTTTCCGTTGGCACTCTTGTGCTTTGGATAAACGTACTTGCCATCACGGAAGTAGAGGTTGGTCTCCTTGTCGAGCATAATCTCATCGGTAGTGAGGAGATTGTCGTAGAGCTTGTCGAGATACTTGGTATCGCCGGTCAACTTATACATCTTGGTCATCACAGGCATCACCATATAGAGGGCATCGCTCCACCACCAGTAGTCTGTTGGCTCAGAGTAAACCTCGTAGTGCATTACCTCCTTGGCACGCTTCACCATGTATTCTGATGCAGCGGCATTTCCCTTGGCTGCCTCGATGTTGTAGAGGTCGATGTAAGTCTGGAAGCAGATCTGCCAGTCACCGAAGAGCACGTGCTGCTTTCCCTCGCCGTATGGTTTGTACTTCCACTTGGCTGGGTTAGCCTCTGTAGCACCGGTCCAGTCGTTATGTTCTGCCCAACGGATGGAATAGTCGAGCATCTTCTGGTCCTTGAGCATCTTATATACCTCCATGTTGCCGGTATGATAAGCGGCATTATCCCAGAAGGCACGAACCTCAGGCTTGTTGTTAGCCTGCCAGTAGTTATTCACCTTGGTGATGAGTTCCACCACCAGCTCATGGTCCCATTTCTTGGAAGCCTTCACTTCCTTCTTATTCTGTTTCTTGACCTTAGCGGTCTTCTTGGCTGGCTGTGCTGCATTCAAAGGCAAAGCCAAGGCTGCAGCCGCCAGCATCATCAATATCTTATGCATGATAATCTATAAACTCTTAACTAAAAACTCTTAACTAAAAAAATTACCACTTGTCCTTGGTCACGATATCGTCCTTCCACTGGTGATCCTTAGGGAACTGCTGGTTGTTCCATGCCTTCACCTGGGTCCAAGGCTGTGCTGCGTCGGTCCAGAAAGGATGGTCGGCAGGCAAGCCGAGAGGCATGAAGGCGAGGGTTGTCATATAGAGCGAACCGTTGTTGGTATACCAGTCGGCAACGTTCTTCTGGCTGTTTCCACAGAAACCGATAGAGAGATAGCCCTTCTCGTTGAAGTTGTTCTGCTGGTCGAACATGCGATGGAGCACCTTGGTAAGTGCTGCACGAACCTGACCGTTGCTCAAATCCTTAGGCAACTTCTGGTACCATGCCATCAGAGCCAGCGGCTGCATGGTAGCCATACGGTAAGGAATACTTCTTCCGAATGCTGGGAAGGTACCCTCAGGAGAGATGAATCTCTCGAGAATGATGCTGTACTTCTGGCAGCGTTTCAACTCTCTGTTATAGTATTTCTGATAGTCGAGACGGGAATTGACCTTGGCATCTACCATCGCCTGGAGCGTCTCCAGATACATCGGATGGAACACGTAGCTGCTGTAGTAATCGAAAGCGAACGAAGGACCGTCAGCATACCAGCCATCACCCACATACCACTCCTCTACCTTGCGGCAGGCTGAATTGATGCGAAATTCATCGAAATCGCCACCCGCCTTTGCCATGAAACTCTCGATGGTTGAAGAGAAGAGCAACCAGTTGGTATAAGGAGGGTCGATGTGGCGGAGCTTGGCAAACTCTGTGAGATAACGCTTCTTGGTCACCTCGTCGAGAGGCTTCCAGAGTGTATCGTAAGCACGGAGAAAACTCTCTGCAATATAGGCTGCATCTACCAGATTCTGACCACCGATGCCCCAGCAGAGATAGTCTGGATTCTGAGGGTCTACAGCATTCTTATAGGAAGCCAAAGCCCATTCACGCAACTGCTTGCGCTGCTTACCTTCGGCAGTAGCATCATCCGGAAGGGTGAGCCATGGAGCCACACCAGCCATCAGTCTGCCGAAGCACTCCATATAGAGCACCTTTCTGTTGCGGTTGTCGAAGCTGGGACTGAACTCAGTCTGCATATTCTTCTGTAACTCGCCTTTAGCCATATTTTCCAAAACAGGCTGTGCCATCTTATAGGCTAGCGAGCACCAATATTGGCGGTCGCTCTGCTGAACAGTCTTCTTCTTGGCAGAAATTCCCATGAAAGGAACCAGCGCCAAGACTAGGGTCATCATGATACTTTTAAATATATAATTCATAGATAGTTGTATATTGTTTGTTGTTATTGATAATTGTAAGAGGCAAGTTGCCTGTAGCCTTAGCTGAGCAACTGCAAATATATATAAAATTAGTTAGAAACAAGCAGAGCGACCGTATATTTTAGTGTTTTTTCAACACTGGTGCACCATTTTCCCAGGAAATAGGTACCCACAAGTGTCTACTGTCACTCAAGTGTTTAGGATTCCACATGTCTGCCATGAACACATAGTCGGCACCATGGAACATCTTCTTCTGTGCTGCAGTTTCCACCTTATATATATAGGTACCCTGTGCACCGAAGGTCTTGTCAGCACCCTCGCCACGGCAAGGATTAGGCAACTGCTCCCAAGGACCGTAGATATTCTTTGCCTTGAACATGCGGGCTGCATTAGGCGCCCATCCGGTACATCCGCTGGTAATCATCCAGTAGATGCCATCCTGCTTGAAGATGGTAGGAGCCTCGTTCTGTCCACCTGCTGCCACACGAACATAGCTGCCGTTGTGCTGCATGTAGTCATCTGTCAACTGTGCGATTTGGAGCGTTAAGTTATCCTCTGAAGAATAGATGTGGTAAGCCTTGCCATCATCGTCGATGAAGATGGTCATATCTCTAGACATCTGTCCGCCCTCGAAGTCTCTCATCCAGAACATACCGCGTTCTATCTGCTTGCGCCACTCTGGAGTCCACCATTCCTTCAGTTCCGGGAAGAGAAGCTGATGCTTGAGGTCGGTGGTATCTGGTTTGGCGAATCCTACAGGATAGATGCCCGGATTCACTCTTCCAGAACGGATGAACCTGAAAGGTCCGAAAGGAGTATCGCTGGTTGCCACTCCATAGCGGGCAGCACCATAGCCCCTACCCTTCAGTTCAAGATGGAACCACATGACGAACTTCCTGGTCTTCTGATTATAGAGCACCTTAGGGCGCTCGATGATGCAACCACCCTCGATGTCGCTGCCTGGTTCATTAGAAACAGGCAGCACCAATCCATGGTTGGTCCATTTCTTGAGATCCTTGGAAGTAAAGCAGCTTACGCCGAGAGAGCTGTAAGGCTTGCCATCCTGCGAACGGCTTTCGCCATACCAGTAATAGGTACCCTTGTAGTTGAAGATGTTGCCACCGTGCGCATTGATATGCTTGCCGGTATTGTCCTTCCACACGCCTCCGTCCATCGGAGCCTGTGCCAGGGTTGGAAGGCAAGACATCATCCACAACATGATAAATGTGAATAGTTTATTCATTTTGCTGATGTTATTAATAAGTTAGTGAATACGCTAATTGTTGCTGTCGTTTGTCGGGTGCAAAATTAAAGAATATCATCAACTTCATAGTTCTATAATCGGTAAAATAAGGACGCAAATTGAGATAAAAGGGCTGAAAACAGTCAAAAAATGACTATTATAGCCCTCTTGTAACTAAATATCAATCTTAATCCTTATTCTCATTCTTATTCATTCTCCGGATCATATACCACCTTGTGGGCATCGAATACTGCAAGCTCTGCAAGGTTGAAGTAGTTCTTGTCGCCGAAGGTCTTGGTAACAACCAGACGGAGATGAGTGAATGGTTTGCCGGCATCGATACCCTCAGAGGTATATTCTGCCTGGCTGGCAGAAGGAAGACCAGAGAGGATTTCCTTGATACTCTCCCAGTTCTCTCCATCATTGCTGATTTGGATATCGAGATTTTCAGGACCTACCTGAGAACCGTTACGGTTGCGATACCAGAACATGAATACCTGATGAGCCTCCTTGAAGTCTACCTGGATATATTGAGGAAGAGGCTTCTGAGGAGATGACCAGCGAGTATGGAAGAAACTGTTATAGTTGCCATCCACCAGGTTCTTGATAGGGCCCTCAGAAGGTTCCTGATCATCGGTACTCAACATGTCTGCTGTGACATTTATCTTATCACCTTTGGAATAGGTAACGGTAGCAGGAAGCAAACCCGACTGAGCCTTTACCTGCATAGGAGCACCCGCCTCGTTCTTGTCGTTGAATGCCTGGAAGGTGAAGGTATAGTCACCATACTTCTTCAAAGTATTCTCGATGAGGAGCGTACGGGTATGGATAGAAACCACAACGGTTACCGTCTCCTGATTAGCTGGATTTACATACGAAATCTTCATATATGAGAAAGTGGAATCGGCAGGAACTGTCCAGTTCAGACGGATGGCACCAGGAAGAGCCTCGGATGTAACAGCAGAAGCATCAATAGTCTTTGGAGCTCCTGTATAACCCTGATATTCGAAATCGGTGATATTGCTATCACAGGAAGCCAAGGCTACCATTCCAACTAATGCACTAAATATATATTTAATTGCTTTCATTGTTTTGTCTATTTGTTTGTTCTACTTGGGATTGCCCTGCTCCTTATACTTAAATGTCGCTATATATATAATCAAGGTGACATATATATAAAAGGTGACATATATATAATAAGGTGAAGAGCAATCCATGTATTGACTTTGATTAATTACCAGCCAGGATTCTGCTTGAAGTCTGGGTTGGTATGCTTCAGGAGTTCACTCTTGGAGATTGGGAAGAAATACATCTTGTCGTCCCAACCACGATTCACGACATTGCGCTTGTAAGTGAATGTTCCATCCCCATTCTTGGTAATCTTCATCTCTGTGATGGTAGCCAGTTTGCTGCCTTCCTTCCAGCGACGGACATCGTAGAAACGATGACCCTCGAAAGCCAACTCTACCATACGCTCGTTCTCGTACTTCTTCCAGAACTCGTCGTTGCTCAAGCCTTCTGCCAAAGCAGGCATCTTGACATCCTGACGGCTGCGGATTACGTTTACTGCCTGACGGGCAGACATAGGCAACTCTACCGTTGTAGCATCAGCACTGCCAAGATACTTGAAGGTAGCCTCAGCATAGTTGAGATAGAACTCGCCCAGGCGGAACATAATCCAGGCATGAGGAGAATTGGTGCTGTTGACAGAAGAGATGTTGACAGAACCATCGCAATACTTCTTCAGATAGTATCCTGTAGGAGTAGCACCCACGATAGGCTCACCATTCTTACCACCATAGTAAGTCTCCAGGGCTTCACCATTGTATGAAGGCCACTTCTTCTCACCGTTTACGGCGATGGTCATAGCAAAACGTGGGTCACGACCAGCATATGGATTGGCTGCATTATAACCGCTTCCCTCCTCGTTCCAGAGCTTGCCGGTTTTCTGTATCTCGTAAGCATCTACAAGAGTCTGGGTAGGACAGTTGCCACCATTACCATTCTCCAAGCCACGTGGATAGTTGTTATATTCGAAACCATTCTGAGAACCTACACGGCGGGCGAAGATAACCTCCTTAGCCTGCCAGTTGTTAGCCCCCCAAAGATTAGAGTACTTACCCAGCTTCAAACCAGCCTTTTCGCACTCGTCGATAACCACCTTGCTGGCAACAGCAGCCTTGTGATAAAGCTCCTTATCGCCTGTGGTATTGAAGAGAGGACTTGCCTCATAGAGCAAGGTACGAGCCTTGAGAGCAAGAACGGTCAACTTATTAACACGTCCGGTCTCGTTAGCTGCAGCATCATCGCCCAGGGTAGAGTAATCTACAGGCAACTTATCAGCGATAGCATCACACTCGCTTACGATAAAATCCATCACTTCCTTGGCTGGAGTACGTGGAAGGGCATTTGCCTCATCCTCACTCAAAACCTCGGTAGTGAAAGGAACATCACCAAACTTCTCTACTGCTGTGAAGTAGAAGTAAGCACGGAGATAACGAGCCTCATACTGCAAGCGCTCGAAACGGGCCATCTGGGCAGCATAGTCCTTATTGAACTTGTAGTCAGAGAAATCACACTCATCCTTGTGAGCCAGGAAATAGTTGGCTGCACGGATGGCAGAATAGTTGTTGCTCCAGCTGTCCTTGGCATTCAATGCACTCCAGGCACCATTGGTAAAATCCTGTACGCTACCGTTCTTCCAGGAATATTCAGCCTCATCACAGGCAGAAGCAAGCATTCCCTTGCCGTATGGTCCGAAACCATCCTCCAACTTACCATAGATGTTGGTAACGAAGCCTACTGTATTATCAAAATTGGTAAATACATAGTCCTTATCGTAATTGGTATACTCATGATAGTCCATCTCATCACCGCAAGATGCGAGCAATGCCAAGCAAATCATGCCACCAAATATATTCTTTATTTTCATTGTCGTATTCTTTTAATGTTGATGATTAGAAACCAAGTACGAGACCGAGAGATACAGAACGGTTTACCGGATAGGTTGCACCATAGCACTCAGGATCCAACTCCTTGATATGATCGAAGCAGAGCAAATCTACACCACGAACATACAACTTGGCATTGTTGATAAACTTTGTTGCGCCCAAGAGAGACTTAGGGAAGTTGTAGTAAACTTCTACATTTCTCAGCTTGAGGAATGAGCGGTCAGCCAACCAGATAGAGTTGTATCGGTTGTTGTTGTCATTGGTCTCAGCAGACAAACGAGGGAACTTGGCTGTTTCTGCGGTTGCTGAAGTCCAACGGTTGTCGAAATAGTACTGACCGATATTGGTATTGTTTACCAAAGGACGGTACATTGACTGAGTGTCCAGATAAGCACTGTAGTTAGCTGCGCCCTGGAAGGTTGCTGTGAAACCTAATCCCTTATACTCCAGACCGAGATTGAAAGAATAGTAAATCTCAGGACAGGTAGTATTGTAACCCATCTTTACTACATCATCCCCGTTGATGATTCCGTCACCATTCTGATCCTTGTACTTGATGTCACCAGGCTTGCACTGGGCAAACTGCTGGGCTGGACTGTGGTCGATATCAGCCTGGTCCTTGAAGAAACCTACAGCCTGAAGACCGAAGATTTGACCTACAGGATTGCCGGTACGCTTCAGATAATCGTAAGCACGTGGCTCCTCATATTCTTCCTTGATTTCGTTCTTTGCCAAAGTGTAGTTCACACCAGCTGTCAATTTCAGGTCCTTAGCGATTTCCTTGGCATAGTTGGCACCGAGTTCTACACCCCAGCTATCCACGATACCACCGTTGATATAGCGGTTGGAAGCACCAAGAACAGAAGAAACCTTACCACCAGCATTCACCCACTGACGGTCACGACGCTGATAGTAGCCATCTACAGTCAGGTTCAAGCCGCCCAATACGGTAGCATCCATACCAACATTATACTTGGTAGCACGCTCTGCCATCACATTGGTAGAAGCCAGACGATCTTCAGACCAACCGCCGGAAGAAGTTGCATTATCCTTTCCTACGAAGTAGCTGTTGCCACCGCCAAAGGTCTGGTTCCAATATCCTTCTGCTGGAATATAATCCAGATTGATGATACCCCATGAAGCACGGAGCTTCAGGAAATCGATGAAGGATACATTCTGCATAAAATTCTCCTTGCTCAATACCCAGGCAGCAGAAAGTGTTGGCGAGAAATTGGTACGATGACCTGGAGCCAACTTGTTGGATGTTGCCAAAGACAGGGAAACATCTGCCAGATATCTCTCCTTATAACCATAGTGGTTGTAAAGGGTAGCTGTGGTACGATACTGGGTATTGTTCTGACCGTTCCAGTTGCGGAACTCATAGTTCCACATCAATACAGAGCTGATGCTGTGGTCGCCAAATGTATGATCGTAGTTGGCACCGATACCGAAGTTGAAGTTGCGGTTCTGCCAGTCGAGCTTGCTGTCCTCTGACATGGTACCGTCCTTACCTCCTGTATAGTGAGAGAATGCTGTCGGTTTGCCATCCTTCCACTCGGTAGCTGTATCCATACCATATTTATATTCTCTGGTATGATTCTCCCAGTAAGCAGCAATGTTATCGTAAGCAAAACGGGTCCATACGCTCAGACCATCGGTTACGGCAGAAAGGTCCTGACTCAAGGTCATGTCGGCAAAGAGAGAACGGGTATGAGCCTTGCTGTAGGCACGCCCCTCGGTCAGAGCCACTGGGTTGTAATAACCTGTCCATGTGGTGTTACCACCCCAAAGTCCGGCTTCGGTCTTGACAGGGAAGGCTGCTGCAGGAACGGTATAGATCTTGCCCCAGAGGTCATCGCTCAACAAACCAGGACGGGAAGCCTCCATCAGGGTTCCGCTGATGTTTGCCATCAACTTGGTAGTTGAAGTTAAGTCAATATCCAGATTGGTGCGAATGCTTCCCTTGGAATATTTATTCTGGGTGGAATAACCGGAATTCTCCTTTGGATGGGCGATGAAGCCCAGATTGCTGATCAAATTGACATTGGTATAGTAGCGCAGACGCTCGCCACCACCACGGAATGTCAGATTGTAGATATCGCTGGAACCGTTGTTCTTGAAAGTCTCGTTGATCCAGTCTACATTTGGATAGAGATATGGGAACTCACCACTCTTGAAGTAGCCCAACTCTGCATCTGAATAACGTGGAGACTTACCATCGTTGGCGTATGCCTCGTTCAATCCTACAGCATAATCGTAGGCATTGACGAACTTAGGGCGACGTGCCTCCCAGTTGAAGGCATGGTCGTAAGTAAACTTGATTTCGTTGGTCTTGTACTTACCACGCTTAGTCACGATGTTAACCACACCGTTGGCACCCTTGTAACCATAGAGAGCTGTTGCAGCAGCATCCTTCAGTACATAGACATTCTCTACTTCCTCAGGAGAAAGATAAGTGATGTTACGCTCGATACCATCCACCAGAATCAGAGGAGAAGAACCATTAAGGCTCTGCAAACCACGTACATAGAATGAAGGCTCGTAAGATGCATAGTCACCTGTGCCCTGAAGGGCTGTCAAACCAAGTACACTGCCGCTGAGCAATGAGTTGCCGATGTTCTTGGAAGAACGTTTGTTGAACTCATCGTTGGAAGCACTGGCAACAGACACGGTAGACTCGCCTACGTTCTGCTTGATGCCAAAACCCAATTCTACAGGACGGCTGGCATAATCCATCACCACCTTGATTTCCTTGCTGCCATTGAGGGCAACGGTCTTCTTCGACTGGTCTGGAGCATCGATAACCAACTCGTCGTTGGCACTGGCACCAATCTCAAAGGCGCCATTCTTATCGGTATAAGCCTTAATGAACTTATTATTTTGAATTTCCACCAAGGCACCAGAGACAGGATTACCCATCTTGTCGACTACCACACCACTGACATTACCACTCTGAGCAAACGCAGAGGTGCTAGCCAAAAGTACCGAAGCAAATAATATATGTCGTTTCATATCAATTCAATGAAAAATTTATAATTTATAATGTATAACGAACAACCTGGACTAACGCCATTATTCATTATCTATCGTACATTATCTTTACCATCCAGGGTTCTGAGTCAAACCATAGCCCTTGTTGATTTCTGTAGAAGGGAAGGCATTGAGATACCACTTGCTGTCCCAGTTGGTCCACCATGAACGAGCCACGTTGCGAATCTCGAACTTCTCGAATCTGTAGTGGGTTGGATAGCTCTTCTCATAACCTTCATTACCTGGCTTGATACCCTGCCACTGGTAGTTATAATCCTGACCATCCTTCTGGCGATACATGCGGAGACCATGCAAAGGCTTCTGGAAGATATCGGCACGACGGTAACGAACCAAGTCGAAGAAACGGGTCTCCTCGAAACCAAGCTCTACGGCACGTTCCTTCATCACGGCATCGATAACTGTCTGCTTATCAGACCAGTTCTTGGAAGCATCCGACTCCTTCAAACCTTTTAGACCTACACGGGCACGAACAACATTCACATTATCAATAGCCTTATCCAACTGACCATTCTGTGCCAGAGCCTCGGCATAGATGAGATACATCTCTGCAAGACGGAGGTATGGCCAAAGGGTGACACGGTTGCGCTCATTATTGAAATAGAACTTGTTGTTGGCAAAACCTGTAGCAAACTGACCGCTCTCAGACTCACCGGCACCATCACCACCATTGGTACCCTTGTACCAGTTCTCATAACGGTTGCCACTATAGTTACCATTATCATTCATGGTCTTCTGTACACCATTCACTATCATGGTTTCATACAGACGAGGGTCACGAGTCAACTCGAAATTCTTGCTAGGATTGACGAACATCGTGTCTGGATCACCAGCCAGAGTCTTGTCCAGATCAAATGGACGACCATCCTTCCAGTCGAACATCTCCATGTACTCAGCAGTTGGAGTATAACCACCATTTCCATTCCAATCCTGGAAGAGATAGTTCCATGCCCAGTCGTCTCTGAATCTTACACGGGTGCTGAGCAGCATCTCTGTAGTACCACGGCTGGAATAACCCTTACGGAAGGCAGCACGATACTGACCGGATGTGGTTCCTTCAGCCTGTACCAGCTGATAATAACCGTCGGTACCTAGCTCATTGAAAAATTCCTGGCAGGCAGCCAAGCATCTGGTCCAGCGCTCTGCACTGTAATTACCATACCAAGCCTGATGCTTCTCGTTAGCCTCATCAGATGCACTGCCAGCGTATGGCTGGTCATTGTTAAACAGAGGAGAAGCTGCAAAAAGCAGAATCTTGCACTTCAAGCCCATGGCTGCAGCCTTGGTGAAACGGCCATCCCAGTTAGCCTGCTCAGACTCATCCAGGTTCCATGGAAGGTTAGGAGCTGCCTCATCGAGCAGTCCAACCATGAAGTTAACTGTCTCTTCCACTGTACCACGAGGCAACTCGTAGGTACCCTCTGTACCAGAGAAAGAGTTCTTGACGATAGGAAGGCCACCGAAATGGCGGAACATATCGAAGTAGCGGGAAGCAATGATGCACTTAGCCTCAGCCTTCAAGCGGCTCTTCTCGCTCTCCTCCATATCAGGAGTATTATCTACGTTCTCCAGGAAAATATAAGCAGCACGTACACCCTCCCATACTTTCTCGTTGGTATAGCCGAACTTTCCACGATCGCCTGCCTTGTAAGCACCTGAGTAGTAAAGACGGTTCACGTCATCCCAGGAGTTATGGCTGTGCCAGCAATCAGACAAAGTCTCGAACACACCGGTATTCATCTTTACCTGCACACCACCATCCCAATAGAATGGCAAGCCATAGTACATATAAGAATAGGTCTTCCAGAGAAAATCGCGGGTATATTCCGCATTATTGAAAATCGTATCCTTGGTAACATCGCCACCAGGAGCCTTTTCCAGAAAAGAATCACCAAACTTCCAGTCGTCTACACAGCTGGTTGTCATAGATGACAGTGCAAAAGCAAAGAATGCACCTATTAATATTTTATGTAATTTCATAATTGTCGTTTATTTTTAGAATCCAACCTTCAAACTCAAAGAGAATGATCTTGTCAATGGATAAGATGGACGGGAACTTGTACGAGACTCTGGATCACCCCACTTGAAGTCTGTGATGGTGAAGAGGTTATAACCGCTCAATGCCAAAGTCAGGTTGTTCATCTTTATCTTCTTCATGAATGGGAAGTCGAAATGGTATGCAATCTGTGCATTCTTCAGACGCAAGTATGAAGCGTTCACCTCATAGAGCGTAGAACCTGCATAGTTGTTGCTTGCATTCAGCATGGTAGCACGTGGATATTTGGCATCGGAATTGTCCTTGCCTTCCTGCCAGGTATGGTCGTACTGATACTTCAGCAAGCCCTTCTGACCGGTATCTCCCAATGGCTGGCGGAATGACTCATCCAGCATACGGCTCACGTTCCATGCTCCAGTCCACTGTGTACTCACTTCGAGATTCTTCCATCTGAAGCCAAGGTTTACACCGATTACGTACTCAGGGTCATCGGTATGTCCCAATTCGTATGACTGGTCATTGGCATCAATCACACCATCCTTGTCCAAATCTACATAGATGGCATCACCATACTGCAATGTCTGCTTATGGTCTGGAATATGCTCGCCAAACTCAGCAAAGTACTTCTCGTCAGAATCCTTCTCATAGAATCCCCAGAACTTGCGAATCAGACGGGAACCGATACGATGACCCTTCTGCTCCATCCAGGAATAGTTCTGCGGTTCCTCGTAAAGATCCTTGATTTCGTTCTGGTTGTAAGACAGGTTTCCTTCTACCCAGTAGGTTACGTTCTTGCCAATCTTGTCGTTCCACTTCAGGGAGAGTTCATAACCCCAGCTGTCAACCTCTCCAAGGTTAGCTGCAGGCAAGGTGAAACCTAACAAGCCAGGAGCAATACCACTGCGAACCAGAATGTCGGTACGATGCTCCTTATAGTAGTCGAAAGTAGCCTTCAGACGATTGTTCAGAATGTTCAGATCTACACCGTAATCCTGCTTGAATGACTTTTCCCAGGTTACATCAGCATTGTTCTTACTTGATTCCCAGGCTCCTGCTACAAAGTTGCCGGTATTGACACCGAAGTTATAACCGCTACCTACGCCATAAGGGTCGGCAAGATACATGAAACGGCTGCCACCAATCTGGTCGTTACCTACGAGACCCCATGATGCACGGACCTTGAAGTAATCTACCACCTTGCGCAAAGGCTTGAACAAAGGTTCCTCACTGATGATCCAACCTAATGAACCTGCTGGGAAGAAACCATAGCGCTTTCCCTTGGCAAAGTTCTCGGAACCATTGTAACCTACATTAAACTCTGCCATATAACGGTTGTTCCAGTCGTAGGTAGCACGACCTACCATTCCTACATAGCCTCTAGGAATAGAAGAGTAAGTACCTGGATAGTAATACTTTGACTGGTTGTAAAGAACCAAACCACCTACATGATGCAATCCGAAGCCACGGTTGTAGTTCAAGCTGGTTTCAAAGTACCAGTTACGGCCCTTGCCAAAGCTCTCACCATAGCCCAGCTGTGAATCGGTACCGTTCTTGCGATACTCTACGGTTCCGTCTGGCTGCATCACTGGTGTATAATAGGCAGCAGAAGCACCACGCGACTTAGTTACGCTATAAGAGCTGTTGTAGGAACCCTTCAACTTGAAAGACAAGCCCTTGGTAATGACATCGAGTTTCTGATTCAGCACAACATCGGCATTCAATGTATTGGAATTTCTGGACATATAACCCTTACCATAATAGGAAGCCAGACCGGTTGTACCAGTAAACGGCATGTTGTCGCAGTCATTGTAATCGGTACCCGACAAGAGATACTTGCCGTTGATGACACCAGGGCTTGAGAATGGAGTTGCCCAATACAGCTTTCGGAACAACTGGTTGTTGTCCTCACCGGAATATGGAGTATTCTTTGTATCAACACGACCACCCAGATTTACACTGATGGTGGTAGTCTTGGTTACATCAAAGTCCAAGTTGGCACGATAGTTGAAACGCTGATACTTAAAGTTGAAATCGTAAGGCAGAGACTGCTGCTTGAAGAGACCATCCTGGGTGAAGGCACCTACAGATACGAAGTAGCGTATGCGGTCGGTACCACCAGAAATATTCACATTGTGCTGTGTCTGGATGGCATGATCCTTGAAACAGTAATCAATCCAGTCGGTATCAGGGAAACGGAGAGGATCGGAATGATCCTTGAACTTCTGAAGAATCTGATCTGAGAAAGGAGCAGTAGCAGCACCATCATTCAACTTCTGCATATTATAATAAGAAGCATACTCGTAAGCGTTAGCCAACTTGATAGGATCAGTAGGCACAATGACGCTCATGGAAGTATTGGCAGAAATCTTAGCCTTTCCCTCCTTACCACGTTTGGTGGTTACGAGGATTACACCATTGGCACCACGCACACCGAATACGGCTGTGGCTGATGCATCCTTCAATACGGTAATGCTCTCGATTTCGCTTGGGTCGATGTCGTTGAAGTCACGCTCTACACCATCCACCTGAATCAATGGAGATGAATTGTTGGTAGTAGCCTGACCACGTACCAGGATCGTTGCAGCATCAGCTCCCGGCTCACCGGAATACTGTACAGAAGAAAGACCTGGAACTACACCAGAAAGCATATTGTTGATGGAACCGGTAGGAACCTTGGTCAGCTCGCTACCATTGATATTAGAGATTGCACCCGTTACAGTTACCTTCTTCTGTACACCGTAAGCCACAACCTGTACATCTTTCAACACCTGAGAATCGTCCTCAAGAGTGACAGCAAGGGCACCACGACCCACCTTTACAGTCTTTGGCTTGCAGCCTACGTAAGTAATCTGCAGGGATTGTCCACTTTTGGCATTGATTTTGAAGTTACCTTCAAAGTCGGTAACCGTTGCAATCTTAGTGCCAACTACACGTACGGTAGCACCTATGATAGGTTCTCCCGATGCGTCTTTTACTACACCTTCCACATCATTGCCCTGCAGAACAGCCTGGATGCTGTTCTCAACAGCCAGCAACTCCTGTGGCAACAAAGTCAGCCCAGCCGACATTGCCATCATGAAAAAGAAGCTTCTTGACGAAGTTTTCAGATCGACTTTTTTCATTAGTTGCAAAAATTCGTTAGTTATATACGTTTTGTTCATTCTGGGTGCAAAATTCGGTCTTTTTTATTAATATAAGGAGAAAATATCGGTATTCATAGGGAACATATCGTTAAAAACTACTTATTTTTGCCCTTTTTACTAAAAATTTTATAACTTTGTAGCAAAAATTAAGAATATAGATAAAACAGATAAAAGACATGAAAACAACTATCATTCACATCCTTATCGGTCTGATATGCTTTGTCTCCCAGGTCAAAGCACAGAATTTTCCATTCCATTATCTCCCTCCTATTACCATTGCGCCTACCGAAGAGGCAAACTGCATGTTCTTCGACAAGGAAGGCATGATGTGGGTGGGAACCAATGCCGGAGTGAAATCATACGATGGCTATCATGTGAAAACCTACAAGACGAATGCTTACCAGCCTGGCATACTGCCCAACAATACCATCCGCTCCATAGCCGAAGATCATCAGGATAATCTCTGGCTGGGAACTCGCAACGGTCTGGTAAGAATGAACAAACGCACCGGAAAGTTCAAGACTTTCTTCCTGCCAGATGAATCTCAGCGCATCATCTATACCCTCTTCGTATCAAAAGATGGAACTTTATGGATTGGAACTGATGGCGGACTTTCCTACTTCAATTCCAAGACAGAGACGTTCTATACCTATAATAATAAGAATACATGGCTCATTGACATAGATGGCAGCAAAAACAGAATAACCAACTATAGCGTGAAAGCCATCATAGAAGACAGAAACGGCGACCTTCTCATCGGTACCTGGTCTTCCGGACTGATGCGTCTGAAACGTAGCAGCAACGTATTCCGAAGCTATCCGAAGCTGAATGACATGAATTCAGCCTACTCGCTCTTTTTCGACAGAAACCATCGTCTCTGGGTAGGAACCTGGGGGTACGGAGTGCTGTGCATCAGCAATCCGGACAATCTGAAGAATCCGCAATATCATCAATATCCCTATACAACCAATAATTTCGACATCTTCTATAAATTCGTAGAAGACCCTACTACGCATACTCTCTGGGCATGCACAAGAGAAGGCATCTGCTTTCTCGACGAAAACCTGCCGCAGGCCAGCTGGCAGAAATATACCCAGATAGGCAACAGCCGACTCATCTACTGCAATGATATCTGCACAGATGGGGGGGGCAACATCTGGCTCTGCACGCAGAATGATGGAGTCCTGCAGATTACTACCACACCATCGCTCTTCAGGCAGTGGCATCTGGGAAATCTTCAGAATGCCCCTACCATCAACTACGTGAATGCCATACTAACCACCGATGGAGCATGGTTCTGGCTGGGGCTCAACCCATACGGAGTAGCGCTCTACAACAGATACACCGGTGCCACCTATTATAATAGTGAAATTCCAGGTTTTGGCAGTTTGCACGACTATACGCTAACCACGAGTATCACCAGCATTGCCAAAAGAAGCAATGGGGAAATCTGGTTTGCGGTCAACAACTATGGTATCGTAGTCAAACCAAAGGAGGGAAATGCCTTCGAACTGAATCGCAGCAATACCAAATACATCCAAGAAGACTTTGTCAATGCTGTTTTCGAATCAAAGGATAAAACCATGTGGATAGGAAGCCGCAATGGTATGAGTATCGTGTATCCAGACAATACAGGCTACTTCCTGACCATGAAAGAAGGTAAAAACGACTTCAGCAGCTGTGACATCCGTAACATCTGCCAGGATAGGCAGGGTAACATCTGGGTCTCTACCAATAATGAAGGCATCATCCGCATTTCGGGAAATCCCAAGAACATCCGATCGCTGAAATACAAGCAATACAGCTTTAAAAACCAGCTGTTTGCCATCAATGATGCCCAGAAATGTATGGAGGACAAGCAGGGCAGACTCTGGGCGATATCAAACAGTGGCGGACTCTTCCTATATAATAAGGAGGAAGACCGTTTTGAATACCAGAACCGAAAGATTCATCTTCCGGATGACCAGACCTTCTCCATAGAAGGCGATGCTTTCGGCAATATCTGGGTAGCGCTCAACAAGTCTCTGGCTTATATTACCTGGAAAAGTCAGGATGCGGAAGACTTGCACAACATCACTTACTTTACCCGGGAAGACGGTTTGGGAGAAGTCCATTTTTCGGCGGATGCCAGTTATCAGTTTGGCAAGGAAATCTTCTTCGGCGGAAGAACAGGCTTCTTCTCCTTCACTCCATCTCCTCTTATGGGAATGAAGCATCACAAGAAGAACAGCAAGCTCATCATTACCGACCTGCTGATAGACGACGTGCCATTTGCCATGCTGGACTCTGTTCTCAAAAGTGATATTTCGAAAGAAATGCCTCACTATACCCAGGAGATTACCATACCGGCAAAGGTGAAGAAGTTTGATATCGAGTTTGCACTCCTCACTTACGGCAATGCCAGCAAGAATGTCTATGCCTACCAGCTGGAAGGTTATGATGAAGACTGGCAATACTGCAAGCCTGATGTTCACAAAGCCACCTTCCAGAACCTGAACCTAAGCGCAGGAACCTACAGATTGCGTCTGAAGGCCACCGACAGCTATGGTCAGTGGCAGGAACTGCCCTACACCATCACCATCAAGGTGCTGCCGCCATGGTATGCATCCAGAATAGCCTTCATGCTCTATATCCTGATGCTGATAGGCGGCATCTTTGCTGCTGCCAGATGGTATAAGGAGCAGGTGAAGACCAGAAACAGCCTGCAGATGGGTGTTATCCTTACCAATATCACCCACGAGTTGCTCACCCCGCTCACCGTCATTTCTGCCACCATCTACAAGCTCAAGGAAAGAGCACCACAGTATGAGGAAGACTATCTGGTGATAGACAGCAACATCAACCGCACCACCCGACTCCTGCAACAGATCCTGGAAGTGAGAAAGTCGCAGGCAGGACAGCTGCATCTGCTCGTGAGCCGCAGAAACCTGATTTCGTTCATAGAAGAAGCTTGCGAGAATATCCGTCCGATGGCTGAACACCAGAAGATTACCCTATCCCTGGAGAAGCCGAAGACTGAAGGCATGGCATGGTTTGATGCCGACAAGATGGATAAGATCATCTACAACCTGCTCTCCAACGCCATTAAATATAATAAGGTGGGAGGCAAGATTGATGTATCACTCAGCCTCAGCAAGGAACAGGCTATCATCACCATCGCGGATAATGGCATCGGTATGTCGAAAGAGAAGATGAAGCATCTCTACACCCGATTCTTCGATGGCGACTACCGCAAGCAGAACATGCCGGGAACCGGCATCGGACTGTCGTTGACCCACGACCTGGTGAAACTGCATCATGGCGATATCCAATGTGAAAGTCAGGAAGGCGAAGGCACTACCTTCACCATCACCCTGTCTATCAGAAAAAGTGCGTATGCACCAGATGAAATAGACAATTCTGAAAAAACAAATGCAGTAAATCGGGAAGCCATCAGACAGGCAAGCCAGGAAACGAAGCTGGAATTCCAACCTGCTTCTGAAGACAAACCTAAGCTGGCACCTGTCCGCCAGAGCATCTTCATCAGAAAGAATGCGAGCAAGATCCTGGTGGTGGAGGACAACGAGGAACTGCTCGCCCTGATGCTGCAGGTATTGAGCAAGAACTATCATGTGTTTACGGCAAAGAACGGAAAGCAGGCGAAAAACATCATCATGAAGGAGAAACTCGACCTCGTGGTGAGCGACGTGATGATGCCAATCATGGATGGTATCGAACTGACCAAGCAGCTGAAGTCTGACAAGAGTTTCTGGCAGCTGCCTATCATCCTGCTCACCGCCAAGAGCAAGGAAGAGGACAAGACCGAGGCTTATGCCGCAGGAGCAGATGCCTACATCACCAAGCCTTTCAAGTTTGAGGAGCTGGAAGTCCGGATCAATGCCCTTCTTGCCAACCGTAAGAAGATGATAGAGAAGATTCAGGCAGAAGTTGCGCTCCAAACCAGCACGGAGAGCGAAACACAGACTGCGTTACATTTGAGCAACCCAGATCAGGCATTCATCACTCGTGCCACAGAGGTAGTGATGCAACATCTTGCAGATGGCGATTACAACCGCGATTCTTTTGCCAAGGATATGGTGATGAGCGAATCCACTCTATATAATAAGGTGAAAGCCACAACAGGGCAAACGGTCATTGCCTTCATCACCAGCATCCGCCTGAAGGAAGCTCAGCGCATCATCCGGTCGAACCCTAACATTCTGATCAGCGAAGTGGCAACCCAGGTGGGCTTCAACACTCCGAAGTATTTCTCCAAATGCTTCAAGAAGGAGTTCGGCATCTTCCCAAAGGAGTATGCTGAGAAACTGAAAAACGTCAATTAGCATGATTAGTCGTGGAAATCCATTGTTTTCCCGCACATTTCCACGACTAATAAATACAATCTCCCTATCACTATTCTGCGCGAAACGACCTTTTTACCCCGTTTCGCGCAAAATAGCGACTCTTTATTTTGCGCGAAACGATATTTTTAGTATCTTTGCAGCAAAATAACGACATCATTATGGCACAAGAGATTATAGGAAGAGAGCCTGAAATCAAGGAGATTGAGGCTCTATATCAAACAAACAAACCTGTTTTTGCAGTAGTTTATGGTAGAAGAAGAGTCGGCAAGACCTTTCTGATAAGAGAATTGTTAGGCGACAAGTTTGCATTCTACCACACAGGACTCTCGCCATACGAATTACAAGGCAAGAAACTGAAGGAGCAGCAACTTAGCAATTTCTACTCTTCGCTCATCAAGTATGGCAGCGATATCAAACGAGTTCCAACCGACTGGCTGGAAGCATTTGATGCGCTCATATCCTTGCTGGAAAAAAAAGACACCAAGAAGCGACAAGTTGTATTCATCGATGAACTTCCATGGATGGATACACCCCGTTCTGGCTTCATTACCGCCTTGGAACATTTTTGGAATGGATGGGGAGCAGGCAAGGAGAACTTAATGCTCATCGTCTGTGGCTCTGCTACCTCTTGGATTTCAGACAAACTCCTCAACAACAAGGGAGGACTCTTCGATCGAACTACAGATGAAATCAAGCTCCGCCCTTTTACCTTGGGGGAATGTGAGAGATTTTACCAGGCAAACCATATCGTAATGTCTAAATTCGACCAGGTACAATGCTATATGGCTACTGGTGGCATACCTTATTATATATCTATGCTCCAAAAGGGAAAGAGCCTGGCACAAAACATAGACCGCCTCTTCTTCGAGCCAAACGCCAAACTCAAGTTAGAATTCGACCGTCTCTACTCTTCTCTCTTTACCAATGCAGAAGACTGCAAGAAGATTGTACGATTACTGGCAAAGAAGCAACAAGGGTACACAAGAAAAGAGATACAGGTACTGACGAATCTTGCAGACGGTGGCGGTCTCTCCACAACTCTGAAGACTCTGGAAGTGAGCGACTTCATCACCTCGTATATCAAATACGACTATCCGAAGAGAGAGGTTTACTATCGTCTTACCGACTTCTACAGCAAATTCTATCTCTCCTTCATTGATGGCAAGAAGACTACCAATCCCAGCTTTTGGCAGGATAATTTACTGACACCCTCCCTTACGGCTTGGCGAGGCTTCACCTTCGAATCACTTTGCATCTACCATTTGCCACAAATCAAACAGGCGCTTGGCATTAGCGGAGTACAGACTGAATCAAGCCCATGGAAGAGCAGAAAAGAAAAGGATGGAGCACAGATAGACCTGGTTATCGAACGAGCAGACCACATCTGTAATATCTGCGAAATGAAGTTTTGCGAAGATGACTTCTCCATCAACGCCAGCTACGACAAGAACTTGCGACATAAGCTCAGCACATTTCAGGAAGAAACCCGATGCAAGAATGCCCTTCACCTGACACTCATCACAACATACGGTTTGAAGTTCAATGAGTATGCAGGAAGAATACAGAAAGTTATCACTATGGATGACTTATTCCGTATCTAAAAACTCCAAAAGCCTAGAGGAAAAAGTAATTGTTATTAGGGAAAATCTCCGTTCAAAAGTATTGAACCGCCGTTCAACACTTTTGAACGAATATTTTCCCTAATGATAAAAACATGTTGATCGTGCAGGAAATACTATTTCCATTAGAAGAAGATATTATCCGCTTCATAGTTGTTATTCCTATATTTGGCAGCATCGGCCCCATTTGATGATGATAAGTGCAAGGTATGTCTTTTGCTGCCGGTGTGTGGGGATGGCTGTCCATATAATCGCATTAAATGTGATACAGAAGACACCGAAATAACAAACAATAATATTAAATTAATAAAACCTATTTGAAAACAATAGTTCGTTAATAATTCAATAATGTGCTAAGCAGCTGTACGCTGTAAGCAC
>OGQZ01001123.1_pt1 | contig 21307 bp, 9 predicted proteins | sample 1553321 | NCBI WGS metagenome assembly OGQZ01 (sample SAMEA2579958, study PRJEB22360) | human gut metagenome | reverse complement strand
GTCGTATTCACCGGTGAGCAGTGTGCCGAGCTTCTGCTCCGCTACGGTCTCCTCAAGCTCCTTGAAGCCGTTCTCAAGCTCCTCGAGCATGGACTCGTCATCCTCCTCGATCGCCATCTCGCAGATGGTCAGCAGGTCGTCGCACAGCGTGCACATCCTGCCATACGCCTCGACCTTGCCCTTGAGCGAGCCCATGCGGGAGACGATCTTCTGGCTCTCCTCCGGGTTGTCCCAGAAGCCGGGCTGGGAGGACTTGATCTCGAGCTCCTCTACCTCGCGCTTCGCCTGCTCGATGCCGAGCGCCTTGTCGAGGCCTTCGATCTCCGGCTTGAGGTTGTTCAGTTTCACCTTGTATTCTTCAAATTGCAGCATAGAAATGCTCCTTCTTCTGTATTTTCAGCTATCTTATAGTATACCGTTTTGCGGAGACCTTGTAAAGAATTTTTCTGAAATTACGGGGTAAAACCCGCTCTGCCGGTCAAATTGATTCAGCACCGGCGTCGGCTTCCGCGCGTCAGCACACAGATCGCCGGCAAAACGGCGGTTTCGCGCCGGTCTCGCCGTAAAGAATATGCAAATATTGAGAAATTCGGCTTGACTAATCGCAGCTTTTCGCATATGATAGACTGGTAAGAGGGAGTAGCTCACGCCGCACGGCGTGGTCGGCAACGCCATCCCCGGCGGGAAACCGCCCGGTGCCGGACCGCAAGCAGCGAGACTTTTATTGCACGCATGGGTGCAATGAAGGTCTTTTTTTTATGCGGTGCGCGATTTCTACCCGATCTGCGGCCTGTCCGCAGTATTCTAACAGCAGGAGGAACTGTTTATGCTGTCATTTGTCATGCTTGTCATCGGTTTCGTGCTTCTCGTGTGGGGCGCGGACAAATTCGTCGAGGGCGCGAGCGCACTCGCGCGTAAAATGGGCGTCTCGCCCCTGCTCGTCGGTCTGACCATCGTTGCCTTCGGTACGTCCATGCCGGAGCTTGCGGTCAGCGTCACGGCGGCGCTCCGGGGCGCGAACGAGATCGCGGTCGGCAACGTCGTCGGCTCGAACATGTTCAATCTGCTCGTTGTCGCCGGCCTTTCTGCCGTCATCTGTCCGCTCGTGATGGATAAGATGCTGCTGCGCCGCGACTGGCCGCTGTCCATTTTTGCGGCGGTGCTGCTGCTCAGCCATATCCGATACAAAAAACTGCAGAAGGGAGGCGCCTGATATGAAGCCGGATATTTCGGAAAAAGAGAAAAAGGTATATGTTACCCTCTATAAAAAGGATGCGCCTTCCTACGCCATGATCTTGCTGGCCACCCTGTTGGAATTTGTGTATGTGGTGAGTATTCTGGACGTGATGCCGGTTACCTTTATGATGGGCGTTGCGGTGATCGTGAACATTTTCCTTTTGTTCTTGCTGTTTACCTGTGCGGTGAAGGTGAATGTGTACGAAATACCTTGGGCAGCAGTTAGTCTGATTGTGGGCGGTTATATGCTGCTTCGTCAGTTTGTGCTGGTACCCTTTGTGCTACAGCCTTATGACCGTGAGCAGATCATCCTGGTCGCCAACCTAGCGGGAGCGGCTTTGTTGTTTGCTGCTGGTGGCAACAGCCTGCGCAAAAGCTCCAAACGACGCCGGCTGCAGAAGCAGCTGGCACATCCGAACCAGTAAATGATGGAGGCATACAGATGGGAAAAATACAGTTTCAGAATGTAAACAAGGTGTATCCCAATGGGTTTCATGCCATCCATGATTTCAATCTGGATGTGGATGACGGCGAGTTTATCGTCTTTGTGGGACCATCCGGCTGTGGAAAATCCACCGTTCTGCGCATGCTGGCGGGCCTGGAGGAGATCACCTCCGGCAAGCTGCTGTTGGACGGCAAGGTGATCAACAACCGTCCTCCAGTGGAGCGGGATATTGCCATCGTATTTCAGGATTACGCGCTGTACGGCAATTTGTCGGTGTACGACAATGTGGGTATCAGCATGAAGGTGCAGCACCAGAAGGACACGGCCATCTATGACAAGGTCCAACAGGCGGCGGCAACGGTGGATATCCAGCAATATCTCAACCGGCTGCCGGGGCAGCTTTCTGGTGGACAGAAACAGCGGGTGGCTCTGGCACGTTCCATCATTCGTCATCCCAAGGCATTCCTGATGGATGAGCCGCTGTCCAATCTGGATGCAAAACTGCGCAACAGCACCCGCATCGAGATCGTAAAGCTGCAGAGAAGCCTAAAGGTGACTACTATTTACGTCACACATGACCAGACCGAGGCCATGACCATGGCTGACCGTATGGTGGTGATGAAGGAAGGTGTGGTGCAGCAGGTGGGTACGCCCCGGGAAATTTACGGACTGCCGGTGAATATGTTTGTGGCGGGATTTATCGGCTCGCCCCAGATCAATTTTATCCGCGGCAAGTTGGAAGGGGAAACCTTCGTGTGCGGTGAAAATCGGTTGCGTCTCGCCCCTTGGGCAGCCCACAAGCTGGAGGCCTGGAGCTCCAAGGAAGTGATCCTGGGTTTACATCCCGAGGTGTTCAGCCTTGCAGAAGAGGCCGGCGATGGTACTTTCAAGGCGGATTTTGTGGCTAAAGAATTTATGGGCAGCCATCTCATCATCCACGCGCAGATTCAGCAGCAGGATGTACAGTGCCGTATCGACGATACATCGGCCTGCTTTGGCGGCCGGCTGTATCTCAAGCCGGATATGTCCCGGGCGCATTTCTTCGATGCCGAAACGGGCGAAGCGATCTTACATATGGAAGCAGGTGACGACCATGCGTGAACTGAAAGAAAACATCCATATCCAGACAGTGGCCAAACTGCTCATTGCAGTGGCAGCGATTGCGCATCTGATTTTCACCTATGTGCACACCAGCGCTCTGCTGCTGCTGGAAAATCAGATATGCGGATTCATCATGTTTCTGTTTGTGCTGTTGGGGTTGGTTACTCTGTTTGAATCCACCCAAGTGCATGTGAGCCGTTCCTTTGCGGGATACGCTACTATCGCTCTGTGCGCGGCCACTGTGGGCATGGGGGCAGACTTGGTATCTATTTATCAAACAGCTATCCGTACCCAAAATTCGCTGGAACCAGCCATGGTATACAAGGCAGTATGGTTTAGCCTGGCACTTATGGCTATGTTCGCTCTGTCCGGTGTTCTGCTTTTGATCGACACATGCAGAAAGCATACGGAAAGGTAAGGAAAAATGGATAAAAAGCATACTCGTCGCAAAAAAATCTCAGACAATGCCAAAGCCACGCTGCTGCGCTGGTGGATTGTGGGCATGTGCTATTTTATGATTGGCTTCGGTACCCAGGCAGGGGGATACACCAGTCCCATCGACCTGATCTTTTTCCTGGGAGTGGGTATCGGCCTTGTTACCATTGTGGTGTACAATCCCATCGCGTACAATGTATTTGACATCGTGCGGGGCGGTGAGATTGTAAACCACAGGTACCGCAACAAAAAGGGCTGGCAGCGGGCTTTGCAGACACTGGGCGACTTGGGATTGAGTATGCTGGTGGTGATTTTGGTATATCTCAGCTACCAAAATATCAACCTGTTTCTAGTCGGTTTGCTAGGGCTGTCCCCAGAAACGGTGGTGGTGGCTGGCGAACCCTTCGGATTTGCCACCCTATATACTCTGTTTTACAGTGCCATCACCGGCCTGACAGACAAACTGCGGGCAATCCGCACCGGTTCTGCTACGGTATGTAAGTAAAAAGAAGGTGAATCGATTGATATTTATCGGTGATTTGAAACCCTATTGCCTGCAGCTGGATACCAGTCGTGCTATGCAGTACAAGCGTCTGCTGGAACAGGCCGACCGATACAAGCAGATGGAGCTGCCTCTGGAACATCCTAAGGAGAGCACAACATATATGGGCATTGCAATTGCTAACCTGGCCCTGGCCTACCGACTCAGCGGCAGCGAACAGTATCTGCAGGATGCCAAGCGGTTTATGAACACGGTGCTGTCCTATGAAAAATGGGGAAATGCCCATCTGGTAAATGTAGATTTATCCGCGTCCTGGATATTGTTTGGCCTTTCTCTGGGGTACGACTGGTTGAAGCCCTATCTTTCCGAAGAGGAAAAGCAGCGGATCTTCTGTAAGATCCGTCACCATGCTAAGGTGATGTTCGACTATCGCCGTGATACCTACGGCAGCGGTTGGTCCACCAACTTTTACCAGAACCACAACTGGATCAACATGACGGGGCTGCCGCCGGCTATGCCATGCAGGGACAGGCTGAGGAAGCCGATACATATATAAAGGAAGCCAAAGAGGACTTTGCCCGGGTGTTTGACTTGATGGCAGAGGACGGTTCCAACTACGAGGGCGTCACCTATTGGCGCTACGGCGGCATGTGGCTGTTTGTCTATGCTCATCTGCTGAAGGTGCAGGAAGGAATCGATTATTTCCAATCCAGCCCCTACTTGAAAAACACCTTTTATTATCGACTGTACCAGTGCAACGGTGATTTTACCCGGCAGATGAACTACGGCGACTGCCACGACCGTTACAGCAGCCATCCGGTCTGTGTTTACTACAAGGTAGCGGCGGAATACCGCAACGGCCATGCCCAGAAGTTGGGAAATATGGTGGTGAAGGAATTCCTTGCTCAGGAAGCTGCCAACAGCAAGGTGAAGCCCGGAATTCTGCCCGAAGCGATTTTCGAGTTTTTGTGGTACGACCCCTCGGTCGAAGAACGGGAGTTTGACGATTTGCCCCTGGCTCGGTATTTTGAGGATTTGGGTCTGCTGGCTCTGCGCAGCAGTTGGCAGCGGGACGCCCGGGTGTTTTCCATCAAGTGCGGCGCGCCGGGAGGCGCCAAGCAATGGAGGGAAGGCTGGAAGATCCTGCAAGACGAGGGGATCGATCTGTTTTCTTTGTCTCACCATCACCCCGACAATTTGTCCTATATTTTTGCCAGCGGCGGCGAATATTTCACCTGTGAGGACGGTTACAACCGCAATCTGATGCCGGATAACCACAATGCCCTGCTGGTGGATGGTAGATATACCGACGCCCAGGACGTCAACGACGTCTATATGACCAGTGTGGAGCAGCGGCAGAAGGAAGAGGGAAAAGACTTTTCCCCCGAAAGCTACGGCGGTTTTGTTTCCTGCGTTAAGGTAGAGGGAAACCTGGCCGTTTACCGGGGCGAGACAGCAGGGGTGTATCCCCGCCATATGCAGATGCAGGAGGTAAGCCGGGTGCTGGTGACCGACGGTTTGGGCTTCTGGCTGTTTGCGGATATTTTCAACAGCCAAAAGAGCCATATCTATTCGGTCATTTGCAACACCGATCCGCTGCCCTGTCCCCAGGAAAAAGGATACCGGTATCCCATGGAGACAGGAGATATCCGATACCAGGTATTTTCCAGCGCACCGACAGAGACGCGGCAGTATGAACAGCAGGTGGTCAGTGTGATGACCACCCAGGAACAGGACAAGCTGTGCCGCACCTGCATCCATACCCTGTCTACCGATTCCCAGACCCCCCAGACCAGCCAAGTATTCTTTGAGTGTTTTACTTTTGCCGGCAGCGAGGCCAAGGTTTGCTGCCAGCAGGGAATGCTTCACCTGGAATGGAACGGCAACGTATACAAGCTGACGGTGGGGGAATACGATGCCGGCGTTGGCCGCAGTCCGGTGCGTCTGCGGGTGACCAGGGATGGAGCAGAAACGGCGGAGTATTCGCTGTAAACGCTGTGCAGAGAAAGAGGAACCAACTATGAACTATGTAAACGACCGGTTCTGTGAACTGGTACAACTGCCCCGCAACCGTCAGGCGATTCTGGCGATGAAGAAGGACGTAGATGACTTTCTGCCCTCCTTCTGCGATTCGCCCGCCAAGCTGAGCCGATGGGGGCACCACTATTTTTGTGATGACGATGGCGGCAGGCTGATTTTTGATTTGAATTCGCCCCACAGCCACCGGTGTGAGATCTGCGGAAAGGTATATTCCAACGATGTGCAGGATGGCGTGTGGGTCACCTTCTATCGCAACCGGGCTGTGGTTTTGGCTCTGGTTTCGGCTGCGGTATACAAGGCCACCGGTGAGACAAAATACCGGGACTACGCTTTGCAGGTGATCGATTTTTACGCGGCTCATTACCATGAGTTCGTGCTGCACAACAAGGAAAACAAGATTTTTGACAGCTACGAAACCATGAAGTGGGGATGCGGAAAAATGATGCCTCAGGGCCTGAATGAGGCCATCGTAGCTATCCGCTTTATCCAGACCATTGAGATTTTGCGCCCTGAACTGGAGCAGGAATGGCTGGAAAATGTGCACCGCAAGCTTTTCCGGGAGATGTTCCGGCTGCTGGCTCCCCAGGCGGTGGAGATCCACAATATCAGCTGCTGGTCGCTGGCTGCCATCGGTGTGATGGGTCTTGCCATGAAGGATCAGGAGATGATCGATTACGCCTTCACCAGCCCCTTTAATATCCGGCGTCAGCTGGCCGAGGGTGTGACTGCCGACGGCTTCTGGTACGAAGGCTCCATCCACTACAACTTCTTTTTGTTGGAGGGCGTTTCTTATCTGTTCCTCTTCAGCAAGATTTACGGGTATGATTTTGGCCAGGAGAGCACAGCGATTTTTGAACGGATGTTTGAGAAAGCCTACGAATACGCCTTTGACAACCTGTATCTGCCCAATCCCAACGACGGTTGGCCCAATTTGAATCTGCGCACATTCAGCTATGTGTATCACACCGCCGCCCGGGCCTTTGGCGAAAAGAGCAAGGTGGGCAATCTGCTAAAAATCATTGAGAACGACCCCAATCCTCGCACCACTCTGCCCCTTTCGGAGCCTTATTACTGCTGCGGGACAGTGTGTCTGGAACAGCTGCTGTTCAACATCGATTTTGATTACAGCGATTACCGGCCGGTGGCCCATGTCTCCAATACATTCCCCACCTCCAACTTTGCCATGCTGCGCAACAACAACTGGAATGTGTTTGTGAAATATGGCCTCAACGGCAAATCTCATGCCCATCCGGATATTATGAACATCGAGGTGATGTATAAAGATCAGCGCATTTCTCGGGATCTTTCCAATGCGGGTTACCAGTCCCGGCTGTGCAACGAGTGGCATCGAAAGACCTTGTCTCATAATACCGTATGCTGGAACGGCCAGGATATCACTTCGGTGCATCCGGGCAAGTGCCTGCACTTTGATGCAGACAGCTTTTCGGGTTTGGCATTGGATGTCTACGAGGGTATTGATTACCAGCGCAACCTGCACATTACCGAGGATTCCCTGGTGGATGAATTCCTGGTCCAGGGTAAGCCAGGGGTATACGATTATGTATTCCATCTGGAACCCCAGCTTCAGCTGGAATGTGAGATGCCGTTGGAGGATGCCAGTCTGGGCTTTTCGGAAAATGGCTACCAGCATGTGGAGGAAACCAAAAAGGTGCTGGTTTTGGGGGATAAAGCAGTTCTCTGGGCTGTCTTTGGCGAACTGCGGATGAAGATAGAACTGCAGCTGGAAAATGGACAGGAGCTGTTCCTCCTTAAAACCAAGGATAATCCTGTCAACCAGACTCGCCGTAGCATTCTTGTGCGGGCGAGGGGAGAAAAGGTACGTTACAGCATGCAGCTTACTGTTTGAAATCAAACCATATGGGAGGCAATTAAGTATGAAAACAGCATTGATTACCGGAGCCACCGGCGGCATCGGCGGCAAAACGGCCGAGGTACTGGGCCAGGCCGGGTATGAGGTGATTGTCACCGGCATCGACGAGGCAGGCCGGGACACGGTGATGAGCAATCTGGAAAGCAAGGGCATCAAGGCACATTTTTATAAATGCGACGCCACCAGCGAGGAGCAGGTGAACGAGACCTTTGCCAAGATCGCCGAGAAGTTTGATCATCTGGATCTGTTAGTGAACAACGTGGGCGGCCTGGGCGGCCGGCAGCGGGTTTCCGAGATGGAGACTGGCTTTATGCGCAAAGTAATGGCGCTGAATTTCGACAGCCTGTTTTTCAACACTCGTGCAGCGCTGCCGCTGCTGAAAAAAGGCACCAACCCCTCCATCATCAACTTCAGCACCATTGCAGTGACCAACGGAGGCGGTATCGGAGCTTCCATCTATGCGGCCTCCAAGGGAGCGGTGCAGAGCTATTCCCGTGCCCTGGCCAAGGACTTGGCCGAGTTCGGCATCCGGGTGAACATGGTTTCCCCCGGCACCATCGATACTCCCTTCCACGCTGCCACCGACCGCAAGCTGGTGGAGAGCTGGAAAGACAGCATCCTGATGAAGCGCCTGGGCGAGCCCCGGGAGGTGGCCGACGTCATCGAGTTCCTGGCTTCGGACAAGGCATCCTTCCTCACCGGCGAAGTGATCCAGATCAACGGCGGACAGGCCTTTATCTAGAAAAGTATAACAAAGGAGGAGTGTTGGTGAACCTGTATACGAAAATGAAAAAGGCCGCGGGTGCGGTACTGGCCGTGGCCATGGGAATGACCTGCATTCCCACGCCCCTGGCGGTGTATGCCCAGGAGCCGGAGGAGTACACGGTTATTTTGGATGAGAATTTTGAATCCGAACTGAGCGCCGGGGTCAAGCTGAGCGGTGGGGTTTCCGTGGTCGAGATGGATGGAAACCACGTGTTGGAATTCAATGATACCAGCGACAGCGAAACCAGTAAGGCAAACATTGAAATCGGTAAACAGGCCGGGGAGATTGTGGTGGAGTACAAGCTGTATGTGGTTTCCGATGAGGGAAAGTCCACCATTGCCCTGACGGCGGGTTCCAAGGAGGAAAGCGGCAGCAGCAGCACCTCCAGCGCAGGGGAGTTTTTGCGGTTTAAAACCACCGGCAGCGATTCCCGCACCTACGAGTTCCGGGGAGGGGATTCCCAAAAAACTCCCTCTGTAAAAAATGGAGCTTATCTGTGTGGAAAATGGATCGAACTGAAATCGGTGATCGACACCGCAACAAAGACCTTTGACGTATATGCCGACGGGGAGTTGTTGGGAGAGAATATTGCCATGAGTTGTAAAACAGAAAACATCGTCATGGAAAGTCTGGACAACATTTCCTTTTTGACCGGCAGCATGGATAAGACCCACGCATACATCGACGATGTGCGGGTGAGCCTGAAAACAACGGACAGCGGAGAAGGAGACGGCGACGGTGAAGACGAAAAAACGCCGGGCGAGCTGGGCTGCATTGATTTCGTGGCCGGTGGCTGGAAATTGCAGCTGCCGGTAGAAAGCGATACCAAGCCCGGCTCGGTGCTGGAAAAATCGCCACAGGAACTGGCGGACGGCTACACCAGTGAGTTTTTCTTTGCGGCTACTGACGAAAACGGACAAGACGCCGTGGTGTTCCACTGCCCGGTACAGGGATTCAAAACCGGAAACACCACTTATGCCCGTTCCGAGATGCGGGAAATGCTGGACCCTAAGGACAAAACGGTGAACTGGACCTGGCAGGGCACCCATACCCTTGTGGCCGAGCAGAAGGTCACCCATGTACCGGCCAACGGCAAGGTGATCACCTCCCAGATCCACGGCATCGAGCAGAACGGTGACAACGCCAATCCTCTGGTGAAGGTGCTGTATGCCTACGATAAGGCCAAGGGAACCGGCAGTGTGATTGTGTATCTGAAAAACACCACCGAAAAAACCTCCGCCGATTTTGCTTATGCCTATCCCGAGGTGGCACTGGGCGAAAAATACCGCACCGAGATCCAAGTGGTGGATGGTACTGCCTATGTTACCATCGATACCGATGACAACGAACCTATGACTGTTTCCCACAATTTTGTGGCGGCGGACCCCCTTTGGAAGGATACCTGGTACTATTTCAAGTTGGGCAACTACATCCAGGATTCGGTAGATTCCAGTGAGGAAGCCTATTCCGATGTGTGGGTGTACAGCTCCGGTATTTCCCACAGCGAAACTGTGGAAAAGACCCCGGTGGAAAGCATCCGCATCGACAGCAGTGAAATTCAGCTGCAGCCGGGAGAGCGCACCAGCCTGAGCGTTACGGTGAAGCCCATCAAAGCCTACAACAAAGCGGTGACCTGGGATGTGCTGGAAGGCGCGGATGTTGTGGCCGTGGACGCCAAAGGTTATGTCACGGCCCTGAAGGAAGGTACCGCTGTGGTGCGGGCAACCAGTGTGGACAATTCCATCGCCACTTCTACCTGTCATGTCACGGTGCAGCAGGGGGAAGCCGTACAGGCGGAAAAACTGTACAGCTGTGATTTCGGCCGCGAAAGCGGGCTGGATTTGCATACAGCCTTCAACACTGAGTTTATGCAGGTGATTCCGGAATCGGCCGAGGGTACATCGGTGACCTTGGAGCAGGAATCCGAGGGGAACGTAATCCGGTTCCGGGACAATTCCAACAATGCCACCAGTAAAATTTCCTTTGTATTCCAGCCCCAGACCGACACCACCACGATATCTTTCCGGGTGCGGATCGATGCTTTGGGGGAACACAAGGCGGGAGATCTCACTTTTGGCTGTATGTATGCCGTGGCGGCCGGGTCGGACAGCTGGTATTCCAATACCACCGAGCTGTTCCGTGTCCGCAACGCCGCCAAGGGCGCCTTAGGCAATTTCTCCGATTTGACTTATGTCCTCACCAATGCCTATACCCCTATTTCTCTTAATGCGGACAAGGTGGTGGGCAACTACGGTGATTGGGTGGATGTGACCTACATCATCACCCCGAACAACGGCACCGCCAAGGCCAATACCACCGATGTGTACATGAACGGCTATCTGGTAGGCTCCGGCATTGCCAACCGCAACGCCATTGATTATGTGAACCGACTGGACATCCACAGCGGTACCGGCGATAAGATGGAGTTCAGCATCGACGATGTGAAGGTATACAAGGGCAGCAAGATCCCTGCAGAGGAAAATGTACCTACCCCCCAGAGCCTGCAGCTGCTCTATGTTCCTTCGGTCATGGGACTGCAGGATGCGGTGAAAGCCTATGTGCAGGTAGAGCCGGCAGGCAGCTATGACCAGGTTGGGTACCAAGTGGTATCCGGCAATGCCGTAATCGTGAGCCAGGATGGCTATATCACCGCCGTCCGGGAAGGTAAAGCGGTGGTTCGGGCTTACAGCCTGCGGGACGAGAAAGTGTTTGACGAAGCCGCCATCGAGGTGCGCGCCGAACAGGACATGGTCCGGGCTGAGTCTATGCAGCTGAAGCAGACGGCCATGAACCTCAGTCGGGGTAAAACCGCCGCCATCGAAGCTGAGGTATTGCCCGAAACCGCTTCGGAAAAAGGGGTGCGGTACGCCATCGTTTCCGGCCCTGAAATTGTCACCCTGCACCACGATGGCACCGTGACCGGCAAAGCGGTGGGCACCGCCAAGATCAGTGTCACCAGCCTGGATAACCCGGAACTGGTGCGCTATGTCACCGTTTCTGTCACCGCTGATTTTGAGCCCGGCCAGGTGATTTATCAGGATTCCTTTGATGGAAGTACACTGGACAGCAGCCATTGGTCGGTGTCCCTTGCCAAGGCCTATACCGCGGTGGATGTGAAGGACGGTGTAATGACGGTGGAGGACGGCAACGGTGCGGCGCAGCCCAAGGCGGTGCTCTCCTTTGATCCCGTGTCCGGTACATTTTCTATGCAGTTCCGCATTAAGGTGGAAAATGAGGCGGAAATCCAGGGCGGTGTTGCCGATACCAAGTACGAGAATCTCCGCATTGCTTTTGGAAACGGTACGATTACTTCCACCAGCAACGAAGCCTTCTGCATCCGCTCCAATGGCACGAATTTCACCTACAATGTCAGCGGCAGCAGTTACAGTCCCTTGACCGGCGAATACCATGTATCCGATTGGAACACCATAACCCTGGTGACCCATGTAAATGCCGACGGAACGGATACCACGGATGTATATGTGAACGGTCAGCTGCTGTTGCAGAATGCACAAAACAAGGTGGATTTTTCGGTGATCGATAAAATGTGTTTTGCGGCAGATACCGCCAAATACGCAAAATATTCCATCGACGATCTTGTGATCTGGGCAGGGGATTATGACGATGCTCCCACGGAGGAAGAAAAACCCACAGACCCGGATGACAGCAGTTCGAACAGTTCTGGAAGTTCCAGCTCCGACAATTCTGCCAGTTCGGATACTTCTAGCAGTTCCGGTAGTTCGGACAGCGGTAGCGGACAAAATCCGGATGCCTCGGACAAGCCCCGGCCCGACCGTGGACAGAGTGCATCTTCGCAGCAGCTCTCTGCGGGCAGCAGTACGCCGCAGACCGGTGATGCCGGGGAACCTGCGCTGTGGGGTGTGGTGATGCTGCTGAGCTTTGCAGCACTGGCCGTAACAGGTGTGATTGCAAAAAGAAAAGAAGGCCAAAGCAAGTCCGATAGATAAACGGGTTCTTGCTGTATAAGGAAATACCCAAAATAGCAGATACAAAAAACGGATGTTTTACCAGCCATAGGTTTGCCACAAGCAGCCTATGGCTGTTTTTTTCTGGATTGCTTTGTAATGAAATCAAGACTGTTTTGATCAGAAAGCTAAAAGCAGGTTTATCCCACATACAGACTATCGGAAAAGTTGAAGGATGATTGTATATAATCGAGTAGGAGGCTCTCTCAACTCTAAAGAGCCGACCTCTCACACCACCGTGCGTACCGACCGGTACACGGCGGTTCAACCGCATAAGTGCAAGGACTCGTAGCAGCCCCAGATACTAAAGTATCCAGCTGCCGCGAGTCTTTCGTTTGTAATGGAACATTTCAATACCGGACTTCCGGCAATACGCCAGTAGCCCAGTCTGGAATTTCCCCACTGGTAAGCCTTGTCTGCCGGGATGCCCAGCTTTCTTAGATTGGTCACCTTAGTTTTGGGTTTCTTCCACTGCTTCCAGATGTACATCCGGAACCTGCGCCGAAGCCATTCATCCCAAGACATCATCGTCCGCTTCATATCGGCTGCACGAAAATAACCAATCCAGCCACGGATAAATACTTTTACTTCCTGCATCACGCTACGGACATTGCGTCCGCGATTGCGCTTTGTAAGAAGCTTCAGCTTTTCTTTTGCCTTGTTAAGTGACTTTCGGTGCGCACGAATATAGACGCCGTTTCCATTCTTGCCCAGGCAGAATCCAAGAAACTTAAAATCCTTCTGTGCGAAGACGCTGGTCACCTTGCTCTTTTCCGTGTTCATTTTCAGTCTCAGCCTGCCTTCCAGATACTTCCGGCAGGATTCCAGCTGTCGCTCTGCCGCGCGCTTACTCTTGGCAAACACCACAATGTCGTCCGCATACCTAACCAGCTTCACTCCTCTGTTGTTCATCTCCCAATCGAATTCATTCAGGTAGATGTTTGCCAGCAAAGGAGACAACGGCCCACCCTGCGGTGAACCTTCTTCGGTTTTGCATACTACGCCATTTTCCATCACACCGCTTTTCAGATACTTCTTAATTAAGCTCAGTACTCGCATATCCTGTATCTGTTTGTGTAATAGATTCATAAGCAGTTCGTGGTTCAACGTATCGAAGTACTTGGACAGGTCTACCGATACCGCGTATCTGTATCCTTCTTCCGCATATTCCTTTACCTTCTGAATTGCCTGCCCGGCGCTCCGTTTCGGACGGTAACCGTAGCTGCTGTCTGAAAACAGCGGCTCCCAAATGTTTTGCAGCTTCTGTGCGATTGCCTGCTGAATTACACGGTCTACCACCGTAGGAATTCCCAGCTTTCGCACGCCGCCATCCGGTTTCGGGATTTCCTTTCGTCGTACCGGATTTGGCATATAGCTTCCTTCCCGGATACTCTGCAAAAGTTCTCCCCTGTGTTCCTTTAACCACGGCAGCGCTTCCTCTACGGTCATTCCGTCGATTCCCGCCGCTCCATGGTTTCTCCTGACCCGCTTGTAAGCTTTGTTCAGATTGTCTCTGTCCAGTATGGCTTCCAGCAGGTCGCTTGCACCGTCTCGTTCTTTCCCTTCACTGCGGTCAGTGCTCTGCGCTTCTGCATACCCTTTGTGTTCCACACTATCTCTTTGCAGGAAGCCCTTGTTTCCTTGGTATTCTGCTTTCAACACACCAACCTCCTTCCGGTCTTTACTTGAAACTTACGATTGTTCGACCCTTCCCTTGAAAAAAAATTTCCAGGTACTATGGTCTCGGCTGACTTCTTGCAGTTCGTTGTTACTGCGGCTTTCGGATTCTCCTACTTACCGTCTGCAAGACCTCCCCGGGTAAGAACAACAACTTTCCTCCCACGTAACCGCCACATTTACCGCACTGGATTCGGGCAGCATTGGACTTTGTGTTGCTTGGCACACTCATCCATCCCTATACGGCCTGCTATGTGATTTCTGTTCGTCGGTTCGGGAGTTTGCCCGCCAAGGTTCCTCGCCTTGACATCCGGCTTCCTTCAGATTCCACCTCTCGATGGACACCCTTGCCTTCGGCTAACGCTTCCTACTGCCGAGCGCGTAGTGGTCTTGCAGCACCTAGTTGTTGCCCATGCCGGGCACACTAAAAATGCTCCCTATATAGCTTTCAGTGTTTTTTCACTGTTCGCTATATAGGGAGCATATCATTGCCGGACGGGGGCTTTGCTTATACGGGCTTACAACCGTAGACGCAACTTAGCGGTTCTTCTTGCGAAGGAACAGGAAACACAGGGCAGCCAGGCTGGCGATGGCCACACCGGCAACGGGGATCAGCGGGAAGTTGTCCGACGTCTGCGGGATGGGTGCCGTCGTCTTGGCGGGCGCGGGCGTTGTACTGTTGGTCGTGGTGTTGTTCGTCGTGTTATTTGTGGTATTGTTGGTCGTATTGTTCGTGGTGTTATTTGTGGTATTGTTCGTCGTATTGTCAGACGGAGCCGGGGTCGCAGTGGGTTCTGCAGTCGGGACCGGGGACGGCTGGGCCTTGGCGGTCCAGCTGACGGCGAACGGAGACAGTTCCGTAACATGGACCACGAGCTTGCCATTCTGCAGGGTCGGGGTCAGCAGCTCAACCTCACCGCTGTCCTTCATGTGGCTGACGAGGATGGAGAACTGGTCGTAGTTGGCCGCCGTGATGCCCTTGGGCAGGTCGAACGTAACGTCGATGCCGCCTGCGGGGAAGTACGCGTCGGTTGCTTCGCTCCAGTGCGCGCCGTTGTCGGTGCTGATCATCAGCTTGACGTCGTAGACCTCGATGTTGTCAGCAGACTGGTTCTTGCTGATGGCCTTCTTGAACGCCTCGGTGATCTTCTCCGGCGTGTCGTAGCCCTTGTCCTTGATCCCCTGCGGGATGTTATCCTTGGTCAGGGTATCCTTGACGACCTCGGTTTTGGTTTCTGGCGCGGGCTCCGGGGTCTTGACCTCACCGGATACCATGATGAAGCTGACCTGCACAGCGGAGGTCGTGTTTGCGTTGGCGGCAACCTCAACCGTCAGCACACCGTCGGCGTCAGACTTCAGACCCGTGAAAGCCAGCGTGTCGCCCTTGCCGGTGCAGCTGGTGTAGTAGTTGTAACCAGTCTGCAGTGTCTCACCGTTGATCTTGATGTCGGCCAGACGGGTCTTGCCGCTCTCGACCCAGCCGGTGGGGTTGAACATGCCGACGTAAACGGTGTAGTCCTCGCCGGTCAGGTTGTCAAAGCGGTAGGTGATGCTGTTGGTGCCGGACGCATAGCGCATGCTCTCATAGATGCTGGCGTTGCTGTTGCGCAGCGTTCCTGCAGTGCCCGTGTAGCCGAAGCCGGCCTCTGCACTGTAGGCGCCGTCGTTCACAGCGGGGTCCTGCTTGAGTGTATCGGCGCTGGCGTTCATGATGGCGATGTAGTCGCTGCTCAGAGCCAGGCTTTCCTTCTGTGGGTTGGCGAAGTAGAGCAGGTTCTTCGGGACCACGGTAGCCGTGGTGCTGATCTCCAGGTCGTTGCAGTTAGTCAGCTTGCCGGTGACGGCAGCCGTGCCGGGGTTCTTCAGACTGTCAGCGTTCCATTCGACCTTGCTGGTGATAGTTTTGCCCTGAGTGGTCACGCTGACCTCCGTGGGCAGGTTGCTACCGTCGGACCAGACGACGTCGGGCAGCTCGGTGTTGACGGTGGTGGGCAGCAGCTGATCCAGACGGTCCAGCGTCCAATCCTGCTCACCCAGGACGGAAACGGTGTTGTCGGTGTTCATCTGGATCGGCAGCCATACGGTGCGGCTGTCGGTCAGGTTATCACCGTTCCAGCGGTCGCCCATATAGATGAACTTGCCGGCCTCGGCGTCGATGGGCAGCACGTAGGTGACCTGCGTGTTGAACATCTTGCCGGTGTCGTTCTTGGCGGGGTTGCCCACCTTCTCCCAGCCGGAGAGCATATCTTTGCTGCGGTAGTAGATGTGGGCGGTGCTGTTCCAGCCGTCGGTGCCGCTGGTCAGCAGGTAGTAGTAGCCGTTGTACTTAAAGACCGCGGGGGCCTCACGGCTGTCGTCGCTGACGATGCGGGCGGCGAACTCGGTAGCATCGGCCTGGTCAGCCTCGGCGGCCAGACCCGTGTAGTCCTTGTTCAGCAGCGAGACATAGAGCTTTGCGTTCATTTCGCTGGAGTAGATGACGTAGGCATCATCCGCTCCGTCATTGTTCTTGTCCACGCCGGTATCGACGAAGACGGTCATGTCGCGGGCCTCGCCCAGACGGCTGGCGTTCAGCGACGTGTCGTAGTTCATGCGGGTGACGTTCTGCACTGTGAAGGGGCCGAACGGGCTGTCACTGGTGGCGATACCGACCATAGCGCGGCTGTAGCGGCTGGCAGGGCAGTTGCCAACGCAGCCACCGGCCACCCAGCTGTTCAACTTATCGTTATTGTACAGCGGGCCGTCAGCGTGCCAGATCAGGACGAACTGCTTGGTGCTCTCGTTGTAGATCATCTTGGGGCGCTCAGTGACGCAGTAGCTGCCGTACAAGGTCTCAAAGGCCAACTGCAGGCGGGTTGTGGTCACGTTGCGCACGCTGTCATCCTGGCTGTCCGGGTAGAGCAGGCTCGTCGCCGTGATTGGCTCCTCGTCATAGCTCTTGGCGGTCCAGCTGATGTCGTTCAGGTCCGTGGGGGCCTTCTCGTACTCGGTGACATAGGCGCGCAGGAAGTTCTTGACATTGCGGAACTGGCTCTCGGTCACACCCTCGGGTGCGGCGGACAGCTTGCCCCAGGCCTTCAGCGTCTCGAGGTTCGTGGCGCTGAGCTGCATGACGTTGTAGTCCTGCGTCGTGCCGGTGCCGCTGGCACCTGGGCTGGAGATGATGGCCTTCTCGCTGCCCTCCTCAATGGGCAGGATGGTGCTCTGGGTGTAGAGGATGGTGCCGCGGTCGGTCCAGTTGTACAAATCAGTGGAGCTGTAGCAGCGCACGCCGTCCACAGGGCGGGTATTGTTGGTCTTGTCCTCACCGAACCAGAGGTAAACAGCCTTGCCCTCGGTGATGTCACCATCGCCGTCCAGGTCATAGTTGACACAGCCGTCGCCGGTGCCCTCCTTCAGGGCCATGGCAGAGCCGCCGTGGGCCTGCATGGGCAGGCCGGTGTCAGCCTTGATGACCGTACCGGTGGTGCCGGGGATCGAGGTGTTGGTCTCGGGCAGGGTGCGCAGACCGGCGTACTGGGAATCCAGGGCGCTGGCGGCGCTGCGCAGGTCCTCGGTGGTTGCGGCGTCGTCGGCAACCAGCGTGTCGGCGGCAGCCAGGGCGTCGTTCAGCTCGGGCAGCGTGTCAGCCACGCCGGACTTGTTACCGGTGTACTGCCAGCTTTCGAGCTTGTCGGTAGCGTACGCAATGCCATTGTCGGCGTCGGTCTGCAGGGCAGCGCGGATCTCAGCGATCTTTGCCAGCAGCTCCTCACGGGCGACAGTGGAGGGGTTCTTGGCCTCGCGGCGGGCTGCGGTCTCATTGGCAGCACTGCGGGCGCTCACGGCGGTGGGCTTGACAACAATGTTGTCGTACTGGCCGGTCAGCAGGTAGTTGGTGCCGACGTTGCGGGCGACGGTAGCGGCGATGTCAGTGGCCTCGCTCAGCTTGAAGCCGATGTCCGCGATCTCGCCGGCCTTCGTGCCATTGACGTAGATGGTCAATGCGCCGTTGCCGCCGTCGGTCTCCTTGTAGACGAAGGCGAAGGCGTTCCACTCGCCGATGGCAATATCGCCCAGCGAGATTTCGCTCTTGCTGACGCCCTTCGTGGAGCCGTCAACACCGTAGCCCACCTTGCCGTCATAGGTCAGCAGGTGCAGGCGGTTGCTGCCGGTGCTGATCGTGAAGGCGGAGCGCATGGCGGTCTTGGTTTTGTCGCTGCTCGGTTCCTCGATCATCACATCGGCCAGCAGGGTGAACTGGGTGCGGCCAAACAGGTTCTGTGCGTCGGTGATGGTCGCATGGTAGTCATTCTTGTTGTTCCACTGGGTGGAAACCTTCAAGATGGTATTCCAGGTGTCATCGGTCAGGGTCGCGGTGTTAGCAGCCAGCGTCAGGCCGCCGTTGTCCTCCAACACCTTGTTGAAGAAGCCGGACTCGGAGCCTACCGCCTTGCCGTTGACAGCCAGCCAGCTGATAACAGGAGCCTGGGTGCCGGTGGCGGTGACGGTGTAGCTGACGACCTGGTCCTCCTCAATGGTGAAGGTCAGGCTGTTGATGATGTCGCCGCTGCTGCCGGACAGGTTCAGCGTGGCGGTGTCGGTCAGGGCGTTGCCCTCCTCGTCGGTGACTACAGCGGTCATCGGGCGGGTTTGGCTCCACCACTCGCGGTGGGCACTGGTCAGGGTGTAGGTACCGGCGGGCAGGGTCAGCGCGTAGGTCAGTGTCTCGCCCTTCGCGTTGTTCTTGCCGTAGATACCGGTAGCTGTCTTGTCTGCAGTGCCGGAGTAACCCTTGGTACCTGCGTCGGTGTCAACAAGGCCCCAGGTGTTGTCGCTGGTCTTGATCTGGTCGAACTTGTCGTTCAGCATCTTTTCGCCCAGCGCCTTCTTGTACAGCTCGTAGGTCTCGGTGGTGCCGCCAGTCACACTGGTGGGATCACCGGCCACGGTGTCGATAAAGTAAACGGTGTCGCCGGGGATGACCTCGGTGATCTGAACGCTGACGGTCAGGGGCTCGCCCAGCGCGTTGACGGCGTCCTTCACGGTGCCGCTGATGGAAGCGGACTTGTAAGCGTTCGCATCCAGTGCGTTGGTGTCGCCGTTCCACTCAACAGACTTCGTCTCGGTGGTGCCGTCGGCCAGCTTGACCTCGACCTCGGCGGGCAGGTCGCCCACGCCGCTGCCGGTCACGTAGTACTCCAGCGTGGGCAGCTCGGTCAGAATCTCGGTCACAGCGCCGTCCGCACCTGCCAGACGCTCGCCGATGGTGTTCAGGGCGTCGACGTTCAGGGTGCCGGACTTCAGCACGATCTTGATCGTGTGCTTACCGGCAGTCAGGTCAGACATAATATAGGCTTCGCCGCGGGTCGGGGCTGCCTTGGTGGAGGCGTTCTCTGCCTTCAGCTCGCCGTCAACATAGACGTCGATGACAGCGGAGCCGTCGTTGCCGCCCATAATTGCAAAGCCGCTGCCGTCCACCGTGAAGGTGAAGGAGGAGCCCGCAGTGCTGGAGACGGACATAGTGCGGTACCAGTTGTCAGCACTGCCACCGCCCGGGTTGTTGATGGCCCAGGTGCCGTTGTAGGCAACGCCGTCGTCCTGGCCGTCGATCATGGCGGTAGCATACGGGATGCCGCCCTTGACGGTCTTGATCTCGAGGTTATCTGCATAGACCTGCGTCCAGTTGGAGCTGATCTTCACACGGCCCGAGAGCATCGGGTTGGCATCGGTATAGCTGGTGACCTTGTTGCCATCGATGTAGGCATACACGGTGTCGCCCAGGCCGACGAGCTTCAGGTTGTACTTGCCCTCAGCATTCTTGGTGACGGTGCCGCTGGCAATCTGCGTACCGATACGGTACAGCTTCCAGCTGCCTGCGCCGTTAATTTCCAGCGTGTAGCCGCTGTTGTTCCAGTTCATGCCGGTCTGGGCACGGATAGTCAGGCGCTCGTAGCGGCTAGCCTCTGCGCCCGGCAGGGTCACGTCAATGGAGGCGCTGTAATCCATCCAGCGCCAGTCGCCGACGATGGTCGCAGGGTCGCCGCCGTTCCACTGGTTCACGCTGGAGGCATTCTCCTGCTTGAGCTGGCCGTTCTCAACGATCCACGCGCCGTGGGTGTCCAGCATATAGCGGGGCTCATTGCCGCGGGAAACCAGATAGTTCTCGGTGGTCTCCTTGCCGGTGGTGGCATTGTACACCGTAACGTCTTCCTCGTTGGTATACTCAAAGTTATCCGCGTAGAGGTAGTCGTCGGTGGTGTTCTGGTTTTTACCGGTGTAGTCGGTATCCAGCACGGTACGCTTCTCGGTCTGGATGTAGTCGCCGCTGCCGTCCTCAGTGGGGAAGCGCTCGGGCGTGGTGTCCAGCGTGGTCGCGGTCACGACGCTGTAGGCTGGCACGGTGACATAGGCGATGCCGTCCTCAATCTTGACATCCTCACCCTGCTTCAGGTAGTCGTCCGTGACGGTGGTCCAGATATGCAGCGCGTCGACGGAGAGGTTCAGGTCCGACGTCTTGATGGCGAAGGTTTTCTCGTTCTGGGTGTTGTTGATGAACACGGTGGAGAAGTTCGTCTTATCGGGGGCAGCCAGCGTCATGTAGCTGGCGTCGCCGTTGATACCGGCGGTCTGGTGCTCGTTGTCGCTGGAGCCGAAGGAGCCGTAGGGCGCGTTCGGCAGCACACGCCAGATGCCGTTTGTGTTGGTGTCGTTCTCCCAGCCGGTCTTGGCGAACTTGGTGATATGGCTCAGCATATAGAGCACGGGGTCATAATGGATGTAGCCGCTCCACGGATCGCGGGCGGACAGCAGTTCCTTATGGCCGTACTGGATGCCCTCATAGAAGGAACCAATCGCAGGCTGGAACATGTACATCGTGCGGCGGGAACCGACAAAGGCGTTGGGCAGGCTGTCCAGCAGGGCCAGCGGGCTCTGGTAGCCACCGATGGTACCGGCGCCGTACTCGGCGGTCTTGTTCTCCTGCAGTTCGGAATAACCGAAGGTCGCGCAGCCCTCGCTGTACCAGACTTCCTTGTCGTCCACGTCTGCCATCGTGATATAATCGCTCGTGGCGTTGGTGCGGTAGTGGAAGCCGATAGCATCGACAGCGTCGTACACGCCGGAATCGCTGCGCATCAGGGGAACGATCTTCAGGCCCTTATTTTCGTCGGAGGCCACGATCTTGATGTTGTGGTAGGCTTCCTTGGCTTCCTCGGGGAAGGAGCTGGGGGAGGTCGGAAGGTCAACC
>OGQZ01001121.1_pt1 | contig 21414 bp, 17 predicted proteins | sample 1553321 | NCBI WGS metagenome assembly OGQZ01 (sample SAMEA2579958, study PRJEB22360) | human gut metagenome | reverse complement strand
CTGTATGCTTCCTTATCCTTACACTTCTTTATATTCGTATCTTTTGGTACAAGAATTGATGTATTGATGATTCCTTTGAATTTAAGCTGAAACCATGCATACAGGCTATACAATCCCGCTCCAATACCAATAATCCCGAAAATTCCTTCCATTCCGTTCATTCTTTTGCCTTCTCCTGTTTATTTTACGCCAAGAATATTCTTAACGGTCTGCTCCATCTGATCCACATCACATTCCGTATTGTGACGGATCTCGGCATTCATGATCTCTTTGATGGCATTCGGAATCTCTGTACCGGATACTTTCTGAAGCTCCTCGATCAGTTTGAAATCATCCTGTCCTTTATACTTCGGATCGATCGCTGACATAACGCTTCCTGCAAATTTGTATGGACTTGCTGTGGATGCTATTACTGTCTTTCTGTCATCTTTACTGTCTTCTCTGTAAGCTTTATACACCGTTGCAGCTACCGCCGTATGAGTATCCATTACATAACCGGTATCTTCGTATATATCATGGATTGTCTTTGCGACCTGCTCTTCTGTCGCATATCCTGCCGCAAAATCAGCCAGGTTTGCTTTCATCTCACCTGTAATCGCGTAACTTCCCTTTGTCTTCAGCTCAGTCATAAGATCCGTATCTTTTCTTGCATCTTCTCCTGAGATCTTGTAGATCAGACGCTCTAAGTTGCTGGAGATCAGAATATCCATGGACGGAGATGTTGTAAGAACAAATTCACGGTTACGGTCATAAGTTCCTGTCTGGAAAAAGTCATAGAGAACTTTGTTCTCATTGGATGCACAGATCAGCTTTGCAATCGGGATTCCCATATTCTTTGCGTAGTATGCAGCCAGAATATTTCCAAAGTTACCGGTCGGTACAACTACATTGATCTCTTCATCTTCCGCAATCTCTTCATTCTGAAGAAGCTTCGCATAAGCATATACATAATATACAACCTGCGGAACCAGACGTCCGATATTGATAGAGTTGGCAGATGAGAACTGATAACCTGCAGCATCCATTGTCGCAGCAAGCTCCTTATCGTTGAACATAGCCTTGACTGCTGACTGTGCCTGGTCAAAGTTGCCATGAATGCCGACTACATGTGTATTGGCACCCTTTTGTGTAAGCATCTGCTTCTCCTGGATTGGGCTGACACCGTTCTTTGGATAAAATACGATAATCTGTGTTCCCTCTACATCCGCAAAGCCTGCCATGGCTGCCTTTCCTGTATCTCCTGATGTAGCTGTGAGAATGACAATTTCATTCTTAACATTGTTTTTCTTTGCTGAGGTTGTAAGTAAATGAGGCAGAATAGATAAAGCCATATCCTTAAATGCTATTGTAGAACCATGAAACAGCTCCAGATAATATGCCCCATCAGCCTGCTTAAGTGGTGCAATCTCTGTTGTATCAAACTTACTGTCATATGCCCTGTTGATACAATTCTTAAGCTCTTCTTCTGTAAAATCAGTGATAAAAAGCTTCATGACCTCATATGCCACCTGCTGATATGACATCTTTGAAAGCTCCTCTATCGAAACGTCAAGAGCCGGAATTGTCTCAGGTACAAATAAACCTCCATCATCAGCTAGACCCTTAAGAATAGCCTGTGATGCTGTTAATTTTTTCTCACTGTTTCTTGTGCTTGAATATAATAAATCCATTTTTTACCTCATTTCTCTTTTTATCTTATCTAATCTAAATCCATATTGCTGCATCTATATGCAGACAATTATTATCCTTTATAGTATAATAAATTTCATATATCAAATCAATAACAAAAATGCTACAATTATATAAATGTTTTAACAAACAATAACAAAATATATGTGAAAGGGACACAATACATCTATGCTGCAAGGAGTTTACACCGCTGTCAGAAAAGACGGCACCATTTACTACAGGTCCAACATCACCTACAAAAGCAAACACATCAGTCTCGGAAGCTTTGACAGTGAGCTTTCTGCAAGCCGCGCCTATGCCACTGCATCGACAATTTTATTAAAAGAAACAAACAGCATAGAGGACTCTTACTTTCACACCCATGCACTTGCATTTGATAAAATTGTAACTCTTATTAATTTCCGTGATAACGGAATGTACATCAAAACCCCAATATACCTGCGCAAAAACTATTTCAGCTACTATCTGGATATATCACATGAGCTGAAATTCGATATAGACGATTTGTTTTACTACTCTGAGCATCGCATATTAAAACGCCAGGGACATCTGTACGTCAACGACTACGGCATGCAGGTCACCCTGCTTAACCGCTATGGCATACAGCCTCATGCTGTTTGCGGACGGGACTATGTATTTGTAAACAACGATCCAACCGACATGCGCTACGAAAACATCAAGCTGTTAAATCCATACCATGGTGTAGAGATTGTCAAAACTGCAGGGCTCGACAAATATAAAGCACGCATACACATAAACGGCAATTTTGTCATAGGAACATACAACACAATCGAAAAGGCCGCTATTGCCTACAATAAAGCTGTCGATATGGCTCATGCACATGGCATAGAAAAAAACTATCCGGAAAACTATATCGAAAGTGTATCAGGCAAGGAATACGCGGATATTTACACTTCTGTGACAGTTTCCGATAAATATGTGCAATATCTGCAGCAATTTGATTTATAGAACGCATATCCCACAGTTTGCATATTACCATTATTTTTAATATTGTACTAAAAACTCCCGCGGTTATATAACCTCGGGAATTTTTATAATTACTTCTGATTTATATAGTTTACAAGTCCCTCGCAGTCGATAATCTTCTGCATGAACGGTGGGAAGGCCTGTCCCTTAAACTTCTCTCCTGTTGTCTCATCTGTGATGATACCGGAATCAAAGTCCACTGTCACCTCATCACCGGCATTTATTGCCTTTGCTGCCTCAGGACACTCGATAATAGGAAGACCTATATTGATTGCATTTCTGTAGAAAATTCTTGCAAATGTCTCTGCGATAACACAGCTTACGCCGGCAGCCTTGATGGCAATCGGTGCATGCTCTCTTGATGAACCACAGCCGAAGTTCTTGTTGGCTACCATGATATCTCCGGCCTTTACATTATTTACAAAATCCTTGTCGATATCCTCCATGCAGTGTGTTGCAAGCTCCTTAGGATCAGAAGAATTCAGATATCTTGCAGGAATGATTACATCTGTATCGACATTGTCTCCATATTTAAATACACGACCGTGTGCTGCTTTCATTGTGCTTCCTCCAATCTTTACATAACATCCTTTGGTCCTGAAATCTTACCTGTAATGGCACTTGCAGCTGCAACAGCAGGGCTTGCCAGATAAACCTCAGAATCCACATGACCCATACGTCCGACAAAGTTACGGTTTGTGGTAGATACGCATCTCTCACCCTCAGCGAGCACTCCCATGTATCCGCCAAGACATGGTCCGCAGGTAGGTGTGCTCACAATGGCACCAGCCTCGATAAATGTCTTAAGAAGTCCCTCTTCCATAGCCTGAAGATAAATCTTTTGTGTTGCAGGAATCACGATAACCCTGATACCATCCGCAACCTTTTTACCCTCAAGAATCTTTGCTGCAATACGCAGATCATCCATACGGCCGTTGGTACATGAGCCGATTACTACCTGGTCAATCTTTACATCACCAACCTCATCGATGGTACGTGTATTGTCAGGCAGATGTGGGAATGAAACTGTAGACTTAAGTGTGCTAAGGTCGATTGTATACTCCTCATCATACTCTGCATCACTATCAGCCTCATACTCTGTGAACGGACGCTTTGAATGCTCCTTCATGTACTCTCTTGTGAGATCATCTACAGGGAAGATACCATTCTTGCCGCCGGCCTCAATTGCCATATTGGCGATAGTAAATCTGTCGTCCATAGAAAGATATTTAAGTCCCTCTCCGACAAACTCCATTGACTTATAAAGTGCACCGTCCACACCAATCATACCGATGATATGAAGGATGACATCCTTACCGCTGATCCACTCAGCTGGTTTTCCGACGATATTGAACTTGATGGCAGAAGGCACCTTAAACCATGCCTTGCCTGTAGCCATTCCTGCTGCCATATCAGTGCTTCCCACACCTGTAGAGAATGCTCCTAAAGCTCCGTATGTACATGTATGAGAATCAGCTCCTATAATCACATCACCTGCCACGGTAAGTCCCTGCTCAGGTAAAAGTGCATGCTCGATGCCCATTTTTCCTACATCAAAGTAATTTGTAATCTCATTTTTGCAGGCAAACTCGCGAACACATTTACAGTGTTCTGCTGACTTGATGTCCTTGTTTGGTGCAAAGTGATCCATAACGAGTGCGATTTTATCTTTATTAAACACTCCCTCTACCTTCATCTTGTCGATCTCATGAATCGCTACAGGTGAGGTAATGTCGTTTCCAAGCACAAGATCTAAATCAGCCTCAATGAGCTGTCCTGCACTAACAGAGTCAAGGCCTGCGTGTGCAGCAAGAATCTTCTGTGTCATTGTCATTCCCATGCTTATATTCCTCCTAGCATATAAAAATATTGTATTATGATTGTATCTGAATCAAGTTTACTTAAGACATCATAACATATGATTTACCATAATAAAAATACATAATAAACATATTTACCATAACTAAATCTCATGGTATAATAAACACAGATTTGTTGATGTTCACACATTTTTGTGACAAGCAACGATTACAGCCCATTAAAAGTACAAACCACAGGAGGTACAAATGAACCAGAATCTCTCATCTTACTGGATTTTCTATACTGTCGCCAATGCCGGCAATATATCAAAGGCAGCCAAGGAGCTCTATATCAGCCAGCCTGCCATCAGCAAGTCAATTCAAAAGCTCGAGGACGGACTGGAATGCAAGCTTTTTTCCAGAAGCTCCAGAGGTGTCGTTTTGACCGATGAGGGCAGGCTTCTTTATGATCATGTAAGCGAGGCCTTTGAGGCATTAAATGAGGGTGAGGAAAAGCTGAAGCGCTCAATAGAGCTCGGTGTCGGCCAGCTTAAGATTGGTGTCAGCTCAACACTCTGCAAATATATGCTTTTGCCATATCTCAAGGAATTCATACACAGAAATCCTCATATAAGCATCTCAATCGAATGTCAGTCCACCAATGAGACCTTAAAGCTCCTCGATGATGACAAAATAGATATAGGTCTGATTGGAAAACCAACATCCCTTAAGACTTTCAATTTCTATTATCTGGACAACATCGAGGATATATTTGTCACTACAAAGGACTATCTGCGCAACTTAAGCGCCCGTGGTGTCAAAAAGAGCGAGATTTTGCAAAACTCTACTCTCATGCTTCTCGATAAAGGCAATATGACACGTAAATATATTGATGATTATCTGCAGGAGAACCAGATACACGTAAAGGACTCTATAGATATATCAAATATGGACCTGCTCATCGACTTTGCCAAAATAGGCGTAGGTGTGGCCTGCGTCATAAAAAGCATAGTTTCAAAAGAGCTTGCTGACGGTACCCTGATTGAAATTCCTCTCGGCATACCAATCCACAAGCGTGAGGTTGGCTTTGCTTACAAGGAGTCTTCAAAGCTTTCCACCTCTTTACAGACCTTTATCAAGTTTTATGAGAGCTACACACCAGAGGATTTTTAAATAAAAAAATATGATCCCGGAGGTATTACCTTGAAAGAACAAATACACACTATCCCCATATCAGACGCCTTTGACAATGCCAGCGAATGCCCCTTCTGCTATATAGAAAAACGCACTGAGGATCACGTCATGGATTTTGTACTTGGTCATGGTGCCTCTTACATGGAGGCTGACATACGCGATATGACCGATAAGGAGGGCTTCTGCCGTGCACATTTCAAAAAAATGTTTGACTATGGCAATTCACTCGGAAACGCCTGGATACTAAAAACCATGTACATGCGCCATATTGAGGAGATGGACAAAGAATTTAAGAACTTTAAGCCTGATTCAGTGCAAAGGAGCGGTCTTTTCAAAAAAGCAAACGCCTCCTCCAATTCCATCGTGGACTGGATTAACAAACGTGAATCAACCTGCTTTATATGTGACAGCGTAAACAAGACCTTTAATGCATACATGAAGACCTTCTTCACTATGTATGAAAAGGATCCTGAACTAAAAGAAAAATTAAAGAACACAAAAGGATTTTGTCTCGATCACCTGAAAGTGGTTCTGGAAGGAGCTGACACTTATTTAAAAGGTGATAAGCGCAAAGAATTTTACGATATCGTGCTCCCTCTAATGCACGACAACATGAACCGCATATATGAAGATGTTGCATGGTTCATCGAAAAATATGATTATAAAAATAAAGATGCCGACTGGAAAAATTCCAAGGATGCGATCCAGCGCGGTATGCAGAAGCTTCGCGGAAGTGATCCATCTCTTCCACCACATGTTCTCAAAAAATAAAATCACCCGGTATTCTGCCGGCCGTCTAGTGGCTGTGCAAAATACCGGGTGAATTTTTATTTCATTACGATATTTACAATACGTCCAGGAACATAAATCTCTTTTACGATATTTCCTGTGAGTTTATCTGCGATCACTTCTTTTGCTTTTGCGATAACCTCATCCTTAGGATCCTGTTTTCCGATTGCAAGAGTGCCCTTAGTCTTTCCGTTGATCTGTACAGCAATCTCTACTGTATCCTCAACAGTCTTTGCCTCATCGTATACCGGCCATGGCTCAAATGCGATTGTATCGTCATGTCCCATTCTCTGCCAGATTTCCTCACCAACATGTGGACATACACAAGAAAGCATCTTGATAAGTCCCTCTGCAAACTCTCTAGGACATCTGCCTGCCTTGTATACTTCATTGACAAAAATCATCATCTGGCTGATAGCTGTATTGTAGCCAAGTGCCTCGAAGTCGTTTGTGACCTTCTTTACTGTCTGATGGTAGATTCTTGTGAGCTTTCCGTCATCCTCTTCGATAATATTCTCAGGCTCTGTAAAGAAATTCCATACACGTGTGATGAATCTCTTTGCTCCCTGTACGTTGCTGTCGTTCCAAGGCTTTGAAACCTCAAGTGGTCCCATGAACATCTCGTAGAGACGAAGTGTATCAGCGCCGTACTCCTCGACTACATCACTAGGATTTACTACGAACTCTGGGAATCTCTTGCCCATCTTGATACCGTTTGATCCAAGGATCATTCCCTGATGTACGAGCTTCTTAAAAGGCTCCTTTACAGGAGATAAGCCCTGATCAAAGAGGAATCTGTTCCAGATTCTTGAATACATGAGGTGTCCTACCGCATGCTCCGGTCCACCAACATAGAGATCTACCGGCATCCAGTGCTTTAAGAGCTCCTGATTTGCAAATTCCTTATCATTGTGTGGATCAATATATCTCATATAATACCATGAGGATCCTGCCGAGCCAGGCATGGTGGATGTCTCACGAGTACCCTTTACGCCGTTTCTGTCATACTGCTTCCACTCTGTAGCGTTCTCAAGAGGTGCCTTGCCATTCTTGCCCTTGTAATCCTCAAGCTCAGGAAGGACAAGCGGAAGCTCATCATCAGGAAGGAAATAGATTGAACCATCCTCCTTGTATACGCATGGAACAGGCTCTCCCCAGTATCTCTGACGTGCAAAAATCCACTCACGGAACTTGTAGTTTACAGTTCTCTTTGCCACGCCCATCTTCTCAAGCTTGGCTGTGATAGCTTCCTTAGCATCCTCAACTACCATTCCGGTAAACTCCTCTGAGTTGATGAGCTTGCAGCCCTTTCCAAGATAATCATGCTTCTCAAATGCATGCTCTGATACATCTGCACCATCAATTACCTGAATCATCTCAATATCATGAGCCTGTGCATACTCGAAATCTCGCTGATCATGAGTAGGAACTGCCATAACAGCACCTGTACCGTAGCTTGCCAGTACGAAATCACCGATGAACATTCGCACTTCCTTGCCGTTTACAGGGTTGATACAATGAAGTCCCTTAAGCTCACAGCCTGACTTTGTCTTGTTAAGCTCAGTTCTGTCCATATCGCTCTTCTTTACAGTCTCATCTATGTAAGCCTGAACCTCTTCTTTGTTCTCGACTCTGTCCATGAGACCCTTTACTATATCTCCGTCCGGAGCAAGCACCATAAATGTGATACCATATATTGTCTCGATACATGTAGTAAAGATAGAGAACTCTCCACCACCTACAATCTGGAATTTGACCTCGACACCTGTGCTCTTGCCAATCCAGTTTCTCTGCATTTCCTTGGTAGACTCAGGCCAGTCTATCTCATCAAGCCCCTCAAGGAGCTTTTCTGCAAATGCCGGCTGGTCAATAACCCACTGTTTCATGTTCTTGCGGACTACAGGATAGCCGCCACGCTCTGACTTGCCATCTATAACCTCATCGTTTGAGAGAACTGTTCCAAGCTCCTCGCACCAGTTTACAGGCATATCAATATGCTTTGCATATCCGGCCTCATAAAGCTTCTTGAAAATCCACTGTGTCCACTTATAAAACTCAGGGTCACTTGTAGAAATCATCTTTGACCAGTCATAATCAAAACCAAGCTCTCTTAACTGCTTTGAGAAGGTCTCTATATTCTTCTGAGTGAAACCGTTTGGATGATGACCTGTGTTTACAGCATACTGCTCTGCCGGTAAACCGAATGAATCATATCCCATCGGATGAAGTACATTGTAGCCCTGCATTCTCTTCATACGCGACATGATATCTGTAGCTGTATAGCCCTCCGGATGTCCAGCGTGAAGGCCTACTCCTGAAGGGTAAGGGAACATATCAAGTGCATAGTATTTAGGCTTTGAAAAATCCCAAACATCTGTCTTGAATGTCTCGTGTTCTTTCCAGTATTCCTGCCATTTTTTCTCTATGGCCTTGTGATTGTATGGTTCTGACATACTTGCCTCCTTATATCAAAAACGCTCCGCCTCTCAAAGAGACGAAGGCGTATTTTTAATCCGTCTGATTAACATTCATAATTTTACACATCACACTATATTTTGTCAAGTTTTGCTATATAAAAAACCCGGTGCATCACTGCCCCGGGTCTTATTGTCATATATATCTGACAGATTAGTTGTTGATGAGCTTGTCGCTCTCATCATTCCAGCTGTAAAGCTTACGGATTTCCTCACCAACCTTCTCTGAAGGATGCTCAGAAGCAAGCTTTCTCATAGCCTTGAAGTGTACCTGACGTCCTGCCGGTGACATATCAAGTAAGAACTCCTTAGCAAATGTACCATCCTGGATGTCAGAAAGAATCTTCTTCATAGCTTTCTTTGTCTCAGCTGTAACAATCTTAGGTCCTGTTACATAATCACCATACTCAGCTGTATTAGAGATAGAGTATCTCATACCTGCGAAGCCTGACTGGTAGATAAGGTCTACGATGAGCTTCATCTCATGGATACACTCGAAGTATGCGTTTCTTGGGTCATAACCAGCCTCGCAAAGTGTTTCGAAACCAGCCTGCATAAGTGCACAAACACCACCACAAAGAACTGCCTGCTCACCGAAGAGGTCTGTCTCTGTCTCTGTACGGAATGTTGTCTCAAGAAGTCCGGCTCTTGCTCCGCCGATTCCAAGACCATATGCAAGTGCAAGATCCCATGCCTTTCCTGTAGCATCCTGCTCTACAGCGATAAGACAAGGTGTTCCTTTTCCTGCCTGATACTCTGAACGTACTGTATGTCCCGGAGCCTTAGGTGCGATCATAGCTACATCTACATCCTTTGGTGGCTTAATGCATCCAAAGTGGATGTTGAAGCCGTGAGCGAACATAAGCATGTTGCCCGGCTCAAGGTTTGGCTCGATGTCCTTCTTGTACATATCTGCCTGTAACTCATCATTTATAAGAATCATGATGATATCAGCCTGCTTTGCAGCCTCTGCAGCAACATATACCTTGAAGCCCTGCTCTTCTGCTTTCTTCCATGACTTGCTGCCCTCATAAAGACCGATGATGACATTGCATCCTGAATCCTTTAAGTTAAGTGCATGTGCATGTCCCTGGCTGCCGTAACCGATAATGGCAATTGTCTTGCCCTCTAATAATGAAAGGTTACAATCATCCTGATAAAATAATCTTGGTTCTGCCATTTTGTTTTCCTCCTGTTAATTTAAGTAAACTATTTATATGTAAGGATTGTCCTGTGACTAATCCAACATAACTACATCATCGGAACCTCTGGTAAGTCCTGTGATTCCCGTTCTTGCGAGCTCTAATATTTCATAGCCGCTAAGTAAGTCTATGAACTTATCAAGCTTGTCCTGTGTACCTATGAGCTCAATAATCATAGAGTCATGAGTGACATCAACTATCTTGCCGTGGAAGATCTCAGTCACATTCATAACTGCCTGTCTTTGTGTATCGAGTGCTCTTATCTTTATCATAATAAGCTCCCTGCACACTGAGAGTCCCGGCTCAAGCTTCTTGATATCAAGTACATCCTCAAGCTTCGCCAACTGCTTCTCTATCTGCTCAAGCACCTGCTCATCACCGCTTGCAACAATTGTGATACGTGTGTAGCGCGGATCTGCTGTAACCCCTGAAGAGAAACTATCAATATTAAATCCCCTGCGACTGAACAGTCCTGAAATACGACTGGTCACTCCGGGATTGTTCTCAACTAAAAGAGATAATGCCTGTCTTCTCATCGAAAAACCTTCCTCACAATTTCTATTATTTCTGTTCACATGATGATAATATTACTATAATCTGTATTTGTCAAGCAATATCGTTAATATAACTTAAATTCATATTATCAATAACAATATTTATACATCCATAACCTCGATAAATGCCTGTTTTATAACGTTTTATACAGTATCTTCAAAAAAAGCCGGGCGACATACACCGCCCGGCTTTAGAATTATCTAATATAATTCTGTTGTAATATATTATAACTGTGGTCCTGCTGCAACAAGTGCTTTACCAGCCTCATTTGTTGTGTACTTAACAAAGTTCTTGTTGAATCTCTCTGCAAGATCTTTAGCCTTTGCCTCCCACTCAGAAGCATCAGCATATGTGTCACGAGGATCAAGGATTCCTGAATCAACTCCAGGAAGCTCTGTAGGAACCTCGAAATCGAACATAGGGATCTTCTTTGTTGGAGCATTAAGGATATCACCAGAAAGGATAGCGTCGATGATTCCTCTTGTATCCTTGATTGTGATTCTCTTTCCTGTTCCGTTCCATCCTGTATTTACAAGGTATGCCTTAGCGCCTGACTTCTCCATCTTCTTAACGAGCTCTGCAGCGTATTTTGTAGGATGAAGCTCAAGGAATGCCTGTCCGAAGCAAGCTGAGAATGTAGGTGTTGGCTCAGTAATTCCACGCTCTGTTCCTGCAAGCTTTGCAGTAAATCCTGAAAGGAAGTAGTACTGTGTCTGCTCAGGTGTAAGAATAGATACTGGTGGAAGTACTCCGAATGCATCTGCTGAAAGGAAGATTACGTTCTTTGCAGCCGGTGCTGAAGATACTGGCTTAACAATATTTGTGATGTGGTTGATTGGGTAAGATACACGTGTATTCTCTGTTACACTCTTGTCCTCGAAATCAATCTTTCCATCATCAGCAACTGTAACGTTCTCAAGAAGAGCATCTCTTCTGATTGCGTTGTAGATATCAGGCTCAGACTCTTTGTCAAGACCGATAACCTTAGCGTAGCATCCACCCTCGAAGTTGAATACACCGTTGTCATCCCAGCCGTGCTCGTCATCTCCGATAAGAAGACGCTTAGGATCTGTAGAAAGTGTTGTCTTACCTGTTCCTGAAAGACCGAAGAAGATTGCTGTGTTCTCTCCGTTCATGTCAGCGTTTGCTGAACAGTGCATTGAAGCGATGCCCTTAAGTGGGAGGAAGTAGTTCATCATAGAGAACATACCCTTCTTCATCTCTCCGCCGTACCATGTATTGATGATAACCTGCTCTTTTGATGTGATGTTGAATGCAACACATGTCTCTGAGTTAAGACCTAACTCCTTGTAGTTCTCAACCTTAGCCTTTGAAGCATTGTATACTACGAAATCAGGCTCGAAGTTCTCAAGCTCCTCTGCTGATGGCTTGATGAACATGTTTGTTACAAAATGAGCCTGCCAAGCAACCTCAACGATGAAACGAACAGCCATACGTGTATCCTTGTTTGCTCCACAGAATGCATCTACTACGAAAAGCTTCTTGTTGCAGAGCTCTTTCTTAGCAAGATCCTTAACTGTTGCCCAAACATCCTCTTTCATTGGATGGTTGTCGTTTGGATACTCAGGTGTATTCCACCATACTGTGTCCTTAGAATTCTCGTCCATAACGATATATTTATCTTTAGGAGAACGTCCAGTGTAGATACCTGTCTTAACGTTAACTGCACCAAGCTCTGTCTCCTTACCAACCTCGTAACCCTCAAGGCCGGCTTTTGTCTCTTCCTCGAATAATGTCTCGTAAGAAGGATTGTGAACGATCTCTGTTGTTCCGGTAATGCCATACTTTGTTAAATCAACATTTGCCATTTGAATAAACCTCTTTTCTATAAAATTATGGATTTACATCCATTTCTTTTGTTAGTATATATGTTTGTTAAAAAAAAATCAATATCTACTTTTCAATTTACACTTATTTCACACTTTTTCGACATGTATAATATATTTCTCACACATCAGCCGTTCGCATATCTGGTGAGGAACTGCCTGGTACGCTCCTCCTTCGGATGGTCAATCACCTCATGCGGGTCGCCATGCTCAACAATCACACCACCGTCCATGAAGATCACCTGATCCGCAACATCACGCGCAAAGGCCATCTCATGCGTGACAATAATCATTGTGGTATTCTGCTGCGCAAGGGAACGGATGACCTTAAGCACCTCTCCGGTAAGCTCCGGGTCAAGAGCTGAAGTAGGCTCATCAAAGCAGAGTATATCAGGCTTAAGTGCCAGTGCCCTTGCTATAGCTACACGCTGCTGCTGTCCACCCGAGAGCTGATGCGGATAATGGTTCATCCTCTCAGCAAGCCCCATTCTGTCCAGAAGCTCCTTTCCATGCTCATCAATACGTGTAAGGATTGCTTTTTTATCCTTTTTAAACTCAGGTGTCTCCTGTGCCAGAAGGCGCTCTGCCAGAGTGACATTCTCAAGCGCTGTGTACTGTGGAAAAAGATTAAACTGCTGAAACACCATACCAAAATGCAGTCTCTTTTTGCGAAGCTCTGCGTCTTTATCCTTGCCCGCTTCGGAAGCATCAAAAAGAGTCTCACCATTTACAATAATCTGGCCACTGTCAGGTCTCTCAAGGAAGTTAAGGCACCGTAACAGCGTAGTCTTTCCTGAGCCTGATGAACCGATTATGGCAAGAGCATTGCCCTCCTCCATGGAAAAACTGACATCCTTAAGTACATTAGTCCTTCCAAAGTGTTTTTCTATATTTCTAACCTCTAAAATTGCCATGTCTTCCTCCTACCTGAAATAATCCAGCTTTTTCTCGATATAATTAAATAAAAGTGTAAGGATTCCGACAAATACGAGATAAAATACACCTGTATAAAACAGCGGCCATGTAAGTCCGTCAGATTTCATAAACGCCGCTCCCGCAAAGGTAAGCTCGTATGCCGCAATAATTCTGGCAAGAGAAGTATCCTTTACAAGAGTGATTATCTCATTTGACATAGGCGGAACAACACGCTTGATCATCTGAAGCAGAGTGATTTTAAAGAAAATCTGCTGCTTTGTCATGCCTAACACCTGTCCTGCCTCTCTCTGACCGGCCGGAACACCCTCTATGCCACCTCTGAATATAACAGAGAAATAACATGCATAGTTGATGACAAACGCTACAACCGTCGCTGTAATACGTCCGGTCTCGTCACCACTCCATATAGCCTGATGAAGCCACAAGCCCGGTCCGTAGAATATGATGATAAGCTGAAGCATAAGCGGTGTGCCGCGGATAACCCATACAAACACATTCATGACAGCCTTGACAGGCTTAAACCTGCTCAAAAGCCCAAATGCAAATATAAGCCCCAGTGGCAGTGAAAATATAAGTGTCAGTATAAATATTTCAAAGGTGGTCCACAGACCACTCATAAGTGCTTGTGTAACAGTCCAGAACATTTTATTTCTCCCGCTCAACAACTACCTGTGCATTGTTACAGTATGCATTTGTGCATTCCATAGACTTTGTAACCTCATCTGTGAGTGTCATACCATTCCAGACAACGTCAATCTTCTTTGAATCAAGTTCCATAACCTTGTTGTCCCAGTCGATAACTACAAATTCAACATCCACACCGAGCTTCTCACCGACAAGTCTTGCCATATCAGCATCAAAGCCAATCCATTTGTCATCCTTATCCTTGTAATCCATAGGCTCAAACTCTGTGATACCGACAATCATCTTGCCCTGTGACTTGATATAATCCACATCACTGTCGCTGTCAGACTGCTTGAACTCGCAAGGCTCCTGCTCAAGGAGTGAATCCTGTACTCCGTATTTCTTTGCAATCTCCTGCGCGCTGCCGTCAGCATATGATTCTGCGAATACACTGTTGATATATGAAGCAAGATCAGAACCCTTACGGCATCCGACACCATACTTCTCTGATGTAAGCTCTGTTGTATGTACTAAATCAGGGTAGCTTGTGCCCTCTCCAATCATGGCTCCTGCCATTAAAAGGTCTATGATTGCCGCATCAGATGTACCTGATTTAACCTCCATAAGCGCATCAGCCTGTGATGAAACCGAATTGTAATTAAAGCCCTTTTCCTTTGCCACAGCCTCTCCTGCTGAGCCTGCCTCAACTGCGTAGGTCATGCCGTCGCCCTTTTCGCTTTTTTGTGTTCCCGCACCCTTGCTGCCACCACAGGCAGTCATTGAAAGTGCTAAAGTTGCTGTCAAAAGAAGTGCTAATCCTCTTCTCATGCTCATTTCCTCCATATGTTAAATAATCATTGTAATTATTCAAAATCATCCAATAACTACAACCTTTTAACATATTAGCAAATTATCACGCTAAAGTAAAGAGTAATTATCCACCAAATCATAAGCTGTGTTCTTCCATAAAATCAATAAATTCAGCCAATGGCACCGGCTTTTCATACAGATATCCCTGATACCATTTACAGCCAAGCTCCAAAAGCTTGTCTCTTTGTTCAACTGTCTCTACAAATTCCGCAATAATTTTTATATGCAGCCTATCCGCAAGAGTGACAATTGAAGAAACAATCTGCTGATTGGTCGTATTAGTCAAAATATCCTTGACCAGTGAACCATCAAGCTTAACTACCCCAAAGTTACTTGACTGCAGATAAAGGATCGACGTATGTCCCATACCAAAATCATCAATCATCATGACATGTCCCTGTGCCTTTAAATTATTGAGTTTTTCAAGCACCATAGTCGATTTTGCAAGCACATCCTGCTCTGTAATCTCAATCCAAAGCTGTGAAGCCGGAACGTTATATTTCTTCAGCGTCTCATCTATATATTTGTCCACATCCCAAAGCAATGACTTGGCTGTAAGATTTATCGAAAGCTTAAAATTCGGACCACACTTCTTTGATATCTCTACTATTGAAGAGACCGCACTATCAATTATAAACTTTTCCATATCTTCAAGCAGACCACTTTCCTTTGCCAGATAAATAATAAGCGGAGGATATATAAAACCATAAAAAGGATGATTCCAGCGAAGTAAAGCCTCTCCACCAACACATTCTCCATTTTCATCCACCTGCGGCTGTATAAGCAGATACAGCTCTTTATTTTCTATTGCAGTCTTCAAATCCTGTCTCAGCATTCGACATATCTGGCCATTTCTGTTTGACTGTGATAAAAGGTCATAGCTCTCATTCAATTCTTCCTTTTCCTGTATAATCTTTATAACCTCATCGAGCTGTTCTTTTGCGTTTTTATTGGCAACCGCATCATTCAGGCGCAAAAACGGAACATATATTGCAACGCCAATTGCAATCATCACAATCTGAAGTATGCTTCCTGCAACAGAGCCTGTTCCGACATATCCACTGAAAAAAATTGGTGTAGACCATGGCACATAGTGTGTTACCGGAGGCACAATTCCCAGATATGTCACCACAAACGATATGATATAGCATATGACAGGTGTACATACAAAAGGAATCAGCAATATCGGATTCAGTAAAATCGGTATTCCAAATATAAGTATTTCATTCAGGTTAAAAATAACCGTAAATGATGACAGCTTTGCAAGCTTGCAAAGTCTCGAATTCTTCACAAAAAACAAAAGCGCAATCAGAACACACATCGTAGTGCCGCAGCCGCCCATTACAACAAATGCATCAAAAAAGCTCTTGCTGAATATATCTCCCGACCTGCCGATTAGAAACGATGTTGTGGCAACCGGCTCCAAAATATGGCTGCCGTGCAATCCAAAGGCCCACATTATATGCAACAAGCAAGTATATAAAAGTCCCTTTAAAAATTCATTGTGCACATGATCAAACATCCCACACATTGTATCTGACAAAAGATCATATAGAGAATTAGCGTCAAACACTATAAGCAGGGACTGTGTCACACACACAAATACCAATATAACAATGGCCGCCGGAAACAGCATATTTATAGCCAGTGCCGTAATCCTCTCCATGCCGTTTGTCTGCTCTCTGAAATTTAAAATTGAAAATTTCTGAAGTTTCTCAAGCAGAACACAGGATAAAATGGCTGTCACAAGTGAGAAAAAACATCCCCTCACATCAAGCATATCTATATTGTAAGTCCCATCAATACTATAAAACTGTGCTCCAAATGCCCCAATCGAAACCAGCACATACAAAACAGTCTTATCAACCGTCATATTGCGTTCCATGCAGTAGCTACTGCTCAGTGCAATAAGCATAGCCAGGGAAAAAAGCCCAAATGTTCCTGTGTACATTATATTAAGAAAATGCGCAAAAAAACTATCACTTATAACATTCTGATATGCTTTCACCGGCAGATTCAAAAGAGCATTTGCAATACCTCCGGTCAGTATAAACGGTATCATCATAGCAAGACCGTGTCTGACTACCGTAATTAAAAAACTCGACTCTATTTTATAAGTAATAGTTTTAATTTTCTTTTTCATATTATTGTATCTCCAACTAAAAATATAGCATAGTACTATATTATCACGTTTATACAAAAGATACAATTATTTTTTTAATTATTCAACTTTTTTGTTCATTTCATATACTATCAGACAAAAAAGCTTGCATTTTCAGCTAATATACAAATCAAAATTGTTAATTTTTAACGAAAAAAACTTATACAAGACCCAGACTTTTAATTATATAAAGCCAGAGTGTCAGTGTAAAAGCACTGAGCAGTGTCGTGAGCATTATCGTGGTCGATGAGATAACGCCCTCATGCCCCATATTTCTTGCCATGACAAAGCAGCTTACTGTAGTAGCTGAGCCAAGCATCACAAGAATTGCAATAAGCTCACTGTCCCTGAACCCGAAGGCTACCGCAATAGGAAGAAATACTGCCACAAAGCCTACAAGCTTGATAAATGTGGCTGCAAATGCAGGCTTCGCCTTTGCTGATGCTTTTTTCAAATCAAATGTGGCACCCATAGCCATAAGTCCCATAGGCGTTGCCATATTGCCAATGCTTGTCACTGCCTTTGCCGGTATTCCCGCAAACGGCAGACCAATAGCTGACCACAGAAGTCCTGCAACAATTCCTAAAATAATAGGATTGGTCACTATTCCCTTAAATGTCTTTTTGAGCACTGCCCTGTCTATGCCGTTTTGCCCCGGCTTAAAAAATGAAAGCACTATAACAGCCATCACGTTGTAAAGCGGTACGCTTCCTATAATCATGACAGGTGCCATGCCTGCGTTTCCATAAATATTCTGGATAAAGGCAATTCCAAGCAGTGCCGCACTGCTTCTGTATGAGGCCTGTATAAACTCGCCCCGTATGGATTTATCCCTCCACAGACATGATATGAGCGTTGAGATTGTGATGCTTATCAACGTAACCACAAAGCAGAATACTATAAATTTAATGTTCCAAACCCTTGAAAAATCAACTGACGCAAGATCACTAAACAGTAAAAAAGGTAAAGGTATCTTAAACACAAACTTATTCATCCTGTTTGCAAAGTCTTCGTCCAAAATCCCCACCTTGCGAAGAAAAAGTCCAAATACCATCATCAGAAAAATAGGTCCTGTGGCATTTAGACAAAACATTAAATTTTCCATCTCAAATTAAGCCTCCGTCATATCAGTAATCTGTAGTTTATAATTATACTATTTTGTACATTCCAGCTACCACAATAAGCTTTGAACTGAGATATGTCAACCTTTTATTGCACTGTAGATTATTTTAAAAAATTATGGTACACTTATCGCATATTTTATTTAGGAAGGAATTAAACGGTTTGAAAATTCTTATTTTATCCTGTGACACCGGCGAGGGACACAACAGTGCCGGTAAAGCTATAAAAGAAGCGGCAGAGCATAAAGGACATTCTGTGACAATGATAGATATGTTTCTCTTATCGGGTAAAGGAACATCGCACGCAGTATCAGGAGCATATATAGGCATTGTAAAGCATATTCCGTTTTTCTTCGGACTACTCTATAAGGTTGGCATGCTGATATCGAGTGATAAACGTAAATCCCCTGTCTATTTTGCCAATGCCCTGCTTTGTAAAAAGCTATCAGCATACATTGAATCAAACGGCTTTGATGCTGTCGTCACACCTCATCTGTACCCTGCTGAGACCCTGAGCTGCATGAAGCGAAAAAATCTGCTTCATATCCCTGCCGTCGCTGTGGGAACCGACTACACCTGTATCCCATTCTGGGAAGAGACAAATATGGATTATTATGTTATTCCACACGATGATCTGACCGATGAATTTGCAAAACGTGGTATTCCTGAAAACAAGCTGCTGCCATTAGGCATCCCGGTACGACAGGCCTTCTGTACAAGGACTGCTAAAGCGGCTGCAAGAACAAGATTACATCTGCCATCCGATGTGCCTATCTTTCTTGTGATGAGTGGCAGCATGGGTTTTGGCAAGCTTGCTGTCTTTGCCGCAGAGCTTGCAATAAGATGCCATAATAATGAGCATATTGTAATCATTTGCGGTAACAATACTAAAATAAAACGCATACTGCAAAATGAGTTTAAGTTCAACAAACGTGTACACGTAATAGGCTACACCAATCAGGTTTCACTTTTCATGGATGCCTGTGATGTAATCTATACAAAGCCAGGCGGCCTCACATCAACTGAGGCACTTGTAAAAAATATACCGATTGTACACACTGCTCCAATCCCCGGATGCGAGGCAGCAAATGTTGCATTTTTCAAAAAACGTCATCTGTCTGTCTCATCAAAGCGTCTGTCAAAGCAGATTGAACTTGGGAAAATAATGATAGAAAATAAAGAGCTAAATGCAGAAATGATATGTGCACAGCGCCGTGAGCGAAAGCCCTATGCTGCCATACAGATTGTTGGTCTGCTTGAAGAACTGACTCACACTGATACAATTGACTGACTATAAAACCATGTAACTATAAAACTATAAGGAAATTATCATGCCATATTTTTTATTTACACTCTTAGGCTTCGTACTCGGAAGCACTCTCTTTGCTTACTGGATACCAAAACTATTAAAAAACATTGATATCTGCACACTTCCCGATGACCACAATCCGGGTGTGAGCAACGCATTTATGTATGGTGGCTTTTTATGCGGAATACTATCACTCATATGTGAGCTTGCAAAGGGATTTATCCCGGTGTATCTGGGTCAGAAATGCTTAGATATAAACTCACTTCTGTTTGTACCTGTTTTAGTTGCACCTGTCTTTGGACATGCATTTCCTTTTTTACAAAAACAAAAAGGCGGCAAAGCTATTACCGCCTCCTTCGGAGTCCTTTTGGGCCTGTTTCCGGAATTGCATCCGGCTGTCTATCTAGCATTTTTCTTTATATTCTTTTCAGTTGTAGTAATAATAAATCCACATTCGCTCAGATCTATTCTGACATTTGGTTTTTTTGCATTCAATGTCCTTTTGACTATAAAAACAGCCTCAATCCAGATTGGCTGCTTCATAATCGCAGTGATTGTGATATACAGACACCTGATAAAGCACAATAACGGACCGGTAAGGATAAGTATACTGCATCAGCGGTAATTATGGTATCTGCTTTTACTCATTGATTTTGCTTCTTACATAACTGTTTATTTTCATACATATAGGAATCAGCCCTATCAAATAATATTTGTAATGTACTCTCCTTATAATCCTCCGATATCGCCCATCCGCAAGCGTAATCAATTTGCAGTTCATTTCCGGTGTTGTTTAATTTATCTTTTTCCAGACATAAGCATTTCAGGATTTCATCAACCTCCGCTTTATCTGTATCATAGATGACTGCCATGAATTCATCTCCGCCATATCTTCCCACAAAATCTTTTTCAGGAAATACGCTGCGCAAAAGTCCGGCAAAATTTACTATCAGCCGGTCTCCTGCCGAATGCCCCATTGTATCATTAATAAACTTCAAATTATTTAAGTCAAAAATAATGCATGCCGTAGGTGAACTGATTATCTCATTATTGTTCAGAATTTCTTTACAGGCACTTCTATTAGGCAATCCTGTACGTGCATCAGTATATGCTCTTTGCTCTAACAGTTTATTTTGCCTTGCCATCTTCATTGCCATTATGGTCTGTACAATAATCAATATCACAAGACACAGCATATCAAGTGCTGACAAAAGCTCTATCGTGCGGATCTTTGTAGCAATCTTTTCTGAATAATTTTCCGCTGCAGACACAGTATCATCAGCCATCTTAAAATAAGTCTCACTCATATTGACAATATCAGTATTTTCATATCCGTTACTTCTTACAGCTTCAATTTCTTTTTTTATTTTATTCCAGTAATCAATCTGGACCTGCAATTTATCCTGATATTCCTTGTCCTGAAGCTTTATCAGATCATAATTTCCATCCTGATATTTTAATCCGCTCAAAATATCATTCAAATATTTAATCAACTCATCATTTTGAGATCCTGTAATCTCCAATTTTACTTCACGCTGTGTTGCTCCACGTACCAGACCTGCGTAATTTATTACCCTTGCCGTTCCTTGCAGCCGGTTAATCTGTATCATCATAAAAATAACAAGAATAACCAATGCAAAGATGAGACAGCTTTGTATAATACCTATTATATTTCTGCTTTTTTTATTCTTTAACTTCATTTTCCGATTTATCCTTATGAGGATTTTTATGGAAATTATATAGTGTATTATAAGTTATGTCAACCGTTGGAAGGCCTTTTAATCCGAATACTTTTGTATACTCTTTAACGCATCTTACACATGTTTTTTCGCCACTTACATCCAAATGCGAGACATT
>OGQZ01001111.1_pt1 | contig 21501 bp, 20 predicted proteins | sample 1553321 | NCBI WGS metagenome assembly OGQZ01 (sample SAMEA2579958, study PRJEB22360) | human gut metagenome | reverse complement strand
CATCCGCAAGCAGATCCTGAATCACGACCAGCGCATGAAGGCCAAGAGCAAGCTGAAGTAAGCTGCTTCCCTTCCCGATCAACATAAAAAACGGCATCGCAAACCAATCGGTCTGCGATGCCGTTTTGTGTTTCGCTCTTTATTCAGCGCTGTATGCGCTGCCCATGGTCCAGGAGTTGGAAGCCGAATACTTTGCGTGGTTGCGCAGGTAGGTGACCCAGGCACCATAGCCGTTTCCGGCCGAGAAGTGGACTCCATCCGGAGCCGCCAGCATCTCCTTCAGATTCCCGTTCTCATCGGCAAAGGTCTCCCACAGGTCAAGGTAGACACAGCCCTTGTCTGCAGCCAGCTTTGCCAGCTGCTCGTTCACCGAGCGCAGGACATCGGAGGCAAGACCGGGCTTTTCCGCAGCGGCCTGGGGCCGCACCGGCGGGATGGACTGGACATAGATGACGCAGCCGGGCAGGGCCTGCCTGAGCTGATCCAACATCTGGCCATAGTAGGCCAAAAAGCGGTCTGCTGCCCCCAGCGTGGTCAGCGTGTTGGTGCCCAGCAGGATATAGAGCTTTTTCGGCTGGGCCGCTGTCAGCACATCCATTGCCACCTCTGAGCCGCGCACGCTGCTCTTGACCGCGCTGCGGTTCACGATGGCATCGGGGCCCACACCGGTATAGCCGCAGATGAGCGCCCCGCCCAGGTTGATGCTGTAATCGGAAAAGCCCACGGTCAGGCTGTCGCCCAGCAGGGCCGCATCCGAAAAGTAACTCAGATCCACCTGCCCACAGCTGGGCTGACGGATCACGCTGCTGTCATAGGCTTTGACGTGATATGCCCCTGCCGTCTGCCGGGCCGGGCCAAACTGCTCCAGTGTCACCGCCGTACCGCCGCCTGCGTTGGCTGTGGCACTGCTGTCACTGTTGGCCGTGGCGTTGTCCGCGCCGGCACTGCCCTGCATGGGCAGCGGAGCCAGAATGTTCTGCGCCGTGCCGTTGGCCGTCACGGTGGGCAGCTCTTCGGGCTGTGCCTGTCCGTGCTCAAGGATGGCCGTGATGGCGAAGCTCACCAGCAGGATGCCGGCCACGGCCCCCGCAAACCGGATGACGCCGCCGGGACCGCCTCTGCGGCTCCGGCCCGTGCTATGATAATCGTGTGAAATGCCCATAAAGGTGTTCCCGCTTTCGTTTGGTTCTGCTCTTAGTCTGCCCGGGCGTCGGCGGGTTATCCCCGCTTTCCGGCCCGGCAGAGCTGTGCAGTACCTATTTTATCATAATTTTTTTGCCTCTGCAACCAATTAGGACTTGCATACAACAGGCAAAACGGTTACAATAGAAGAAGAGCAGGTTTTTGCACACATTTCTCGAAGTGCTTGCACGACCTGCCAGAATTTTTGTGCGAGTTGCAGTCATCGATTGTTGGCTGTTCCCCCGTCCGTACACTGTGCAGGGTGTACGGACCGCGAAACGGGGACAGCGCGGAGCGGTGCTGCGGCGCACAGGAAGTCCAATTTATCGGTAAATGGTACAAGGAGGTTCTCATGGCCAAGAATGTCATCATCGGCCAGAGCGGCGGCCCTACCGCCGTCATCAATTCCAGTCTTGCAGGCGTCTATAAAGCCGCCTGCAGTCTGGGCGCAGACAAGGTCTACGGCATGAAATACGGCATCGAGGGACTGCTGAAAGAGGAACTCGTGGAGCTGAACGTCCTGCTGGACGACCGGCTCAGCATCGAGCTGCTCAAGCGCACACCGTCCAGCTATCTGGGCAGCTGCCGCTACAAGCTCCCCGAGCCGGAGGCGGACTCCACGCCCTACGTCAAGCTGTTCACCCTGTTTGACAAGTACGACATCTGCGCGGTGTTCTACATCGGCGGCAACGACTCGATGGACACCATCGGCAAGCTGGCTGAGTACGGCGAGTGCATCCAGAGCGACATCCGCTTCATGGGCGTGCCTAAGACCATCGACAACGATCTGATGGTCACCGACCACACCCCCGGCTACGGCTCTGCGGCCAAGTACATCGGCGTGGTGATGAAGGAGATCATCCGCGACGCCACCGTCTACGGCACCAAGTACGTCACCGTTGTCGAGATCATGGGCCGCAACGCCGGCTGGCTGACCGCCGCCGCCGCACTGGCCAAGAGCGACGACTGCGAGGGCGTGGACATGATCTGCCTGCCCGAAGTCCCCTTCAATGTGGAGCACTTCATCGAGAAGGTGCGCGTGATGCAGGAGAAGAAGCCCAGCATCGTCATCGCGGTGTCTGAGGGCGTCAAGCTCGAGGATGGCCGCTATGTCTGTGAGCTGGCCGACGATGTCCACGCGGTGGACGCTTTCGGCCACAAGGCCCTGACCGGCACCGCCCGCTATCTGGCCAACGTCGTAGCCCGCAATCTGGACACCAAGACCCGCTGCATCGAGCTTTCCACCCTGCAGCGCTGCGCCGGCCACCTGACCAGCCGCACCGACATCACCGAGGCCTATCAGGTCGGCGGTGCTGCTGTCAAGGCTGCGTTTGAGGGCGTCACCGGCCAGATGGTGGCCCTGAAGCGCATCTCCAACAGCCCCTATCAGTGTACCACTGAGCTGCACCCCATCAGCGAGGTCGCAAATCTCGAGAAAAAGGTGCCGCTGAGTTGGATGAACGAGAATCACACCCAGATGACTGAAGACTTCCTCGCTTACGCACGGCCCCTCATCCAGGCTGAGCTGACCCCGCTCTACATCGCCGGTCTGCCTCACCACATCTACATGAAGCCCCAGAAGTAAGCGTTCTGTTTCGCAAACGTACCTCCGCGCCCCTGCACCCTGTGTGCGGGGGTGCATTTTTGTACGGAAAAAGCTTTGATTTCACTTGTATTTTACCTGAAACCGTATTATAATACTATCTGCGTCGCTCGCTGTTGAGCGGCGCGTTTTTTCGTGAGTACCATCTGATATTTGAGGAGGCAGAGCATTTTCATGGCACAGAATACCCGGACAGGCGATTTGACCAGCGGCCCCATGCTGCAAAAGATCATCCTGTTTTCCCTGCCGCTGGCTGCATCCAGCATCCTGCAGCTGCTGTTCAACGCAGCCGATGTCGTCGTCGTGGGACGCTTTGCGGGCAGCACGGCGCTGGCCGCTGTCGGCTCCAACGGTGCGCTCATCAACCTGCTGGTCAACCTGTTCGTGGGCCTGTCGCTGGGCGCGAACGTCGTTGCGGCCCGCTGCTTCGGCGCGAAGGACGATGAGGGCGTCCGCAACACCGTCCAGACCTCCGTGACGCTGGGCCTCGTCAGCGGCTTCTTGCTGGCCGTGGTGGGCTTTTTCGCCGCCCGCGTCCTGCTGGAGCTGATGAGCTGCCCGGAGGACGTCATCGGCCTGTCCACCCTCTACCTCAAGATATACTTCATCGGTATGCCCATGACCATGCTGTACAACTTCAGCTCGGCCCTCCTGCGCGCCGTGGGCGACACCAGGCGGCCTCTGTTCTGTCTGGCCGTGGCGGGCGTCATCAATGTGGTGCTGAACCTCGTGTTCGTCATCCTCTTCTCCATGAGCGTGGCGGGCGTCGCTCTGGCCACCATCATCAGCCAGACCGTCTCCGCCTGCATGGTCACAGCCCTGCTGGTGAAGGAGAAAGGCCCGCTCCACCTCGACCTCGGCCATCTGGGCTTCCATGCGGGGGCTCTGGGCCAGATCTTGCGCATCGGCCTGCCTGCCGGTCTGCAGAGCACCGTGTTCAGCCTCTCCAACGTCGTCATCCAGTCGGCGGTCAACTCCTTCGGCTCCATCGTCGTGGCCGGCAACTCTGCCGCTTCCAACCTCGAGGGCTTCGTCTATACCGCCATGAACGCTTTCGCCCAGGCCGCTGTCACCTTCACGAGCCAGAACATGGGCGCCCGCCGGTACGACAACCTGGACCGCGTCATGCGCAACTGCCTGCTCTGCGCCACCGTCACCGGCCTCGTGCTGGGCGGCGGTGCTTCCCTGCTGGGCGAACAGCTGCTCCACTTCTACTCCTCCGATGAGGTCGTGGTGACCGCCGGTCTGGCCCGTATGCACATCATCTGCACCACCTATCTGCTCTGCGGCGGCATGGATGTTCTGGCCAGCTGTCTGCGTGGCCGGGGCTACTCCGTCCTGCCGATGGTGGTCAGCCTCGTGGGCAGCTGCCTGCTCCGCCTCGTCTGGATCGCCACCATCTTCCAGCTGTTCCACACCACCACGATGCTTTACCTCAGCTACCCCGTCAGCTGGATCCTCACTACACTGGTGCATCTGGCCTGCCTGCTGGTGGTACGGCATAAGATGAACGAGAGCCTTAAAGCTGCTGCACAGCGGTAAGCAGGCTCTTTGTCAGAGCGATACGATCGCAGTGCAAGAGCTGTTTGGCAGCGTCCTTGCCCTCTCAGGCGCTCCGCGCCAGCTCTCCCAGAGGGAGAGCCTTTGGCAGGCCGATCAACTCTGAGCTGGCCGCTGGAAGCCTGATATAACGCAAAAAATAGTGCCCTGCTACAGAGGGCAGCAGCTGCGGAACCATGTTCCTTGTCAAGCTGCTGCTAGCCTTGGTAGCAGGGCACTACTGTTTGCGATACAAATTAAGCTTTACTCGTCTAGCATGGGCTTGACCGACACGCCAGTGCCTCTCCCTTCGTCACCGAAGGTGACGGAGAGGGCCTTCGCCAGCAGATAACGGTCATACCCGCCGTACATCTCCCGGCGGCAGACGATTTCAAAGCCGCTGGCCAGGGCGTTGTTGAGGCTGTACTGATTTTCCGGGCTGACGGTGGCCCCGATGCCCACGATCCCCGGACGGAGCAGGGTAAGCGCCACTTCCAGCAGCTTCCGCTGCAGACCGTTGCCCCGGTAGTCGGGGTGGACGATGGCGCTGTCGGCGTTGGCCCAGCCGTCCCACTCTTCTCGCGGGATGCCCATAAAGGCGGCGTAGTTGTGCGCGTCCTGCCCGCAGTACCGCAGGATGAAGTAGGCCCCCAGCCGCCCGCCGTCCCACCCGCCGATGCACAGGTCCTCTTTCAGGTAACGGGCGATGTTTTCCAGCGTGTCGGGTACGAACTGCTCCGGGTGGGGCATCGCGGCCCGCACCTCGTTCTGCAAGGCGTAAAAGGCGGCGGCATCCTCCGGCCCGGCAGCGCGCAGGGTCATGGTGCGGCTTCCGGGCTGGCCGCACACTTTGTGCAGAAGAATTTCCATTCTTGCTCTATCCCTCCAAAATAAAATCATACTTTCCGGCTGATTCCAGTATAAATGCCGTTTGAATCATTGTCAATTTATGCTATAATATTTGCAGGAAAAGCTTTTGTGCTCAGGCACAGCTTTTTCGGAAGTCCAGGCAGGGCCGCCCTGCCCGTGTACCGGAGGAAACGAACCATGAGAGATTCCAGCTTATCCCCTTCCAGCCGCCTGGGTGGTGCTGTCATCAGCGACCGCATCGTCAGCGCTCTGCTAGAGGAACTGCGCACAGGCCGCTATGCACAGACTGACCGTCTGCCCGCCGAGGTAGACCTTGCCGCCGAACTCGGCGTCAGCCGCACCGTCATCCGCGATGCGCTGAGCGAGATGGAGCGTGCGGGTTACATCGAGCGGGTGCGCGGCATCGGCACAGTGGTCAACCGAAGTGTCCTGAACCTGCGCAGCCGGTTGGACCAGAAGCTGGAGTATTACCCGCTCATCCGCAGCTTTGGCAGCTACCCCCACGCCGACGGCATCCAGATCTACCCCGTCCGCGCAGGCGAAGAGCTGGCCCGTGATTTGGCCATCGAGCCCGGCGATGATGTCATCTGCATCAAGAAGCGCATCCTCGCCGACACCACCCCCGTCATCTACTCCATCGACTACCTGCCCCGCGCCCTGTTTGGGAACCGGGACTACACCCGCATCGACCTGTCGGGTGACATATTCGATGTTCTGGAGCGGGAGTGCCGCCAGCAGGTGGCCTCCAATGTGGCCCACCTCAAGGCCAGCTGCGGCGACGAGCCCATCCGGGCCGCCATGCGTCTGGCCCCGGGCGAGGCCATGCTTCTGCTGGATGAGATATGCTACAACCGGCTCTGCCATCCCGTCATGCGTTCGTTGAGCTACTACACGAACTTCTTCGACTTCTCGATTCTTCGAAAGCTTCTTTGACGGAGGGAAACAAAAGAATATGCGTCATCTAATCGATCCGTTGGATTTCAGTCAACAGGAGATCACCTCTCTGCTGGACCTGGCCGACCACATCTGCGCCGACCCGGCTGCCTATCAGGACGTGGCCGCCCACAAAAAGCTGGCCACCCTGTTCTACGAGCCGTCCACCCGTACCCGTCTTTCGTTTGAGGCCGCGATGCTGAACCTCGGCGGACATGTCCTCGGCTTCCCGAGCGAGACCGTCTCCAGTGCATCCAAGGGCGAGAGCGTGGCCGACACCATCCGCGTCGTCTCCTGTTACGCCGACATCGTGGCCATGCGCCACCCCAAGGAGGGCGCACCGCTGCGGGCCAGCCGGTACTCCCGCATCCCTGTCATCAACGCAGGCGACGGCGGCCACCAGCACCCGACCCAGACCATGACCGACCTGATGACCATCCGCCGCCGCAAGGGCCGTCTGAACGACCTGACCATCGGCCTGTGCGGCGACCTCAAGTTTGGCCGCACCGTCCACTCTCTCATCAAGACCATGGCTCGCTGTGAGAATATCCGCTTTGTCCTCATCAGCCCCGAGGAGCTGCGGGTGCCGGACTACATCATCACCGACGTGCTCGAGGCCAACCACATCCCCTACAAGGAGACCCGCAGCCTCGAGGAGTCCATGCCCGAGCTGGACATCCTCTACATGACCCGCGTCCAGAAGGAGCGTTTCTTCAACGAGGAAGACTATGTCCGTCTGAAGAACAGCTATATCCTCACCAAAGAGAAGATGGCCCTTGCCAAGCCTGACATGGCCGTGCTCCATCCCCTGCCCCGCGTCAATGAGATCACGCTGGACGTGGACGACGACCCCCGCGCCGCCTACTTTGAGCAGGTGCAGAACGCCGTCTACATCCGCATGGCGCTGATCATGACGCTGCTGGGCCTCAAGGACCCCAAGGCTGAAAAGGAGGGCAACTGAGATGTTGAACATTGATGAAATTCAGAACGGTATCGTCATCGACCATATCAAGGCAGGCACGGCCATCGGCCTGATGGACCTGCTGGGCATCAAGGGCAACCGCACCGCCAGCGTGGCCCTCATCCAGAACGCCCGCAGCCACAAGGCAGAGTCGGGCCGGAAGGACATCATCAAGGTGGAGGGCGACGCCTCCTGGCTCAACCTCGACGTGCTGGCCTATCTCGACCCCGACATCAGCGTGACCGTCATCGAGAACGGCAAGGCTGTCAAGAAGGAAAAGCCCCAGCCCCCCAAGCGTCTGGTCAACATCGTGCGGTGCAAGAACCCCCGCTGCATCTCCTCCATCGAGGAAGAGTGCGACCAGATCTTCGAGCTGAGCTCCAACGGCAAGTATCGCTGCATCTACTGCGAGCAGGAGCTGCAGGTCAAGCCGGAATAATAGAAATAAACGATAAAAGCCGCCTGTCGTTCCTTGAATGACAGGCGGCTTTGCTTTTGATTCTCAGACTTTCCGGCGCAGCAGGCTCATAGGCGGCAGCTCCGGGGTGGGGATGGTATAGCGCTCCATCGCGTGGGGCGTGGACTCCACCAGCTCACCGGCCTCATTCTTGATCCACTCGGGGTTCAGCGGGATGCTGCGGCCATCCGGGCAGAGCACTTCCAGCGTGTCGCCGAGGCTCCACTTGCCCCGCTGCTGGCAGCTGGCGACGCCGTTCTCCCAGCCGTCCACCGTACCGACAAACTCCCACTCGCGGATGTAAGTAGCGCTGTCGGTGGCCTGACGGGCCTGCTCCCGGCCAAAGTAGAAGCCGGGCGAATAGTGGCGGTGACTGGTGCGGGTCAGCTCAGCCAAAACCTCTTCCGGCAGCTCGAAGTTCTCGTTCATCGGGTCGGCCAGATACTGGTCGAGGGCGCGGCGGTAGGCCGCCGTCACGCTGGCGACGTAGTAGAAAGTCTTGGCGCGGCCCTCGATTTTGAGGCTGTCCACGCCCGCGTTGCAGATGAGGTCGAGGAAGGGCGCGGTACACATATCGTTGGCGTTGAGGATGTAGCTGCCGTTCTCGTTCTCGCCGATCTCATAGAGCTGCCCCGGGCGGGTCTCCTCGCTGAGATAGTACTTCCAGCGGCAGGGCTGGGCGCACTGGCCGCGGTTTGCGTCGCGGCCTGCCATGTAGTTGGAGAGCAGGCAGCGGCCCGAGACGCTCATGCACATGGCGCCGTGGACGAAAGCCTCAATTTCCAGCTCCGGCGGGGTCTTGTCGCGGAGAGTGGCGATGTCCTGCAGGGTCATCTCCCGGGCCAGCACCACCCGCTTCGCGCCCATATTGTAGGCGGCGCGGGCAGCGGCCCAGTTGGTGATGCCGGTCTGGGTGGACATATGGACGTCGATGTCGGGCGCGAACGTCTTGCAGGCGTCCAACACGCCGAGGTCGGCCACGATGAAGGCGTCCACACCGGCGGCGGCAGCGTCCTTGATGGCCTGGGGCAGACGGTCAGCCTCCTCGTTGGTGGGCAGGGTGTTCATGGTCAGGTAGACCTTGCGGCCCCGGGCGTGGGCATAGATGACGCCCTCGCTCAGTTGCTCCGGGGTGAAGTTGGTGGGTGCAGAGCGCATCCCGAACTCAGGCAGAGCGCAGTAAACGGCGTCCGCGCCGTAGTTGATGGCATACCGCAGGCGCTCGAGGTCGCCTGCCGGGGCCAGAAGTTCCGGTATCTGTAACATGGTATTCCTCTTTTACTTCATACTTTTATTAACTTTAGCCGCCTCATCGCAGTTTTTCTGGTGATCTGCGTAGGTGCGGGCGTAGTAGTAGTGACCGGCAAGGTCGGTGACAAAGAAATAGGCGTCCTTCGCCTCATCGTCGGGCTGCGGGTCAAGCGCCGCACGGATGGCCGCGATGCCGGGGTTGGAGATCGGGCCGGCGGAGAGGCCGGTGCAGGCGTAGGTGTCGTAGGCTTCCAGAATGTTCTCCGGGATGCTGTCCCAGCCGCCGTAGTAGGGCGCGACCCAGTTCCAGAGGTAGTTGTTGTCGGCGTCGCTCTGGACATGGCTGGACGTGTTGCTCTGCAGTTTGGGGTAGGGCGAACCCTCGGCCAGACGGTTGCGGAACACCTGCGCCACATTATCGTCCTGATCGTTGCCGGCCTCCTCCTGCACGAAGGACGCCAGAGTGACCACCTCGGAGAGGGTCATCCCCTGCTTTTCCATCTCGGCATACATCTCATCGGTGATCTGCTTGTCGAAGCGAGAATAGAACGTCTCAACGTAATGATGGACGGTGTCATCCTTCAGGAAATCGTAGGTATCCGGGAAAAGATAACCCTCGCACTTGAGGAAGCGGTCCGGGGCGTCCTTGTCGTCGGGGACGTACTGCCAGAACCTGTACTGGCTGAAATCACCGGTGTTGGCCTCCTTGAGGAAGTCCTCGGCGCTGCACAGCCCGGCATCCTCCATTTTTTTCGCAATGGCGATGGCCGTCGTACCCTCGGGGAAGGTCAGCCGGACGCTGTCGGCCTTCGCGTAGGCGGAAAGTGCCTCGATGATGTCGTCGTAGGAGCTGCCGGGGGCGAGGTCGAACTCACCGTATTGGAGCTTGCCTGCCGCGCCCTGTTTGCCTGCATACCAGCGGAAGACGTGGGGGTACTTGATGACGCCCGCCGTCTTGAGCTTCTGGGCGATGGCTGCCACGCCGCTGCCCTGCTGGATGCTCACACTCACCGGTTCGCCAGCGGAAGCACTGCCGTTGATCTCTTTTCGGATGGCCAGCAGACAGCCGCCCGCCGCCAGTACCAGGATCAGCAGCACGATCAGAATCATTTTCGCTGCGCCGCCTTTTCTGCTTTTTTTATGTTTTGCATCGTGTGCCATGTACACACTCCTTTACCATTCCGTTCAGCTTTCCATCATCAGCCGCATATAGCTTTCTTCCACATCGAAAGGCTCCGCGTCGAACCGTATCATGCCGTAGTCCTGCCGGGTGCCTTCGCCGAGGAAAAGGTTCTGAGCCGCGCCCACTGTGATGACGGCGCGCTCCACGATGACTTCCTTCTCCCGGGCCGCTTCCATCAGCACCTCGGCGGAGCGGTCGTCTTCGGCCATCAGCTCCACAAAATAGAGGGTGTCCTCCCGGCGGAAGTAGATGCCGTAGCCCTTCTCGCTGGACACGATGGTCGCGCCCCGGGCGTAGAGGTCGGTCAGCACGACGGCCATCTGCTCCGGCGGGAACTGGACGGTATCGGGATAGAAGCGCTCCCGCAGCTCACAGAGCTTGCGGGCCGTCACGGAGTCGAACTCCGCCTGACTCCACAGGTTGCGGGACACCTCCCGGGGCAGGCAGCGGAGGGCAAAAGCCCGCTGGAAACCCTTGTTTTCCAGCAGCGCGGCCTGCTCCTGTCCGGCCGGAACGGCCACGGTGAAGCCCGCGCCCCGCAGCTTCTGCTGCGCACAGAGATAGTCCACGAGTCCTGCCAGAAGCAGGCTTCCCTGCCCACAGAGGCCGTAGAGGTAGCTGCCGCTGCGTCCCTTGAGGGTGACGGGGACCGCCAGCGCCGCAGCGACGATCTCGTCATTTTCCTCAGCGACGTAGATATTTTCCGCCCCGGCGAACTTTTCCAGAGCAGTCTTGATGAACTCGGCGCTGTCGCCGCGTTCTTTCTGCCACAGTGCCACGACTGCCGCCTCATCCGACGGCTGCATCAAACGATACATTGATAGTATCCCTCCCATTTTCGCGGTTATCCGAGTTCTTTTTCCGCCAGCGCCCGCACCTCGGCCTGAATATCCTCGATGGTGCGCATGGCTCCATTTTCCGTGCAATGGACGGTGGCCCAGCCCAGATGCTCTGCGCAGTACTCGGCGGCACGGCGGCTGCGGGCCAGATATTCGATGTCCTTTTCGTGGACGTCCTTCCTGCTCTCGTCGCCGTGGTAGCGGCCGGTCATAAGCTTCTGGCTCACGGCGGGGTCTACCTGTAAGTACACCACAGCGTCCGGCGCGGGCAGGCCCAGCAGCCTGTATTCGTAGTCAAAGGCCCAGCGGAGGAAATCGTCCCACTGCTCCGGCGGGAGCTTGGAGCACTGATGCACCGCGTTCGACGTGGTGTAGCGGTCGGCGATGACGATGCCACCCTCCTCGTAGAAGCTGCCCCACTTGGTCTTATAGCTGGCGTACCGATCCACCGCATAGAAGCTGGACGCCGCATAGGGGTTGACGTCGTCGGGCTTGTCGCCGAACTGACCGGAGAGGTACATCTTTACCAGCGCACTGGAATCGCTCTCGTAGTCCGGGAATGTGATCTCCATCACCCTTCGACCGCTCTCGGCCAGATGGGAGGCCAGCAGCTTTGCCTGGGTGGCCTTGCCGGAGCCGTCCAGCCCTTCGATGACAAGAAGCCTGCCCTTGCTCATTCTGCCTTCTCCCCTTTCAGCGCGGCGTACTGGGCGCGGACCTCAGTGGTGCGTCCGCAGCACATCTTGCCCTCCGGGCAGGGGCCGGACACGCAGGCCGGGCCGGCGGTGCGGAAGATATGGGGTGCCACCGGGTAGACCAGCCGCAGCATCTCTTCGGCCAGCTGCCGTATCTCCCACTGGGCGCGGCTGCAGCAGCGCAGGTGGAAGAAGTTCTGCAGGCTGCGGGCGTTCATGGTCACCACCATCTTGGTCTCGCAGGCGTTGGGCAGCACGAAGCGGGCGTCCTCGTTGGCCTGCTTGGAAGCCTTGGCCCGGGCCTGCTTTTCGGGCAGACCCTCGGCCATCAGGCGGGCGGTGTGGCCGTCTTCCAGCTTCTGCACGAGGTCGAGGTAGCGCCTGGCGTCCTCGTTCATGCTCTCGATGAACGCCGCCTTTGCCTCGGGGATGGCCTCGATCTCGGGCGGGATGACGTAGCGGAAATCATCCAGACGGACGTACCGCTGACTCTGGACGCTGAAGGATGCGATGCGGTGACGGGTGATCTGGGCCAGCAGGGTACGGCTGACGCCCTCGATGCCGAAGGTGAAGCTTGCGTGCTCGATGGGGCTGGCGTGGCCCAAGTCGCTGAGCATGGTCAGGAAGCGGGCAGTCTTTTCCTCATCCAGCCCGTCCAGCAGGTCGGTGATGTGGGCGTCGGAGTAGCAGAGCTTCGCCGCGGCCGCCACGACCTTCTCCGGCTCCGGCGTATGTGCTATCAATCGGACAGTCATCATTTTTTCTCATTCCTCCGTCGTTATCTTCACAAGGGGCGCAAAGTTGGCCATAGTCTTCTTCACGCCCACCTTCTCGAAGCTGATCTCCACGATCTGGTCGCCGGCGGCGGGCTTGACTTTCAGCACCTTGCCGCGCCCGAAGACCTTATGCTCCACGATGTCGCCCGGCTCATAGTGTTTGGGGCCGGTGGATGCCGCTGCCGGACAGGGCGAAGACGTCACACCGCCGCCTGCGGGTTTGACCGGCGCTTTGGGCGCTGCCGGACGGCCATAGCCAGAGCCGAAGCCGCTGCTTCCCGAACCGGAGTCGTAGCCGCCATGACCCGACGAAGCACTTCCCCGGCCCGCGTAATCGGAGCCAAAGCCTCGGTTATTGGACATTGGTGCGTTATATTCTTTATTCAAATAGCCGCTGCGGCTGCCATAGCCCGAGCCGTAACCGGAGGCCGCGCGCCCCCAGCCGGAGGGGCCGGAGTATCCCGATGCACCGCCCGGCACGGTATCGCTGCCGTAACCGCTGCCCCAGCCGCCCAGACGGGAGCGCTGTTCCAGCACCGGGCTGCGGGTCTCTTCGATGTACTCCGGCTCGATTTCCCGGAGAAAGCGGCTGGGCTCGTTGCGCTGGGTGCGGCCATAGAGCATCCGGGTGACGCTGTTGGAGATGTAAAGCTCCTTCTTGGCGCGGGTGATGCCGACATAGGCCAGGCGGCGTTCCTCCTCGAGGTCAGCCTCGGAATACTTGCTCATCTCACTGGGGAAGACGCCCTCTTCCATGCCAATGAGGAATACATAGGGAAACTCAAGGCCCTTGGCCGAGTGGATGGTCATCAGCACCACCTGGTCGGCGCTCTCGTTGTAGCTGTCGATGTCGCTGATGAGGGCGATGTCCTCCAGATAGCCTTCCAGCGAGGCCTCTTCGCCGTGCTGGTCGCAGTAGCTCTTGACGTTATTGACCAGCTGACCAAGGTTCTGCAGACGGTCGGCGGCATCCTCGTGACCCTTGGCGGCGTCGGCTTCCAGCATGGCGCGGTAGCCGGTGATCTCGATGACATCGGAGGCGAACTCATCCAGCGTCTTCGTTTCCAGCGATTCCTGCAGTTTCTGGTAGATGTCCCAGAACTTGAACAGCGGCGCGATGGCGCGGCTGAGCTTGGCGTACTGGTCGGCATGGGAGATAACATCCAGCATACTGATGCCCTGCTGAGCCGCCAAATCCGCGATGACTTCGATGGTCGTCGTGCCGATTTTGCGCGCAGGCTCGTTGATGATCCGACGAAGTCGGACATCGTCCCGGGGGTTCGCCACGATGGACATATAGGAGTGGATGTCCTTGACTTCCTTGCGGTCATTGAAACGCTGGCCGCCCACGATCTTATGCGGGATGCCCGCACGGGTGAAGTAGCTTTCGATGGGGGCCGACTGGGCGTTCATCCGGTAGAGGATGGCGTGGTCGGCCAGATGTCCGCCCTCTTTGAGGTGCTGGCCGATGACGTCCGCGATATGGCTGGCCTCGTCCTGCTCGTTCTCGGCGGTATAGACCTGCACCTTGTCGCCCTCGCCGTTCTTCGTCCAGAGGGTCTTGCCCTTGCGCTCGGTGTTGTGCTGGATGACACAGTTGGCGGCATTCAGGATATTCGACGTAGAGCGGTAATTCTGCTCGAGTCGGATGGTCCTGGTGCCTTTATAGATGCGCTCGAAGTTGAGGATGTTCTCAATGGTCGCGCCGCGGAAACGGTAGATGCTCTGGTCGTCGTCGCCCACGACGCAGATGTTTTTCTCCGGGCCGGTGAGCAGGCTCACGAGCCGGAACTGAGCCACACTGGTGTCCTGATACTCGTCTACCAGCAGATATTTGTACTTGTTCTGGTAGAACTCCCGCACGTCCTCATGCTCCGACAGCAAGATGACCGTCTGGTAGATGAGGTCGTCGAAGTCGAAAGCACCGGCCTCCTTGAGCTTCTTTTCGTAGGCGGCATAGACCTTGGCCGCAAGGGCGCCCTTCGTGTCCCGGGCCGGGGTCTTCAGGGCCTCGGCGGGGCTGATGAGCTGGTCTTTCCAGCGGCTCATCTGGTTGATCGCGCTTTTGACCGGGAAGAACTTGTCGTCCACGCTCAGCTCTTTGTACACCGTCTTCATGACACGCTGGGAGTCGTCGCTGTCGTAGATGGTAAAGCTGCGGGGGTAGCCGATCTCCTCGGCCCAGCGGCGGAGAATGCGGACGCAGGCCGAGTGGAACGTGGAGGCAAACACCTCGTCGCCCTCTTCCCCGCCCAGCATCCGGCGCAGGCGCTCTTTCAGCTCACCGGCGGCCTTGTTGGTAAAGGTGATGGCCATGACGTTCCAGCTCCGGACGGCATCCTTCCGCAGCATCCCGTCCAGCCACGACGGGGCGTCGGTGCCGGTCATGATGGCGGTGCGCAGGGCTTTCACATCGTCCTCCGTCACCTCCCGGGGCGTCCACCTGGAGCCGTGGGCCGAGCCGAAGCGGATGAGGTTGGCGATGCGGTTGACCAGCACGGTGGTCTTTCCGCTGCCTGCACCCGCGAGGATGAGCAGAGGGCCGTTGGTGGTGAACACCGCCTCCCGCTGCATATCGTTCAGGCGTCCGAACTGCTTTTCGATATACGTATCACGCAAAGCGCAGAATTGTTGTGCGAGATCTGTTGCCATTGTTTCACCTGTTCTTTTCAATCATTTCTGGATATATCACTTAAAATATAGTATATCACATTTCAAAAAAGTTGTACATAAAAACAATGCAAACAAAAACCGCCCCACCGCGGTCAATACCACGATGGAGCGGGGATCTCAGGAAATGCTTAGCCGAAGATGTTGATGAGGATACCAGCAGCGACGGCGGAGCCGATAACACCGGCCACGTTGGGGCCCATTGCGTGCATCAGCAGGAAGTTGGAGGGGTTCTCGCTCTGGCCGACCTTCTGAGAAACACGGGCAGCCATAGGCACAGCGGAAACGCCAGCGGAACCGATCAGGGGGTTGACCTGACCGCCGGTCAGGGCGTACATCACCTTGCCGCACAGAACGCCTGCAGCGGTACCAAAGGAGAAGGCGATCAGACCCAGCACGATGATGAACAGGGTGCGGCGATCCGGTGGAGGCGTCCAAAGTAGAGAACGGTTTATCGATTATGCCGTTAAAACCGGTAGGCTTACTTGGGTCAGAACCGCAGGTTTGTATCCTTCACGAAATTCTGCACGCCGTACAGCACCAGTGTATCGGTAATGCTGTTTTCCTTGGCGTACTCCGCTACATCGCCCTTGAAGAAGCGGAGGTCGAGGACATGAACTTCCGCATAGTCCTCCACGGGGAATTGGGAAAAGGTGTTGCCGTAGGAGTCTTTAATAAGCAGAAGCTTGCCGCTCTTGCCGCTGCCCTCAATGACGGTCTGTGCCTGGTTGGAGTTCAGAAACACGGCGTATTGGTCGCTGCCGGACAGGTATTTCCGCTCGTAGATGCTGTCCGTCTCATACTGACCGTTGTTGTAGGACACACTTCTAAGTTATCAACCACCACTTCAAGTGGTGGTTTAATATTAGCCCTCCAAAGGGCTATTACTACTGCTCGCCCCGAAGGGCGGTATCGCAAGCACTGTTACTGGCTCCGCTATAAAGCGGTACTACTGGAATCCTCTCTTCTTGAGTCTTCTGCTTGCTCTCTTATATATTTCTGTACGGCTTCCTCTGTTATATTGCCGATTGTCTCTACATAGTATCCTCTCGCCCAAAAAGCTTTGTCCCATTTGCTTTGCAACTCTGGATGTCTGTCGTAAATCATTAGCGTGCTTTTCCCTTTTAAATATCCCATAAAATCTGAAATACTTTCTTTCGGCGGAATTGCTACGCTTAAATGTACATGATCCTTACATACTGCACCCGCTATAATATCCACTTTTCGGTACTTGCATAATGTACTTATGATTTCCTTCACATCTTCTCTTAATCTTCCATACAGAATTCTTTTTCTGTATTTCGGTATAAATACTATGTGATACTGGCATTTCCATCGGGTATGTGATAAACTTCTATTGTCCATTTGGACCGCCTCCTTTGATTTTGAGTTTGGCTTGCGACACCATTCTCATCATATCACAGGAGGCTTTATTTTGTTGTCCTCACCGTCTCCACTTATTCCATTCTCCCCAGCATAGCTGGGGGATTAGACTTTTCATTTACAATTCCCATCCAACTGACTATAATAAAGGATGTCCGTTTGCCTGCAAAGGCGCGGAACCATATCCATCTGCATCAGGGCGATATGACAGAAAAATGAACTTAAAAGAATGGAAGAAAGAACAATGGATGTAATTGAAAAATTTGGAAATAGGGTGAGCAGCCAGGCGCTTAAGGATCCGGAAAAAGCGCGTCGGCTGCTTCTTGCGGGATACCGCCTGCAGGAAAAGAAGCTTCAGTTTTTGCCGGATCGGGGGCTGCCGTCGTCGGGACAGTATGTGGCGCGGGTGGTTATGAAAAATATCATTCAGTCGCTGTCGGAACCGGAGAATGCGGCGATGGTCAGCATATTTGTGCCGGGAGAGCTGGTGATGGCGGCAGGGCTGACGCCGTACTCAGTGGAGGCGATGTCCTGTTTTATGGCGGGAACGAAGTGTGAGCAGACGTTTCTTCGGAAAACGGAGGAAGAAGGATTTCCGGAGACGATGTGTTCGTACCACAGGGTGTTTCTGGGGGCGGCGCTGACGGGGATTCTGCCAAAACCGAACTGCATGATTTATACGAACCTTGCGTGTGATGGAAATATGATGACGTTTCCGTATTTAAAGGATAAATTTGAATGTCCAGGCTTTTATATTGATGTTCCGTATGAGAAAAACCGGGAATCGGTTCTGTATGTGGCGGATCAGCTGCGGAAATTGAAACGGTTTCTGGAGGAGACGACGGACAGACGGATTTCGGAGGAAACAGTGCGGAGTGCGGTAGATAACAGCCGGAAAGCGGCAGCGAATTATAAAAAACAGCTTGCCCTGCGGTGTGCGCATGACCCGGTGACCTCTCTGACGAATGAATTGTATGCGCTTTTTATGTGCCATCTGATGGCTGGCTCAGAGACGGCGGTTACCTATACGGAAAAACTTCTGCGCGATGTGCGGATGTCACCGAGGGGAGATGGTCTTTCGGTAATCTGGATGCACATCATGCCATTTTTACAGGAGCCGGTTAAGGATATTTTTAATTATAGTAAGAAAATGCACATCCGCGCTTGTGATTTCATCGCAGATGGTTTTCAGGAGATGCATGCGGAAGACCCGTATGAGGCGATGGCAGAGAAAATGGTCTACTGCATTTACAATGGCAGTGTGAAACAGAGAATTGAGGAAGCGGAACGGCTTGCCAGAATCACGGAATCGGATGGTGCTGTTTTATTTGCCCACTGGGGCTGTAAGGGAACGATCGGTGCATCCAGCCTGATTAAGCAGTCCTTAGAAAAGACAGGACTTCCGACGATGATTCTCGACGGTGACGGCTGCAACCCCGCCAATACCAGCGACGGTCAGGTATCGACGCGGCTTCAGGCGTTTGTGGAAATGCTGGAAAAGGGCAAGGAGGAGAAACACGCATGATTTATTACGTCTGTAAGTACACCCCGATCGAGCTGTTCCGGGGGTTTGGAGAAGAATGTTCTGTTTTGGAGGAAATGCCGGAAAATTTCGAACAGTCGGATCAAATTGCACATGCAAATCTGTGCGGCTTTGGAAAATCGGTCATTCAGGCAGTGCTGGAAGGAAAGGTTGAACAGCTGGTGCTGGTAAACTGCTGCGATTCGATGCGGCGCGTTTACGATATCGTGGAGAGCACGGGAAAATGTAAGTTTTTATATATGCTGGATCTGCCGCATGATGATAATGAATGTGAAAAAGTGAAATTTGCGGGCACGATCCGGAGGCTTAAAAAGGCATATGAGGCATATTCCGGGAAAGTGTTTGATAAACGCGCTTTTATCAAGTCCTTTATTACGCCGGAAATGAACACGGAGCCGTACATTGGTGTGCTGGGCGTGCGGGTCAGCGGCATTCTGGAGGATATGAGCCGGGACAATATCCAGATGGATGTGGAAAATCTGACCTGTACGGGTGGTCGGAAACTGTCGGTCGTACAGGATGAAATGTGGAATATGGAGGAAGAGGAGCTGTTTCTTTCTTACGCGGATGTCCTGCTGGGACAGATGCCGTGTTTCCGCATGAACCGTTCGATCCGCAGAAACCGTCTGTATCTGGATCCGAATTTAAAGGGAATTATTTATCACACGATCAAGTTCTGTGATTATTATGGATTTGAGTATGCGAGTATCAAGCGGGATATCAAGGTTCCGCTCCTTAAGATTGAGACTGATTTTACGAGCCAGAGCGCGGGGCAGCTTTTGACGCGCATTCAGGCATTTGAGGAGACAATCGAGGGATCAGAGGATATGGATCCGGGAAAAGGTATCAGTGAGGAGGCAAGAAAGAAGATGGAGTCGGGCATTTTTTATGTAGCGGGAATCGACAGCGGTTCGACAAGTACTGATGTGGTCATACTGGATCAGGATGGAAAAATTAAATCGACGATGATTATTCCGACCGGCGGCGGTGCGATGATGAGCGCCGAGAAGAGTCTGGATCTGGCGATTGAGAAAGCGGGAATTAAGAAAGAGGAGATCGTGCGGATCGATACGACCGGATATGGACGATCCTACATTGACAGCGGGGATGACAGCATCACGGAGATTACCTGCCATGCCAAGGGCGCAAATTATCTGAATCCGAATGTCCGCACTATCATCGACATTGGCGGGCAGGATATCAAGGCGATCAGCATCGACGGGCAGGGAGCCGTGAAAAATTTCCTGATGAATGACAAATGTGCCGCCGGAACGGGACGTTTTCTGGAAATGATGGCGAAAACGCTGGGACTTTCCCTGGAGGAAATGAGTGTGAAAGGGCTGGAATGGAAGCATAATATCGTGATTTCCAGCATGTGTACGGTGTTTGCAGAGTCGGAGGTCGTGTCGCTGGTGGCACAGAATAAGGATGTGGCAGATATTATCCACGGTTTAAATGTGTCAGTTGCCTCAAAAGTCGGCGCGTTGGCAGCCCGCCTTGGAAAGGATCATCCAGGCGAATATATGATGACCGGCGGTGTGGCGAAGAACCGGGGTATCATCCAGGCATTGGAAGAGAAGCTTGGTGCTAAACTTTATATCTGTGATGAGGCGCAGCTCTGCGGTGCGCTGGGAGCGGCGCTATTTGCTTATGAGAAATGTAAAGGCAGTGCGGAGGAAACGCGATGAAGCGGCAGGGTTAAAACACTTGTATCGATATTTTCGTCAGATATTCACTGGGAGAGGCTGTGGCCAATTCGTCGATCACAGCCTCTTTATAAGAGTATTTGCCGGTTTTAAACTTGTGTTCATCGGTCCAATCAAAGAGTTTTTCGTAGGTGACTTTCGAGTCATAGTAATTTTCCATTAAGTAAGCAAGTACCTTGCCAGCCCAAAGTGCTGCAACATGGTTTTGCAAGCAATCCGCAACGTTCGCTCCTCCAGTATTCACCTGTAATCTCCATACCGCCATCTTCTCATCTCCCCGCTTTCTTCTTTAGTGCTTATCCACCTTCCGCTTCGGGAACCATCCTTTTGCCACTCTTTTTTCCTGTTCTTTCAGTTCCTTAATGCTCCAAAAGCAACTGACGCCCAAAACACCCAGGGAAACCGACCAAAGTATTTCCTGCATTCTTACGGATAGAATCATACACAAAATGCCCACCAGCAAAAATACCGGCCAACAGCGGCTTCCAAAGTAATACTCCGCATATATAACAATAGGATGGAACAATCCAATCAGAAAAAAGGTAAGCACACCAATCAATATCCCACTAAAATTCATCATAACTCCTTGTCCTTTTCCTTATACAAACAGCACATTATCGCAGACCGGCGCAACTTATCTTCTGCGTGCAACAGTCGCCCTCAACAGCATATCCAATATGCGCAAAGAAGAAGTATTGCAATATAGAACTACAACCTTCCTCTTCCATATTTTTTTAATATCTGACACATTTTTACGGATTGCATTTTTTACACGGATCATAACCTGCAGCAATCAGCGCATCCCTACTCTCTGATGAGGATTTTTTATTGCTCTCCTTCATCTGTTTGACCGATGAACAGGACGGCCGATGAAATTTCTTTGTATTGGTATTGAGGATATAGGATTCCGTGCTGGTCTGCTGAGAAGCTGCCTGCGTAACAGCCTGTGTGGCCTGCTCTGTTTCTGCCGTCTTGTTTGTTCCAGAAGCCGAGCTGTCACCCGTCGCATAATTGATGTTAATTCCCGGCTGAACATTATAAACGTAAACGCAGCACAAAATACCTTCGCCTTTGTCTTCTACGGATTCCGCTTCCATTAGTACGCCGGATGCTACGAGATTACTGCCTTCAAAAACCGGAGTCACCCGATACAGCACATGATTTCCAGTTTCTTTTACATAGTCCGCTGTCATATTCTCAAACGGCAACATTCCCTGAACATTCAGATATCTGGTCCCAGTGATTAAGTTCTTCTCATTCGCATTTTCTGCAGTGAGCTGATAACCGATCAAATGGCAGCGATTATATAAATATTTGCCATCCACATTGTCATATTTGATCGTATGCCAACCAGATGGCTTTACCTGCCCAATAGAGCCGCGCTCTTCTGTCGGCATCAGATCTTTTCCAACTGATGCATAGGCTACACTACATCTACCCAGTGAATCCAGGTCACTATATGTTTCAAAAGAAACTGCCGTCAGATCAGCGTCTGTGAAATACGGCTTGTTATCATTTACTATGGCATACGGTTGCCCAGAATAAGCCGGAACAGAAGCCAAATCAAATACCAATGTACCGGCCGAAACAAGATCAACCTGATGTAACTTGAATTGACATAATTCACTTAGATTGCTTATGCCAAGCATATAAGTAGATAGCAAGGAACACTCCCGCAAAACAACTAATGATTACGCCTGCAATCAAAGCAGGATAATAACTTGTAATCAAGCCTGTATCTGCTGTTACGATGAAGATAATGCCAATAACGAATGCTATAACATAGATAATGGGCATAAACTTTTTCATAAAATCACCTCCTTGTCAACTTTCGATTTCTTAGTTTCAAAAACTTGAAGTTAACAAACAAACTCATTTTTTGCTCATTAAACACTTCTTAAATATCCAAC
>OGQZ01001091.1_pt1 | contig 21700 bp, 12 predicted proteins | sample 1553321 | NCBI WGS metagenome assembly OGQZ01 (sample SAMEA2579958, study PRJEB22360) | human gut metagenome | reverse complement strand
CCATCCGCTTGACCGTGGCTGACCGTTCTGAATGGACCGGCGGACACAAGGATGCAGATGCAGAACTGCATCTGACCTTATCCGGCGGTATCTGGAACAATACGGGAGACAGCAATGCGGTCATCCATCAGTTGTCCGGCGGAAATAAGACGCTGAAAACTATCACGTATAAAGATCCAAAGACCCATGCCGATGTTCACATTCCTGTCAACGGTTTCATTCGAATGGGAGAGGGCGTCGGAGATCTGACCATAGATTCCTACCAGGGCACTCATATCATCAGCTATGGTCACGATCGTGACGGCTCGCAGGAAGCAGACTACAAAGGGGGAGCGACCCGCATCAAATCTGCAAAAGAAGGCTCTTTGGTTTTGGCAGCAACAGATACCAAGGGTATTCGCATGAGTGATAGCAATGCGGTAGAAGCTGCACTCAGCGGTCTTTCCAAGAAGTTCTTCTATGAAGCCGGAGATACAAACCTGGCAGGAAAGGCCATGATAGCATCCGGATTGACCTCGTCTGGTGTCTCCCGTTTCATCGGGGATATGACCTTTGGAGATGATCACCAGGGCCAGTATAAACCAGGCAGTCTTATCAATGTCACTGGAAGCTACGAGACAGCCATCATGAAAGGTGCTAGAGCAGCACTGACCAGCTCTCTGATGTCCTGGCGCAGCAATGCGGATGATCTCATTTACCGCGGCGATCTCCTCCGTCGGAACATGGAAGAGGACGGTCTGTGGGCACGCACCTATGGCGGGAAAGACAGCTTCGATGCGACTGGTGTCGACATCTCGAACCAGTACTGGGGCATGCAGGTCGGCTACGACAAGGTGTATCCGGAAGGCGTGATCGCCGGTGTCGCTGTCGACTACCAGACTGGGAATAGCAATTACAGCTACCTCGATGATGATTTCGGAACGATCAGCGGAAATACAGGAAAAGAAAAGATCTATAGCATGGGGTTCTATGGCTCTAAAGACCTTGGAAATCAGGATCACTTCGATCTGACGGTCAAGGCTGGCAGTGTAGGGAATGACTTCACCGTCTATAACGGTATCGGCAATGAACTGAAAGGAAACTACAGAAATCGAGCTTACAGCATTTCTTCTAGGTATGGAAAGAGATTCGGCAGTGACAAGAAATATATCGAACCACAGCTGCAGATGACATGGTCTCATGTCGATGCCAATCACTTTACAGCGCATAGCGGAGAGGAAGAACTGCAGATCGGACAGGGCAGTTTTGACAGCGTGGTAGGACGCATCGGATTCGAAGCTGGCAGAAATGGAAAATACGGCACGTTCTATGGAAAGCTCGATCTTGCACATGAGTTCAATGGTGCTGTTCGCGGGACTTACTATGCCGATGATGGCGGATCGAAGCAGACTGAGGTATCTATGAAGGATACTTGGATCGAAGCCACCATGGGGACCACACTTCAGCTTGGTGAGAACGGGACAGCTTACTTTGATGTATCGCGCACCTTCGGTGGCGACTATGAACAGGAATGGAAAGTCAACGGTGGCGTCCGTTTTGCAGTAGGCAGCGGGGTCACCCCGGGCGCGAAAGAAGCACAGAAGAGATCCCTCGCCAAAGCCACGATGGCAGAAGAACGGGAAGAGATATCCAGAAGCCAGACAAAGTCCACCATTTCCGAGACCGCACCCATTCCGCATGTACAACTGGTGCCTGATAAGACAACGGCTGGTAAGACCGATGCAGAGACACAAAGCGCTGTTTATACTGCGTCTGCAGCGGATGATACTTCCTATGGCAGTGTGGAAACTACCTATACTGCACCGGCAGCTTCTACCTATCAGGGCGAAAGCAACGGCACACCTGTCTTTACTTTGGGACAAGTTGTCGTCACGGCAAACCGTGTACCACAGCCGATTCTCGAAGCCAAAGCAGATCTAAGCATCGTATCTCGCGACGAGATCGAAGCTCTGCATATGGAAAGCATAGAAGATACGCTGCGTACCATTCCGGGGGTTCAATTCCTGAACTATGGCTCCAACGGTCTCAATGCGAACATGAGCGGTATTCGCATCAATGGTAGCAACGATATCATCATCCTAGTAGACGGCGTACGACTCAATGACTTCAAAGGCGCAGGCTCCAGCGGGTATGCGTTCACATCTCTTCTGAACAACATGGATAATGTGGAACGCGTAGAAGTCCTTCGCGGTTCGGCTGCCGTGATGTATGGTTCTGGCGCGAAAGGCGGGGTCATCAATATCATTACACGCAAGCCGACCTCCAATACAGCCAGCATGGATATCGCCAGAGGCAGCTTCGGGAAAGAAGCCTACAAATTCAATGCCATGGGGGTCAAAGGGAAGATCCGCTACCAAGTCTATGATGATAAGAGCATCGAGGGAAGTACCAAAGATGCCAGCGGTAAGGTATGGCCGGGACATTCGAATACCAAGAGCTCCGGCGCGAAACTACAGTACGATTTCAATAAAGACCAGAATCTGTCAGTCAGCTATGACAAGACCAGCTCCGACTTTACCGGGGTGGATCTCATCTATAAAGGCCACTATGTAGGAGCCTTTGACAGCGAACGCCTGACTTTGAAACATGACTGGAATCTGTCCAAACTGTGGAACAACACTCTGGTATATCGGAATTCCAAAGAGAAATATCTCTGGTCCAAGCCCGGCGGAGAAGATCCGGACATGGCACAGCCCGTTACCGGAGATACCGAATACAGCCTTTTCAGCGATACGTTCCGGTATAAATCGGCAACCTACACCATGGTGGGCGGATTGGAATATGTCAAAGGCAAAGATAACAACAATGGCAAAGATGCGAAGAACACCTCCATGTTCCTGCAGGGCGATTGGGAATTCCTGCCGCACTTGACCTTAAGCGGCGGGGTGCGTCATGACAGCCCGAAAAACTTCGACTCACACAATAGCTTCAGTTATAAATTGGCATGGGATATCACGAAAAAGGACTCTATCTATGCGGGACGCAGCGATTACTACATCCTTCCGAGCCTGAGTCAGCTCTATGATGTGAAGTTTGGCAATAAAGATCTGAAGGCATCCGAAGGTCGGACCACATCCATAGGCTACAATCATGAGTTTGGGCCGGAGAACTATCTGACCTTTGGCTGGTTTGAAACCAAAGTCGGCGTGGGCTTGAATATCGCTAATGATGGGACTTACCAGAATGTGATTGGCGGCATCATTCGCGGGTGGAATGCCCAGTACAATGTACGCTTGAGCCGCTATGTGAATGCGAAATTGGGATGGTCGCATCTTTACTATGATGATAGTGGTAGCTTCTCTCAGGGCTATTCCCCCAAAGACAAAGCCACTTTCGGTATCTACTATGATAAGGATAAATTCGGAGCCGCTTTCGATGGATTCTATTTCATCCGTGATACCTCCCGAGCGAAGAAGGGCGTCAAAGGGTGGCCAAGCGATAAATACGCAGTGTGCAACTTATCCTTGAACTACAGAGCCAATGAATCGACCGAATTCTACCTCAAGGTAGACAACATCTTCAATAAACTCTGGGCAGAACACACCGACGTCATTTGGAATGGCGGAGCGGATACCTGGTACGCGATGCCGGGAAGAGCCCTGACCCTGGGGATGAAATTGAGATTCTGATCACCTCTGATAAGTCATATGAGCGTGCCGACTGTCTTCTATCGGAGCTTGCCCATATCCATAGGTATGGGTAAGCAGCTTTGTAATCGACAGCGGGTGACTCGTAGTGCGAGTGCACACACTGCTGGTCATGAACCATGTCCTTGTGCCGGCAGCTTTTTATCTAACCACAGATGAAGGGCTGCTGGTGCAAGGAGACTCTTCTTTTTAAGATCGGGTAGAGTACGAAGCACCAAATGACGGTGAGGGAGATGCAAAAATGAAATATAACAATCACAGGAAAGAAGGTGATTTTGAAACTTACAAAAAGATACATTAATGAAATGATTTATTTTGTAAAGGAGTAAGTACGAATGAATATTTTTAAAGGAAAACGAAAGTACGCCTGGCTGGCTGCGGCAGTCACCGCCAGTATGCTTGGAGGATATTCCGCTGCGGCAGCTGAACAAACGGTCACTGAATTCACCACCACACTGACTGGTGATACAAGCAAAGATACGGAATACGAAGGCAACATTGATGAAAAAGGCAAGTACTTCTTCACTAAAGACTCTACGATCACCAATGCAACCAGCGCGATTAGTGCAAGCAAAGACGTTTCTATCGTAGCCGACAAGACCTTGAACCTGAAAGTAGAAGGAGCTAGTGGCAGCGGATACGGCATTAGGTTCAATGGTGCCAATAAGGTGGATGTGCAGGCAGAGACACTGAAGATGAATCTGCAGGGAAAAAACATTGGCAATGACGGACTGCAGGGAGTGCGCATTGAGGGTGCCTCTGACACACTGCATGTCAAGGGCAATGTAGACATTACGGCTGATGGTAATAACAACACCATTGGTATTTATAACCGTGGTAATGTAACCATAGACGGTGACGTGAAACTGAATATCGAAGGCCATAATGGCGGCTACCAATACTATGGTGCTACAGGCCTGTATGCAACCAGCAGCATGGGCAACAGTAAGGGTGGCGTCATTACTGTCAATGGCAACGTAGAATTCCACGGCAATGCAAACGGTCTGTGGAGTAACGCAGGTGGCAGTGAAGTCAATGTCAAGGGCGGCAGCATCGTGGTCAAAGAAGGTCAGACCATGGGCTATGCAGCCATCAAAGCAGAAAACGGCACTGTCAACATGAACGTTCTTAAAGATGAGGCTGGCAATGTTACCGGTGCAGCTGACAATGCTGTAACCATTAAAGGTAACTTGAGCCTGGATACTGGTGCGGTAAATTCTGCTGATGTTCACGGTACTAAGAGCGAAATCAATCTGGGCCTGTCAACTGCTAAATCCAGCCTGACCGGTGTTGTACAAAACAGCTTTGCCGAAGAAGGCAAGAAAGCCGGTGACAAGACCTTTACCGGTGCCGCAAACCTGTGGCTGCAGAATGGCGCAACCTGGAACAACGAAGTAGTTGATAAGATTATCAAGAAACCTTGGGGCGGCGAAAAATGGGCAGGCAGCCGTGTAACCAACTTTACCGGCGGCGAGAGCGAAGCAAAAGCAGGCAACATTTTCCAAAAGGATAATAACAGCCTGACTATCAGCAACTACAGCGGCTATACCAACATCTTCTACGCGCATGAAGGCAATGGCGAAGCGGCTGAGAACTACAAAGCGGGCGACACCATCATCAGAAAGGCAGCCGAAGGCTCTGTTGTATCACTGATCACCGACAACACCGGTGTATCTATGAATAACGAAGCCAGCGTAGCCAACGTACTGAACGCACTGGCAGGCAAGCTGACCTACAGCAACTTCGTAAAGGATGAGAAGAACCTGACCGGTTTTGTGAAGATTGCTGATGGTCTGACTGCTTCTTCCGCAGCCCTGAAGACCGGCGACATCACCTTCAATAAGGAAGATGGCAAAGGCACCTATGTTAAACCGGCAGCACCTGTTGTTCCGCCTAAAACAGAATTCACTACTACTCTGACCGGTGATACTGAAGCAGATACTGAATATGCAGGCAATATCCAGGATGGTAAGTACGTTTTTGCTGCAGATACTACTGTGAAAGCAGACGCTAATTCTGCAGTTGATGTAAAAGCACCGCTTACTATCGAAGCAGGTAGCAACAAGCTTATTTTGACTGCTAAGAAGGGAAGCTGGACTGATGTTACTGTAGCATTTAATCATGATGTTGCAGGAACAACTAAAATTACCGCCGGTGAGCTGGTAATCGGCACTGCTGGTGGCTATGGTGCTGGCGCTGATGGTTTTGACCGTTCCGGTCTTGTTGTGAAGAATGGCAACGTTGATATCACAGCAGCTACTACTACTGTTCATGCTCATTCTGACGCAACTAATTCTGCCTATGGTATTTTAGCGCAAAATAATGGTAGCCGTGTAGATATTCACGGTGACCTTAAGCTGGCAAATGACAGTTTTGGTCCTACCCATGGTCTTTGGGCCGAGGATGCAAAGGATTGGGGTGGCAAAGCATCTATCATCAACGTAGATGGTATGGTTGATATCAACCTGAAAAATGGTAATGCACTGACTGCTATCAGAACCGGTTCTACCGTTACTGTCGGTGGCGGTAATATTCAGATTGCTAAGGACGACAGCAAGGAAAACTATGCACTGAAGGCTGATGGCGGTAATGTCAACGTAAATATGAAGTCTAACAAGCTTTCTGCCGGCAAAACTACTACAGTAATCAAAGGCAATGCAATTGCTTATAGCGAAAAGGCTATCTCTAATTATGACTATCCTGATCGAGACAGTGTTATCAATATAGGCTTGTCTGATAAGGATTCTTCCTGGACCGGTGTTGCGTTTTCTAAAGACCTTGGTACAACTGGTAATCCTTATAAGGGTATCATTAATCTTTATGTTTCCAACGGTGCAACCTGGAACAATGAGGCATGGGGCAAAACCAATGCAGCATTTGAAGGCAGCCATGTAGCTAAGCTGGCAGGCGGTGCAAGCGAAGCTGCTGCAGGCAACATCTTCCAGAAGGACAGCCATAACCTGACCATTGATAACTACAACGGCAATACCAACATCTTCTATGCACATACCGGCAATGGTGAAAACGCAAGCAACTACGCAGCAGGCGACACCATTATCAAGAGTGCGGCAGCAGGCTCCGCAGTTAGCCTGATTACCGACAACACCGGCATCAGCATGAATAACGATGCAAGCGTAGCCAACGTATTGAACGCACTGGCAGGCAAGCTGACCTACAGCAACTTTGTAAACGGCGAAAACAACCTGAACGGTTCTGTTAAGATTGCTGACGGCCTGACCTCCAGCAGCCAAACCTTGAAGGTTGATACCATTAAATTCAATAAGGATACCGGTAAGGGTTACACCAAGGAAGAAACCGTAAATCCGGGCGGTGGTGAAAAGTCTACCTTTACCGATGCTATCACCGGTGAAAAGCAGGGCGTATTCAGCGCAGTACAGCAGGAGGATCTGTCCTATGTATTTGCCGAGGACGCAAGCATTAACATCAACCAGATGACCCATGAGGAAAAAGATCCGGATTGGGAAGGCTCCTTCATCATCAGCGGTGCGGCTGTACAGAATGCCGCAGGCGTTGAAAATCTGGTAATCAATGCTGCAGACAAGACTCTGAAGCTGAACGTAGCTCTGGACAGCAAGACTGTTCCGCCTGATCCGAATGCAGGTATTCTGAACAACAGAATTCCGCTGCGCGGCATCGACAACAGCATTGCTGGCAGCACAACAACAATTACTGCCGGCACCTTGGATATCAACATTGATAATACCTACAGCCGTAAGACCAGCAGCGGGAACCCGCTGATCGGCGAAGACAGCGCAATCGGCATTTATGCTAAGAGTGCAGGCGAGAAGGCTGTTGTAGAGGTTACCGGCAATACCGCTATTAAGGCTCATGGCTATAACAATGTTTACGGCGTTAACGCTAACGGTAATGCCGAAGTTAAGCTGCATGGCGATCTGACCATGGCTAAGGACGGCGAAGAGTGGGCTCTTGATAACGTTATCAAAGGACAGAACACTACTACCTTGGTCGAATCCTCCTGGAGAATCATTGCCGGCATCAACGCTAACGGCGCAGGTGCAAGCGTAACCGTTGACGGCAAGACTACTATCGCAGCTCACGGCTCCGGTGCCATCGCAGCAGACGGTGCAACTGTTAACCTGGGCGCTGCCGATATCGAGGTTAAGAACAACCGTGACGAGGCAGGCTATGGCTTCCATGCTTTGGGCGCTGCTCTTGGTACCGTTAATGTTGGCGGCGAGGGCAAGGCCGTTACCGTTAAGGGTAATGCAGGTCTCTTCGGCAAACAGGGCCAGAAATTTGCGAGCGACAGCAAGGAATCTGTTATCAACCTGAAGCTGACCACCGAGGATTCCGCATGGACCGGCGTTGCATACAAACATTTCGATGCAGAAAAAGATGCAGGCCTGAGCGGTTCCATGAACCTGACCCTGGCAAACGGCGCTTCCTGGAATAACGAGAAGTATGGTTATGTATACGGCGATTCAGAATGGGAAAAATATAAATTCACCGGCAGTGAAATCGCTGACTTCGTTGGCGGTGCAAGCGAAGCTAAAGCAGGCAACATCTTCCAAAAGGATGCTAACAGCCTGACCATCGACAACTACAGTGGCAATACCAACATCTTCTATGCACACACTGGCAACGGCGAAGCAGCTAGCGACTACGCAGCAGGCGATACCATTATCAAGAGTGCAGCAGAAGGCTCTGTAGTATCCATGATTACCGACAACAGCGGTGTAGCAATGGATAACGAATACAGCGTAGCTAACGTGCTGAACGCACTGGCAGGCAAGCTGACCTACAGCAATTTTGTAAACGGTGAGAAGAACCTGGCCGGCTACGTAAAGATTGCTGATGGCCTGACCGCAAGCAGCGTAGCGCTGAAGACTGGCAATATCGCCTTCAACACTGAAGACGGTAAAGGCAGCCTGAATAAGGAAGATATTAAACCTGAACCTCCGACACCTCCGACACCGACCTATCCAGAGGATCAGAAGGCTGACAAGTTCAACCAGGGCATCACCGGCAATGACGAAAAATACAAAGAAGAAGGCATTCTGAAGGAAGACGGCTCTTATGTATTCACCAAGAACCCGACTACGATCGAGGTTAAAGAAGGCGCCGCAGTAGGTGCAACCGATAAAGATATCGTAATCGACACCACCAAGGCTAAGCTGGAGCTGAAGGGTGAAACCGGCATTAAGGCAGATGGTGCAGATGTTAATGTTAAGGGCAGCACCGAAATCAGCGGCAACGTTGGTATCGACGCAGTAAACGGCAACGTCACCTTGAATGGCAGCACTGTTATCAACGGTAATGTTGCTGCAATCAATGCAGGCGAAGGCGCTAACGTAGATATCAACACCAACAACAGCGCTCTGAACATCAAGGGTAATATCAACGCCAACGGCGGCAACATTATTGTAAACAGCGGCAAAGCAACCGGCACTATTAACGGTGATGTAACTGCAGCAAATGGCGGCAACGTTGAAATCACTCTGGACGATGCAAATTCCCAGATTACCGGCAGTTATAATGTTGATGATGACAGCAGCGTTGTAATGAATATTGCTAATGGTGCAACCTGGAACCTGACTGACGACAAGGACGATGCTGAAGGTATGTCCCTGTTTAGAATGGCCAAAGCACCTGCAGCAGCTGCTGATAAAGGCCTGACCATTAATGGTGGCGAGAGCAAAGCAAAGACCGGCTACCTGAACATGACCAAGAGAACTAAGGATCTCAATATTGCAAGCTACAGCGGTTGGGAAACCGTTATCTATGACCATGATGGTAAAGGTGACAAGGTTGAGGACTACAAGTCCGGCGATATCGTTATTGCTAAGGCTGACAAGGGCTCCGGCGTAATTCTGTCCACCGACGGCAGCGGCATTACCATGACCGATAAGAATGCTGTTGAAGCAACCTTGAAGGCATTGGCACAGAAGGTTACCTATAAGGATCATGCCGCAAACGGCGAAAATCTGAGCGGTAAGGTACAGATTGCCGAAGGACTGACCTCCTCCAGCGTAAGCAAGAACCTGGGCACCATCCACTGGGATGAAAACGGCAAGGCCCAATATGATCTGGACAGTGTAAACTGGAATCAGATCATCGAAGGCGATTATGAGACCTTCGTCATGCAGGGCGCAAGGAGCGCTGTCACCACCTCCTTCCACAGCTGGCGTGACAACATGCAGGACACCTACACCGGAGCAGACCTCGCTGATGAAGACGGTATCTTTGCCAAAGCCCTTGGCGGCAAGACCTCCTCGGATGTCAGCGGACTGAAAGACAGCAACAACTACTGGGGCGCACAGATCGGCTACGACAAAGCCCTCGCAAATGGCTGGCACACCGGCGTAGCCTTCGACTACCGTGATGGAGACAGCGACTACCTCCTGGGCGGCAAAGGCGACAACAAACTCTACAGCTTCGGCGTCTACGGCGTGAAGAAGATGGAAGACGGCAGCTACTTCAGAGTGGCAGCCAAAGCCGGCCGTGTAGAAAACGAATACGACGTCTATACCGAACTCAGGAACAAGCTTCATGCAGACTACAAAGCCAATGCCTATGGCCTCACCGCAGAATACGGTAAGACCTTCGGCAGCGAGATGAGCTACATCACCCCGAAAGTACAGCTCACCTGGTCCCGTGTAGGAAGCAAGGACTACACCGGCAGTGCAAACAATGGCGCGACCATGAACATCTATCAGGACAGCTACGACAGCCTTGTCGGCCGCCTCGGCTTCGAAGCGGGCATGAAGAAAGCCCATGGCAGCCTTCATGCAGGACTCTACCTGGCGCATGAATTCAGTGGAGACATCGACACCCGCTACTTTGCCAAAGACGGCGGATGGAAATCCACCTCCTTTGACGGAGATGACACCTGGGCAGAACTGGTGCTCGGCGGAGAGTATCGCCTTGGCGGAAACAGCCAGCTCTATGCAGACTTTGCAAGAGATCTTGGCGGCGACTTCCAGAGAAAGTGGAAGCTGAATGCCGGCATCCGCCTCAGATTCTGATAAAGTCCTCGGTTGACCGTGTGAGAACGTAAACAAAAAAGGATGAAACTAAGCGTAAGGCTTGGTTTCATCCTTTTTGTTGCCTTGAAAGCGTGCTGGAGGTAAAGATACAAGGGTAGTCCCTTGGGAGAGAGCGGTTCAGCTGGTTCTATAAGGTTCAACGGGTGCGGCGTGAAAGTAATATAGCGTCGTATGTGAGACGAAGAAGATCCCATATCGTCATCTCGAGCAAAGTCTAGGGAAACGCTGACTAAATCGCAGAGTTAGATTTCATATGGATTTTTATACATAGCTTCGTCATCATCCTCCTTAAATAGCTCGCTATTCGCGTCAGATGATTCCTTACTCTGTATAAAAATCCAAGAATGAAATCAGACAACGATTTAATCAGTGTTTCCCTTGATAGACATACGAACCCCTTGCGAAACGAGTTCTGTTCATAAATAAATTATATAAAAAAATTGGTAATCCATCTATCATCGTACAGTAAAGTTTGTAAAGAAGTTGTAAACAAGCAAAAAGCCATGAGAATCGCCGTTTCTCATGGCTTTTTGCTTGCTTACTCTTTATTTTCATTCATTATCCCATAAGATCAAACCGTTTGGTCCTTCAAAAGCTCTTTTGCCATGTGTCTTGCCCGATCCATCGCAGGAAGGAGCGCCTCTTCCATCCCCGCCGCATAGAGCGTGATCCCCAGATAAAAAGCCATCTCATGGTAGGGGGTCCATTCGTTCTCTTCGGGAAATGCAAGGTCAGACGGAGAAAGCCGCTCCGCGGAAAGCTTCCCGCCATGCACAGCAGCCAGAAAGCGCATCCCATCCTGCTTACAGATCGCCGCGCCTTCGAAGCCGCAAGCCCTGATAGCAAGCGCCATACGCCCCATAGCGACCATGTCCATGGTCAGTGCAAGGATCGTAAGAGGCTTCACGGTTCTCTTTCGGATCTCCTCTACAGCCCGGCAAAGAGCTGTCACTCCCTCCCCCTTCACGGAGCCCACAGGAAGAAAACAGATCCCTTTTCCCTCAGCAGCGGCCAAGGAAAGACGCCGGGTCAGCACATCGAGCGTGTCATTTTCATTATACTTCATGCCAGCCTCCGGGAAGCTCTCGAAATGGTATGCGGTGCAGCGCTTAAGGAAGCCTCTTCCGGGAGATCCCCGGTCAGCAGCTCCTCACCCGCGCCCTTCCATCTGTGCGATCCGGCGCTTTCGCTCCTCCAGATCTGTCTCGCGAAGGCTCTGTACCGTGGTGCCGTAGATGAGTGCGACAGAGATGATATTCATGAGGAGCGAGGACCCGCCATAAGAAATGAAGGGCAGCGGGATGCCGGTGACCGGAAAGCAGCCGATGACCATCGCGATATTGACGATGCCCTGCACGGAGATCAGCATGGTGAGTCCGTAGACGAGAAGAGCCGCATAGGTCTCCTTCAGCTTTCTGGCTGCGGAGAATCCCGCAAGAAGAAAAGCGAGGTAAAGAAGAAGAACGAAAACAGAGCCTATGAAGCCAAATTCCTGACTGAAAACGGCGTAGGCAAAGTCGGTGTACTGCTCGGGCAGGTAGAGAAATTTCGACATGCCTTCGCCGATGCTCTGCCCGAAGAAGCCGCCGGAGCCGACCGCGATGAGGCTCTGCACCGTCTGATAGCCGAGATTTCTTGCATAGGTGAACGGATCCCAGAGCACGATCACACGATTCATGCGATAAGGCGCGGCGACGACGAGAATCGCAAAGGTGACGATCGCACCCCCTACCCCCAAGAGGATTTCGAAAAACGGAAGTCCTGCCAAAACGTAGAGAAGTAGGGGGAAGAGCAGAATCATCCCCGCTGTCCCCATGTCCGGCTGTATCAAGACGAAGAGTGCCATCGCGAGCGGCCCATAGAGCGGCAAAAAATACGCAATCATGGAGCGAAAGGTGTTTTCCTTTTTCTTCCTGTCAAAAACATGGAAGAACGGACGGAGAAAACGCTTGATGAGCGTGATTTTCTCTCCTTTCTGGATCCGTTTCGAGAGGAAGGAGGCGGCCCAGATGAGGCCGGTCACTTTCGCGACTTCGGACGGCTGGAGAGAGAAGCCTGCGAGCATGATCCAGCGGGTCGCCCCATTCGCCCGATGCCCTGCCACAAAAACGAGGAGAAGCAGCAGAATGGTGAAAACGACCCAGAGGAAAGCCCCGCCGCGAACGAAGCGCTTTGGCAGCTTCGCGACCACGACACCAAGGAAAAGGCTTCCTGCAAGGATCCCGACATGCTTCAAAAAGTGCGCATACGGCCCATCGCCCGCCGCCATATTCATATAGTAGGTGGCATTATAGACATTCATCGCCCCGATGGCGATCAGTATGGCGGCCGCGATGAGCATCCATTTCAGACACTCGGGCACATACTTCGTATCCTTCAGGGACGTCTCGCTACGAGACGACATATGAGGTTCCCCTTTCTGGAAAACTTCTCTTCATACTCTGTCTCCACATCCCCGGGGACGGGAGCGGCATGAAGATCATAGGTCACGTCCGAAAGCTGCCAGCCCATGGCCTCAAATTCTTCGACGGAGAAATCAAAAAGGTCCTTGTTATCCGTCTTGAAGCGGATCTCACCGCCCTCTTTTAAAATGACGGCGTAGCGTTTCAGGAAATCACGATAGGTGAGGCGGCGCTTGGCGTGGCGCTTCTTCGGCCATGGGTCGCTGAAGTTGAGGTAAATCACATCGACTTCGCCTTCGTCAAAAATATTCAGGATCTCGCTCACATCGCCTAAGATGAGACGGACATTGTCTACCGGCGGATTTTTCTCCGCGGTCTTCTGTGCGGCATAGTAGATGACGCCTTCCTGCACTTCCATGCCGATGTAGTTCACATCAGGATGGAGCGCGGCCATGCCGGAAATGAACTGGCCTTTGCCGGTGCCGAATTCCACATGGAGCGGCTGCTCCGGGCGGGGAAACTGTGTCTCCCACTTGCCTTTCATATCGGTCGGTTCTTCCAGAAAAAGAATGGAGGTGTAATTTTTGATCGCTTCTTCGATCCAAGGTTTACGTCTGAGACGCATGGAGGGCTCCTTTCGGGGATAAAGTAAAGTGACTAGGGATTAGGGATTAGGAGTGACTAGTGACTGGTGACTGGTAACTGGTGATTAGACTAAAAGACTGGGAGAGATTAGACATCTGACGTCTGGCATCTCCAGCGGGCATCGCCCTATTTATATTCTGCGGCGTTTCATTATTTTTTGCGCCGCACCACCATTTCGCATTTCTCATTTCTAATTTCTCATTCAAGTGAAGCTTTCAAGCAGAATCAAAGGGCGAACCCGCAAAACCTATTTCTACTGTCCTGCTCCCGCATTCGGTACATTCGGGATCTCCTCTCCCGCGATCTTGACAGGCTGATACCGGCTCCAGTCGAAAGACGGCGCGAAGAGACGTCGACGCTGGATGTCATTGTTCCAGCGGTCATCCTCTGCTTCCTTGCTGCTTCCGAGCTGCTCGGTATCATTTCTGACCATCACATTGCCGTACATGGTCATGAGCGTCGTCACATCTTTATCAAAGTCAGGGGAAAGGATGTCGGACTTTTCATCATAACGAGCCGCTGTGAGTCCCATGAGGCCCATGAAAGTATCGTAGAGCATGTCATTGGTGAATGGCATATTTCTTCTATCCCACATGGTCTTCATGGTGCGCGGGTGGCTCCTCTGGTAGTCATCCGAGGTGTAGATCCAGAAAGGAATGTGTACCATCGTGTAGTCGAACTGGTCTGCATTGTGTCCAGGACGCTCAGTGACCTGCTCGCCATGGTCGGAGAAGTAGAGGACGCTGTCTGCCTTCATGTAGTTCACGGCTTCGTTCATGATGCTTTCGACGACGTAGTCATTGAAGAGGACGGAGTTGTCATACTCATCATTCATGACATCAGCCGTCGAGCGTTCCTTCCCCATGCTCTCCGGCCAGTGATAGAACTCGGACGGGTAACGGTCCCAGTAGCTGACGTGGCTGCCCATCAGATGGACGACGACGAGCTGGCGGCGGTTCTTCGGATCGACCTTCCGCAGATAGGGGATGAGAGCCGTATCGAAGTCCTTCGTCACGACATCTGTGCCGACATACTGGTTGATCCAGTACTGATCATCACAGGCACTTCCGATCGCACCGATCGGCGTATCCCAGACACCGTAGCGGGACTGGTTCGAAATCCATGTGGTATGGAAGCCGGCCTGCCTTGCCATGTCAATGATGGAGTAGGCATCGACCAGCTCCATATCATTGTACTGGTTCTTCTCCGTCAGGGCTTCGGTCAGTACCTGAACGGTCTGTGTGTAGCAGGAATAGGCATGATTGAAGAAGGTATAGTGCGAGTCTGCGGCCGCTTCGGTCTGGAAAGGCGTGGTATTTCTGTGATAGCCATAGACACCCATGTGGTCGCGCGTCAGGGACTCGCCGATGATGAGGACGTAGACGCCGTCCGGCGCCGCCTTGAGCTGCGCAGCAAGGATGCGATCCTTGATCGACATGCTGCGGCGCTTCTCCACCATCTTCTGGAAATCGGAAAAGCTGGAAAGCGTCTCGTAAGTCTCATAATACACATGCGCGAGCCGCGTCGCCCCGATGGAGAGGCAGCAGAGCCCGATATTCACGAAGAAGAGCAGCGCCATCGCCCACCACGCTTTGCGGGAAACGGGAAGGCGGCCATTAAAAGAGAATCGGCTGCTGTGGAAGATGAGCCACGCGAGGATGAGGATCGCAAGCGTCCCTAAAATAAGCTCGGCATACGGGATATTCACATCGATATACTCCTTCGTCTCGGCGAGATTCGTCTGCGCGAGCGCGAGCAGCATATTGATGGAGATCAGAGAATGCGTGATAAAGTAGTAGCCCACATATGTGAACTGGATGCCCACATAAAGGAGCATCAGGACGACGCACGCGATGCGCGCGATCATGCGCCATTTCCCCGGCAGGATCCATGCCGCCGAGAGGCAGGAGATGAAAAGATAGAGCGGCGCAGAGAGCTCCCCTGACATATCCGACATGTCGAGCACCACATCCGTCTGCGTCGATAGGTACGGTACGATGAGCGAGAGTAGCCATAGGAAGCCGATGGTGATCCACAGATGCACGGCTGCCCGCGTCAGGTGGTGCCGGATGAAATAGGCCGTCACGAAGCCGACCTGCAGGAAGAGCAGGAAGACCTTCACCTGCGAAGAAAGCTCAAATCCGCCCGGCGCACCGAAATACCAGGAAAGAAAAAAGGAAAAGCCAAAAGGCACCAGCGTCGCGATCGCCCACCAGATCTTCCAGTGGCCAGGACTATCTGTCTGCTTTACGTCTTTGGATGATTTTGTATCTGTATCTGTCTGTTTCATTCTGATGACCCTTGTAAAATATTCGCTGACACAAGAAAATAACTATATTATTTTATCATATATACGAGACTTTTTACTACACATATTCCAAAAGAAAAGCCGCCGCCGGTAAGGCAGCAGCTTTTCTTGCAAGTGCCGATCGCTATTCCCGTGCATAGAGCCGTACTTTTCTCAATCAGCAATGGTTCCTTTCCCGTTATAAGGGATCTTTTCTACCTTGACCGCTTCCAGATGATAGAAGGGCGCAGTGATGTCCTTGGAAATATGTCCCGTTCCCTCACGGAGGATCCCATAGAGCCGGATCCATGTATCTCCATGAATATAGCCTGTGAAATCCTGCCTGGAATTAAATTCAAAATCCACATACCCGCCTGTGCAGTAAGGGCAGGTCGGTCCATTGCGACCGATGAAATAATGCCCATTGATCGTCAGAAAATACCCTTCGATCACCACGGTTTTATCATGATAATTGTTAAAATGCATGTACCAGTCGTTGATCTGCGTCATATAGTGAGCATCACCCACCACAATGTCCGGATGGTCATATGGAAACGTCTTCTCATCCTTTGCGATATCATACTTCATTTCAAAATAAGGGTAAATGATATTTCCATGACTGTCCTTCTCCATGCCTTTGGATAAGACCGACGGCTCCACGGGTACAGGCTTTACTTCCTGAGGTGCTTTGCCTTGCGCCGCCTGTACCGTTTTGTGCGTGAGTATCATATTGTCCGGTACCTGCTCTCTGCCGCAGCCTCCCAGTACGGGAAGCATGCCCAGCAGCAGATAGAAAGCCCATCGTTTCAAGCGCAGCGCCCTCTTTCTCTCCATTTTCGCAGACAGATAACCGCAAAAAGAACGATCAGATTCATCAAGACAATGCAGGGCCCCGTGGGAATGGACAATGCGTAGGAAAGAGTGATACCCACCAGAAAGCAGCCCAGTCCCACAATGGTGGACATCCAGATGGTGGTCAGATACCGATGGCAGATCTGCATCGCCGTGATGGCAGGAAATACGATCAAGCTGGAAATCAGAAGCGCACCCATCATACGCATACCGAGCACGATCGTGACCGCTGTCATGAGTGCGAGGACCAGATGATAGAAATGGCTCCGCACCCCGGAAGCGGTCGCAAAAGATTCATCGAACGTCACGGCAAATAAAGGATGATAAAAGAGAATGTACAGGAGAATGATGAGGCTGCCCGCCGCCAAAGTGAGCCAGACATCCGCGCTGCTCATCGCAAGGATGCTGCCGAACATGTAATTGCACACATCCGTATTCATCCCTCGGGTCAGAGAAATGACCAGAACTCCCACAGCCAAAGCACTGCTGCAAAGAAGCGCCGTCGCCGCGTCCCCTTTGATGCGCATGCTTTCCTTCAATTCCAAAAGAAGAAAAGCCGCTCCCATCGTGACGGGGATGGAAACCACCAGCGGGTCAAGGTAAAAGGCATAAGATACCGCCAATGCCGCAAAGCCCACATGCGACAAGCTGTCACCGATCATGGAGTACCTTTTGAGTACCAGACTGGTTCCTAAAAGCGAAGCACAGATCGAAATCAGGACCCCCACCACCAGCGCGCGCACCATAAATGGATACTGCAGCATTTCCAGAACAACAGACATCAGAGGATCCCTCCTTGCCGTATGACTTCGGGATGCTCTTTGAGAAAATCTTCTGTCTTACCGAAAAACATCTGCTTCCCTTTCGCCAGATATAAAACCTGATGAACCTCATGAAACACGCGGGGCAGATCGTGGGATACCATCATGATAGTCAGTCCGAGCTCGTGAATGCATCGTTCCAGCATGGCATACATCTCTTCCGTGATGCGAGGATCTAGCCCGGTCACCGGTTCATCCAGTACCAGCACCTGACTGCCCGCCGCCAGCGCCCGCGCCAGAAGCACTCTCTGCTGCTGCCCTCCCGACAATTCGCGGAATGCATGATTCTTCAAAGAGGAAAGGGATAGAAACTGCAGCATATGCTCTGCGTAATCCCGATCCGCTTTTCTGTATCGATAAGGAAATGAAAGCCGGCTCAGTCTGCCGGACAATACGACCTCCCACACACTGGCTGGAAAATCCTTTTTCATGGTCTGCTGCTGCGGCAGGTAGCCCATTCCCTTCTGCGCGTCCGGCAAATGGAGACGGATCTCACCTGCCGCCTGTTTTTTGAGCCCCAGAATCCCTTTGACGAGAGTGCTTTTGCCAGAGCCATTTTCTCCAATGATGCCCAGATAGCTCCCTCTTTCTAAAGAAAAATTCACATGAGACAGCACCGGCCTTCCTTCATAGGAGAAAGAAAGATCTAGGCCCTCCAATACACTCATTTAGTTCAACGCCTCCTTCAAGGTCTTGACATTCCGCTTCATCAGATCCACATAGGTGACGCCGGCATCAAAATCTTTCTGCGTGACGTTATGAATGGAATTGAGCTCTCTCTCTTTGGCTCCTGTCGCCTCTGCAATGGAGTGGCTCATCTGCTGATTGGACATTTCTATATGGAAAATCACGGGAATCTGATCCGCCTTGACCTTATCGATCAAAAAAGCAATGGTCTTCGGATTGGCTTCCGTATCCTTGGAGCATCCCGGGAAAGCCGCATCATATGTCAAACCGTACTCCTTCACAAAGTACAGGAAGGGGAAGCGATCCCCCACGATGATCTCTTTTCTGGCTGCGTGATCGATCGCATCACGGAAGCTCTGATCCAGATCGGTGAGCTCTTTCGTATACGCCTCTGTATTCTTCTGATACTCCTCCGCATGCGCACCATCCAGCTTGGAAATAGAAGCATTTAATTTTTTGACAATTTCAATGGCATTGGCAGGAGCAGTCCATACATGCTCATCCATTTCCGGGCCCTCCTCTTCTGCTTCCTCTTCGGGCTGCATGCCTTCCAGATGTTCTTCTTCTGACAGCTTCACGGCATCCATCATCCGAAATACGCTTCCGGGCTTCTTGCCGGCTGCATCCAGCACCTTCCCTACCCATTCATCAGAGTCACCGCCTGTATAAATGAGAAGGTCACTGTCAGCCACCGCCTTCAGGTCTTTCGGCGAAGGAGAAAAGCTATGAACATCCGTACCGGGTTTCACCAGCATGGTGACTTCGCCCTGATCCTTTACGATATGCTTCGCAAAATCATAACTGGGGAAATTGGTGCAGACGATCTGAAGCTTCTTTTCCGGCGGCGCAGAAGCAGCCGACTTCGAATCCGGCGTGCAGCCTGTCAATGCGGCACCGCCTATCAAACAAGCGGCAAGCGTCGCTATGAACAGACCTATTTTTTTCATTTTCATAGTAAGAACTCCTTTACGTTTGAAAACAGGGATAACATGTAACCGGCAATACGATTAAGAAAGCGCTCCGAGATTTGCGACTTTTTCGCAAATCTGAACCCCCATTATAATCGCGTCCCGCTCTTCTGTCAACAGATTTGCGAAATTTTCTCAAATTAAAAAAGAACCCCGGAAAGGGTCCTTCTTTTAGAGAAACCAATTATTTCCCCTGGCATTTTTTGCATAAGCCGTAAATGGTGGTCTGCCCCAGATTCATCTGAAACTCATCATTGCCCGCTAAAGCCTGCGCGAGAGAGCGCGCGGTCGCATGGTCCACATGTGTCGTCCGACCGCACGAAAGACAGGTCATATGAAGCTCATCCCGACAGGCATCCGCCCCGACGAACCTATACAATGTCTCCTGCCCATCACTCGCCGCCGACTTCAAAATCAGCCCGGCGTCTGCCAAAGAAGACAGATTGCGATACACCGCACTGAGACTGATCGCAGACGCTTCTGCCTGATTCAGCAGAGTCTGTATGTCTCTGGCGGAAAAGGAAGCATCCGGATGGTCGTTGAAGAATTGAAAAAGACGCTTGCGCTGTGCTGTCATGTACATACCAATCACCTCATTTGTCCTTCATCTTATAGCAGAGACGAAAAAAAAGCAAATGAAGGAGACTACCATCTGCGAAAGCCATATTTCGTAAGCACCTCACCTGTGATATGATTGTCTCCATAAAGCAGCAGCCTGTGTGAGAAGCGGCAGGCTATTCATTGTACAAAGAGGATCCTATGACCGGAATCAATCTTACCCAAGGGCCTTTGCTCCCCCAGATGATGGCTTTCGCCATCCCTTACCTTCTCGCCTGTTTTCTGCAGACGTTCTACGGCATGGCCGACCTCTTCATCACAGGTCTCTTCAATGGCGCCGCACCGATCACGGCTGTCTCCATCGGAAGCCAGCTGATGCACATGCTGACCGTCATCATCGTCGGACTCGCCATGGGGACGACCGTCTCCATCAGCCGCGCGGTGGGCGGTCGAGATCCGAAGGAAGCCTCCCGCTGCATCGGAAACTCGGTGCTGCTCTTTGCCCTCTTCAGCCTCATCGGCACCGTGCTCCTTCTCCTTGCGATCGAGCCTATCCTCTCTTGGCTAAAGACCCCGACGGAAGCATGGGCGGATACAAGGGCGTACCTTCTCATCTGCTTTGCAGGCATCCCCTTCATCGTCGCCTATAATGTCCTTGCCGGCATCTTCCGCGGACTTGGCGATACAAGGACGCCGATGTACTTTGTCACCCTCACCGGTTTCATCAATCTCCTGCTCGACTATATCTTCATCGGCCCCATGGCGATGGGAGCCGCCGGAGCGGCCGCAGCCACCATTCTTTCCGAAGCGGTCTCCGTCCTTCTCTGCCTCCTCTATCTCCGTTTCGCAAATCTGGGGCTTTCCCTCACAAGAAAAGACTTCTCCTTCGATACCCTCCGCATGAAGACGCTCCTTGCCATCGGTCTGCCCATCTCCTGTCAGGACGGGCTCATACAGATCTCCTTTCTCATCATCACCGCCATCGCGAACAGCCGCGGCGTCGAAGTCGCTGCCGCTGTCGGCATCGTAGAGAAGGTCATCAGCTTCCTCTTCCTCGTCCCCTCTGCCATGCGCTCGACCGTCGCCGCCTTCGCCGCGCAGAATGCAGGCGCCGGAAACGATGCGCGCGGGCGGCAGGCGCTCCGCTACGGCATCCGTGTCTGCATCGTCTTCGGCCTTCTTACGACCCTATTCGTCCACTTCCGCGCCGAGTGGGTCGTCTCCCTCTTCGTCACCCATGAGCCTGAAGTCGTGCGTCTTGGCGGTGAATACTTCCGCACCTATGTCATCGACTGCATCTTTGCCGGTATCCACTTCTGCTTCTCGGGATATTTCTCTGCCTACGGGAAATCGATCTACTCCTTCCTGCACAACATGATCTCGATCGTCACCGTCCGCGTCCCCGGCACCTACCTCGCCATCCTCCTCTTCCCCGATACACTGTCTCCGATGGGCCTTGCCGCCCCGATGGGCTCCCTCCTCTCCGCGGTGATCTGCGTCGGGCTGTATATGTGGAAATTCAGGAAATCCGAGAACTAGGAGCGCAGTGTGACTAGTGACTAGCGACTAGGAGACTTCGAGACTTGGAGACTTGAAGACTGAGAGATAGACGTCAGATATCTGACGTCAGAAGTCTGATATCTGATGTCTAAAGTCTCAAGCGGGCATCGCCCTATTTATATATCACGGCGCTTCTGATTTCTACGCGACGCTCCACCATTTCTCATTCGAGAAAAACTTTCATTCACTATTAAGGAAACACTGATTAAATCGTTGTCAGATTTTACTCTTGAATTTTTATGCAT
>OGQZ01001076.1_pt1 | contig 21894 bp, 20 predicted proteins | sample 1553321 | NCBI WGS metagenome assembly OGQZ01 (sample SAMEA2579958, study PRJEB22360) | human gut metagenome | reverse complement strand
CTTTAAGAAGGAGAGCTTATCATGAAGAAGACTTATAAGATTGATGTGGATTGTGCAAATTGTGCCAACAAGATGGAAGAAGCTGCCAACAAGACAGCCGGTGTGAAGAATGCTGTTGTGAACTTCATGACTTTGAAGATGAACGTGGAATTTGAAGAAGGGGCTGCTCCGAAGGAAGTAATGCAGGAAGTGCTGAAGAATTGCAAGAAGGTTGAAGACGATTGTGAAATTTTCCTTTAAGAGATAGTGAATGACAGATGGGTATTGAGTGCCCATCTGTTGTACATTGTCAGGTTGAACATAGTCGATTGAGTTAAATTAAGTTTTACGATACCAGGATTGGATGCGTCTGACCCTGGTATCCTGTCATAGATATGGAATTTTGAACCATTGATATGGATGGCTGAAGGAGTGTGAGATGTATGAATAAGAAACAGAAAAAGGTTTTAACAAGAATTATTGTAGCAGCAGTTTTGATGATTGCTTTTTCTTTTCTTCCGGTTGAAGGCTACGCTGCCTTTGCTTTATTTATGATTCCTTATCTGGTTATCGGATATGATATTCTGATCAAGGCCGGCAAGGGTATTAAGAATCATCAGGTGTTTGACGAGAATTTTCTGATGGCGGTAGCAACCGTAGGCGCGATTGCCCTTGGTGATTATCGTGAAGGTGTTGCTGTTATGCTGTTTTACCAGATTGGCGAGCTGTTCCAGAGCTATGCTGTGGGCAAGAGTAGAAGGAATATCAGTGATCTGATGGATATTCGTCCGGATTATGCGAATATCGAGCGTGACGGTGAGATTGAGGAAGTGGACCCGGATGAAGTTGAGATTGGCAGTATCATCGTTGTCAAGCCGGGTGAGAAAGTGCCTATTGATGGCGTGATCATTGAGGGAACCACCACATTGAATACAAGCGCGCTGACAGGAGAGAGTGTGCCGAGAGATGCATCGGAAGGTGATGAAGTGATCAGCGGCTGTATCAATATGACGGGTGTTCTCAGAATTAAGACAACGAAGGAATTTGGTGAGTCGACGGTTTCGAAGATTCTGGATATGGTGGAGAATGCCAGCTCCAGAAAGTCCCGTTCTGAGAACTTTATCTCGAAATTTGCCCATTATTATACACCGATCGTATGTTATTGTGCGGCGGCACTGGCAGTGCTTCCTCCGTTAGTAAGTATTCTGTTTTTGCATATTGCGCCGGATTGGGGCGAGTGGATCTTCCGTGCATTGACATTTCTGGTTATCAGTTGTCCGTGTGCGCTGGTTATCAGTATTCCTCTCAGTTTCTTTGCGGGAATCGGTGGGGCAAGCCGTTCCGGTGTACTGGTAAAGGGCTCCAATTATATGGAGACACTGGCACAGACCAGCTGTGTTGTATTTGATAAGACAGGAACTCTGACACAGGGCGTATTTGCGGTATCCTCTATCTATCCGGAGGGAATGAGTGAGGATCAGCTTCTGGAATATGCCGCACTGGCAGAGAGCTATTCCAGCCATCCTATCAGCCGCAGTCTGCAGAAGGCTTATGGAAAGGGCATTGATAAGAACCGCATTGCGGATGTGGAAGAGATCAGTGGCAATGGTGTAAAGGCTGCGATTGACGGAAAAGAAGTATCCGTTGGTAACGATAAGCTTATGAAAAAGCTTGGTGTTTCCTATAAGGAATTAAATGAAGTCGGAACCGTTGTTTATGTGGCAGTGGATCAGATCTTTGCGGGAAGTATTCTGATCTCTGACCAGCCAAAGCCGACAGCGGCAGCAGCGATCAAGGCATTGAATAAAGCCGGAATCCGCAAGACCGTGATGCTCACCGGTGACCGCCGCAATGTGGCAGAGCATGTGGCAAAAGAGCTGGGCATTTCAGAATATTATGCGGAGCTGCTTCCGGCAGATAAGGTGAGCGGTGTCGAGAAGCTTCTTGCCGGGCAGCGCTCCAGGGAAAAACTTGCGTTTGTCGGAGATGGCATCAACGACGCGCCGGTGCTTTCCCGAGCGGATATCGGTATCGCTATGGGAGCCATGGGGTCTGATGCTGCGATTGAAGCCGCAGATATCGTATTGATGGATGATGATCCCATGAAGATTGCCAAGGCGATCAAGATTGCCAGAAAATGTATCCGTATTGTATACGAAAATATTTATTTTGCGATTGGAATTAAGGTGATCTGTCTGATCCTGGGTGCCCTGGGTATTGCCAATATGTGGGCCGCAATCTTTGCCGACGTGGGAGTTATGGTAATCGCAGTATTGAATGCCATCCGGGCATTATCGGTCAAAAGACTATAAAAGACGATAGGAAGAACATGTCTTGACATCCCTCTCCGATTCCTACATACTAATAGTAATTGGCTTTTATCATATGTGGGAACGGAGGGGGATTTGTATATTATGAAACATGAACATATTACATTGGACTGTTGTGACAGTATTGAGGTGCATCAGGAATTGTTAAATATAGTAAATGAAAAGCTGCCGCCGGAGGAAGTATTATATGATCTGGCAGAGCTGTTTAAAGTGTTTGGAGATTCTACCAGGATCCGGATATTATTTGTTCTCTTTGAAGCAGAGGTATGCGTATGCGATCTGGCAGCGGCATTAAATATGACCCAGTCAGCCGTTTCTCATCAGCTTCGTATTTTAAAACAAAATAAACTGGTCAGGAGCCGCAGGGAAGGGAAGTCCGTTTTCTATTCTCTTGCAGATGCCCATGTCCGGGCGATTATCAATCAGGGACTGGAGCATGTGGAGGAGGAGTAGTGCGAAAAATACTTCTAAGACTGCAGAATGCAGTCAAGAAGTATTAAAGTTTCGCACAGGAAAAACGCCGATACGGCGTTTTTCTGTAAGAATGGATGCTTGAAGGAGTAATGAGATGGAAACAGATAATCTGGAAAAATTAAAAAAATGTCCGATCGGAGTATTTGATTCCGGTATGGGCGGGATCAGTGTACTTCGGGAATTGGTCAAAGTAATGCCGGAGGAGGATTATATCTATTTCGGGGATTCTGCTAATGCGCCTTACGGTACGAAGCCCACGGAGGTGATCCGGGAGCTGACGATCCGCCATGTGGAGGAGCTGATGGCGCAGGGTGCCAAGGGAATCGTGGTGGCTTGCAATACGGCAACCAGTGCAGCAGTTGCAGTACTTCGCAAAATGTATCCGGAGCTTCCGCTGGTAGGGATTGAACCGGCGATCAAACCGGCGGCGGTTCAAAAGCCGGGAGCCAGGATCGTGGTTATGGCAACGCCTATGACGATCCGCCAGGAGAAATTTCGTAAACTGATGGCGCGTTATGAGGATCAGATCCGTATTGTGCCTCTGCCTTGTCCGGGTCTGATGGAGTTTGTGGAACGGGGAGATCTGGCAGGAGAGGATCTGCGTACATATTTGCAGGAGCTCCTGCAAAAGGTTTCACAGGAACCTATTGACGGTATTGTGCTGGGGTGTACACATTATCCGTTTGTGAGAAAAATGATACAGGAAATTGCGGGAGAAGGGGTAACCATTTATGATGGTGGTCCGGGAACCGCCAGAGAAATGCGGAGACGTCTTGCACAAAAGAACCTGCTGAATCCCAAGCAGGAGGAGGGGACAGTGACATTTTTTAACAGCCGCAAGACAAAACAGGAAATGGAGCTTTGTCAGATGTTATTTCACAGCGGGCGATAGAAAAGACCGGAAAGGGAAGAAATCCTTTTCCGGTCTTTTGACGTGTCAATAAAATATCGCTTACAGTTAATCAGATATTTTGGATCTGTCAGATACGATCACGCGGCATGTGGCGGTATTGCCATTTTGGATCGTCGCTGTGATGACTGCGATACCGGGAGCTTTGGCTACGATCTTCTGAGCGGCATTCACTCTGGCAATCTTTGGGGCAGAGGAGGAAAACACAGGAACTTCGGTTGTGATACTTGGCCGCAGCGTAACCCGGACTTTTCTTTTGGTGTTTGGTGCCATGCGGAGCTGACGGCGGTTGAACTGTATGCTGGAAGCCTTTGGACTCACGGTAACCTTACAGGTAAGGGTGGTAGCGGTGCTATTAAAGAAAAGAAATCCTTTTTCTTTGATCTTAACTGTTATTGTGGCATTGCCCACGGTCTCTCCGGTGCATTGGCAGCTGATGCTGTCTTCCTCCGGTTCGACAGAGACCACATCACTGGAGCTGCTTTTGAAGGTAACACTTTCTTCAGTGGTACCGTTTACGGTAAGAATAAAACTGTCTCCCAGCAGCAGATCAGAGGTGGTCATATTTAAGGTGTAAGGGGATTGAGCCTCTTTTTTTCTGTTGCGGTTTTTTTTGGTGGATGCAGATGCGGTATCCGTCATAAGAGAAAAAAGCAGCAGAAAAACAATTGCCGGATATGTTATTTTTCTACGCATAATAAAACCATACCTTTCTAAATGGAAATCAATATATATGTTATACATTTTGCTTATATTAACAGCATATGGGATAACCGTGGCAAAATCATGTCATCTTCTGAGAAAAATTGCCATAATTTTTCCGTATTTTTATGGTAAACTATGTATAAATGCTACATGCAGAAGAAAATCTGGTGAAAGGAAGGGAGAAATTATGCAGTACATATTAATTGCAGATGATAATAAAGACATTACTGACATTTTAGCCGCATATGTACAAAAGGAAGGATACGAGCCGGTTATTGCCATGGATGGTTTGGAGACGGAGCGGTTTTTTGAGGAATATCAGCCCGTAGCAATTCTGTTGGATGTGATGATGCCCCTCAAGGATGGATATGAGGTATGCCGGTCGATCCGCAGGGAGTCCAGTGTACCGATCATACTTATCACAGCCAGAGGCGAGGACTATGATAAGATCATGGGACTGGATATCGGCGCAGATGATTATATTGTAAAGCCGTTCAGTCCGGGGGAGGTTATGGCACGTCTGCGGGCAGTTCTCAGGAGAATTACGCCGCCTCAGGAGACAAAGGAGCAAGAGGGGATTATCCGCATTAAAAATCTTTACATCAATCTGGAAGAATATACCTTTAAGGTGGATGATCAGAGAATACCTCTGACCAAAAAGGAGATTGAGACTATGTGGACGCTGGCAAGCCATCCCAATAAAGTATTTACAAGGGATAATCTGCTGGACAGCCTTTGGGGATATGATTATTACGGGGACAGCCGTACGGTTGACTCCCATATTAAACGTCTCCGGTCAAAGTTAGATTCTGTGGATCATCCGGATTGGGGAATTAAGACAATCTGGGGCGTGGGGTATAAATTTGAGGTTGACGGTCTGGATTAAGGAAAATGGAGTGAAAGATGAAGCGTTTGATGCATATGTTTCGCAGAAATGATATTATCGTGCGGATCTATCTGTCATTTGTAGTGGTGCTGGCATTGACAGTGACTCTGATCGGTGTGATCTTTCTGAAATTATATGAAAATAATTATATGCGTTCTTATACAGAGACTCTCAGCCGGCAGGGGGAGGTAATTGCCAAAAGAGTGGGGAAACTGGCCCGCAAAGAAAAAATGGACCGCTTTTCCAAATATGCTGCTGATATTGATGAACTGCAGAGAGCCGATGAAATTGACGTGTGGATCGTCAGTAATGACAAAGCATCCCGGCCACTGACGGAGAATTATACCAATGCCGATACTGCAAGTCTGACCGATGAAATGTATGATGTACTGGAGCAGGCATTTCAGGGAGAAAAGGCGCACAATTCCAATTTTGATAAGATATATGGTATGGTAATCCTGCGAATCGCAATTCCTGTCTATATTGATAAGGCGTCCGGAGAAGTTGCCGGGGCCGTTATGATGGTCAGTATGCTGGACCGGCAAAAGATGGGAGTGCGTCAGGGAAAGTATCTTTTGACACTTAGTGCTGCTATGGCACTTCTTATATCGTATATTATAGCGTTGGGAGCATCGAAATATTTGTCCCGTCCTCTGGCACGGATTCGAAAAGACATTCTGCGGCTTGTGGACGGAGATTACAGTGAACAGCATATTGTACGGCGTGACACACAGATGGGGAAGTTGGAAAGTGCATTGGATGAGCTGGCAGGCCGCCTGCGGCAGATCAATGAGGAACGGGATAATCTGGACCGGGTGCGTCAGGACTTTTTTGCAAATGTATCTCATGAGCTGAGGACGCCCATTACGGTGTTGCGGGGATATTCCGAGTCTCTGGCAGACGGTGTGGTATCAGGAAAACAGCAGGAGCAGGAATATTATCAGCGTATGGTGCAGGAATGCCAGGGGATGGAACGACTCGTGGGGGATCTTTTTATCTTATCTAAAATGCAGAATCCGGAGTTTCAGATTGAAAAGGAACCAGTCAGTCTGATCCAGATCTTCAGTGATGTGGTTCGTCACGGACATGTGCTGGGGCGGGATAAGAAGATACAATTTCAGGTGGAGATGCCGGAAAATGAGCCTTGCTTGATCCTGGGGGATTATGACCGGCTTCGCCAGATGTTTCTGATCATTGTAGACAATGCCGTGAAGTTTTCCGATGAAAATGGTGTGATCGAGATATCGATGGAAAGGCAGCAGGAAAAGGATTGGGTGCGTTTATGGATTCAGATCCGGGATTATGGCATTGGGATTTCAGAGGAGCAGCTTCCGTATATTTTCGAAAAATTTTATACCTCAAAGCTGCGGCAGAATCAGAATGGAACAGGGCTTGGACTGATGATCGCCAAACAAATAGCCCTCCGCCATGGGGGTGACATTTCTGTGGAAAGCCAGCCGGGCGAAGGGACTACATTTTACTTTTCTTTTACCGAGTGTTCGGTGGAAGATGCGGAAGCATTATAAACAGGTGCACATAGCATCAAGAGTATGTGAAAGATCCTCTGGAGTATGTGCCAGGGACAGAAACATTGCTTCGAACTGGGCCGGAGCAATATAAATGCCATGATCGAGCATCCGGTTACAGTAACGGGCATAGGCTGTTACGTCAGAGGCTTTTGCACTGGCGTAATCGGTGACCGGATGCCCGGTGAAGAACAGGCTTCCGATGGAACTGACATGATTTACCTGCCACGGGAGATTCTTCTCAAGAAGGATCTCCTTTATTTTATTGAAAAACTTGTCGGAGGTATCGTTTAACAGGGTGTAGTATTCCGGGTGATCCCGGAGAAGGGTGAGCTGGGTAATACCGGCGGCCATTGCAACCGGATTGCCGCTTAATGTGCCTGCCTGATATACATTACCAACCGGGGAAACCTGTTCCATAATATCCCGGCGTCCACCGTATGCTCCCACCGGCATACCGGCACCAATGATCTTGCCAAAGGTAGTCAGATCCGGTGTGATCCCATAATAGCCCTGTGCACCGGACAGGGAAAGACGGAAGCCGGTGATCACTTCGTCAAAGATCAGCAGGCTGTCGTATTCGTTACAGATATCCCGCAGACTTTGAAGAAATCCAGGAGCCGGAGGAACAACACCCATATTGGCACCAACCGGTTCTACGATGATTGCCGCAATCTGCTCTCCAAATTGTTCAAAGAGGGTGCGGACGCTGTCCGTATTATTGTACTCTGCGGTGAGGGTATCTCTGGTGACGGATGCAGGAACACCGGAACTGTCCGGAACTCCTGCTGTCATTACACCGGACCCGGCCTTGACCAGAAGACCGTCGGAATGGCCGTGATAACAGCCGGTAAACTTAATGATCTTATCCCGGCCGGTATATCCTCTGGCAACGCGGATGGCACTCATCACAGCTTCCGTGCCGGAATTGACCATGCGGATCATATCGATCGAGGGAACAATATCGCAGATTAGTTTTGCCATGGTAACTTCCTGTCTGGTTGCAGCACCAAAGCTTAAGCCTTTCGTGCATGCTTCCAGTACGGCGGATAAGATGGAGGGATGATTGTGTCCGAGGATCATAGGCCCCCAGGAACCGATAAAATCAATATAGCGGTTCCCATCCTCATCCCACATATAAGCTTTGTCTGCCTTGGTGATAAAACGCGGCGTGCTGCCAATGGAACCAAAGGCCCGGACCGGAGAATTGACTCCTCCCGGAATATATTTGACGGCTTCCTGAAAAAGTGTTTCTGATTGTGTCATAGCTTGCTGCCTCCCTTATTAAACTTCAATTTCAAAAAATATATATTGCATTTGTCCGGTATTATCTTTGTTGTCAATATAATTATTTCCTACAGTAATGGAGCCGTGATATTTATCTACAAGGGATTTCAGAACATTGAGTCCAAGCCCGTGACCGGCAAAGTTCTTTTTGCTTGTATATCGCGGAGAAAAAATATCGTGGACAAATTTTCCGGTGACCAGTGGTCCGGGATTTTCCACTGTGATAAAAAACGGATTGTCAGAGCCGGATTGTTTTCCCAGTGTAATATATATGGTGTCATTTATCTGAGAAGCCTCGAGTGCATTATCAATTAGAATGCCGACAATATCTACTATTTCTGTATCTGAGCAGGGACTGTGATAATGATAATCATTTACTTTGACCACTATATTCTTGTCCGTTGATTTGGCTTCCTGAAATTTACAGTACAACAGACTTGCAAGAAGTTTGTTTTTAATATGCAGAAAGGAATAAGATTCATTATCTACAACAATTTCGTTGAAATTGGAATAGTTTTTCAATGCCCTGGAGAGGGAATCATAGTCATTATAGGAATCGGCCAGATGCACCAGAGAAGCAATCTGGTTATTGTAAAGATGCTGCTGCTTCTGAATATTTTCGATCATATCATTCAGGATAGGCATATACGTTTCGTAGTCCCGGATCGCCTGTTTCCGCCTTTGGTCGGAAAAACTCTGCAAAATGATCAATACACCGAGAAAAGAAAAAATAAGAATGGATGCAACGGTAGGCATTAAAAGACCGAGACTGATCCTATCATATCGTAAACTGAGTGCTGAGAGAATGACTAATATCAGAAGGACTGCCAGAGAAGAGGAATAGGAAATATTTTCCAGACGGTTCATCCATTTTCGAATAGGAAGAAAATGAAGCACCGGAATCAGCAGCAGGCAGCCAAAGACAACGACTGACAGAGATACAGGATCATTATAACCATTGATATTGCTTGGAATGTGCAGCAGGTTATAGAGCACGATAAAAAAAACCTGACAGATTGTTTCGATCAGATAACCGCAGATAACCACATTCAGACACTGGCTGATAGGCTTGGAGGTATTAAAATAAACAAATAAAAAGTACACACACAATATTAGAAAGAGACCGATTACAATCCAGTCGTCATCATGTAATTGAATGGTGATGGTAAGCCAGTACATCAGAAAAAAACTGATACACGTTGACCACAGATGCTTTTTTTGTTGTGAAAGCTCACCGGTCAGATAGAGCATACAGATGGCATATGCGCCACTCTGGAAAATGTTAGCAATAAAATATGGAATATATTCCAGCACAATTGTCTCCCCCTTTTTGTGGAATGGTTATCCGAGATGAAAATCTTTCCCGTAAGGAATGTCGTCATCTATTTCTTTAATATGAAGAGTTCTTTCCTTTGGATTGACAGAATGAATATATTTTGTGTTTACCAAAAATGATTTATGACAACGTTCAAAGTGATCCGGCAGAATTTCATCCAGAGACTTCATGGTATATTGCCGGGAACAGACCTCACCATGCTTTGTGGAAAAAAGCATATTTCTGCCAAAGGCCTGAATAAAATAAATATCGTCTGTATTTAGCTTCATAAAAATGCTATCTGCTGTCTTTAATCGGATGGAACAATTTGTTTTTAAGATCTGATCAAGCTGAAAAAAGACATCCTCCTGGCGGAATGGTTTTAAAAGATATGCATAACAATGAAGCTGATTTAATGCTTCGTATACATAATGAGGAAAGCTTGTTGTAAAAATAATCGGTGTATCTCTGTGGAAAGAGCTTTCAGATATATATTTTGCAAACGATAATCCGTCTGTATTTTCTGTTGTTTCATCCAGCGCAATATCAATAAAAAATGCGGTATAATGAATGGAATCATTAAGCTGGGCCATAGCGGTGGCCAGATCGGATGTCACAATACAGTTTAACTTGAGTGGATATTGTCCAATCATATCCACCAGATTCTGAGCAAATAGTTTATTATCTTCTAATATGAATACAGATGGGTTCATTTGTAAAATCTCCTGTTTAAAAGGTTTATTTTGTATTGTATTGTACCACTTTATGAACATGATAGGCAATCATTTACCGGGTGATTTGAAAAAAATGTGAAAAAAACATATTTTACGAAAATGATTTCATAACCAAAAACAGGCATTTCATGACAAAATGGTAGAAATATAAAAAAAGCCGTGATAATATATTGAATAGTGGGTGACGAGAGAAGGGGAAACAAATGAGGGCAGGAAATGTCGTATGATATTTTTCAGGGAGTGGAGAGTGTTAAATATATAACGGGTTCGGATCGGACAACAGGAGCCCGGTGTATAGGACGGCACAAAGAACCGCCAGATAGACAAATGTCTATCTGGCGGTTCTTTGTATGTACAGAGTTTCCGGGTATAGATTTCTCGATGGAAAGGTGATATATTACTAATGATTATCGGGTGGAGGAAATCGGATAAAATGAAGAGGTGACATATGGATATTACGATGGTTGGCATAGATTACAGAGACGCCGGGCTGGATATCAGAGAAAAATTCAGCTATACCAAAAGGGAACAGGAGGAAACCATAAAGCATTTGAAGCAGCTGGAAGGAATTTCGGGCTGCGTTCTGTTGTCAACATGTAACAGGACAGAACTCGTGTTGTCATATACGGAGGAATGGGATCAGGATGAGAAAAAATTGTTTTGTGGGTTAAAAGCACTGGAGCCGGAGCAATATGCACAATATCTCCATATACGTCATGGGATGGAGGCAGTACAGGATCTGTTTGCACTGGCAGGAGGCTTGAAATCCCAGATTCTGGGAGAGGATCAGATACTGACGCAGATGAAGGATGCCGCAGATTTCTCCAGGCAGCTTTTTGGGACAGACAAGATATTGGAAACATTGTTCCGGATGGCGGTAACGGCAGGAAAGGAAGTCAAAACAAAGATTGTACTTCCGTCATCGAATCACTCTGCACCGTTGGCGGCGATCGCAGGTCTGGAACGGGATGGAGCATCTTTTCGGGAGCAAAAATGTCTGGTGATCGGGAATGGTGTGATGGGACGATTAACGGCTCAGCTTCTGCTGGACCGGAACGCGGATGTGACGGTGACCATACGGCAGTACCACAGCGGAATTGTGGATGTACCTCCGGCAGCAGAGAGAATTGATTACTCGAAGCGTTATGAAAAAATGCCGGAATGCAGATATATCTTTTCAGCAACGGCCAGTCCCAATACGACGATCACGTTGGAAAAGCTGCCGGTAGAACAATTGCAACAGGATACGGTTTTTGTGGATCTGGCGGTGCCAAGGGATATTCAGGAAGAAATCGGAACGCTGTCAGGGATTACGTTATATGATATTGACGATTTTGGAGCGGAGCTGCCGGAGGAGGCGAAGCAGTCCTTAGCCGATGCAAGGAAGCTTTTGCAGGAGAAGACACAGGAATTTCAGAGCTGGTATGATGCCAGGGATGTTGTTCCTATGCTGTTAAAGATCAGTGAGAAGGCATCGGAGGATGTTATGGCGAGAGTGACCGGACAATTTCGGAAAAATCTGCCGGCCTTGCAGAAAAATGTGGAAGAAGCAGATCAGGCAGCAGCCGAAGAAATTGTCCGAAAATCGGTACAGAAGGTCGTGAATAAACTAATGTTTTCTGTGAGAGACTCGGTGGACGTGTCCACGTTCCGGGACTGTGTGGATGCAATGTCAGACTTGTATAACGAGGATCCGGAGGGAGAAAAAGACGGATCCCGTTAAACAAAATTGTGCCGAAACGACAGGTAATTATGTTTAAAGAGCCTGATAAATGGAAACAGGTATAGAAGGATATATGTGACAGAGCGTATGGAGGACAGGATCATGAGGACAATACGGATCGGAAGCCGGGAAAGCAGGCTGGCGGTAGTGCAGTCGGAACTAGTGCAAAGGTATCTGCAGGAGCAGGGAATTGATGCTCCGATCATTACAATGAAAACTACAGGTGATAAAATTCTTGACAGAACGCTGGATCAGGTAGGAGGAAAAGGGCTGTTTGTTAAGGAGCTGGACGCAGCACTTCTTGACGGACGAAGTGACATTTCCGTTCACAGTCTGAAGGATGTGCCGGCAGAGGAGAATCCCAGGCTGCCTCTGATCGGCTATTCGGACCGGGAGGATCCGAGAGATGTGCTGGTTCTGCCAGAGGGAGAGACAAAATTAAATGAGAAGCTTCCCATTGGCTGTTCCAGCCGGAGGAGAGTTCTTCAGGCGCAAAAGCTGTATCCGCAGATGGGCTTTCGCAGTGTGCGGGGAAATGTGCTCACAAGGTTGAAGAAACTGGATGATGGAGAGTACAGTGCATTGATCCTGGCGGCAGCAGGCTTAAAAAGACTGGGACTTGCGGATCGGATTTCCAGATATTTTACGACAGAGGAGATCATTCCATGTGCCGGACAGGGTGTTTTGGCATTGCAGGGCCGCAAAGGTTTTGATTGTGCAATATTGAACGGATATGTGAATAAAGAGTCTGAAATTGTCGTGAAATGTGAACGAAGCTTTATCCGTGCCGTGGGGGGAGAATGTTCTTCTCCGGTGGCAGCGCATGCAGTCATTCAGGAGGGAGAGCTTTTTCTGCGGGCAATGTACAGTAAGGGAACCGGAGAAATGGGTTATGTGACCGGAGAGAGGAAGGGACCGGTACATGATCCGTCCGGAGTAGCAAAAGCTCTCGCACAGCAGTTAATGGAGCAGTTTGAGCAGGAGAAGGGATGAAAAGAAAGAGGCGGTATTAAAGAAAAGCCGGCGTAGAATAACCGGGATTGGAAAAGAGATGGAACCGGGACTGTAAAGGTTTTAGGATAAGGAGGAAAAGATGGCGAAGGGAAAGGTTTGGCTGGTGGGAGCCGGTCCGGGAGATGCAGAGCTTTTAACAAAAAAAGCAGAGAGAGTATTGAATATGGCGGATGTGATTGTTTATGATGCTTTGGTAGGCCAGGCAATCATTGCCGGACTTCCGGAAACGGTAGAGAAGGTTTATGTTGGAAAACGTTCTTCTCATCATGCGATGTCACAGGAGAAGATCAGCCGTCTTCTTGTTTCTTATGCTGAGAGAGGAAAAAATGTGGTTCGTTTAAAGGGCGGTGATCCTTTTCTTTTTGGCAGAGGAGGAGAAGAGATCGAGGAGCTGCTTGCGGGCGGAATCGATTATGAGGTTGTGCCGGGGATCACATCGGCGATTGCCGTTCCTGCGTACAATGGAATCCCTGTGACGCACAGGGATTATTGTTCGTCTTTTCATATTATTACAGGGCATAAACGCCGTGGGAAGAGTCTGGAGCTGGATTATGAGGCATTGTGCCGGATGGAGGGTACTCTTGTCTTTTTGATGGGAGTGGCATCGGCACCGGAAATCTGTCAAGGACTCATAACCGCAGGAATGACTCCACAGATGCCGGCAGCACTTTTGTCCCAGGGAACGACGGCAGGACAGCAGAGGCTGATCTCGACTGTCTCTGAGCTCCCCCGGAGGATGGAGAAGGAAAAGCTGCCTACGCCGGCAATTTTGTTGATAGGAAAGGTCTGTGCACTGGCAGAGGATTTCGGCTGGTATGAGAAGCTTCCTCTGGCAGGAACCAGAGTTGTTCTGACCCGCCCAAAACAGCGGATGTATCGGCTGGCAGAAAAGTTCCGCAATCTGGGAGCCGAGGTGTTAGAGTTTCCGTCCATACAGATCTGTCCGATAAAACGGACAAATCTGTTCCGGGCTTTGGCGCAGATTGAGACATATCAGTGGCTTGTATTTACCAGTCCATCCGGTATTGATGTATTCTTTGAACAATGCGCCGAAGTAAAATTTGATATTCGAAAGTTATCCAACCTGAAAATTGCAGTGATTGGATCGGGGACTGTCAGACAACTGGAGCAGCATGGCATTTATGCGGATCTGATCCCGGAGGAATATTCGGCAGCGGCATTGGGCGAGGCACTGGCGAAGAAGGCCGGTAAACAGGATCACATACTTATCGCCAGAGCAGAGGCGGGATCACCGGATCTACTGGAAAGGCTCCAAAAGGATGTCTGTCATCCGGTAGACGATATTGCAATCTACCGTACGGAAGCAGTAGACCGTACCTTGGAAAATGTGGGACGGGACAGGCCGGCACTTGAGGGGCTTGCGATGGATGAACGTGCAGTCTTTGTATTTACCAGTGCGTCCACGGTACGGGGGACGGTGGAAAATATATCTCCGGAGGCGTGTGCACGGATGCGGGCCGTGTGCATCGGCGAACAGACGGCAAGGGAAGCCGGACGGCATGGAATCGCAGTGCAGGTGGCAGAAAAGGCTGATGAGGAGTCACTGTTAAATGCCGTGGTAGAACAGGCAGCGGTCCGGGAAAAGTAATAGAAAAAAGAAAAAACCTAGAGCTGGCACTCTAGGCTTTTTGTGATTCACTTGGAATCATAATCGCATTTCTTAGCTAAAATTATATTACTATTATTTTATTAAAAATGCAACCCTAATCTTGAATCGAACATATTTTCGTGTTATTATGATTAAGCTGTCGACTCTTTCCAGTAGGAAGGGGGTGATACACTTGGAGTACATAATCGCATTTCTTGTCTCTGTATTGGCATCTGTAGCTGGCTACTACATATGCAAATGGCTAGACAGAGACGAATGACAGCACTAGCCTGACGGTGTAGTTCTCCGCGATGAACTTTAGGGTCTTGGAAACTGTGCAATTCCAAGACTCTTTATATTATATATAATAATATAAAGATATATGAAAGAAAAAATTGCACTAGCCCCGGAAATAGTGTTAAAATGCATAGAAATACATTGAAAAGAAGAAAATCATGACAACATTACAGGCATATGACATTCTGGCAATATCACAGGATGCCAGTTTCAAAGAGGTCAAAAAACAATATCGACGGCTGATGCACCGGGTTCATCCGGATTCAGCTGCATTTGATACCGGGGAATATCTGTATACGGCACAGGAGATCAATGAGGCATATGAGACACTTCGCAGGGCAGATCGGGAGACCGATGCACATGCCCAGAAACGAAGCTCACGGAATTCATCGGAAGGAAAAAAGCAGTCTCAAACAGCCTCCCAGACTGCATGGCATGCAAAATATGGACAAAACCCAAGGAATGCAGAGATGGGCTGGGATGCTCCGAAAAATACAGGGGCTTATACCAGGCGGAAAATTTTTCATAAAGTTGAGGATATGGATGGAACTATGATCGGTGTTGTGGCAATCGCAGAGGGAAAATATCTGTGGAAGCCGGAGGAGGATTTTTCGTTATTCTTAAAAAGCATTCTGGAGTGCAGTGAACGTCTGCTGGCAGAGATCGATGAAAGAAATGGGATGAGCCGGCAGGCGCAAATACGTCTTCGATTTCAGGCGGAGCTTGCTTATCTGCTGGCACAGCAGTTTATTGACGGGGCAGAAAGTATGGAGGAATTGCTGACACCTGTAGATGCAGGGAAAGATGCAGAGACCTACTACATTCCCGCAATGCTTGAAGCCGGAGGGACGACAGTGGGACTGCGGACCGGAATGATATTGTATCCGGCGGGAGTACGGGCGCATCGTCTTTATCTGAAAACAAGGACAGGAAAAGAGGCTGGCTATCTGTCTTTTCGGGATGACAGACTTTACCATATTGTAATTCCGTTGCTGGAACAGAAACGTGCGCAGGTTAAGATTGAAGTGTCCCGAAAACAGGACAGAAAAAACACGAGTGGAAAAAGCAAATACAAAAATATTGATTTCTGGATGCGGATTCCAAGGGAGACTACAGGTACATTTCCTGAGAGTATTGACCTTAAGATTGAGAATTTGTTGAAACAATATGAAAGCAGATAAAATATGGGAAATGTTTATCGTTCAAATAATTTTAGAAGAGATTTTTGAGAAAGGAGTTATTTCATGTCTAAAAAACAAACATATTACTTGATTGATTTCGAAAATGTAAATGAAGCGGGACTTTTAAATTCAAAAAATCTGACTGATAATGATCATATTTATATTTTCTCTACGAAAAATGCACCTAAAATAAGTATCAAGACTTTGGCTGCGTTTAATTATATAGATTTTAATTCACATATAATACCTGCGGGAAATCAATCGCTGGATATGCATCTTATTGCATATTTGGGATATTTAATTGGACAAAATAAGGATAGTAAATGTAAATATGTGATTATTAGTAAAGATACGGACTATGACAACTGTATTTCATTTTTGAAGCAATTAACCGATTCTGAAATCAATAGAAAGCCATCTATGTGTCTGGGGACTCAAGATGATACATCTAAGAAAAAGATTCCTCCCATTCAATCAAATTCAAAGTCAGAACTTAATACAGAGATTCAGCGGGCTATCAGCAAGGCGGGGTATGATAACAATGTAAGTAATACTGTTGCGTCCATTGTTTCAAAATATTATGCAAATGAACATTTTTCCAATGATGTACATAACGAACTTCGAAACATCTACGGTAATTATGCGGATCTTTATAAAATTGTGAAGCCGATTTTGAAATCCGGTGTTGAAAGTACTTCAAAGTCTATATTAGGTAATACACAGAGAAATAGTGTAATTCAAAAAGTTCTCAGCAAGGCAGATTGTGATAATGATACGATTTCGTATGTATCATCACTTGTGTGCAAAAATCATTCTTCTGCAAACGCCAAACAAACAATTCATACTGCGTTAGTGGCAAAGTATGGAAAAGGGAAAGGTCTGAATCTTTATAATCATGTAAAAAAATACATATAAAAAGATAAGGGAGAGAGGAATATATGAACCAACTTCAAATGCAAAAAGGCAGACCGAAAAATGGAACAGAAAGAACTGACACAGAGCTTCGTGTGTACGATTTTCTGGATCAGTTATGGATAGAATATGAGCGGATCGACCATGAGGCTGTGGAGACGATGGAAGACTGCATAGAAATTGATCAGGCACTTGCACCGGCAGTTGTCTGCAAAAATCTCTTTTTGAAGAATTCGAAAGAGGATCATTATTATCTGCTGATGATGCTGGGAGATAAGAAATTTAGATCTTCCGAGGTGGCAGGTCAGATTGGAAGCACCAGATTATCCTTTGCCTCAGCAGAAAGGATGAAGGAGTATCTGGATATCAGGCCCGGTTCCGTCAGCGACAGAGCACGATTATGTTGTGGTTCATATTGGAAAAGCTGGGGATTTGTGATATAATAACTCCAAAATCCAGATGCTTCGCATCTGTCGCGCAATGCGTTTTAAGATTTTGTCGTTCACAAATTTTGCGCAAGTGAACAAGCTCCCTTGCGTTGCAAATTTGTGATATACTCAGATTTAAAGAAAAAGAGACATATGTCCGGCACACAGACAGTCTCTGTGAAAATACCAGAAACGTGTGCAGAAATGAGGATGAAAATGGATATTGTATGTTTAGATTTAGAGGGAGTACTTGTACCGGAGATCTGGATTGCATTTGCAGAGGCAAGTGGGATTCCGGAGTTAAAGAGAACTACGAGAGATGAGCCGGATTATGATAAGCTTATGACATGGCGTCTGGGGATTCTTAAGGAGCATGGTCTGGGACTTAAGGAGATTCAGGACACCATTGCTACGATCGATCCGATTCCGGGAGCAAAGGAGTTTTTGGATGAGCTTCGTTCCATTACACAGGTAATTATCATCAGTGATACATTTACACAGTTTGCAAGCCCTCTGATGAAGAAACTGGGCTGGCCAACAATCTTCTGTAATTCACTGGAGGTTGCACCGGATGGCGAGATCACAGGCTTTAAGATGCGTTGTGAGAAGTCAAAGTACACCACCGTAAAGGCTCTGCAGTCTATTGGTTATGATACTATTGCCAGCGGTGACAGCCACAACGATCTAGGTATGATCGAGGCTAGTAAGGCGGGCTTCTTATTCAAGAGCACTGATCAGATCAAGGCGGATCATCCGGAGTTGCCGGCATATGAGACATATGACGAGCTTCTGGCTGCGATTAAGAAGGTGCTGGGATAGCGTTAGAATTTATATTCACCCTCAGGGGATGTTTTTGAAATATTACGTTTCAGAAACATCCCTTTTTGTGTATTTGATAAAGATTATTATTTATTTCGTTGCTAAAAGGAGCCAGTATGCTATTATGTTATTAAAACTATGGTTAGCTAAAACTAACATAGACTCTTGGAAATGAAAAAATGGGAGGATAGCATAATGGAAGAGAAAAAGCAAAAAGAAGAAAGTCTGTTGAAACAGCTCTTTAATTTTGCAGGAAACTACAAGTATCTGAGTATCCTGTCGGCAGTTTTGGCAGCGGTCAGCGCTCTTGTTGCGCTGGTGCCATTTTATTATATCTGGCGGATCATGCAGGAGGTGATCCGGGTAAAGCTCAACTTTGCCCGGGCACAGGGAATCGCTTCTTATGGATGGCATGCCGTAGGCTATGCATTGTTAGGGATGTTCTTGTATATTGCAGGACTGATGTGTTCCCATATGGCAGCGTTTCGGGTGCAGGCATCCATGAGGACGATCATGATGGAGCATATTATGAAGCTGCCTCTGGGGTTTATTGAGAGTGAGGGCAGCGGAAAGATCCGCAAGATCGTGGTAGATTCCAGTGCGGCAACGGAGACATATCTGGCACATAACCTGCCGGATAAAGCGGTATCTGTAGCTACTCCGGTGGGTCTGATCGTTCTGCTTCTGGTGTTTGACTGGCGTTTGGGACTGATCTGTCTGATCCCGGCAGTGCTCGGCTTTCTGTTTATGGGAAGCATGATGGGAAAGGATATGGAAAACAGTATGAAGGAGTACCAGAATTCTCTGGAAACTATGTCTGCTGAGGCAGTGGAGTATGTCCGGGGCATTCCGGTGGTTAAGACCTTTGGTCAGACCGTGTTTTCTTTTAAGAGATTTAAGGATTCCATTGATAAATATGAGAAATGGACACTGGATTATACCAAAAGAATGCGGAAGCCAATGGTTGCATTTACTACGGCAGTTAATTCCACATTTGCTTTTATTATTGCGGCAGCATATCTGCTGGGCGGTCATGGAATTTCAGGAAAACTTGGTTTGAACCTGTTTTTCTATATTATTATCACGCCAATTTTAACTACAACATTAATGAAGCTTGCCTATGCCGGAGAAGCACAGCTTCAGGTAAAGGATGCCCTGATGCGTATGGGCAGTCTGATGGATCGGAAGCCTTTGCCGGAACCGCAGCAGGGAAAGCTTCCGGAGGATAGCGCGCTGTCTTTGGATGGCGTGGTCTTTGCCTATGAGGACGCAGAGAAAAATGCAGTGGACGGTGTTACGCTTCAGATCAAGGCGGGAGAGCATGTGGCATTTGTGGGACCGTCCGGTGGCGGCAAGACAACGCTGGCGTCTCTGATCGCAAGGTTCTGGGATGTGAAGGAAGGCAGTATAAAGCTTGGCGGTGTGGATGTCCGGGATATTACAAGCAGTGAATTGATGAATCAGATATCCTATGTATTTCAGGACAGTAAGTTATTGAAATTGTCGATTCTGGAGAATGTGCGGATCGGCAGACCGGATGCCACGGACGCAGAGGTCATGAAAGCATTGGAGAAAGCACAGTGCATGGATATTATTGAAAAGCTTCCGGATGGAGTCCATACCAAGATCGGTGCCGAGGGTGTTTATGTATCCGGGGGTGAGGCACAGAGACTTTCCATTGCCAGAGCGTTTTTGAAGAATGCACCGGTTCTGATCCTGGATGAAGCGACAAGCTCGATCGATACAAGAACAGAGCGGATTATTCAGGAAAGTATGGATCGTCTGATGAAAGGAAGGACAACGTTTGTGATCGCACATCGCCTTTCTACTGTCAGAAACTCAGATTGTATCATGGTTCTGGAACAGGGACGCATTATCGAAAGAGGTACCCATGACCAACTGATTTCAGAAAAGGGAAAATATTATCAGTTGTACACCGGGAATGCAATTGCTGAATAAGATTCAAAAGACAGGATGTTACTGTTCACAGTACCTGTGACCAGCAACGCATCTCGCCATTTAAAATCGCCTTTGGCGATGGGCGAGATGCCATTCAAGATAAAACGTGCATCCTCCGTGCCAATCAGCGTAGTGATTGACACGGGAGTGAACAGTAACTAATAGTTTCACATTTCTTATTATCTATACTGCAGATACTCCAGGAACCGCTTCACCGCCGGAGTTGCACCTTTTCTGTTACGCATGGCAAGTCCTATATTACGATACGCCGGGATTTCCAGTTCTCGTGTAACAATTCGATACGGAATCCGTTTCAAGATCAGTTCCGGCAAAACACTGATTCCAAGCCCGCTCTCAACCATCGCCATGATCGCGTAGTCATCCCATGTTGTAAAATGTACTTTCGGCTTTAAATTACTTCTTTCAAAGATCTCAGAAACTTCTGCCTTAGCACCTTTCTCCAATAGCATAAACGGTTCCTCACAAAGCGCACTGACCGGAATCTTCTGAAGTTCTGTCAGCGGATGTCCTTCCGGAAGCACGACAAGCAGCCTGTCCTGCTCCAGGAAAATTGTATCCATCTCATCCCTTACCGGCAATCTTGTGAATCCACAGTCAATTCGCCCTTCCATGATCCATTCTTCAATATCCGTATAATCACCCAAAAGCATCTCGTAATCAATGTTTGGATAATTTTTCTGAAATTCCTTGATAATATTCGGCAGCCAATGTGTTGCTACGCTAGAAAATGTGCCGATACGGATCAATCCTGACTTTAACCCTTGAAGCTCATCAACTTCCAATTGAAGTTTCTCGTATTCTCTGCAGACCCGTTCCGCATAAGGAAGTAACTTCATCCCGCTGCTTGTAAGCTTTACTCCTGACTTGCTTCGTTCAAGCAGAACTACCTTCCATTCCTTTTCCAGATCATTGATCATTCGGCTGATCCCGGACTGGGAATAACTCAACTGTTCCGCTGCCTTTGTAAAACTTCCACACTCTACTGTCTTAACAAATGCCATGTATTTCTGAATACTTCCATCCATGAATTTAACACTCCTTTCGCTTTACATTTTCCCATCTGTTTTCGCTACGAAAAATCTCTTCACTTATTTTATATTTGATTTTGTCATGTAATCCATGAGAAACATTCGCTTTTGTAATTGATAACTGTATGATACTATAAAACAGTCGAGGAGACAAGGCTGGTTGTTAACTGACATCCGGAAATTATTTTAAAAGATATTCAGCAAGGAGTTATGTATTATGGGACTTTATAATAATCGAATCGTAGTAAAAGTTGGAACATCTACACTTACCAATGACGCCGGAAAGAGCGATCTTCGTACAACAGACCGTCTTGCCTGTGTACTTTCTGATATCCAGAACATGGGATATGAAGTTGTACTCGTTTCCTCCGGAGCGATCGCAGTCGGAAGAAATAAACTGAACATGACTGCTAAACCAGACAGTATGCGTATGAAACAGGCTGCTGCTGCAGTTGGACAGTGTAGTCTGATGTATCTGTATGACAAGTTCTTCGGTGACTATGACAAGACAGTTGCCCAGATCCTGCTCAATGCAGATGATATTGAAGAAGAAGAAAAAAAGGAAAATCTGATCAATACATTCAATGCGCTTCTCGAGATGGGTGTAATCCCGATTGTAAACGAAAATGACTCCGTAAGCTATAAAGAAATCGAATCCGAGGATCGTCTCTTCGGTGATAACGACATGCTCTCAGCTGTCGTTGCAGTACTCTGTCGCGCAAAGCATCTGGTCATTTTCTCCGACATTGATGGATTT
>OGQZ01001071.1_pt1 | contig 21959 bp, 20 predicted proteins | sample 1553321 | NCBI WGS metagenome assembly OGQZ01 (sample SAMEA2579958, study PRJEB22360) | human gut metagenome | reverse complement strand
CGCTTATGCCGCTCATGATTGTAAGTTATATATTAGTCATCTTCCCATATCCATATGGAATGAAAAACGCCGCAAAAAAGCGGAGCAGGATCTTTTCTCCCGCTCCGCCATCGGAGTCTCTTTTCCCTATTTTACCACTTTTTTCAACGGAATCCAGAGAATAAATGCATACACGCTTCCGATCAGGGAAGTCACAAGCTGCGTCACGGAAAAGGTCGTCTGGAACACTGCCATCTTTGGAACCATTGCTTCCGGAAGCAGGGACGGAATCAGAACCAGTGCAATCACGACTCCCATAAATAATGCCTTTACAATGCTGCCGGCTGCCATACCTGCGATCAGACCTGCATTGCCTTTGATTTTCTTTGCAATCAGACTAACTGCAACTACAAGAATGATATTTCCGATCATAACGCATGGGATGATCGCCGGGATCGCTGACATGATCGGGCTTCCTGTAATCAGGAATGATGTGACCGGTGTGATCACAGATAAAATAATTCCGCATGCCATTCCTGCACCCAGTGCCGCAATGATCAGACATGCATTGATGATCGGTCCTGTGATGTACACACTTGTGTTTTTAAAGAACTGGCTCACGATACAGATTGCCAGTAACACTGCTGTTGTTGTGATTTGTTTCGTTGTGATTTTCATAAATCCTCCTTGTTTTGCGGAGCAAAATGCGACTGCCTTTGCAGGAGCAGAGGATTTTCCTCCTTTGTTTTGCGGAGCAAAATGCCTGCTATGCCGCCTTTGCATAGCATGTGCCCTTGCAGGAGCAATGCCCAACACATTGGGCAGGATTTTCCTCCTTTGTTTTGTACAATTTTCGCAACCATCATAGTACAACACTTATGAAAAGTCAATTTTCCGTACACGGCTCACTCTGCCCCCGCAAACAACCGCAATTTTCTCTTGTCATTTAAACCAGGGAATTTTATAATAAAACCAACATATAAATATTTCGTATAAATATAAGGAGATTACGTTATGCATACATTTCAACCTATGACAGCAGATATGATGGAATTTGATCCATTTACAAAGATTGGAAAAGAATGGGCGCTGCTCACCGCAGGTTCCAAAGAAAAAGCAAACACCATGACCATAAGCTGGGGCGGTGTCGGTGTCTTATGGGGCAAAAACGTTGCCTTTGTATTTGTCCGCGACTCCAGATACACCAAAGAACTGATCGACAAAAATGAATTCTTTTCTCTCAGCTTTTTATCTGAAAAATACCGTGATGCATTAAATTACTGTGGAAGCCACTCCGGCCGCGACGAAAACGATAAGATCTCAGCAGCCGGTTTAACCCTTACCTCCCGCCACAGCATTCCGTTCATCGATGAGGGAAATATGATCCTGCTGTGTGAAAAAATGTCCGCAACGCGACTGACTGAGGATTCCTTCCTGATGCCAGAGATTGCGCAAAAATGGTATGCAGATCATGATATGCACACAATGTATATTGCGGAGATCATTGATATTCTGGCAAGATAAGAAAAACAGGCAGGTGGGAGTTCATATACGAAAACTCCTGCCTGCCCGTTTTATGTTTTTCAGATATATAATCTCTTAATCATTTTTTGTTCCATACATTCTAAAATACTCATCCGCCTGCTGCATAGATATGTTTAATTTATCCTGCAATCTTTTTATAATACTCTTTTTCGGTATGTTCATTTCGAGACACATTTCTATCATTCCCTCTGCTTTGCCACGAACTTCTCCACGCGCTTCGCTCTCCGCAATTAATTCTTCAATCGCCTGACACATCTCTATCCCCTCCTTTTCCTCTGATATCTTAATTGGTGTCTTCGTGATGGTTTTTATAACTCTGGCTGCATTCATTTCTATACTTTTATGGGTATCTGTCCTCAAAAAATCCAGCAGTTTTTCTTTATTATTAGAGTACTTGATATATCCCATAACCTCTCTCATACTTGTTGAAAATTTGTTCAGTTCTTCTTCCGTAAGTTTTGCTGGATCGATCAGGTGTATCCTGTAGTTCTCCACATAACTTAAAATTTCCATATCCCTTATCGGCATCATTTCATGTAAAGATAACGGTCCGTCCCATTCCTCTGCCCCAAAATGAATCACAAGTGTGATAACTGGTTTAATGTGATCTTCCTTTAAAAATCCCGATAAATATTCTCCACCGGTTTTTCCTGAATAATCTTTTTGGCTCCGTCGGTGCCCTGCCGCTATATCTGACACTTGTTTTCCATATTGTAAGGCATCATAGATAGCGTTTCTGACCGGCATTGCATAATGGACATCTGTCTGATTCTCAACCCCTAATAAAACATACGACATCTTTTCATCCTGTTTGATGACTGCTGCTTTTAAAACATCACGGTATTTTTGCAGTGCATCTTTTTTACCCACTGCCGATGTAGCAGTGTCAATCTCTGTAAGTCCTGCCGGATCGATCACCTTTTTTCCACCATAGATAAGATAATTAAACGCATCTGCAAATATAGCATTCTCCCGCATATACTCTTTTGTTACAATATCAACCGTCCCCATTCATTTCTCCTCCTTTGTTTAATCCGGGAGCAATTCGTGGTTTTCAAGAATTCTCCCTGCTTATATGTGTGAATGATAAAAGCATTGGAAATTCTTAAGTTGACTGTATAACTTTTTATACATTTTTCACTATGATAAAAGAATGGTCTATAACCATGTAGATGATTTCAGAATATCATGCTTTGTCTGGATTTTAGCATACTGTTCTTATAATGTCATTAAAAAGCCGATATTCCAATGATATTTGTAAGTTTTGCACAAAAAATCCAGTGTATAAAAACAGATATAACATACACACACCTTGCTTTTTCCAAAAATCAATGCTACAATATTTTCTGAGTTTTGTTCTAAAAAGTAAATATATGGAGGATTATTTATGAGCCCAGTTACTATTGTATTGCTGGTTATCTTAGCCGTTTTAATCATCGGACTGATTGTCCTTTATTTTCTCGGAAAGAAAGCACAGAAAAAGAAAGCTGAACAGGATGAGCAGCTTGCCGCTGCCGCACAGACCGTATCCATGCTGATTATAGATAAGAAGCGAATGCGCATTACCGAATCCGGTCTTCCGCAGGTTGTGATCGACCAGACACCGAAGATGATGCGCCGTACCAAACTTCCAATCGTAAAAGCAAAGGTTGGACCAAAAGTAATGTCTTTGATCGCCGATGAATCTGTATTTGATTACATACCGGTCAAAAAAGAAGTGAAAGCTACCGTGAGTGGTATCTATATCACAAAAGTTACCGGTGTACGCGGACCTCTTGAAAAACCGGAAGGTAAAAAGAGCTGGAGGACCAAATTAAAAGAAAAAGCAAATCGCGCAAATAAAGAACTCGAAAAAGAAAAAGCTGAACTTGAAAAAGAGAAAAGTAAGAAAAAGAAAAAATAAGTGATGAAACCTGAAAATACCGCAAATGTGAAAATCGCATTTGCGGTATTTTTATCATGAACTACAGTACCCAGCCTGCCGCCTGCATCTGTGTCTCCACCATATGGTGATAGATTCCATCTTTTCCGGACAGCTCATCAGGTGTGCCTTCCTCTGCAACCACACCGTCTTTTAACACAACGATCTTATCTGCGTTTGCAACCGTTCGCATCCGGTGCGCAATGATAAGAACTGTCTTATTCCGGATCAGTTTTGACAATGCCTCCTGGATCAGTGTCTCATTATCTACATCCAGTGATGCGGTCGCCTCATCTAATAAGATAATCGGTGCATCCTTTAAAAACGCCCTTGCGATCGAGATTCTCTGACGTTCTCCGCCAGAGAGTTCTGATCCGTTTTCACCAATCATCGTCTGCCAGCCGTCCGGCAGCTTTTGGGCAAATTCATCACAGTGTGCTAACTTGGCAGCGACAATGACTTCCTCATCCGTCGCATCCTGTCTGCCGATACGGATATTTTCCATAATCGTATTATTAAAAAGTGTGACGTCCTGAAATACAATGGAATACAGTGACATCAGAGTTTCCGGATTGATCTTTGAAATGTCCATGCCTCCAACTGTGATCTTTCCCTTTTCAATGTCCCAGAATCTAGCCGCAAGTCTTGATACGGTCGTCTTTCCACCGCCGGATGGTCCGATCAGTGCCGTCACCTCACCCTGTTTTGCAGTAAATGTTACATCCTTTAATACAGACTCCTTTCTGTCGTAAGAAAATCTCACATTTGAAAATGTAATATCATATCCTTTATGGCTTAACTGATCTGTTCCTGTCTGAATTTCATGGGAGAGGATCTCGTCTAAACGTTCGCTCTGTATATTTGCGCTGATCATTGCCGCTAAATTCTGCAGGGAAATCTGCATCGGATCATAGATTCTTGATACAACAAGCAAAAACATGAAAAATGTCAGTACATCGATACTTCCCTTTGCAAGAAGGATTCCCCCTGTCAGGGCAACCGTTGCAATACCAAGTTTTAAGATCATCTGGGCACTTGCGACAAATACCGCCATGCCAAGTTCTGTCACGATCGCATGTTTCTCGACCGCTTTAATTTTTTTATCCAGACCTTTCATATAATCATCCTGTGCATTGTTGGCGCGGAGATCACGGACCGTCTCAAGTCCTTCCTGAATCCCGTCGGCACAGTCCATTTTCAATTTCATCTGTTTTCTGCTCAGACTGTTTTGTACTTTACCGGAACAGCCAACGATCAGAAATGAAACCGGAAGCACCCACAGCGCCGCTAAAGCCATTCTCCAGTCAAAGAAAAAGAGACTTAATGCCACGAGTGCCGTAGAAATACATGCTCCGATCAGTTCCGGTATCACATGGGAAGAAACCGTCTCCATCGTCGCACAGTCCGCCATGATCGTGCTGGTCAGATCCGACAGATCTTTTTTGCCAAAGAACGAGAGTGGTATTTTTCTCAGTTTTTCCGCGAGTGTGATGCGTCTGACACCACTCTCCACATAAGTTGCAAAAAATGTTGCATTATACTGGATATAGGTAGTAATTGCGATCAATGCCAGACAGATCAGGCTGCCTGCAAGATAAAACCCGCCTCTTCCACCAAGTGTTCCTCCCATATAATCCTTTACCAGAAAATAAAGCATTCCTACCGGAAACATCAGCACAATATCCGATATCGTGACGGAAACAAATGCTTTTATCATATCCTTCGCACCCTGCTCTGAAAGTGCATATTTATGCTGTATTTTTTCTTTGAATGACATTTTTTATTCCCCCACTTTCCAACGAACCGATTTATTGTATGCATCCCCCATATGAGCATACAGTTTCTGTGCTTCTGACAGTTCTTTATGCGTTCCTGACTCCACGATCTCTCCGTCCTTTAACACGCAGATCCGGTCGGCATCCACAACGGAGGACAGACGATGTGCGATCATAATGACCGTTTTTCCTGTGGATAATTTTGAAAATGCCTGCTGCACCTTCGCCTCATTGTCCGGATCAGCAAATGCGGTCGCCTCATCTAAGATCAGGATTGGCGCATTTTTTAACATTGCCCTCGCAATCGAAAGACGCTGTGCTTCACCGCCGGACACATAAGTTCCCTTTGCTCCGATCACCGTATCAATACTATCCGGCAATTTTTCGATAATATCTTCGCACTGTGCATTCTTTAATGCTTCCATAACTTCCTCTCTCGTCGCATCTTTCCTGCCCATGCGGACATTTTCATAAACAGACATCTTCAAAAGTTTACTGTCCTGAAATACAAATGACACCATATCCATAAGCTGTTTCGACGGGATATCACGCACATCCACGCCACCGATCCTGATCTTCCCTTCTGTTGCATCAAAGAAACGTGCGATCAGGCTTGCAAGTGTCGACTTTCCACCACCGGACGGCCCGACAAATGCGACATGTTCGCCCTCTCGGATCTTAAGATTGATGTTATGTAATGCATCTTTTGCGGCATCCTCATAACGGAAAGACACATTTTCAAAAGTAATGGACATATCTTTCGGATCCGCTTTTCCTGCTGCCTCTGTGAGCGGCTTCTTTTCTAAAATACTGTCGATCCTGGTCAGCGCATCCTCAACGATCATCTGGTTTTCACTTGCATACATGATTTTATTTAAAGTGACTGTAATGATCGGAGTGATGATAATATAGAACATCAGATTTAATAAGAACGTGTCGCTCTCCCCGCCTCTGACCACATAAAAAGTAACTGCGATCAGAACAGCAAATGCCGCATTGATGATCGTCGTATAAAAGGTCATCGGAAGTCTTAATTCTTTTGTGTAAGCGATTGTCCATTTTTCATATTTCTTTATCGAGTCGCGAAAACGCTTGAATGAAAATACCGACTGTCCAAATGTTTTTACGACCGGAATGCCGCGGACATATTCCACGGCCTCACTCGACATTTCTTCAAGTGCATTCTGGTACTCTGTCATTTTATCTTTCATGCGCTGCCCGGTCATGCTGCCCATAATTAAAAATGCTGCCACTACCGGGATCAGACTTAGCAGTCCAAGCCGCCAGTCAAACATCAGGAGCAAAACCAGAAGACCGACCGGCGTTGCAATGGCGCCCGCCTGATCCGGTAACTGATGTGCAAGATAGGTCTCTGTCGCTTCACTCGACTCGTTGACAATCTTACGGATCTTACCGCTTCCGTCACTGTCCATAAATCCCATCGGTAATGTCATGATATGGTGCATCAGCTGTGAACGTATCCCTGCCTGCACATGAAACGCAGACAAATGGGAACAAAGCAGTCCGCAAATGTAAAGAAACATGGATAGAATTGCAAAACCGACTGCATGCCACCCATAATTTGCAAGATTCCCTGCATTTTCATAATGAGGCGCCACATCTAAAATTTCCTTTATCACTCTCCAGATATAATAAAACGGTACCAGCGCAATCCAGGCACTGACCACAGAAAATATCCACGAGAGGATCGTCAGATATTTATAATTCCCGGCATATTCAAAAAGCCTTGCCAAAGAACTTTGTTTTTTTAACTTCGCATCACTTTCCATCTCAAAGACTCCCTTTCCATTTTTAGTTTTTGTTATACATCACTACTTGAAATTAGTTTTCGCTAACCAATGATTTTTTTAGAAGGCTGTCATCCTGTTACCAGAAATGTACAGCCCATCTCTTACTCCCATTTCAGAATTGCATTCCAGCCTCCATAATGGTATTTTTCAAGCATATCCATATAACGGAGTGCCTTCTCCTTCGTCATTTTATGGCGTACCACCTCAAACATACTCTCAAATAATGCCCTCGTCATGATATGGATAAAATCCTCGGTGATCACCTCGCCATCTTCTGTCCGGTAATGAATGACGTCCATATACTTATAAGTATATTCTGTCTCGATCTCGACAAGCCGTTCCACAAAATCCTGAAACTTTGTTCCGTAGGAAGCATCCAACAAAAGCTCAAACACTTCAAAATTGTCGTAAATATAATCGATCATCTCCACCATGCCGGATGACACATAATGCTTCATCTCTTTCGGCTGCTGTTCTTCCTCAAGCCCGTGAAATGTCTCCTGCGTATGTAAAAACATCTGCACCAGATGATCCGCCGCCGGTTCCACAATCGCGGAAAATAATCCTTCCTTGTCTTTAAACCGCGAATAGATGGATCCGGTCGTTGTTCCTGCCTTTTCGGCGATCGTCCGCAGAGATGCGTCGGAATATCCTTTTTGCAGGAACTCTTCCTTCGCACAGGCTATGATTTTTTCTGAAACTCCTTCTACTTGTTTTGTCACTGGTTCCTCCACTCATTTATAACAGTGTTATATAACGCTGTTATAAATATAAACATTTCTGTTTTGTTTGTCAATATGTGAATCCTATTCCTATTTAAAATACAACAAAAAAAGCATGCTCTGCAATTCTTTTGAATCGTAAAACATGCTTTTTATATGTGCTTATTTCGTTTTTCACATACTATTTTTTACGCTTTCGCTTCCCCTTCCGGGAAAATGATCTTATTGACAAAGAAAAATACGACCATTGAAACTCCGCCGTTTAACACGGTCGTTCCTATATTGTACAGCCAGTCCGGCACGAACATACCGGCTACTGCTACCCAGATACAGTTGATGGAGTTTACGATACAGGTCACGATGCAGAATGCGATCAGATACCAGAATGCCTGATACCAGATATTTCCTTTGCTGCGGAACACGAAAGTTCTCTGGATCGGGAAATTGATGCATTCTCCAATCACCATGGCAACCATGTATGCACAAAAATATGGAAGTCCACCGTGTGCGGCATCATAACCGATAATATTCCATTTGAATGTTTCTCCAAATAATGTGATGTCGATTCCCGGGAATCCAAAGTCAATGTTTGGAAGTCCGGCAAATGCGAGCGGCAGAAACAGTAACATCAGGTATTTAAATACCGTGATCAGGTTACTTACGATCACGAACAGACCGCCCTCCCGGACCCATTTGGAGGCTCCGGGATGTTTGTCTGCAAAGTTCTGCCATAGATTTTTTATACTACTCATTGTACGCTTTCACCTCTATGTATTGTAATCTCTGCAAAGTTCTGTTTTTATTCTGCTGATGTTTCATTTACGGTCTGCACCGGTTCTTCTGCTGCATCTTTTTTATATTTCCTGATCGTAAGAACCTCTAAGAAGATTACCAGTGCTCCAAGGATGATATCGATCACGATTGCCAGGATCTGCCAGTTCATCAGACCTGTCTTTAAGTTTTCAGGATCATATGCACGGCTGTTTACAACGGTATACATGATATTTTTGGATGCCTGACGCATTGCTTTTACACCTGTTGCGCTTGTGGTATCTGTCACATGGTTGGTCTCCGTATCGTATGCAACTAACATACAGTCTGTACCACCGCGGATACCCATATCAGAATCCATGTATCCGTAAACACCAAAGTAGTCAGTTAATACAAATCCACGGAATCCCCACTCATCACGAAGTACAGTTGTCTGTAACGGATAGGTTCCGCCTGCCCACTGTGTACCGATATAGTTGAAGGAAGACATTACTGCCTTTGCTCCGCCTTCTTTTACTGCGATCTCAAAAGGTTTTAAGTAAATTTCACGGATTGCCTGCTCATTTGACCATGTACATAACATTCCGGTACGGTTTGTTTCCTGGTCATTCAAAGCAAAATGTTTGATATATGCGTAAACACCATATTTTTCAGCACCGATCACTGCGTTTGCAGCCATTTTTCCGGAGAGAACTCCATCTTCTGAATAATACTCAAAATTACGTCCTGCAAATGCATTTCTGTGCGTATTCATTGCCGGTGCATACCATCCGGAAACATCCATCTCATCTGCCATCTTACCGATGCTCTCACCGAAAGAAAGTGCAAGATCTTTGTTCCAGGTATTTGCGATCATAACTGCGGACGGGAATCCGATGGAACCTGTTCCTGTAAAGTTGTTATTGATGGATGCAGGTCCGTCACAGTCAACAGTCATAACTTTTCCAACACTTGATGCTGCAGATGTCTGATATCCGCCAAGTGCGATCATTGTATCCATATCAGAAACAGTCAGCTGGTCAAGAAGTGTATCCCATTTTTCATCATCATAGGAAAGGCCACGCATATCAGCAAGTGTCATTCCATTTTTTGCACCCGTTGTCGGCATTTCATCAGAATCATTGTTATAGTTTGCCGGGTCATAGTTGCTGTTGTTTAAGAAATCAGCTTTCTCATCCTCTGCTAATGTAAAGTTTGTCGGAGCTGCTGTTGCTGTTGCATAGTTTGCAAATCCATCTGCTCTTGAAAGGTATGTTACATCGCCTTCTGCATATGCAAACTGATTTGTTGCAGCTACATCATCGGTAGAACGTGCATTATTTTCATCGTATACAACGGTATCTGCAACACTTACGGTCTGTGATGCGATCGCATTGTGTGAATCAGAGTTGATAGAAATCTCATAGTCACCAGCCTCTAATACATAGCATCCATTACCATATGTATCATAGGAAGCCATATCTTCTTCTGAGAAACTTACATTGATTGTCTGGGACTCGCCTGGCTCTAACACATCTGTTTTTGCAAAATCGATCAGATTTGCAGATGCTTTTTCAATTCCACCATTTGTGTATGGCGGGTTGTAATATACCTCTACCACATCTTTTCCTGCAGTAGTTCCATTGTTTGTTACTGTTACATCAAAAGATACCTGACCATCTGCTACGGTAATATCTCCCATTTTCTGTTCGAAATCTGTGTAGGAAAGTCCGTATCCAAATGGGAACTGAACCGTCTTATCATAATCAATGAGTCCTTCCACTGCTGCTGTCTCATAGAAACGATAGCCAACATAAATGCCTTCTACATAGTTGACAAAAGATGGAATTGTTGCTTCTTCTTCGCCTGTTCCGAAGTTTTTGGATGTAGCGGCAAACTCATCCATATTGTCATACAGGAAGTTTCCAAAATTGTTGTAAGTCGGTGTTGCTGTCAGATCATATACAAATGTATCGCTGGTTTTTCCGGATGGATTTACTGTACCGGCTACGACTGCACCAAGAGACTCAAATCCGGACTGACCTGTTCCAGGACACCAGATTGCACCCTTGATCTGTTTATAATCATTTAAGAATCCAAGTTCCATGGTGTTTGCACCGTTATATACAACAACGACATTGTCAAAGTTGGCACAAACAAGGTCTAACATATCTTTTTCTGTCTGGCTTAACTGTAAATAATGTTCACCAGCTTCAAAATCTTTGTAATTTTCAGAGTTATCTGTGTAAGTTACTTTGCTTACATCAGTTGGAAGGTCTGCTCCCTCACCACCAACACGGGTAATTACTACCATTGCTGTATCAGAAAACTCTTTTGCATTGTTGATCAGTTCATCACTGTAAGAATCTGCTGTCGGCTCCGGTAATGTCCAGTCCTGTGCCCACATACCAACTTCCGGTCTGTCCTCACGGTATGCTTTGTAAAAATCAGTCAGTTCCGTATTGATCTTGTATCCGGCATCCTCAAGACCACCAAGAAGAGTTGTTGTCTCATATGCATCGGATAATGCTCCTGATCCTGTACCACCGTAGCAAGGATTTGTAGATGCCCATCCAAATACGTTGATATTTTGTGTATCAGTAAGCGGCAGAATATTGTCCTCATTTTTTAATAAAACAATACCTTCATCTGCAATATCCTCGCAAAGTGCGGTTGCCTCATTTGAGGTTTCCTCTGTGATCGTACCATTTCCCATTGCAAGTGAGATCATACTTGACATTGGAATAAAGCAGATCAGGTTGATAATCACAACTGCTGCCATAAGGAATGCGATCCATGCTTCCTTTCTCACCAGTTTCTTTACCGGTTTTTTTAATTTCATGCATGCCACAGTTACAATAATTGCGATTGCCAGTGCAATGCCAAGCGCAATCAGGTATGGCTTACAGGAATTGAGAACGTTGATCACGTCATCCATGTTAATTGCTAACATTTCTAAATCCTCCCTTGTTTTCCGAAGGAAAATGCAATTTTACAATGTAAAATTTATCTGCTGACGAGCAGAGGATTTTCCTCCCTTGTTTTCTTTATCCGTTTCGGATCTTGTAACTGTATCCTACCATACCACACGTCCTTTGGTAAAAATCTTCACAATCTGCACTTTTTTTGCATAAACTGTTTTGCATGTTGGAAGTTTTGGACAAAACAAGCGCCATGTTTTTATACATTATGCATAAAACATGGCGTAAAAGATTCTTTTTACTAGGTCATTGCCTGCCCGCTCTTTCATTTCCATATGCTTCCACCGTGTCAATCAACCAGTATCCGGCTTTTAATGCCTCGCAGATCGATCGTTCACATACTTCCCTATTGTTTAAACGACTGCATCAAAGAGGTCTGCCACAGATCAGTTTTCCCGCATCGGAATCAGGATCTTTAAGTCAAACCAGTTCCCGTTTGTGTCAATGCTGACCGCACCGTCATATTTGTTGACCGTATAGCGGATACTTTTGAGTCCGTACCCGTGATATTCTTTCTCTTTTTTGGTCGTGACCAGTTTTCCCTCCTGATATTCCAGATTTCCTTCATAATAATTTTCAAACCGGAGGAGCAGAAAATTTTTCTGTTTTGAAACCGTCACATGTAAAAGGCGTTTCTCTTTATCCGGTATTTTCAGTTCACACTCAATCGCATTATCGAGCGCGTTTCCAAAAATGCTGCAGATATCCATTACATCCATAAAATCAAGCAGTGTGCCGTCCGCAACACAGGTAAACGTGATCCCATGTTTCGCACAGTATAGGCTTTTGGTAGTGAGCACCGTATCGAGCACTTTGTTTCCGGTCTTATTCTGTGCCTCATACTGTCTTATCTCATCCTCCATGCGGTTTAAATATTCTTCGCGTTTTTTCGGATCATCCTCACTCCGCAGGAATGCGATCTGGTGTTTTAAATCGTGATATTTATAATTGATCAGTTCGATGCTCTCTCTCGACTGCTTGTACTGCACATACTGATTCTGCAGCACATTCTGCACGGATTCGAGTTCTTTTCTCACACGCAGTTCACGGCACTGGATCAGATGCGCATAAAGGATCGCGATACCGCCAAGATCTACTAATGTACGGATATTTCCGATCTCAAACGAATAGCGCCCGGAAAATGGCGTATTTTCCGTGAGAAAACTCATGTTGCTGACAGCAAACACCGCAACCGCGATCAGTCCGGCGGAAATATATTCCCGGTGGCTGATATTCATTTTCCCATCTTTAGGCATATGCACCCGCAGGATTTTATACAGGATCAGGGCGATCACACCATAGATCAAAACAAGAAGACCTCTGCAAAGCCACCAGTTTGTCATCGCCTCGTCGAAAAAGTAACATACAACCTGCCATTCGAACGATGCCATAAATTCCGCGACAACAAATGCGATCATCCCAAAATAGGCAGCATCAGTAAAAGTAATTTCGCAGCAGCTGTAGATAAATACGATCATTAAAAATACAGCCACGATCATACAAGGAATCCAGAAATAAATCTTAATATCATCCGTCATGACTAAAAACACACTCTGTATCAGAAGCACAGCCGCCATAATGCCTGCCGTCTGCCATTTTTGAAATCTCTTTTTGACCGGCAGGATAAATAACATGCATGCCATCCACTCTGCGACCGCTGTGTAGATTCTTGGTATATCCGGCATAATATGATCCATCATTTGATAACCTCTCCCCAGTATTTTGTCAGTTCTTCCATAAATTCTTTTTTGCGCGCACGGCTTAATACCAGCTGCTCACCTTTTACCATGGCACAGCCGTCCGTAATCCCGTCCACATGCGCTAAATTGATGAGATACCCCTTGTTACCACGGCAGAAGTTCATATCAGCTAATTTTTCTTCCATCTCTTTCATTGTGCCTGTTGTCTCATAGTCGCCAAGAATTGTGTGCAGGATCAGCGTATGCCCCTGGCTTTCGATATAATAAATATTTGCGATATTGATCCGCACCGTCCCGCCTTTCATGCTGACCATGATCATCTTTGTTTCTCTTTTTTTCATGCGCCCGATCGCACGGCTCAGTCTCTGTGAAAATGCAAAATAAGACACCGGTTTTAAAACATAGTCGAGTGCATCCACCGCATAGCCACGGATCGCATACTGTGCCATGTTTGTGATAAAAATGATAACGACCTCCGTGTCCACTTTTCGGATCTCCTCCGCCGCTGACATGCCATCCATGAATTTCATCTCCACATCCATCAGAATAATGTCATACTGCGACCGATATTTATTGACGATCTGATCCCCATCCGAATAGATCGTGATATCAAAAGCCTCCCCATTTTCTTTTTCATATTGCCGCAAAAACTCTTCAAGCTGTTTTGCATACATCGCTTCATCTTCTACGATTGCAATTTTTATCATATATTTTCTCCATTTTTTCTTCCAGTGTACCTGCTCCAATTCGCCGTTCGTCGATCATGTAAACATGTTGACTCACCTGCGCTCATGATATTATCCCCCACGAACGTTTTATAAACGCAAATGGGGACCTGTACCTCAGATTTATTTTAGTACAAGTCCCTGATATTTGCCACTTATTTATCTAATCCCGTTTCACTGCCGCTTTGATCAGGTGTGCCGTTCCCCTGATGCGGTGTCCGTTTGCCATCTCCGTCAAGGCTTCTGCCATCTCCATAGTGACAAAACCCCCCGTCATTTTCGCATAGCCGCGGATCGGCATATTATAATTAAACAATACATTCAGATTTGGTTTTCCCTGCCATTCGCTGATCTTTAACAAAATACGCAGTACCCCGTAAAACAGTTTACCAAAAATTCCTTTTCCATAATAAAGCTGGCAGACTGCATCATTCATACGGATTTCTCCGCTCCAGCTTCCATCCGGGATCTCTCTGCCATACAGTCTGCGGAATGTATCATCAGAAATATTTTTGATCTCACCATTAAAATATTCCGGCAGGCTTTCTCTGCTGTAACCACCCTCTGTGACAGTTCCATTTACCGCAAGTGATCCCGCAAGCAGCATTTCTTCCGCATTGCTTCCGATCATGATCTGATAGGTTCCCGTTTCCACTTCCCAGCTGTCTGTCCGTGTATCATAAAAACGAAATGTCTTATCGTCAAATAAAATCCTTACTTCTTTTTCCTCTCCCGGAGCGAGTGTCACACGCGCGAAGCCTTTCAGTTCGCGCAGCGGACGGAACACGGAATCAGATTCTTTTCCGACATAAAGCTGTGCGATCTCTGTTCCGGTCACATCTCCGGTATTTTTAATTTTAAATGTCACACCATCCTGATCTACCGCCAGATCACGGTAGGTAAATGTGGTATAACTGAGTCCGAAACCAAACGGGAAACGCACTTTTTTACCTACTGTCGTGTAGTAGCGGTATCCTACATAAAGTCCTTCCCGGTATTCGCTGCTTCTCTCTTTGCTCGGATAGTATTCGTATGCCGGCGTATCTTCATAATGAAGCGGATAGGTTTCATTCAATTTTCCGGATGGACATACTTTTCCAGTCAGAACATTAAGCATCGCAGACGCTCCCGCCTGACCACCAAGATAACCGTGTACAATTCCTTTGACATACGGATACCACGGCATTTCCACGGAAGATCCCGCTGAGAGGACTACAATCACATTTTTGTTTACTGTGGTAAGCTCATTGATCAGTTCATCCTGTGCTACAGGCATATGCATATGGGCACGGTCGAGTCCCTCAGATTCGCTGATCTCGTCAAGTCCTCCGAAAAACAGCACCACATCCGCATTTTTTGCTGCTTCCACGGCTGCTTTTACCATTTTTGCATTTGGTTTTCTGTTTCTGATATAACCCTGTTCACAGGCTGTCATCGTAAGTCCGCTGTCTTTTATCTCCTCTAATATGGACTCCGGCGGCATTGCCGGATTCACTAAGGAAGATCCTGCTCCCTGATATCGCGGAGTCTTTGCAAAGTCTCCGATCACAGCCACTTTTGTCCCCTGTTTTAACGGAAGGATCTGCTCTTCATTTTTTAAAAGGACGATGCTCTCCTCGGCCGCTTTGCGTGCAAGTTTATGATGCGCTTCCTTATTGAAAGTAGTTCCTTTTCCATCCACGGTCGCCTGATGCGTCGCAAAAATGACACGGAGCAGTTCATCTAAGCGCTGATCTAACACACTCTCTTCTAATGTTCCGTTTTTCACGGCATTTACGATATCATGCATTCCGGATTTTCCGGTGCCCGGCATCTCAAGATGACTTCCGTTTTTCACGCCGAGTGCGTGGTCGTTGCTTCCACCCCAGTCGGATACCACATATCCGTCAAAGCCCCATTCATCGACTAAGATTTCCTGTAACATGTGGCGGTTCTCATTGGCATAAACACCGTTTACTTCATTATAAGAAGACATGATCGACTTCGCTTTTCCTTCTTTTACCGCGATCTCAAATCCGGTCGTATAGATCTCGCGGAAGGTTCTCTCATCCACAACGGAATCATTTGCCATACGGCGCAATTCCTGGCTGTTTGCTGCAAAATGCTTCGGGCAGGCTGCGATTCCTTTGCTCTGGATTCCCCTTACATAGGCTGCCGCCATTTTTCCTGCATGGTACGGATCTTCGGAAAAATATTCAAAATTTCTTCCACAGAGCGGGCTTCTCTTGATGTTTAATCCCGGTCCTAAGATCACATTGACATCCATGGTCACGGCTTCCTCTGCTAATGCCGTTCCGATCTCCTCACCTAATGTTTCATCCCAGCTGTTTGCAACCGAGGCTGCGGTCGGAAAACAGGTCGCAGGGAGACTTGCATTTAATCCCAAGTGGTCTCCGGCTCCCGCCTGTCTTCTCAATCCGTGCGGTCCGTCAGACATTGCCATGGACGGGATTCCGTATTTTTCAAAATCCACTGTCTCCCAGGTGTTTTTGCCGGACATCATCAGGGCTTTTTCTTCGAGTGACATCTGTTTTATGATAGATTCGTAATTTAAACTCATGATTGATCCTCTCTTGATTTGTGATCTGCACATCTTTCACTTTCGTAATTTCAGCATAGCACAAACAAAAGATGACGAGGGAGTATTACACAAATGGGGGCATTTTTTGCATAAACTGTCAAAAATGCCCCCGAAGAGCTTTCGCTCTCAATCATGCTCAATCATAGTCATCATAATAGTCATCATCGTAGTCATCATCATCGTAGTCATCATCATCATCCGCAATAACATTCACGGTATATACTACTTTTTTACCCTTTGCCTTACCACTTGTACATGTACAGGTTACCCGTACTGTTCCTGTCTTTTCCGCATAAAACTCAACGTCCGTTCCGGTTGTTTTTCTTTCTGCAAACGAGACAATACTTGTATCACTGATCTCCCATTTTAACTGACTGTTCTTTATTGAGGATCCTTTTTTGACCTCTAAATCAAAATCATCCCATGCTTCTACATATTTGACTGATTCTCCAACCTTTGCCAATGAATAATCACTCTTTTTCTTCGTCACAGTTACAGTTATTGTATCACCATATTTCTTCTTACTCTTTCCCTGTACATAACACCGGATTTTTGCTTTTCCTGGTTTTACGGCAATGAAATCCATTTCATCGCCTGTGCGGTCACGATCCTCAAATTTTACATATTTTTTTCCTGAAATAATTTCCCAGCGGATATAATCGTCCTCAGCATCTATTGGAGTTACTTTCGCTCTGATTTCAAACTCCTTTCCCTGAGAAACCTTTTTTGCCGACTGCGCTATAGAAACCTTCTTCGGTTTCCAGTTATAATCTGCCTGTGCTGAAATGTTTCCTGTACCAATTACCGCCATCACGACCAAAAGTACAATTAAAACCTGTTTTGCTGCTCTCTTCATAAACAAATCCTCCTTTTTTCATGAGAGTTTCTCATTTCTAATTGTTTTGCTTTGTACTTTGATTATATCATGCATTTATTAGAACATTATTAATACGACAAATTTTTTATAATCATTATTGATTTCCATATGTCTGCTTTTATCAAAGCGGCAGTTTTACCTGAAAAACACTCCCACTGCCTGCCTCACTTTTCACTTGGATTTTTCCTCTGTAAAACTTCACAATTTCATAAACCATGGCAAGCCCAAGTCCACTTCCCTCGCCTCCTCGCGATACATCAGTCTGATAAAACCGCCGGAAGATCTTTTCCTGCTCTTCTTCTGCAATTCCTATCCCATCATCCGTTACAGACAAAACAAGTTCCGTTTCTTCTTTCTTTAATTTCACAAAGATATGCCCATTCTCTTTCCCATAACGATAGGCATTGCTGACAAGATTAACGAGAATTCTTGATAAAAGTTCACGATTTCCATAAAACACTGCCTGCTCCGTCTCATAATCAAGCATAATTTCCTTTTCTCTTATCAGCTTCATATCAGAGCAAATAGATGCCACCAGTTCTTCCATATCAACAGCTTCCTCTGCATATTTTCCTGATTTCATTTCCAGTCTGGCAAAGTCCAGCATATGATCAATAAGTTTTGTCATTTTCCGCGCCTGACGCCTGATTACCCGCAAGGCATCTTCATATTCCCCTACGCTTCTTTCTTTTTCAAGTGTATACTCACACTGTGCTGAAATGACAGCCATCGGTGTTCTTAGTTCATGTGAAACGTCAGATGTAAATTGTTGTTCCTTTTCAAATGTACTTTCCAGTCGTTCAAACATCTCATTAAATATATCCGCAAGCTGGTGCAGTTCATCATTCCCTTTTCCAAGATTGATCCTGCATTTCAAATCATTTTCTTCTCCAATCTTTCTTGCAGTCCCAGCTATTTTCTGAATTGGATTTAATGTACGTCCAGCAATAAAATATCCTCCCGCAGATGCTATTACGACCAGAACCGGCAGAAGAACCAGTGCAATCCGCATAATCCCAAAGCTCTGACGCTCTCCCTGTTCCTCTGATACCACTCCACGAAGCCATAATCCGTTAAGTCCTTCTGCTGTGAGTTTCCGGTCAAAAATATAATACCCCGTTCCATCCTTCATTACTTTTTGAATCTCGGAATCCACAAATTCCAGATCTGCCACTTTTGCAGCTATTGGATTTTCTCCATAAATAAGCCTTGACTTTTCATCATACAATCCTGTATAGACTTCATTTACCTTGCTCAGAAAATCGTCGTCAATTTCCAGATACCCTTTCCGGTAATCAATCAAATAATCAATATCCGCATCTGTACGGATTTCATCCATCCCAGAAAAATATTCAATCTCATCCACATTATTTTCCACTGTCTCCACCAGACTATCCTGTATTGTTTTTATCAAAATCTGACGGCTGACGACAAAAATCATCAGATATGCAAATAGTACTATTACCACCAATGCTGCAGTAAACCAGATTGTTATTTTCAGACGGATTGAGAATCTCCCCATATCTTAAATTTCCTCTCTCATTATATATCCTCTTCCACGGACTGTATGAATCAGCTTTTTGTCATATCCATCATCAATTTTTTTTCGAAGATAGCTGATATAAACATCCACTACATTCGTGCCCCCTTCGTAATCAAAATTCCAGACATGATCCTCTATCATCTCACGAGACAGCACACGTCCCTGATTGTACATGAAATATTCCAGCATGGCATATTCTTTAGCCGATAATGTGATCTCTTTTCCCCCCCGCATTACCCTGTGGGAAGTGCAATCCAAAGAAAGATCCGCAATATGCAAAACATTGTCAGTAACTCCGAAAGATCCCCTCATCATTGCGCGCAGACGTGCTGACAACTCTTCAAACGAAAATGGCTTCACAAGATAATCATTTGCTCCACTGTCTAATCCCTTTACTCTGTCCGAAACAGCGTCCTTTGCTGTCAGAAATAGCACCGGTGTTGTCTTTCCCATTCCCCTCAGCGCACGCAGCACTGTAAATCCATCTGCTTTTGGCATCATAATATCAAGAATCACTGCATCATACTCCGTACAGGAAAGGATATCTATTGCTGTCCTGCCATCAAAACAATGATCCACACTGTAACCATCCTCAGTCAGTTTTTGAACAATAATGGCATTTAAATCCTGTTCATCTTCCGCCAAAAAAATTCTCATGTTTGTTTTCTTCTCCTTTGTTTTTTACCGCGTCATTATAATCCCCTTTAAATCCAATTGTTATATAATAAAAGTAACGAAACCAACATTTATAACATTCACGAAAGAAGATATTTCTTGCAGATACTATACAACATTCATTTCTCATATACAACCTGTAAAAATCTTCTTACGCACAAAAATGCCCCCGAAGAGCTTTCGCTCTCCGGGGGCATCCTCTCATCTGTTATCCCTCAATGGATATGTATCGTTTTTCCGGAACTTTCTTTGCTTCTTCCTTCGGGACATCCAGTGTTAAAATACCATTTTCGTATTTTGCGTGGATATCGTTTTCGGTAACACTCTCGCCTACATAGAAGGTACGGCTCATACTTCCGGCGTAACGTTCACGTCTGATGTATTTGTCTTTCTTATCCTTCTCTTCCTTGTCGAGACCCTTCTCAGCGCTGATTGTAAGGTAACCATCGTTTAACTCAAGCTGGATCTCGTCTTTCTTAAATCCTGGAAGATCAACGGCTACTTCGTAACCTTTCTCGGTCTCCTTTACATCTGTCTTCATCATGTTCTTTGCATGTTTACCATACAATGTTTTATCAACATCCGGAATCTCTGGGAATGAGAAATCCATCCAGTCATCAAATAAGTTTTCTCCAAAAATGCTAGGCAGTAACATAAGTCATCTCTCCTTTTTCTACCGGTCCACTTTCTGTGGAACCTCCCATGTTTTTTACCTTTGTTTTGGAACCTCAGACGAAGGAACTCTGGGGAATCATCTTCTCTTTTTGTTCCCTCTTCCTTTGTTCTGACTATGTTATACCACCACTTATTAGCACTGTCAAGAGGTGAGTGCTAATTTTTTTGTGAACTTTTTGTGAAATCATATTTTAGCTGATATTTTTATCAAAAAAGTCCATTATATCTCGCTTTTCAAACGTTATTCCGTTGTTTCCGAATCCCCAAAATCCAGTATCTAAGCACCGGGATCCGACGTATCACTTCATATAATAAGATTGAAACCACAAATCCACCCACCAATTCAATACCATAGACTACAGTCAATGGCAGCTCCTTTCCAGCCAGAAGATAATTGATCACTAAAAGTACCGGGATATGTAATACATAGATACCGAAACAGCATTTTCTCATATAATTCGTAAAATTATTGGAAAAATCAAGCCATTTTGGACCTGCACCAAGCACGAGCAAAACCATAAAAAATGCATACAGGTTTAAATCCCATCTTGACAGTACATCTTTGTCCGTATATGCCATTCCATAACATCTTACGATATAAAATATGCCGCTTACAGCTGCACAAATGCCCAATAGGAGCACTGCATTTTTTATTTTTTCCATGACACTTTCATTCGAAAACAGGTAATATCCGGCTAAAAATGCCGGAATATAAATGCCGTTCCGGTAGAACGTGATAAGCAGCGTTGCATTTTCCTGCAATTTTCCGGATCAGAAGCAGAAATAGTGCTGCCACAAACAATACATGGCAAAACCACAGTGCCCCGATACCACAGCATAAGATGATAATGACTCTCACAAAAGCCGGTACACTCTCCGGCATATTGCCACGCGCAGTGTGAAGATAGATCACATATCCACCGAGCCAGCCAAATGCCAGAACACCAAGTGTCGACGGCGCCAGAATCTTATCCACCCTCTCTTTCAAAAACTGTCTTTCTGTTCTCTTTTCCAGTGCATATCTTGCACTGATTCCGGCGACCACAAACAGCAGTAACATAAACCACGGGTATACAAAATACTGGTAAATCCCCGCAAATGTAACTGCTCCTTCATACGGTTTTAAACCGGCAAACATCGCCTCGGTTCCAATATTATTGTAATAAAAATAAACATGAAAGATCACAACAAAAAAAATCGTCAGAAACCGGATATTATCCAGATAATGTTTTCTCATAAAAATCTCCATTTCCTCCTGCAGTGTTTTCCTCACTTTTTTGTGTCTTAGTTCTTATCCTTTTGATTTGCCATTTTTAATGCCTGCTGCACGAAATCTATCATATCATCTGCTTTGACCAGGGCAATCCCCTGTGCTTCATCACCTAACACCATGATCGTATCTCCCGCTTTGATCTGAAAAACTTCTCTCGCCTTCTTTGGCAGAACGATCTGTCCTCTCGCTCCGACTGTAACCGTTCCAAACATATGCTTCCCTTTTGGCGGAAGTGGAAGACTTTTATTTTTTTCCTCATAATGCAGCATATCCTCCAACGCCACACCAAATGCTTCTGCCATCCTGTCACAGGCGATCACATCCGGAATACTCTCCCCGGTATCACATAGTTAAAGATATTGGTATCATTCAATCAATTTTGCCGATAAAGCGGTAGAAGATTTCTACCTCCTGTTCCCGGCTTCC
>OGQZ01001042.1_pt1 | contig 22317 bp, 18 predicted proteins | sample 1553321 | NCBI WGS metagenome assembly OGQZ01 (sample SAMEA2579958, study PRJEB22360) | human gut metagenome | reverse complement strand
CCGATAAAATTCTTTTCCGGATAACGGCGGGCTAATCCTACGGTATATTCACCTCTGCCACAGCCCAGCTCCAGAACAATCGGATGATCATTTTTAAAAAAATCACGATTCCAGTGTCCTTTCATTTCAAAAGGAACTTCGTCAGCCACTGAATACGGATATTCAAACACATGCGGATATTCCGCCATATCTGCAAACTTTGCTAATTTACCTTTTCCCATGTTTACTTAATTTGCGGCAAAGGTAAAGAATATCCTTTTACAAGAAAAGTATGTATCCGCTTTTCTCTGAAAATAATAGAAAAGAAGACGCTTTCAGAATATGAACAATCCTATTCCAAAGCGTCCTCTCACATCAACAAACAGTTAGCTTCAAAAAAATCTTGCTATGCTATTGTTTCAATAGCCATTCTTTGAAAGTCATAAAGTTTTTCGACATTGGAACAGACTGTTTGGTTCCGTTCATGAAAGCTTTAAGCTTTTCCGGAATATTTATATCTGTACCGATGATATCCTCTACCGTATGTAAGAATTTAGCCGGATGAGCTGTCTCCAGGAAAACACCAACTTCTCCTGGCTGTAGATTTTCAGACAAGGCCCGATAGCCACAGGCTCCATGCGGATCCAGCAAATAGCCAGTCTCATCATAAGTCAGCTGGACTGTTTCCCTGATCTGGTCATCTGTATAAGTTTCACCACTGATCTCAGAAGCAATTGCATCATGGCTTCCTTCATACAAATCCAGAATTCGGGCAAAGCTGCTGGGATCGCCAACGTCCATGGCATTAGCAATGGTCTGCACGGAAGGTTTCGGAGCATACTGACCGGTTTTCAGATATTGATAAAAAATGTCATTCCGGTTATTGGCTGCAATAAACCGCTTCACCGGCAACCCCATCCGTTTGGCAAAAAGTCCGGCTGTAATATTACCGAAGTTTCCACTAGGCACACAGACAACAAGCTCCTTTTCCCTGCCCAGTTTCTTCATTTGAGCATAGGCGTAGAAATAATAAAAAGCCTGAGGCAAAAAACGAGCAACATTAATTGAATTTGCGGAAGTCAGCTGCATCCGTTCATTCAATTCCTGATCCATAAATGCACTTTTGACCAAAGCCTGACAGTCATCGAAAGTTCCATCCACCTCTACTGCCGTAATGTTGCGTCCCAGGGTCGTAAACTGTTTCTCCTGTATCTCACTAACTTTACCTTTCGGATAAAGCACATACACATGAATACCTTCCACTCCCAGAAATCCATTGGCTACCGCACTACCTGTATCTCCAGATGTTGCAACCAGCACATTCACCTGACGCTTGCCTTCTTTTCGTATGAAATAACCCAGCAGACGGGCCATAAAACGTCCGCCTACATCCTTGAATGCCAAAGTAGGCCCATGAAAGAGTTCCAAAGAATAAATATTTTCTCTCACACGAACCACCGGAACATCAAAACTCAATGTATCATAGACAATCTGCTTCAAAGTTTCAGCCGGAACATCTTCTCCAAAGAATGCATCTGCAACCTGAGAAGCTATTTCCTGAAAAGACAACTGATCTATCTGTTCATAAAAGGATGCAGGCAAAATACGAATGTTGTGAGGCATATATAGACCGCGGTCTGCAGCCAGTCCTTTTACAACGGCTTCTTCCAAAGTTGCATCTGAAGCCTTTCGGTTAGTGCTGTAATATTTCATAGGTATCTATTTTACGTTTGACAGGTTAATTTATAAATCTCCTAAAAACAGGTTCATGAACTCATCCTTCTCCAAATGGCCACAACAACCATTTTGGCAAGCTATTTCACTATATTCAGTAACACCATCAGGCTGAATACCTTTATGCCAAATCAGAAATGGAACAGGTTCTGCCGTATGAGTACGATGAGCACAGGGAGTCGGATGATCCGGCAGTACTGCGATAGCCACAGGTTCCTCCCAGTCTTTTACTGTTTCATAAATCGGCCCGACGACACGCCGGTCCAGATTTTCTATTGTCTGTAACTTTAAAGGAATATCTCCTTCATGACCGGCCTCATCACTGGCCTCAATATGCAAATACACAAAATCATCCGTACGCAATGCTTCCAGAGCAGCCTGAGCCTTCCCTTCGTAATTAGTAGTATAAAGTCCGGTTGCTCCTTCTATATCAATACAGCGCAAGCCTGCATAATGCCCTATCCCCCGGATCAAATCAACAGCTGTAATTACAGCCCCCTTGCGAATAGAAGGATATTTTTGTGAAAGCGGAGTCATCCGGGGACGATATCCCGGGCTCCAAGGCCAGATGCTGTTAGCCGGATCTTTTCCTTCTGCCTTTCTTTGCAGATTCAACGGATGATCGGCCAGCAACTCCTGCGATTTTAAAATCAATGTATTCAACAGATGAGCAGTTTCCTGAGCCTGCGGGCATTCTGCCTGAATCAGATTAGGGCGGAAAGGTTGCAGAGGTATATCATGGGGAGGCACACAGGCTAACCGCTTATCCCCTCCTTTCACAACCAACAAATGCCGATACTGTACTCCTGTATAAAAATGAATATTATCGGTTCCCAGCTTATCTTCCAGATAACGGATCAGCACATCTGCTTCTTCCGTTGTAATATGTCCTGCAGAATGATTTTTCAGAATATCCCCTTCTACACAAACCAAATTACAACGCATCGCCATATCACCGGGCTGCAGCTCCACTCCGATACTGGCGGCTTCAAGTACTCCACGTCCTTCATATACTGTCGGCAAATCATAGCCCATTACCGACATATTGGCGACTTCGCTTCCCGGATGAAATCCATCAGCTACCGTTTTCAACATACCAGTTTGCCCCATAGCAGCCAACATATCCATATAGGGAGTATATGCATACTGCAACAATGTTTTTCCATTCAGTGAAGGGACGGGCCAATCGGCCATACCATCACCTAAAATAATGATATGCTTCATAATTACGGTATTTTTATCAGGTTAGTACCTTAAATATTAGCTATGCTCATAATATCCGCAAATACACCGGCCGCTGTCACTCCCGCTCCAGCTCCGTATCCCTGTATCAGCATCGGATATTCCTTATAGCGTTCTGTTGTCAGCAAAATAATATTATTGCTTCCTTCCAGATTGTAGAAAGGATGATGACGATCTACCTCTTCCAAAGCTACAACACCTTTTCCATTTTCCAACCGGGCAACAAAACGCCAGCGTTTTCCTTCTGCATCCAACCGTTTGCGCTGAGCCTCAAAATCTGCATCCAAAGAAGATACATTCTTCCAGAAATCATCCAAAGAACCATTAAACAAATCATCCGGAATAAAAAGGTGCTTCTCTACATCTTCCTGTTCCAATCGATATCCGGCCTCACGAGCTAATATCACTAACTTCCGGATCACATCTTTGCCACTCAAATCAATTCGTGGATCCGGTTCAGAATATCCCTCTTCTTTTGCCCGACGAATGGTTTCACTCAAAGGCACCTTTTCACTGATCGTATTGAATATATAATTCAAGGTGCCGCTCACCACAGCCTCAATCTTCAGAATCTTGTCACCACTGTTGATCAAATCATTAATGGTATTGATAATAGGTAATCCGGCTCCTACATTGGTTTCGAAAAGGAATTTTACTCCACGCTGGCGGGCTATATGTTTCAATTCAGCATAGATATCATACTCCGATGAAGCGGCAATCTTATTTGCTGCCACCACGGAAATATTATGCTTCAGAAAGTCTTTATAAAGACCCGCAATGTCTGCACTGGCCGTACAATCAACAAAAACGGAATTAAATATATTCATGCCGATGATTTCATCATGCAATACTTGAGGAGAAGAGGGTATTCCTTTTTCTTCAAGTTCTTGCCGATAATTGCACAGATCTATTCCATCTCGGGTAAAATAAGCCCGGTGTCCATTGGCTATACCCACTACATGTAATTTCAGACCTCGCTCACGTTTCAATTTCTCCTGCTGGCTATGAATCTGTTCAATCAAACTTCCTCCTACAGTTCCGATACCACAGATAAAAAGATTCAATACCTGATATTCGGAAAGGAAGAATGAATCATGAATTACATTCAAGGTCTTGCGCAAAGAATCTCCGGCTACCACAAAAGATATATTGGTTTCAGACGCTCCTTGTGCACAAGCAATCACATTGATACCATTGCGTCCCAAAGTACCGAACAGTTTTCCGGCTATACCCGGAGTATGTTTCATATTCTCACCTACAATAGCCACAGTAGCCAGTCCGCCTTCGGCCATCATCGGGCAAATCTCTCCCATTTCGATTTCCTTCGCAAATTCTTCATTCAGAACATTGCATGCCAAAGCAGCATCTTCATTACGGACACCGATAGAAGTCGAGTTTTCAGAAGAAGCCTGAGACACCAGGAATACACTGATTCCATTCTCTGCCAAAGTCTTGAAGATACGATGGTTTACTCCGATCACTCCCACCATACCTAATCCGGTCATCGTAATCAGACATGTATCATTGATGGAAGAAATACCCTTGATCGGCTTGGAAAAATGATTTGCCTCTTGCTTGATAATCGTACCCGGTGCATCTGGATTAAATGTATTTTTTACCAGAATCGGAATATTCTTATGACAAACCGGATAGATCGTAGGAGGATAAACCACTTTTGCACCGAAGTTACAAAGCTCCATAGCTTCAACATAGCTTAATTCGGTAATGGGATAAGCCGTACTGATCACTTTCGGATCAGCAGTCATAAATCCGTCAACATCTGTCCAGATTTCCAGTCTGTCAGCATCCAGAGAGGCTGCTATAATGGAAGCTGTATAATCAGAACCTCCACGCCCCAGATTCGTCACTTCACCCGTCTGCTTATCCGTTGAAATAAATCCCGGAACAATTGATATGGAAGGAGCATCTTTAAAAGCTTCTCTAACCAGATGAGAAGTCAGTTCTGAATCTAATATATGGCGATTATGCTTCTTTTCCGTCTTTATGAATGTACGTGAATCAAACCAGACAGCATCTTTTATCAGAACCGTTACAATACTGGATGATAAACGTTCTCCATAGCTGACAATAGTAGCAGAAGTTTTCGGAGAAAGGTCATGAATCAGATAAATACCTTGAAAAATATCTTTTAATTCACTCAGCAAACCATTAACCTGATCCAGCAAGACTTCACGCTCTTTTCCTGCCGGAATCACAGTATATACCATTTCGATATGGCGGTTCACAATTTCTTTCATGCCCTTTTCATAAGAAGAATCGCCAGCTGCGGCCAGACGTGAAGTTGCTATCAACTTATCAGTAATGCCACCTAATGCTGAAACTACAACAATAACCTGATCGTCTACTGCTTCTACGATCTTCTTAACACTCAACATACTATTTACGGATCCAACGGATGTACCGCCAAACTTCAATACTTTCATGGGTAATGAATAAAATGTTATTCCGTTCTTCCTTTCTCCCGGAAAACTTTTACGGAATAATGTTGTTATACAAAATAAAACTATTGGAAAAAAAGATTGCCCGTTATTTACAGGCGTGTATCACGTAGAAACACTTATATACATTCTCTAACCCCGAAGGGTCATCCCCCAGGTACCTGCGGACATCAGCATTGTATGCCCTGCACCCGCCATTGTCATCATATAGAGATTGTATAAAGTCATTGTTAAAAGTTCTTATGGCAGCAAATGTAATAACATTTTTCTACAAATCATCATTTTTATAAAGAAAAAACATACTTTTTTTTATTCCACTCCATATTGAGGAAAGCAAATCCAAACCTTCACCTTGCGAAAGTATTATACAAACCCTGCAAAAACGATCTCTGATTCTGCCCGTTCTTTTAACTTCTTTAACTCGGTCCCCAACCTACATTATCCTGTCCATTGTATTTTTGCATAATAAACCCTAGATACATTATGGCAAAGGAAAAAACAGTTTATGTCTGCACCAATTGTGGACAGGAATCTCCCAAATGGGCTGGAAAATGTCCGTCATGCGGACAATGGAATACATTTGTAGAAGAAGTTGTACGCAAAGAAGCTCCTGTTGCAAAACACGTAGCACACGGAATTGAATCCATACGATCCAAACCTCAACTATTGCATGAAATCACCGCAGGAGAAGAACAACGTATTGACATGGGAGATGAAGAACTGAACCGTGTATTGGGTGGAGGTTTGGTAGAAGGATCTCTAACCCTAATCGGTGGAGAACCTGGCATTGGAAAATCAACCCTTATTCTACAAACTGTTTTACGCCTTTCCCAGAAAAAAGTACTTTACATTTCCGGAGAAGAAAGCGCACGTCAGCTCAAACTCCGTGCAGACCGTATTCCTCATCCGGCAAACTCAGACTTATTGATTGCCTGTGAAACGTCTTTGGAACAGATTTTCACCAATATCAAAAATACGGCTCCTGATCTGGTCATTATCGACTCCATACAAACAATTTCGACAGAAACCATAGATTCTTCTCCCGGAAGTATCGTGCAGGTTCGCGAATGTTCAGCGTCTATTTTAAAGTTTGCGAAAGAAACCGGAACGCCTGTTATCCTGATCGGACACATCAATAAAGAAGGAAGTATAGCGGGCCCTAAAGTTCTGGAGCACATTGTCGACACAGTACTCCAATTTGAAGGTGACCAACACTATATGTACCGTATCCTCCGCAGCATCAAAAACCGTTTTGGAAGTACAGCCGAACTAGGCATTTATGAGATGCGTCAAGATGGTCTCCGTCAGGTAAACAATCCTTCGGAACTATTACTGACCCAAGATCATGAAGGTATGAGTGGAGTCGCAATCGCCTGTGCAGTTGAAGGCATACGTCCTTTCCTCATAGAAGTACAGGCTCTGGTCAGTACTGCAGCCTATGGGATGCCTCAGCGTTCAGCAACAGGATTCGACCTGAGGCGTATGAATATGTTATTAGCTGTTCTGGAAAAAAGAGTAGGATTCAAGTTGGCACAGAAAGACGTATTTCTGAACATCGCAGGCGGACTGAAAGTAAATGATCCGGCCATAGACCTTGCCGTCATCAGCGCCATTCTTTCCAGCAATATGGATACAGAAATTGAAGCTGGTGTATGTATGGCAGGCGAAGTAGGACTAAGTGGAGAAATCCGTCCTGTTAATCGCATTGAACAACGCATCAGTGAAGCTGAGAAACTTGGATTCACCCGAATGCTGATTCCGAAACATAACTTACAAGGACTGGACAGAAAAAAAATAAAAATAGAACTTATTCCTGTAAGGAAAGTAGAAGAAGCCTTCCGGCAGTTATTCGGATGAACAAAATTCCCCCACTTAAAAATACACCAAAGCGGCACAGACTACATGGAATATTAGATCCATCGCCTGTACCGCTTTTTTGATCTGTTTCCATCAGTTCTTATACTCCACAGATCATTGACAAATGTTTTATTTTGTGTCCGGCATCATTACCAGTACCCGGTAATTATTCTGTTTCATCACTTTATTTACATAATTGGAAACTTCTTCAGGAGTGATAGACTGTATGGTCTGTTCAGACTTCACACAGATTTCAGAAGGCAGAAGCTCGTTGCCAGCCATCATCAAGCACCAGTAGCTGTTGGTATGTTCGTCTTCAGTGATTTGCTTCACCATAAACTCCTTCACTTTGTCAAGTTCCTCCACAGGAGTTTCCTTTGCCAGCTTCTCAAACTCGCTACGGATGATTTCAAGCGCACGGTCTTTCTTTTCAGGCTTAACCTGGAATATAGTCTGATATGTAACAGACATTTCTGAGAGTCTGTCCTGAGAGCCTTGTGTATATATGCTATATACCGCTCCTTCCTTTTCGCGTACTTCACTGAGCAGACGAGTAGAAATAAGCTGTGCCGACATAGATGCAAGCAATCTGTTTTTGAAAGAATAAGGCATCTTACCACTCACAATCACAGCAGCACTGCCCTGTGGTACTTCCATCTTCATGGCAAATTCCTGTTCTTCATTTCCAGACTTAATTTCCACTGCGCTGTTGAGTTTCACTTCCGACTTCTTATCTTTTGCAGAAGGAAGAGAAGCAATATACTGTTCAGTCAAAACTTTCAATTCTGCTTCATCAAAATTTCCACTAAACACAAAGGTAAAGTCTGCCGCATTGATAAGCTGTTCCCGAATGATACCAAGAATGTTCTTCCGACTGGCCTTTTCAATATCATCAACACTAAACACCCGCTTGATTGGAGAAACGAACAAAAATTCCTGTAACTTCTTCTGGAAAACAAAAGCCGGGTTCTGTCCTTGGTTTTCAATTAATCCTTTATACAGATTCTGCATAGAAACAAACTCATCCTCGGAAACATTCAGTCCAGTGAAAGTCATGTATAGCATTTCCATATAAGTTTTCAAGTCCTTGGGAGTTGTATTTCCCGAAAGGCTGCGCATGTAATCATCCAAAGAGATCTTCAAAGAAACTTGCTTACCAGCCAGCAGTTTATTCAAATCCGAGTTAGTAAAGTTACCCAAACCATGTTGTTCCAATACAACCGGCATAAAAAGCAGATCAGCAACCTGAACATTACCACAAGCAGACATACCGCCTTTGGCAACCGCCATCATACTTATCTCATCCGACTTAAAATCTGTTTTCTTCAATATCACTTTGGCACCGTTTGAAAGAATCCATTCCTTGGCACCAAAATCAGAAAGCATGTTTTCCTTCACAACCTTTCCGGCTGTCGACAATTCGCTTACCAAAGGCTCGTCCTTCACATTGTCTACGTAAGGAGCAATGTTTTCAGCTTCCACCTGAGAAAGCAATGCAAGTATATCTTCATCCTTAGGGCAGGACTCACCTTCGCGTGCAGGCATCATACCGAGAACAACCAAATTCTTATCCGAAACAATCTGCGAGAACACCTGATTTACAGCTTCCACAGGTATCTGGTTTACAATCATGCTCATCATCTGATATTCCGTTTCTATACCCGGTATAGGTTTCTTGTCGATGAAGTTGCGTACATACGATTCTGCAAGAGTCTTGTTTTCCTGCTGATTACGGTTGTTATATGCCTTTTCAAGCTGAGAAAGATACTCTGTACGACAACGCGCATATTCAGTGACCGTAAATCCTCCCCTCTTGGCACGGAGAGCCTCACGATAGACAGCCTTCAGTCCTTCGTTGAAGCTGTTACCCTTAGGAACCATAGCCATCTGGAAAGCCTGTTTAGTCTTTGCCATAATGAACTCACCGTAAAATGCAGAAGCTACAGCAAACGGAGCATCTGCCTTCTGTCCCAGTTCGTTCAGTCTTATCTGAAGCATCATCTGGGCCATATCAAGCAGATAAGAGGTTGTAACATCAGCCATTGTACCCTTCAATGAATCAGGCAGGGCATCATACTTGAACATAATCTGAGCCACATATTTATCCTGCTCCTTATCCGAACCGAAAGCGACAATAGGCTTTTCATTGTCGGCTACAGGGAAGTAAACCCTTTCTGCCGGATTTACAGGCTTCTCAATCTTTGAGAATAATTCCTTGATCTTGCCTTCTATGCGGTCCACATCAATGTCACCCACCACTACTATACCCTGCAGGTCAGGACGGTACCACTTTTCATAATAGTCCCGAAGAGCCTGATGCGGGAAATTGTCCACCACTTCCATGGTTCCTATAGGAAGACGGTGTCCGTATCTGCTGTCAGGATATATCTCCGGAAGCAGTTTCTCCATTATTCTCATATTCGGTGGCAGCTGGCTTCTCCATTCCTCATGTATAACGGAGCGTTCCTCGTCTATCTCCTTACCTTCAAGCAAAAGGCCGTCAGCCCAGTCGGACAGAATCATAAGACATGAATCCTGTACCCCGATACGCTCTGTAGGTACACTGGAGATACGATATACAGTTTCATCAATGCTGGTATAGGCATTCAGATTATAACCGAACTTCACACCTACAGACTCCAGCCATTTTATCATAAAGCTGTCCGGGAAGTTCCTTGTTCCGTTGAAACACATGTGTTCAAGGAAATGCGCCAATCCGCGCTGGTTATCCTCTTCAAGGATACTGCCCACCTTCTGGGCGATATAGAAGTCTACCTGGTTCTTCGGATATTCATTATGACGGATATAGTATGTAAGTCCGTTATCCAGTTTACCTATTCTCACTTCCTTGTCCACCGGTACCGGAGGCATCTGCTGTGCACTTACAGCAATCGGCATGCAGGTAAAACCTGCGATAGCTACAAAAGCCAGTTTAATCATTCTTCTCATAATTGAAATATTTTATGTTATTTCGTTATTCTTATGCTGCAAAGGTATGCGCAAAGAACAAGAGTTTATGTTATCACTACGTTATCTTTAGGTTAAGAAGTTTTCTGGAGGAACTTTGACTATATATACTTAATGTTGTTAACTTTGCAATAAAACTGCTAAATGAGAAAATATATAAAAATAATAACGATATCAGGTCTTTTTATATTAGTCCTAATACAAATTATATGGTTATACAGTTCGTACCAATTTAACAAAAATGAAATAGTATTTAAAACAAGTAATCTGTTAGAGAATGCTATTGATGCTGAAACATTTTCCAGATTAAGTTCTTTACCACAAGGAACAATGGTTAAAAGTAGGCCCCAAAGTGATAGCGGAAAAGATATACCGGAATTTGCTTATATGCAAGAATCATTAGATGAACTTGGGAAACCTATTTCTTTGGATACAATAGCAAAATATTATAAACAGATTCTAGAAGAAGAAAATATTAATAATCACTTTTGTCTATATCTATTAAAAGGGGATAGTATTATACAAAATAAAGGGAACGCACATTATTCATTTTTTTATATTGAAACACAGAAAATCCCTATTAGGAGTGACTTCTCATATGTTATTAAAGCCCAAATTATAAATCCAAATAAATTCTTTTTTCAAAAAATGGGGATACTCTTAGTTTCCACAACTATACTTCTCATTTTTGTAGTATTCTGCATAATCTATCAAGTAAGGATAATATCAAAAATGAATAAGATATCCCAAATCCGTGAAGACTTCTCATACGCCATGGTGCATGACATGAAAACACCTCTAAGCACAATTATGATGGTGCAGGATATGCTGAAAAGCGGAAGACTGGAAGGCAAACCCGAGATAAAAAACAAATACATGAACATAGCGGAAAGCGAAACAGACCACTTGTTTGCTCTCACAAACAAGATACTTACCATCTCAAAGCTAGAGAACCATAAACTGGAGATGAACAAAACAGAAGTTGAGCTTACACCAATAATAGAGAAACTGACCGAGAAATTCAAGGCAAAAGCACAGAAACCTGTAAACTTTATCATCAGCTTGCAGGCCAAAACAGCTTACGCCGACAACGATTATCTGGGTGAAGTATTAAGCAATCTGATTGACAATGCCATCAAATACTCAAAGGATAGTGTGGAAATAAACATCACGGCAGAAGAAAGTGAACGCTACACCATTCTGAAAGTACGCGACAATGGGCTGGGCATATCCGAGTCCGACCAGAAAGTTATTTTCCAAAAGTATGAACGCGCAGCAGCTGCAAAGAGCAGCCGCAGAAACGGAGCTCCAGGCTTCGGACTCCGACTACTCTTTTGGATGCCCTGCAGCCCGGTAGTTTCAATGACAGAAACAAGGGCTTTGCAGGTAGGGAAGCGGAGGAAGTCTATGACAGGGTATTCTTCTTCACGGATGTGGATACCCTTCTTCTTCCTGATGATGAACTGGTAGAGGAACTGGGTCTGGACAATCCGGAATGGTTTGAATAGAAAGGAAATGAATCAGTCAAAAATCAAGATTTGTTATGGATAAAGAGTATGTAATGAGAGTGGCTGCGACAATTCGCGAACAGCTGGTAACGATGACCGACACGCCGGTCCTTATGTCATGGGGCATCGAGGAGTTTATGGCAACAGTATTCAATGACCTGCCGGGACTGAAATTCCATGTAAACGGAAGACTCTTCCAAGGGGAAGTGCTGATCTGTCTGAACGGCTCGGACTATTATGAAGTATATCTCCAGAACGGGACAGACATAGAGTGCCTCAGTGACGAAGTCTGCTTCGATGAACTGGGAGAACTGATAGACCGCCATATTGAAAGCGGAACTGACAAAGAGGAATATGCACGCTTCTGTGAACAGGCAGCCATGTCGCTCTAATATGAAAACAAGAAGTCCTTCAATTATGTTGGAGGGCTTCTTGTTTAATTTTCAATATTACCTCTACCGTTTGCCGTTTTGAACGGTTTTCATTAACGCATCACAAATCAGAGCATTACCTGATATACAGGATATCTCTTTCAATGCGGTTTCAGCTTCCGCACCGTCTTCAGTCCCATGATGGGATACGAGCCATTCCTTGATTTCAGGAAATACACTGCCTTCAGACAGTTCCCATTCAGGAACAATGCACCGTACCAGTGAATCATATACATAATCACGGACACCGTTCCCGACCAGTTTCTCACAGAACCGTTTCATGTTCACCTTTTCATAACCGAGGCACACGCATCCCGAGTACACGGAAAGCATGTCTGATGGCTTGACCGGACCATGTTCGCTGCATTTCAAGGCAGCCTCCGTCAATGGCAGCATCAGGCTGTTTTTCAGATAACGTACACTTCTGCCCATAGAATAACCCGCTTCAAGGGCCTGAACCATGTGTTCAATGAAAGATCTGCAGACATCTGCCAACCGGACAGCTACATCCTGCCGGTCACCCTGCAGTCCGGCAGCAGGACGGACTTTTTCAAGCTGCCTTACCCGGTCCCTGTCCATAAGCGCTGCCTGCAAGTGTTCAACCATGGCATTACGGTAATGCTGCCATGTATCTTTCCTGTCACGGCTGTCCGCAAAAGTGATTTCCATATAGCCTCCGGATACCGGTGCCGCTATCTCCAGCTTGCCGCTGCTGACTGCCATATCCGATTTCCTGTCCCATCTGACACCATCCACAAGGACATCACCGCTGAAAACGCTTGCCGGTACAGGAATGGACTCGGCCGGGATCTTGCTTTCCGTCACCCATAGATATATGGCAGAGATGTTGTAGGCGTTCTCCTCGTTCCTTACTGCAGTTACTCCGGCATTGTCCCAGACAAGAAAACTGCGTCTGTCATACTGTACGGTCCGTCCGTTGTCATCCTGCATTGTACGGTGCGTGAACACTATCCGTTCCCTGCCGAAAATGCGGACCATCGCTGTGTAGGACAGAGGCATATCCATCGGTTCCCCTTTGATTTTCAGTGTCCCGTCAGAAATCTCGATGCCGTCAGCAGAAGATTTTTCCGGTTTATCGTTCTTTTCGGCATTACCGTACTCCGATGGATTTTTCCTTGCTATGCTATGGCTGGAAGCGTTAGTGTTCAGAGATTTGTCGGACAATAAACTGGAAATCAGAGATTCCTTAAAAGGTGGTGCGAGCATCAGGGTGACGTCCTCCGACAAGGGAGGCAGCTCGTATTCTCTGGCCGGATAAGGATTCGGATAGTTGAGCCAGTATCCCAGTTTCTTCGGTCGGCTTGATGTGCGCAGGAAATCCCAGAAATCTTCCGCCCGGCACAATACATCTCCATTATTGTCAAGGGTATTCACGATTATGGTTCCGTCCGGCATGGCATGAATGGCTCTGAAGGATTCGTTTCCTAATACGCCGGGACGGAGGCGCAGCACTTCGTTAGTCTTCCGGTTCCAGAGACGGGCATAGTCGGTGCGGTTGCCGTTCGAGCAGCTCTCCACCAGCACCCACTCCTTGTAAAACTCACGCAGACGGAAAGAGCCGTCTCCCGTGCGGAGCGGGGCGATACGACATTCCTGTGTCGCCATGTTCAGATCAAGCAGACCGGGTTCCGTCCATATCCCGCTGCTGCTCCTTGCCGTGTAGTCTCCCAACAGAAGAAGACGGGTGGTTTCTGGCACAGGAATGCAGCCGCTGCTGAACCTGTCATATCCGGACATGAGGAACGGCATCCTGTAATATTTCCCGTTGCCTTCATAACGGAAAATATGAGAAGTGCTGAACTCTCCCGGAAGGATATACAATGTTCTTTTGCCGTCTATGCCAAAACTGGGAGCATAGTTCATGCCTTTAGGCAAGATGAGACGACTGACATGTTCCACACCACGGGGTGTCATGGTGTGTACGATGGCACTCTGGACATCGCCCAAACACAGATAACGCCCACACCACTGGAATTCATACTTTCCTTCAACGGACAAACCGCTCATGCGCGGCCATTTTTCCGCCTCAAGCGGATTCTTACCCCCTATGACCATTTCTCCAAAAGACACAGGGTACAATGCCGCATAAAAATCCAGTTCCTTCGAGTATATGAAACTGTGGATTTTTCTCGACTTCATCATCACCGGCCGGAGCGGTGTAACCCTCAGATCCGCGACGAATGAGCCTTGCCATTCCTCCGCATCCTCAGGTCTCCATTCACCGTAAACGAAATAACCCGCAAAACCTCTTGTGATATATATGTTCCCGTCATCAGGCCATGCCATCCTCTCACGGGGCATCTGCTTGCGCAGCTTTATGGTTCTTGCCCTCATGCCGAACACATAACGGGATTGTTTCAGCAGTTTGCAATACTGCCCGTACTTGCGGCATTTGTCTTCAAAAGCCTGCATTTCCGCCTGCGGAACCAATGCCAGCAGGTAAATGTCATCCCCGTTCAGGTCATACAGTGCGTACCCGCAGGCGGTAAGTTCCTGTCCCAAGGCGGCAAGCCCCGTCTCGTGCGAGAAGCAGGAATACTGCATCTCGATTTCATCGAAACGGCTATCTTTCAGCACGGGGACCTCTTCTCCCCATTTTTTCCTTATCTCGTTGAGCGTATCGTCCACATCACCTTCATCCCGATATAAGTCGAGAGCCTGTTCCCGCACTTCCTCCATGCAGTCATGCTCGTATGCCTCCATTCTCTCCTGAATCCATTTCTTTACGGCTTTGCCGGATATTCCTCTGGAAGCGGAAACACCGGCCGGAACCTTTGAAAAACGGATGCCGAAACCCGACAGTCTGTGCATCAGGATGACAAGCTGTTCCGGTGTATAGCGTTCATCTTTTATCAGATATTCATCATCACGCAGCAGATAGCCGTCCTTTTCATTCCAATGCCCGTGAATGGAGTTGTCCCCGTTGCGTACATGGATACGATAGCTTGTGAACCTCGTGCAGTCGCCGTAAAGAGCCTCTGGACCGAACAGTTCGACACTCAGCGTGAACCACGCTTTTTTTTCCGCTTCGTTCCCGGACAGGAGGACCCTTTCCCCATTGGATGTGAACCGGAACGATACGGACCACTCGAAAGAGTCGGGATACGGGATGCCCGCCTTTGCCAGCCATTTCGCCGCTTCAAGATCCGGGATGATTTTCCGGTAATAGCCGGCAAGTTTCCCGGTCAGCCCGTGCAGGTATTCCCGTTCCGGCAGCAGAAGCAGGATGCGGTACAGTATGCCGAGCTCTCCCGGTCCCTGCTCCATGAGGGTACGGGCAAGTTCCGACAGGCAATCCCTCGCGTATTCTTCAGGAGATTGGGCAAGCAGAGCCACACAATACCAGAACCGGATAACATCATAGCTGTAGATCCCGGTTATACGGTAATCTTCCTTTTCCTGGGGTGTGGAGGGTATGCAGGAATATTCCCGTATGACATCGACCACGATACGGACAATGGCACTGTCCTCCGCATAGAGTTTCATCCGCTCCACCTCTTTCCTGTTCGTGGGAGCATGGATATAGGAACCGAGATCTGAATTCAGCCGGCCTATCATGTCGGACAATGCCTGGCCGCACTCTGGCGGCACTGGTATGTGAATTTCACCATGATTATTGTCCATACGGAAAGGAATGACTTCCTGCTGCGGGTTTTCATATACGGCAAGAACCATGTCCAGATACCAGTTCCAGTACTCCCTGCGTTTTTCCACGTCACCTTTCCACTCATCGGAAAAGGGACTTCCGCCGGAGCAGACCAGCGACACTATGAAATCGATGTCCATGCTCTCAGGGTCATAACTATCATCATCCTCTCCCTCGTAATCTTCCGGGTCCAGCATGGAGGCTGCATCACCATAGACAAAATACCCGAGGCTGGCGATGGCCCAGCTCACGGTCGTGGTAGTCTCGTCAGGATTATTCTGCACGTGAAACCACAGTTCGCCCGACTCCGTCTCGATGTCTTCCACCGAGTCTGGCTTTCTGTAGAGATGCCCGTTTATGCGGGAAAGCAGATGCACGTTCTCCTTGATCTGCCGTCCCGTGACGGAGCAGGCTTTCTTGCAGCATTCGCACATGATTTTCTGCACGGTGAGTATATCTCCGATCTGTTTCATCAGTTCAATACGGCAGGACAAAGGCAAATGTCCTTCCGTGTTTTCTGCAACTGTCTTTCTCAGTTTATCAATCAGTTCTTTTATCATACTATTATTTATCAGTCAACATACTATAAAATCAGTCGTTAGGTACGATATCCTTGGAAACAAGAGGCGCCTTTATAATCTGATTCTTACAATCAAACGGAACATAAACGGCATTCTTACCGATATGCAGTGTATCGATTGGTTGCCTCAGACAGAAGTTTTCATTCCGAAGCAGGACTTCCGCCTTCACAAAGTCCACAGAACTGCATATCGGATAGAAACCGGAAAAGCAAGCCGGTGTCAGATAAGTAGTCTGACTTGCATAGTCAAAGAACAGGAAACGATTACCATCCGCCACATTATCATAAACAGCAAAACAATCAAACTTCCTTACTCCTCGGTATATGTAGCTTTGTACGAAGTCAATACTGCTATCATCCACGGTTTTCAATTCAAATACCACATTCTTTTTGTTATGTTGGTTAAGGCATAACCTGTATATCATGCAAGACTCCGTTTTTTCTGTTTCAATACATAATGTATCCTGTACCTCTGCAGCATTTGTAGTCTGATCGTACTCAATAGACAGGAGTTGTCTTTCGATTTCCTTTGAACCTGTTTTCCTTGCCAGATCAAGAGGAGTATTGCCGTCATTATCCTTTATATGAACGTCAGCATGGTATTTCAGAAGCAGCTGAACCAGTTCTACATTGTTATTGGCAATGGCTTCCATAATCGGATATACTTTATAGGTATCGTATGGACTTTGGTAACCGTTTACATCAATGCCATGCTCCAGCAATATGCGGGCTAACTTCACATTGGATAATTTGCAGGCGTATGTCAGGAGAGTCAGCCCGTATTCGTCACTATATAATCTGTTATTAATGTCCTTATACCTGGTAAGGGCATATTTCAGTACATCCTCTTTATCAAAGTAAATCGCCGTATAGAATATGTCAAACTCATAAAAATCGTTACCCATTGCCATTGGTTCATCTTTTCCTGCCAGCAACCGTTTTATGGTTGCCATGTCATTGTCACGGCAGGCAACCCCCAAAGGATAAAGTTGATAGCTTACATCCCTTATGGTATCTTGCTGCAATGGATTTGCTTTTACGCTACCCAAACAACATAAAAACATCATAAGAAGAAATAATGTCCGACTTGTCAGCTTCATATTTACCTTTTTTAGTCTAACCCCATTTTTCTATCCATAATAGCTTTTTAGGTGAAGCTCCCAATTCCTTCAATAACTTCCGATACTGTTTGTTTTCTTTTCCTATGCGTAACAGAATATCTGGATCTTCTTGATAGCCATAGAATTTGTATGCACATAAAATATAATACAGTAGTTCTGCATCGGAAAGGTACTTTTGAAGACAGGAAATTTGATTTGGTGAAGCTATTTGTATAAAGGAAAATAGAAGATTGACTCTATTATCATCTTTCGCACTAATAGCCTCTTTCCAAAGATTTTCTGCTATAAGTATATCCTGGTTTAGTTCTTCGGAAGATCTATGTATAGAGGGATAATCAAAAGGATTATTTTCAGGAGATAAAAACTCCAGCTGGGGAGGGAACAAATCAGATATTCTTTGGCTATCGACTGCTTTAAGGAATGTCTCTATATTTCTGAAAACAGGTATTGGGTATAATAGAAACTCGTGACAGACAAACATTATTTTTCCTCTCATTATGCCATCTGTGCAGATTCCGGCATAATTACTTTCTTCATCCTCCCATAAGATACAAATATTCTTCAATAGAGATTTATTCTCTGCATAAAAGGCATTAAATTCTTCTTGGGTTTCAGCAGAACGCAAAGAGATACTTCTTTCTCCATGTTTATGCTTTTGGTCCCAATCATTGATCATTTGTATTTCTTCTACCGTGAGAGCAGAGGAATCAATTTGAAGTGATTTGAAATAATCGTTCATATAATGTGTATTTTAAGTTACAACTAATAGGTTGCAGCTTGTCGCCGTTAAGAGCGGCACAGCTGCATGTTATCAATATTTTTTGTGCATATCACAAATCAACCGTAAAGATGACTGAACAATCTTCTTTTTGAGCATTCTCATAAAACGATTGAATATCTTCACTCCAACCTAAAAGGTAGTTCAAAGTATCATCATTTTTAGGTAATGGATATTCTTGTTCATCTATCAGCGGGAAATTATTTCGTATAATTTCTTGCAGATTATTCTGACGTAAATAGGAAACTATTTGCTTCACCTCAGAACGATTCTTCAGAGTCATGATTTCATCTTCTGTTTCAACTAAAAATTCTCCACCAAATACAATGTTTGTTGGAATAGAATGATCCTCATTCCAATTACCTCCACCAAGACAATACTGAATACCTTCCCATGCTTTATCTAACTCGCAACCACGAGGCGTTTCCAATAAGGTTTCCTCTATTTCCTCTAACATATAATCATATCGTTCATCTTGTGGCAAGGAACGAAGTTTGTTCAGTTCATCTTCTTTCAAAGCATATAAAACACCTAATCTTGACATAATTTTATTCTCCTTTATAAATTATTTTTAGTTTAAAATATCTTTAAGCAAAGACTCGAGGTCAAATTCTGAATCATCTGAAGACATCACATGAGTAAGTAACTTCTTCAGGCCAGAATACTTTGAGCCTTTAGAAAAGAGGTCGTCGCTCATAGCCATATCCTCCTGAGTAGGTACCTGCGTAATTTTACTCTGTCTGTCTTCATCGACCATGCAAATACCGATAAACTCCAGTACCTTTTTAGTATGGTCTATATTGTCGTATGTACCAAGCTGAATAATGCTTGTATCGGTTTCGGCTATAAGCCTCGCACCCTCATGAATCTTCTCAATATAACACTGCTTTACATAATCGCTATTAACGAGCCTGAGTTCGTCCTGTGACATAATATACATAAGTTTGTCCTCCTTTTTTATTCAAATGCAATGCGTTCAACGCTTGCAATTTTGCCGTTTAACGGCATATAAACATTTGCGCTGCCGAATAGTTTAACTGTTTCATTAAGACTGCGGGTATCTACTATAAATTCAACAACGTCATTATTGTAACTGTAGCGGTGCGTGCCGTCTGTATCACAGTCGGCTTTTTGGTCGCATAATACAGCATAGAACACATTACCCGTGTCAGTTGTGATTTTATACTTTGTTCCTATTCCCGTACCATAGTACGAACCCAGAGCAACCATATAATAATCATCTGTAATACCTAAATCCCGCTCACCGTTGCAACGCATAAATCCGTTATCATCAGCCCAGCCCCATTGCTGTATATATTTGTACTGCGGGCTTGCTGTATTTGTTATACAGCGGTAGTCCATATACGTTTTAAAAGAGCTGTTAATATCGGGTACGCCATACGGCGTATATATAGCGGTCATTGCTGCGGCAGGAATAGCAAACAATGCCGATAATAAAATTGTTATTGCCGATAGTAATAATTTTTTCAAAATTTAGTCCTCCTGTTCATCAAAGGCTTTAAGCACCTCTTCGTCCGGCTTATATTCCGGCTTCTTGCTGCTCGCTGGCGCAAGAGTCGGCTTGCCTTTTGGTTTAGTAATTAAGTCTCCAAGCACTTCGGCAACGGCCTTCTTTCCAAAGTCTGATTCCATTTGCGTCAATGTTATCAGCTTTCTATCATAGAGAAGCGCTTCACCATATCCAGCGGCTTTCATAGCTGCAACTACTTTTTCTTCATCTACGAGCTTGCGGTTACTGCGTCCTTCAATCAGCTTCCAACCTGCTACAGGCGTGCCGTCCATAAGGTTAGTGAAAACAAGATTTTCAAGGTCGCCGAGCCAAGCTTTTATATCTGCCGCCTTTTCAAGAATTTTGCCGGCTTCCTCCGGAGATATAAGCAATGGGTCAGGGGCTTCATCAAAAAGCTTTAGATTATGCTCTGCACGAGCTCGGCATTGCTCTTTCGCGCGGCAGAATTTGCAAGTCTCTTCTGACGGCGCAAATTCACCCTCACCTTTATAAGCAAGCTTCGCTCTCGGCTTAACATATTTATTAGCCCATTCAAGCAAGTCTTTTACTGAGATTTCATCTGAACTTTGAACTGAAAGGCGTGGCTGAAAAATAGTCATACGTACAGTATCAATATCAAATAGCGTACTATACTTTGCCAATGCGCCAAGTGCGTATAGTCTCATTTGCGGATTTCCCGCGGCCTCAACTCTTACGCCTTTACCATATTTGAGGTCTACAATTTCAAGAATATTATCAGCGACAATAATACAGTCGCCCGTTCCAAAGCCAGACTTGACCCATTTTGAAAAATCAACCTTTACCTCAAGCTCGACAAAAGCGTCTTCGCAAGTTTCGTGAGCCTGCTTATATTTTTCAAGAACAAGTTTTCCGTAATCATTAGCGCACTCCTGCATTTCCGCGTTATAATATGCACCTTTTGCTAAATCGTCCCGCTGATTCTCATACTCGGCCTCAGTGATTTCACCCAGCCAATAACGAGCGGTAAGCTCCGACAATTCATGCGCCGCAGTGCCTTCTTCGGCGTATGCGCTTGTTGTTCTCGGAAATTGTTCTTCAAGCTTAGCGCTCGGAGTACATTCAAGCCAACGATGTGAGCCGCTTGCTGAAAGTAATGCGTGTTTAGGCATTCGCATTCACCAACTCTCTCATAAGGGCCGGATAATCTTCTGTACGCTTATCAAAGTCAGACAGCTTTTTACAGCCAAACTTTTTAAAGATTTCCACCAAAGTGTCCTGCTTGCCGGCTTTTGATAATTTAAGAGCGACAGCTCTAATATCTGTTTTTGTAATATGCGCCGCTTCTGTTTCCTCTGACTGAACAGCCTGCGCTGTACTTTCTTCTTTAGGCGGTGGGGCAGTAGGAAGCTCAGTCTGAACTGTAGCGCCGCCGTCCGTAATAAGAGCTTTTATTTTTTCAAGATTTTCAGTTGTTAATTCCATTTTTATTGTGATTTCCATTTTTAGTAGCCTCCTTATTTTTCTTCCAAGCCTCATAGGCTTGTACATTTTCATTTTTACTATAAAATTCTTTAACCGCTGTGCACAAGCAGTCGAGCATTAAATTTTCTCTTGCAAGAGCCGTTTCGGCAAGTTCTTGACGCATATTTGTCTTTTAGGACAAATCTTTCGCAAAAAAAATTTCATTCATTGTAGGCGGGTCTAAGTCAAGAAGGTCCTTACAAACCTGTACTTCCGGTACCGTAAACGCAGATTCTCCGTTAATTTTGCGGTAAGCCTTACGAATATTCCAGCTTTGCGCGTCCGCAAAATCTCTGGTCGTAATGCCTTTTAAAATCATGTGCGCTTGGAGTAAACGAGTGTTCAGCATACAGCATGTCGTCTCCTTTCTTTATATTTTCAGTCTTTTATACGATATACCGTGTTTTGTCCCAAAGGACAATTATGATTATACCGCGTTATTTTTGATTTGTAAATAGTTTTTGAAATTTTTTTAAACTAATTTTAAAATGTAAGGTCTTAGAAAGGGCTTAGTTTTATAAGCTAAGAAATTTTTTATGTATCAATAAAGGATTGTTTATGAACAAATTTACTAAAATTAGCGCAACTGCATTATTTGCATTATTCTTAACTGCTTGTGATAAACCAGCAGATAAACCGGCTCCAGCAAAACCTGAAACCACTCAGCCTGCGCCTGAAGCTAAACAAGAAGCGGCTCAACCTGCTGAAGCAGCAAAACCAGCTGAAGCTACACCAGCGCAAGAACAAGCTGACTACAACAAATTACTTGAATGGAACGCAAGCCAAGCGCAAGCTCAAATGGCTGCTCAACAAAAACTTCAATCTGATTTAACGGCTGCTGTTCAAGCAAAAGATGATAAGAAAATTGAAGAAGCAATCAAAACTTTCAACAAAACTGTTGAAGATACTATTGCAAGCTTAGATAAATTAGATATTACGGCGCCTTCAGTGAAAAGCATTAAAGATCAAAATAAAGAAGTG
>OGQZ01001029.1_pt1 | contig 22475 bp, 26 predicted proteins | sample 1553321 | NCBI WGS metagenome assembly OGQZ01 (sample SAMEA2579958, study PRJEB22360) | human gut metagenome | reverse complement strand
GATCTCCGACTGTTGTCGCGGAAGACCCCCAGCTTGCTGCCGCAGACGTGGTCGCCGCTCAGGCCGACCTCAGTGCAGGACAGGGGGAAGATCTTGTCCGTGCAGGTCTCCGTCCCGCCGCCGTCTGTGGAGCTCTTGCCGACCGTGATGGTGGTGTTCAGCAGAGCCGCCCGCTCGTTGGCGGTGAAGGCGTTCAGAAAACCGGCGAGGCCACTGTGCGGGTTGACGCCGTTCCAGACGTGGGAGGAGTCCGGCGTCTGGTCTGCGGAGTGCTGTGCGGTGTACCACTGGCCGGCAGCCGCGGGGCTGTTGAGCCACTGGCGCAGGTTCGAGTAGATGTAGCGGTTGTTGCCGTAGCCGCGGCGGTCGCTGTTGCCGTTACTCGGTTCTGTCGCGTCGAAGCACAGCATCTTGATGATCTGGTTGGTCACGAGCGTGACGCTGTTGGAGGGGTAGCCTGCGTGGTTCTTATCGGCCACGATCCAGACGATCGGGCTGCCGTACAGGCTGCCGAACTTGACCTTCGACTTGTTTGCGAGGTTGCTCAGTTTTTGGGCCATGAGTTGTGTCTCCTTTCGGTGATGGTTTGAGCTCCGGGAAATAGCTGAAGAAATAGGCGTCCATGTTCTGCCGCAGGTGGTAGGTGTTGCCGTGTGAGATGTGGCCCGTCCAGCTCGCGTAGGATTGCACGACGCTGTCGAGTGTCATCTTGCCGGAGTCCACCAGCCCGCGGAACTTGCGGATCTTGCGCTTCATGTTGTCGATGCTCTTGGCTCGCACTTTCCTCACGACCTTGCCGGTCTGCGTGAGGTAGGTGTGAAAACCGAGGAAGTCGATGCCGTTCTTCAGCGGGAGGATCTGCGTCTTGCCGTTCAGCCGAAGGCCGAGCGGCTTGATGTACGCCTCGATCTCCTTGAGTATCTGCCGGAGCAGCAGCTTGTCGCTGTGGATGATGTAGAAGTCGTCCATGTACCTGCCATATACGAGGCCGCGGTCATCCCTCAGCCAGTGGTCGAAGGCGTCCAGATAGAGCAGCGCGAGCAGTTGGCTCGACTGGTTGCCGATCGGGATGCCGGGGTCTGGCGTGCTGTCGATTATGAGCCACAGCAGCCACTCAGTGAAGTCGATCAGCTCGGGATCCTTCAGCCACTTCAGGGCCCGGCGGGCCGTTTCGTAACAGTAGGAATGGAGCAGGGTGTAAAAGAACTTTGAAAAATCGCCCTTCAGTACCCAGCCGTCGGCGTAGTCCCACTCGTTCATCGGCCGGGGCGGCAGGCCGGCAGCCTTGCGGGCTGCTTCGTCTGCTGCCTTTCGGCTGAAGAAATAGTGGCGCATGGCCGCAGCCAGACGGTCGAGGCCGTCGTGGGTGCCTTTGCCGATCTGGCCGGCGTAGTTGTCCCGGATGAAGCGCCGGGAGAACGCCGGCTCGAGGACGTTGTCGCAGAGCGAGTGCTGGACGACTTTGCCCTCGAAGTCGATGGCGAGGACGAGCCGCTCCTTGGGCTCGTACACCTTGAAGGGGTAGTAGGGCCCGAAGGAATAGTCGCGCCGCTGGAGCCTCTCAGAGAGGGCGACGGTGCGCTCGATGGCCTCCATGCGGTAGCGCATGGCGGTCGGGTTGTCGCGCTTTCCGCAGCGGGTTTTGCGGTATGCTTTGTAGAGCGCGATGGTGCTGTTTACGATATTCTCCATTGAAAAGTCTCCCCGCCGTGTATAGCTCCGGCCACGCTTTGCGTGCGCCGCCGGGAGCATCGGCGGTCTTGTGTTTACCCATGACCGGGCCGGTCAGACGGCCGCGGCTGCGGGAGGGATATGCCTTCCTTGGATGATGGGGCACAGTGTTCGCCGTCCGTCTCCGGGCGGTTAATAAGTCGGGCGATCCATTGAAGCGGGGCGCAGGCCGTTGTTGCCGTTGTAGGCGTTGTTCCTGTTCAGAGTGCCATCGGTGTTGACGTTGCGGGCGTTGTTGGCCGAGCCGGCACGAAAAAACAAGGCATACCCCGAGGGCCGCCTCACTGGTGACGCTTCTGTGCGTCCAGCTTGGTGGCCCTCTCTTTATCGGTTTTGTACCATTTGGCGGTCTGGTTCTTCACGCCGGCCGCCATCTTCGCCCAGTATGCAAAGGCGTCATCGCTGAAGCCGCTGAGGATCTCATGCGCGAGCTCGATGTGGTGGATCAGCTTTCGGCAGTTGCGAAGCGCCGACCGCTGCGCGCGATACCTGAGCTCACGCTCCTCGGGATCCGTCAGGAGCAGATCGTTGGCCTCCATCAGATCGGCGACGAGGTCGCTGGCCTCGTTCATCATCCTCTGCGCCAGACCGAGCCGCTCCTTCTTCGGGAAAACGGCCGGGTTTCTGGTCTTGATGTAGGTGTGTTTCTCGAGCTCCTTGGCGTCCGTGATGACCTGCATCTCGGGCAGTTTGTCACGGCCGAAGGGCGGGCGGCCTACATTGGCCCGCTCGTATGGCCGCGAGTGTCCGTTGCTTGCCGTAGTATCTCACCTCCTCGCCTTTGATTGTGACGCGGGCGCTGCTGCCGTCGTAGGTCTTGCCCTGAATGACGATGACGCCGTCCTCCCGCTTGCAGCAGGAGCAGGGCAGGGCCAGCTCGACGAACAGGTGCGCGATGATGCAGGAGGCTTCGGCTGGTGGGATCGGGGTGTAGTTGTAGCAGTTTCCCATCAGCACTCGAGCCTCCGCTGCCCTGTGTTCCAGATGCCGGATCTCACGGTCAGCCCCTCCAGATCGTCGAATGTGATCTGGAAGGGGTTGCTCGTGATGTCCGTGCAAACGAAGTCCCACAGGGCGTCGACCTTCACCTTCAGAGCGTTGTCAGCCGCGTCGACATACTCCTTCGTCGTGATGTCCTTCGGGTCGTCGACTGCTCCGTAGTGTTTCATAGGCCGGCCTCCTTACAGTGCGATGCTTGTGATGATGACGAGGATCGGGTTGGAGGGCGCGGCCGCGAGCGTGACCGTGACTTTGCCGTTGGCCGAGGCCGTGGCGTTCTCGAAAGAGACGTCGCCGATGACCTGCTCCTTGGTGGCGCTGTCGATCAGGATCACGCTGAGGATGTAGCCGGTGACGGTGAAGCTCTTGCTCGCCGCGTCACTGAGGGTCTGGACGGTCTTGGTGACGGCCTTCGGGATCGCGGGCGTGTTCTTGATGAAGGCGTCACTATTGCTGTCCGTCTCGTTCCAGTCGCTCTGGACGTTCTTCTCGGCGTCGGCGGGAGCGTGGGCGCTCTGGCTGTGGTCGTATGCCGTCTTGCCGCGGTCGCCGCGGTAGGCGGTGCTCGCAGTCTCGCCGATGGCGAGGTCGTTGCCGATGACGGCGTAGGTCGTCCCGCTCCAGCGGTACGTCTTGTTCTGGTACTCGCCTTCGCTCAGGATGACGTAGATCTTGTCGGACTCAGGTGTCAGGGCGGCGCCGCCGGAGGTCTTACTCAGCCAGTTGGCACCGAGGGCCGTGACGCCGGTGCGGATGTAGGCGTCGACGACGTCGTCCACATAGCTCGGGAGCTGGTTGCCGCCGCTGTCCAGCTCGGCCACGCCGCCGGCTGCGCCCTTTTCCGTTGCGGGGATCGCGCCGACGTCAGCGGCAGCGGACGGGATCGTCGGCTTGTCGCTCAGATCCTTATAGCTGCCGGAGAAGGCCACGGTCTTGAGGTCGCTGAAGAACTTCAGCACCTTGCCGAGCAGGACGCTCAGCTTCTCGCCGGAGGTGGGCGCCTCACGCTTGGCCGATGCCTCGAAGGCGACGGTCACGTTGGAGCCGTCGCCGTCCGTGTTCAGTTTGCTGGTGTCCTTGGGGTGGACGTGGTCGCCGCGTGCGAACGCCATCTCAGTGCCGACGGCGGCGGTGCCGTTCATCTTCGGCGTAGTCGTGGACGCTGCTGCGCCCTCGGGGATGTCGCCGGAGGTGATAAAGCCGCTGTCGTTCTCGAGCTGCGAGGTCTTGGTCGGCACAGGGATCCATTTCTCACCTGTCCACAGGTACAGCGTCAGGTCGATGCTGTTGAAATAGATCTGGCCGATCTTCGGGTTGGCCGGAGGTGCAGCGAGCGGCTGCATGATGGCGTTTTGGAGCTCGTTCTGTGAGAGATCAATGCTTGTCAGGAATTTCACGGGTTTACCTCCTTAGTTGAAGTATGCAGTCCCGGAAAAGGCTGCGCAGAAGGTCAGGCGCACGGTGTTGTCGTCGAGGTAGTCGACCTCCCCGATGACCACAGTGCCGGCGCTGTCGACGACCGTGACGGCGGGCCGCTTTCCGAGGTTGTGGGCGACTGTCCACACCTTTGCTGCCTGCGCCTGCTTGTGGGTGTGGTGCCTGTCGTCCGTGATGCCGAGCTGCGCCGGCGTCATGTCGCCGATCAGCTCGTGCCCGTTGATCTTGGGCTTGTTGCGCAGGGCTTCGTAGTTTGAGGCGCTGCCGCCGCCCGTCTCCTTCATGGAGGCGGTCATGGAGGCAGGCGTCTCGGTCATCTTCGCCCCGAAGGTCTCCGCGCTGCCAGAGAACGAGGCATTGAAGTCGACGCTCACTTAGATGACGCCGTCCTTCAGGATCCGGCTGAGCGGGGCGGTCATAATGTTGCTCGCAAACGCGCGCCCGTCCTCCGTCCTGCCGCGGATCTGCACCTCCACCTGTTGATCCTCGTCTGGAGACAGAGAGCCGAGCAGCAGCGTGTCGGCTTGCGTCAGGCTGACGGTGACGACCTTGTCGGTCGCGTCGACGCCCTCGTCCCCGAGGTGCTTGGTGACTTCCACCTGCTTCGGCGGGGCATAGGTGGCGAGCTGCTGCGTGCGGAATGTTACCCACATGGTCACGAACTCGCTGACGTCGATGTCACAGTTGATGGTGATGGTTGGTGTGGTGCCTCTATACATGGGCGGCCTCCTTTCTGGCCTTTGGCCGGTAGTTTAGCACTCGAGGCGCTGGAGTCCGCTGTTCCAGATGCCGGCCGTTAGGGTGATGCCCGTCAGGTCTGCAAACGTGATCTGGAAGGGGTTGGTCGTGATCTCGCTGAAAACGGCGTCCCACAGCGTTGCGATCTTGCTGGTGTTCTGGCCGACCGCGTTGCTCAGGTCATTCACCGACGCCTCGGCGGCCTGTGCGATTGCGATGGCCTGCCGGGCGAGTGCCAGAGCCTCCTCGGCCGTAGCCTGCGCGCCGAGGGCGATGGCCTTGTAGGTCTCGTAGTCCTCTTTGGTGGCGTAGGCGTCGGCGGGGATGTAGGCGGTCACGTTGGTGGCCGTGCCGATCGCGGTGACGATGTCGATGGTTTTCTCGACGATGGTGGCGCCGCCGGAGGGCGGGATCCACTCGGCCAGATCGCCGCAGTTGCCGTAGCAGTACAGCACCTCGCCGACCTCGGGATCGGGATCTTCGGCATAAAGGCCGAGCTCGCGGTAGTAGAAGCCATCGGTCTCGTCGCCGTTGGTGAAGATGCCGCCGACGGCCACGGTGCCGTCGCCGTTGATCTTCAGCTTCGTGATGTCGACGGTCGCCTTCGGGCTGACCACGCCGGTGAGGGTGCGGGGCGTCTGGCCCTCCTCGAGGTAGCCATCGCCGAGGACGATCTTGGTGTAGTTGATCTTCTGGCCGGCCACGCCCTTCGCCAGAACGATCAGGCCGGCGGTGGTGATGTCGTTGTTGATAAATGCAGCCATGTCTATCTCCTTTCCTTAGTCTGAGATGACCGCCGCGTCGGTGCCGATGCTGACGGTCTCGCGGTTGTTGTCGTGGACGACGGCCGCGTGGTAGATGTGGATCTCGTCGCTGCCCATGACGTGCACCTCTTGGGTGTGATCCCTGACGGCCATGCCGGAATAGAGGAACATTTCGCCGGTCAGGCAGATCAGGATCGCGTCGAGCCACGAGCTGCGGCGCTTGACCGTCCGCAGCAGCTTCAGGAACAGGTCGAGGTTGCTGTTGACGAGGCTCGGGTTGTCACTCAGCACCTTGAAGTGATGCGGCTGCCCGCCGTACTGATACCACTCCCTGACCTCGCCGGTGCCGAAGTAGTCGGCCACGATCTGCTCCACGGCGTAGGGGGTGCCGAGTTTTGCGTAGACGCGGTCGCTGTTGCGGATGACGGCCCGCTTGGCTGCGATGGGCGCGGTGCTGTCATACCACTGGATGTTCAGCTCCCACGCCATTTCGTCGAGCTCTGCGTCGCTGAGCTGGTCGATCTTGTCCCACCTGCTCAGGAGCTTCAGGCGTGCATAGGCGTCGCGGCTGATGATGTCGCAGCCAGTGGCGAGGCCCTTGTCGCCGCCGTCCTCCTGCATCCACGCAGGCAGCAGCTTGACCATCTCGGTCTCATTGAGCCGCATTTACACCACCTCACTCTCGACCTTGTGGCTGACAGTCAGGTGGCCGCTGAACTTGGCGACTTGCGTGTCGTCGAGGGCCTTGTAGGTCGGCTTGACGACGTCCACGCGGAAGGCGCCGGTCAGGTTCTCGCCCCACGAAGGCGAGAGGATCCGCTTGCGGAGCTGGTCGGGGTTGATGTCGCGGCCGAGGGCTGCGACTTGCCACTCGTTGTAGCGGTCGATCGCGCCGCCGGTGCCTTCGACGTTGGCGATCACCTCGGCCTCGTTCTTCGGCGTGGTGTAGTACACGATCTCGATGTCGTAGGTCTCGACCTCCGGGGGCACGGCACTCACCTTGTCAGTGAGCGGCCGGATGTCCTTGGCGTTGACCACGTCCAGCACCTTCGCCAGCATGGCAGCGTCGGGGATCCCGCCGCCTTCCAGCAGGGGCACGATCTTGACGCAGCCCTCCAGCGTGCGGGTGATGATGATGTCGATGCTTTCGGCAGCCGCGAGACTGCCCTTGAGCGTGATGGCCAGCAGGCCGTCGGCGTAGTCGACGGTGTAGTCCGTGTCCTTGACCGCCGCCGTGCTCTGCCCGTGGGCCTTCACGACGAGGGTGTCGGTCAGAAGTGTGCCGCCGCCCTTGAAGGCTTTGCCGTCGTAGACCGTGAGGGTCTCGCTGACGGTTTCCTTCTCGCTGACGGCCTTTGCGTCCACGATGGAGCTGTCGGCCGTCATTACCCAGTAGATGTAAGCCTGTTCAGGGCCCGCGGTGGATCTCTTGGCGGGCGCCAGACGGATCCGCTCGCGGAGGCGGTTGTCGCCTTCGGTGGTGTAGGGTTCGCCGTCATCGCCTCCGGCCGTTTCGGTCAGATTGGTGACGGACTCGATGTAGGGGATCAGGTCGACAAGGGTGGTGATCGTGCCGGCTGCGTAGCCGTTGAACTTCGTGCCGTTGCTCACGGCCGAGGTCGGCACCTCCACAGAGTAGGCGCCAGCTTGCAGCACAGCGATCTCGTCGGTTGCAAAATAGTTTTCGCTGTCCGGCGTCACCTTCGTCCATTTCGGAATGATGATGTTTTTCTCCTGCGGCGTGGAGACGGAGAAGCGCATGGTCGTCTTGGCCGGTGTGCCTTCCAGTCGTCTCACGTCCTGCCGCTCGCCGATGGCGTCCAGCACCTCGCCCCTCGCATAGCGGAGGAGCGTCTGCCGGCCGACGTCGTTGAGGCTGTTGTAGAGGGCAACGAACACGGGCACGAGAGCCTCGCCGAAGATCCGGCGCTCGTCGCCCGGGTAGAGCGGCTCGCCGGCGCCCTTTTCGAGCTCGGTGATGATGGTCTTGTATAGGGTGCTCGCGTCTGTCGTGGTGAGTTTGATGTCCTCGCCGTAGGTGTTTGTCGCGTCGCTCACGCTGTTCACCTCCTTCATGTGATGTTCTCGATGCTGGCCCGCAGCTCGAAGTCGCCGGTCTGAGCGGTCAGGGCCTTCAGGTCGGAGTCACTGAGCTGCACGCGGGGCTCGTAGGTTTCCACAACGAACTCCACGTCGGCGGCCAGATCGGTCGCAGCGGTTTCGCTCGGCTTGTCGATCAGCGTGCGGTCGATCCCCTTGATGCGCTCATAGGGCACCTCCCCGCGGATGGTCTTGAGGAGGTTCTGCACGCAGATCTCGGGCGCTCCGTTGCCAGATGCTTTCATTGGGATCACCTCGCTTTACTTGAGCTGCGCATTGGTTGGCTTTTTGGATGCTTTGGCGCTGCTGGAGGCTCCGACGTTCACAGCCGAGGAGCTGATGCCGAGCTCCTTGTAGGTGGCGATGCCCGCCGCCGACTTGGAGCTGCTGCCGCTCTTGCCGCTGCTGCTGGATTTTCCAGAACTGGCCTTTTTGCTGCTGGCCTCCTCGGCGTACTCGGTCAGCTTGATCGTGATCTTGCCGGTCAGGATCCTGCCGAGGTTGTCCAGCTTGGTGTCTGATAGGCTCACGCCCGTGAGCTGAAGGTTGGCCGGGCCGAAGCGCCGGCCGGCCAGATAGAAGGGGGCATACTGCCCGACCAGCGCCGTCCACGACTCGTACTCGCTGCGCACGTCGCAGCCGACCGCGGCGGCCAGATCGAAGTCGAAGCTCATGCTTTGCAGCTTGAGTGCCTTGGTCTTGGTCGCCGGGGATCCGGCTTTGTCGTCGCTGTTTTCCGTGTCGAGCTCGACGCTGTGAGAGACGCCATTCAGGGCGGCGATCCTCTGGCTGGAGACGCCCCACGTCTTGCCGTTCCATGATGCCATGACGGCCATGTCTATCCCTCCTTACTGCGGGCCAGAAGTGCCGCCTCCCATGCTGTCGGTGTGGGTGTGGCCGGTCAGGCTGATGCCCGTGGCGGTCACGTCTGCCGACGGGACGCTGATGCCCTTGTCCTGCATCGTGAGCGCGCCCTTCTTGACGGTGATGTCGCCCGGGACGATACCGTCCCACTCTCCGTCCATGCGGGAGAGGATGATGCCGGTGCCGTCCTCGAACATAGCATAGGCGACTTCCGTGCCGGGGGTCAGGTTTCCCATCTCTCCGCGCAGATACCACGGGATCGTCAGCGGCCGTGTGACCATGCTGTCGGCGGTGCTCGGGAGCACTCTGGCCGTGGTTTTGTCGCCGTTCCTGTCGGCCTTTCCCTCCACGCTGGAGATCTTGCCCTTCTGGATCATTTGGTTGTTGCTGTTCATCAATATCCCTCCAGTGGCTTGCGGAGGTATAGCTTGCTCCGCGTCTTGACGTAGTCGTGCCGGATCCGGCTGATGAAGGCCGTGCCGTCCCACGACTTAACGCCCTCGGTCGCCAGCGTGACCACAGAGCCCGCCGCATAGTCTCGCAGCAGCGAGCCCGTCCAGAGGGTGCCGACGGTCGCGTTTTTGTTGGCGCCCCGGAGGAGGCCCTTGGCGAAGCGGTCGGCCTCGCTCTGGTCAGTCATGCGGAAGGGTAGGATCCGGCGCAGCACCTTGTCGCCGCCGTTCGGGGCTGCGAAGGTGCCGGTCAGACCGCCGTTGACGGCTTCGGCCGAGCCGTAGGCGTTGGTGCCCTCGTCGCGGTACTCGAAGTCATTGGCCGGGGTGATGGTGATGGTGTCGACGGGCTGCTGGCTTTCCATGTACGCCTCGTCGTAGACGACCAGCTTGCCGTCATACACCAGAAACGCCGCGCCCTCGAGGGTGCAGCGGTTTTGAAAAAATGCGAAGTCTGCGAGGTTGTTCTGCTCGACGTAGTCGTAGGTCTGGTCGGTGATCCCGTAGGTCTCGAGCGTCAGGCCGTGACGGCCGGCGATCTCTTGGGCCAGTTGCAGGAACTTGACCTTTTCCCACGACTTGCTCCGCTTATCCTTCGCAGACTGCGGGACGGAATAGGCCCGCAGGGTGATGATGCCGGACTCGGGGACGACGCTTTCGACGAACATTTTGCCCGTCTTGGCAGCGCCGTCCTCGATGGCGATGGTGTCGCCCTTCTTGGGGTTCCACGAGTCCCACAGCTCGCGGGTGTCGTTGAGCTTGAGCAGCAGCTCGTCGCTCTGCTTTTCGGCGTACATATCGTGATAGCAGCGGTGGACGCTGATGTCCGGGTAGATGTCGACGCCTTCGTATAGGATCTTCACGGCGTCACCTCCTCCACGGCGGCAGGGTCTCCGGCGTCTCCACGGTCTCGACGATCGGGATCCGCACAGCCTCGCCGCCCTCGAAGATCAGCACGTCGCTGAGGTCGGGGTTGGCCTCGATGATGGTGCTCGCCATGCGCTCCTCGTTATAGGCGACGAGCGCGATGCTGTCGAAGGTGTCGCCGCCCTGCGCCACATAATCAATAAAGCCGACTGTCTGCTGTGACATAGGCGCCGCCCTCCCTTCTGCTGAGTGCCTCGAGAATGAAGTCGATGAACTCCGGCTCGAGGTCGCGGAGCTTTCGGATCAGTGCGTCCTCGTCAGTGTCGCCCTCGACCTTGATCTGCGGAGAGAAGGACAGGCCACTCAGATCGTAGACCACAGCAGTGCCGGAGCCGCCGCTGAGCAGCTCGTAGTCGCTTTCGCCGTCAGATGCCCCGAGCATCCGGCCCGCCTCTGCCCAGTAGGACAGGTTTTGCGAACGGTATGCAGGGTTAAAACTGATGACCGCCTCGGTCGGGTAGCGTGGATCCTCGCCGGCGATGGACGGCCCTCTTGTGAAGCCGCCGGTCGCATAGCCAGAGACGGACGCGCTGCCGCCGCCCCCACCTCCGAACAGGCCGGCGATCTTGGAGATGACGCCGGAGCCGAAGCTGACGATCTTCGATACCCAGCCGACGATCGTGCCGAGCACATTTGCGATGGGCTCCAGAACAGACAGCAGTGGAGTCAGCAGTGGAGTGATGGCACCGATCAGGCTCAGGATCGGAGGGAGTAGCGCCTGAACGAGTTGCATCAGGGGATCAAGCAGCGGCATGATGACGCTGTTGACGATTTGCAGGGCCACCTCCAGCAGCGGGGTGATGACCGGCAGCAGGCTCGAGATGATGCTCACCAGCACAGGCAGCACGGCGCTGACGATCTGCGTGATAATAGGGAGCACGGTGGCGAGCAGGCTGGCAATAGGCGGCAGGATCGCGGAAACAATCTGCATGAGTGGCGGGAGGAGCGTCTGCACGAGGTTGAGAAGCGGCGGGAGCAGAGTGCTCATTAGCTGCGTCAGAACGGGCAGAAGGTCGGCCGCGAGCTGAGAGATCAGGGGCAGAACGTCCTCGAGGGCGTCGGCCGCGCCGGTCAGGAACTCGTCGACAAACGGGGCCGCAGCCTCGACCGCCTTGGAGATGGCCGGAGTGATCTGCTCCATCAGCTTTTGCAGGGTCGGCATGAACTTGTTGAGCCCGTCGAACACGGTGTTCGCCATAGGCTTGAGTGCCACTTCGAGCCCCTGCTTCATAACCTGAAGCCGCTCGGCGAAGTCGTAGGTGTCATCGGCTGCGCCGGCGATTGTCTCGCCGTTTTCTTGCAGCTCAGCCGTCAGGTCTGCGACGGCCAGAGAGCCGTCTCGGATTGCTGCGGCCATCGTGGAGCCTGCCCTTGTGCCGAAGATCTCCGACGCGATGCTGGCGGCCTCTGCGGCCGTCCCGGCGTTTTTGATCTTTTCGTAGTACATGGCGAGCCCGTCGCTGGCGCTGATGCCCTCCTTGGCGAGTGTGGCGACGCTCTTTTTCATAGCGCCGAGCACTTCGTCGGTGTTTACGCCGGCCTTGTCGAGCTGGCCCATCAGGGCACTCGCCGTCTCGAAGGAGTAGCCCATCTCCTGAAGCTGCGGGCCGAACTTCTGCATATCTGCCATCAGATCCGTGAAGCCCATGCCCGTGCTCTGGCTGACCTTAAAGATGTAGTCCATAGCGCCGCCCATGTCGTCGGCGTCGATGTTCCACTGTTGGAAGGCTTGGCTCGACTCCTCGATCACGCTGCCGAGGTCGTCCCCGAGCATATCGCTCACTTGGATGGCCTGCTTGGAGATTTCCTGAAGCTGCGGGCCGGTGAGGCCGAGGCGGGTGTTGTAGTCTGCGATCGCCTTGCTGGCGTCCTCCATTGTGGTCGGGACGCTCTTGTAGACGGCGTCGAAGTCATCCAGAAGCCCATCCAGCGCGTCGCCGGTGGCGCCGGTTCCGATGCGGATAGCATCAGCAGCGTCATCGAAGGACGCGCCGAGATCCTTCATGTACTTTCCGGCCTCGACGACTGCCTTGCCTGTCGCCACAGCGATGCCGCCCACGGCTGCACCAACGGCCAGCGCCTTCACGTTCAGGCCGCTGATTTTCTTCTGAGCCTGTTCGATGGCTTTGCCGAGTGATGGGTCGATGCTGCCGGCCAGATTGACGACCGCCTGCATCGTTTTTCCGTTTGCCATGTGCGTCACCTCCTTCTGATGTGTGGTTTCTTAAAGCTGGCCGCACGAGTCGGCCGGCTCGCTTGGAGCCGCTTGGCCTCCTCGACGGCCTCCCCGTATTCGGTCAGGAAGTCGGTCAGCCTTCGCTCTCCGAGGTCTCGCGTTGATGTGTGGAAGGCTCGGGCGTAGTCTCGGATTGCGCGTCGGAGCTGTCGGGGGTGTAGGGTTCCTCCGACTTCCCGGAAATAAAATCCCGGCCGATCCTCATAATCTTCATAACGTCGTAGCCGCGGACGCGCTCGAGGTCGGAGATGTCGATCTCAGGGTTGACCGCGATGATGGCAGCGAAGCCGAGGTAGAGGTGCAGGCCGTAGTCCAGCTCGGCCGCGCCGGCCGCGTTGCCGTTCTTGGAGCCGCTGGCGCTCAGCTTTCTGGCGTCAGCTTCAGCAAACGCCTGTGCGGTGATCTCGCTGATGTCATAGGTCAGCTCGTTGTAGCTCTTGCCGTTGATCTGCACAGGGTTGTCGAGCTTGATGGTGTTCTTCATTGGGTGCGTCTCCTTTCGATAAACAGAGGGCGCCGCATAGGCGCGGCGCCCTTCAGGTTACAGCAGGCTGCGGATGTCCTTGGCGTAGTCGACGCCGCCGACGCGCAGGATCGTGTTGAGCTGGTCGATCAGCCAGTATTCAGCGCCGCCGACGTAGAGCTGGTAGCGGCTCACGGCAAACGTGGCCTCGTTCTCGCTGGTGTTGCCGGGATCCACAGAGAGGCCCGGGATGCCCTTAGAGACGCAGCGGAGGAACGCCTTGCAGCCTTCGGTCTTGGTGGAGCCGTCGGCCTGCTTGACGTCCTGAGCCCAGCGGATCTCGATGGTCTTGCTCTCGAGCTTCATCATGTTCCGCAGGCCGAGGTCGATGCCGATCTTGGTGATGGATGCCTCCATAGCCTCGATCTGGCCGAGGATGGGGGCGGTGTAGGTTCCCATAGCCTTGAAGTCAGCGGTCACGGGAGTGACAGCCGGCAGCGCGATGGTCACGTCTTTGGCGACGAGAGTGCCGCCGATGTAGACGGTGTCGGCGAGGATGGGGCCCTTCAGGTCGAGCCACAGGTTTGCCATTACTCGTCACCTCCTTCGTAGTAGACAGAGAAGCCCGCGTCGGTGTATGCGACGTAGACGCTCGCAGACTTGAGGGGCGGGGTCGGGGTGACGGCGATGTCCCAGCGGAAGTCGCCATTCATCACGTCCGTGGTGCTGTTCTCGCTCTCGAGGAACAGGATCACGGGCTCGCCCAGCAGGGCGCCCATGCTCACATAGCCGTCGAGCTTCTCCTGCTCGCGGTTGATGATGCGATCCTTCAGCGCGCGGGTCATAGGGCTGTCGATCTCAGGGCTCCACTCGCGCTGGAAACTGTTGGTGATGTGCATGAGCATCCGCATGGAGACGTCGAAGATCGCGCGGGGATCCACGTCTGCGCCATAGGTATAGGCGGCGGTATGGTCGCCCCACAGTACCCACTCGCCTCCCCATGCGACGGCGGTGCTGATGCCGTTCTGCGTCAGCTCCTTGCCGGTCTGCTGGTCGAAGCCGCGGTTGTTGGCGTTGGCCCCGAAATACTGCTTGATGACGGGGATGGCCTTGTTGCCGCAGGTCTCCATCGGGACGCTGTTGTGGCTGAAGTCAGCGCGCATAAGCTCGACCACGGCCAGCGTGCTCAGGTGGAACACGTTGCCGAGGTTGTCCACAGCCTGCGGCCAGTAGACCTTAGAACGCTCGCCGGTGAAGGCGTTGGCCTTCTTCCATGCGATCGCCTTGGTGATCGTGTCGACCGCCTGCGCGGTGCTGTCCACGAGGGGCAGGTCGGCCACGACGAAGGCGTCCCAGTGGCCGTTGATCTTCTTGCAGGCCGTCAGCATGGCGTTGTAGACGGCAGGGCTGTGACTCCAGCCGGGGGCCGCGATCAGATTGCAGACCGCGAACTGCTCGGGATAGAGCAGCGCGATCGCGCTCAGGCCGCTGTACTCGCCGGAGGAGGTGACGCCGCCGATGATGTCGCTGTCTGCGATCTCAGAGTCGTCCACCTCGCTGAAGCTGGCCGTCAGGCTGCCGGCGAGCTGCGCGTCGTCCTTCAGGCTGGTGATGATGACCGTGCCCTTGGTGAAGTTATAGTCCACAGCGTAGTCGGTGCCCTCGACGTAGTTGCCGCTGTCATTCTTTGCGATGGTCAGGGTGTCGAGGATGATCTTGTCGCTGGCGAACTCGGCGCGGCCGCCGGTGAAGGTGAGGGGCTTGGTAGTGGCCGTCTCCTTGCGGTGCTTGCCCGCGGAGGGGTCGAGCACATTGATGACGTAGATCGGGCCGATGTTCCCGAGGGTGTTGTTGAAATGCGCGTACACGGCCTCGCACAGGGTAAAGGTGCCCCAGTCGGACGAGTAGCCGATCTTCTTCTGAGCGTCGACCAGACTGGTGATCTTGATCGGCGCGTTGATGATGCCGGCCTCGCCGAAGCCGCGCACGAGGTTGACGGGTGCCGTGCCGATATAGACCGGCGTGGTGCCCGCCTGCACGGCGCTCTGTGCCACGGTCTCGCCGATGTGGCCGTAGGCGCCGTAGAGGTATTCGTTTGCCATCTGCTTATCCTCCTTTGCATGAAATTAGAGCAGCCGAGCGGCTGCCCTTAAAGCAGGTGTTGGTAGCTTTTCGGGTTGCGGGTCAGGGTCTCCTCGACGGAGAACTCAGCCCATGCAAACCAGTACGGGTAGAAGTCGGGGACGGCGTCTTGCTCCGTGACGGGGCCGAAGGTGATGCCCTTCTCCTTGATGACGCGGAGGTCGCCGAGGTACTCGGCGTTTTCAATCAGCCGGAGAGCTGTGTCCACAAAATTCCATGCGTCACGCCAGCCCTCTCCGTTCTTCACGAAGTAGGAGGCCGCCGCCTCGTTGTATTGCTGGATGTAGGTGCCGCTGCCGTCGCCATTCGGCTTGAAGATGTCGGGCCCGTGGTAGCCGGGATCCCACGCTGAGAAGCAGAGCCGGATCTTGATGTCTCGGGCACTCTGGAGCAGGTCGTCGTCGCCCTGAACGATCTGCACGCAGACCGACGGGATCGGCGCGGCGATGTTCGGGGGCGTCCTGTCCTTCGATGGTACGAAAAGCGAGAACGCGGCCGGGTTTACCAGCTTGTATGGGTAGGAGGCGTCCGTTGCGTTGTCGTCGGGGAGCTTCAGCTTGACCAGAGGGCAGACCTCGGCGGTCAGCCAGTCCCGGACGGTTTCGATGCTGTTGACGATGGACATGGGGCACCTCCTACATGGTGACAGTCTGGCCGAGGGCCACGGTGGCGATCCCCATGTCCTCGCTCCAGTCGTTGACGATGTACTCGCGGCCGTCGACGTTGAGCCCTTCGCCCGCCGGGCGCCGAGCGGGCAGATCCTCGACCGCTGCGTAAAGCAGCAGAGAGGACTCCGCGACGCTCAGCTCTTGCCCCCCTTGGCGTTCCTTCAGGGCGTTGTCGTCCAGCACGGCGGCGATGGCTCTGCCTTCGACGGTGTGCTTCTCACCGAACTCGTCGAGATTGAGAAACGTGCGCCGACGGTCAGCCTCGACCATCGCCTTGAAGCTGAAGGCCATCAGACGGGATCGGCGGCGCCGATCTGAGGGGGCTCCTCGTCGTCGGCACCGTCATCAGGCTGCTCGGCCTTGGTGGCCTCGATGGCAGCGATGACGTCGGCCTTCTTGCGCATAGCAGAGGCGTCCACGCCATAGCGCGTGGCCACTTCCTTCAGCTCGTCGAGCTTCATGTCCTCGTTGTACTCAGGGGCCTCGTCGGCCGCGGTGTTGGTGCTGGCAGGCTCGTCGGCGTCGTTGCCGGGAGCGGGTGCGGGCTGCTCGGCAGTCTCGCCCAGCTCGCCGATGTACTTGGCGACGCCTTCCTTCACCAGACGGGCCTCCAGCTCGTCGTCGAACTTCTGAGGGCCGTCTGCTTCAGTGATGGGGATCACCTTGCGGCCGTTATAGTAGCCGAAGGTGCCCTTGATGATCTGGATCATGCTCTGCTCCTTTCTGCTGCGCTCAGTCCGTCAGGACGTCCGCAACGATGAACGGGTTCTTGTTGTTGGGGATCATCAGCGGGCGGCTGGAGATGGTTAGCGTGCGGCTGTTGCCTTCGGCGCTGCTCACATACTTCGGCACGCGGCGGCCGGCGTAGGTGTGGAACTCGCCGTCGCTCTGCTCGACCTGAGAGACGGCGCCGTAGGCGGTGCGGCCAGCGCCGGGAGCGGTGAGGACGCACTTGCCGGACGGGATGTAGAGCTTGTCCTTGCCCTCGTCGTCGGTGTAGGTCAGGTCGTAGGAGATGACGCTGATGATGCGGCCGAGGACGTTCAGGCGGGCCACGATGGCGGCACCGTCAGGCAGCAGCTCAGGCTCCACGTTGCCGATCTCGATGCGGCGGTTGTCGAGGAGCTTCTGCACGGCTGCGTCGTTGATGATGGTGTCAGCCACGTCCGGGGAGCAGACCAGATCAGAAGCGCGGAGGCCGCGCTTGGTCAGCATACGGATCATGGCCTCCAGATCCTTCAGGATCTTGCCGCCGGTGGCGTCCCACTTGGCCGTCGGGGTGTAGGTCGCGGGGTTGCTGGCCTCGGAGTAGAAACGGATCTCCATCTCGTCGGCCTTGTCGACGTCGTCGGCGATGTGCTTCATCACGCAGCCATTGGTCAGCATGGTCTCGGCGGCCATCGCTTCTTCGCGGTTGGTGATGAGCTCGCCCAGCTCGTCAGCGTCGCGCAGGATGAGGGTCTGCTGGCGCTGCTCAGGGGTGAGCTGAGAGTAAAGAGCCTCGCCGAAGCCGCGCTTGCGCAGCTCGTCGAGGGTCAGGACGCGACGGGGAGCCACGAAGGGCGGGGTGTAGCGTTCCATATTGTAGCCGGCGCGCAGGACGGTGACGCCGCCCTTGCGAGGGGCCACGAAGGGCGCCAGCTTCTTGCTGCCGTCACGGAACTCGACGAGCACGTCGTCGGTGGCGAAGATGTCGCTCGCGTCGTTGGTGGGGAAGTAGCGGTCACGCAGGAAGGTCGCAGCAGGAGTGAGCTGCTGCACGGCCATGAGCAGCGTGTGGGTGTCGTAGAAGTTAAAAGGCATTTTGTTGTCCTCCTTCTCTTAGTATTCGATGGCGTCGGAGAGCAGGATGCCGGCCTTGCGCAGCTCCTCCTCGTCGGTCGCCTTCAGGGTGTAGCCGCTTGCGACGGCCAGCTTGTTGCGGGCGAAGTGGCCGGTGCGGTAGGCCAGCACGGTCACGTCCGCGGTGGTGCCGACTTCCACGTCCTCGGCGAGGATGCAGTTGGCGGTCAGGGTTTCGTTGGTGGTCGCGGTGGAGCCGAGGATCACCAGCTTGCCGTCGCCGGCGGTGCCGGCAGACAGGGCCAGCACGGTGCCGCGCTTATAGGTGGCCGCGGCGGTGGCCTCCTTGCGGATGGTCACGGTGAGCACGTCAGCGACGGGCTCGTTGGCAACGATCAGGCCGTCATAGCCGACGCTGCCGAGGTTTTCGTCCAGTCTCTTGCTCATTACTTCTTACCTCCGTTCTGAGACTTGGTGGAGTTGTAGAGGCCGACGATGGCGTCCACCTTTGCCTTGTCGTCGTTTTCGCTGCCTTCCTCGCCGCCGTTAGGGGCAGCGCCGACGCCGGCAGCGCCGGACTCGTCGTTGTCAGCCTTGGCGTCCTTCAGGTGCTTGGCACCGAGGGCCGCCTGCTTCTGCATAGCCTTGAGCGCGAGCTGCTCAGCGGTGCAGGGGGTCTCGCCGTACTTGGCGTCCCTGACGAGCTGCGCGTCGCCCACACTTGCGGCGATGCTGTCGATGGCCTCGATGCGGGCGCGCTCCTGCGTTCTGGCAGTTTCGGCCGCCTGCTGCTCGATCTGAGCCACGACGTCGGGGTGCTGTGCTCTCATTTCTTCGAGGGTCATGGTCTTGTTGTCCTCCTTCTTTGGGCCGTCGTTCTTGGCGGCCGCGTGTTTATTTCCAGCCGCAGGGGCGGCGTGGATGCTGTTGTCGATGGGGATTGTCCCCGGGATGTGCCTGAAGCCCTTGACGTCGTGCCGGATGCCGGCGACGAGGAGCACCTTCTTGTCGGCGCTCAGGGTGACGTTGGGGCCTTCGTCTGTGAGCAGGGTGTCGGCAAAGCCGTTGTCAATGGCCTCCTGCCCGACCATCCACGTCTCGCGGGTCATCATGCTGCGGAGCTGGTCGACCTCGAGGCCGGTCTTGGCGTGGTAGATCTCCGCGATGGCCCGCTCGCTCGCGTCGAAGTCCTTCTGGAGCTTCTTCAGGTCTGCGAGGGTGTAGTAGTCGTAGAGCAGCCCGGCGACGCCGTGGATCATCACCATGCTGCCGGGATAGACCTGCACCTCGTCACCTGCGCAGGCGATGACGCTGGCCGCGCTGGCCGCGATGCCTTCCACGACGACGACCTTGTGGCCGGTCAGGCCCTTGATGGCGTTGTGGATGGCGATGCCGGTGTAGAGGTCGCCGCCGCAGCTATTGATCTTGATGGTGATATTGCTCTTGCCCTTGACGGCCGCGAGATCCTCCATGAAGCTCTCGGGCGCGATGTAGAGGCCGGGCTCGGGCTCGCCCGTCCACCAGTCCACAGGCTGACGGCTCACGACGTCGCCGTAGAGGGTGATCTCGCCCTCGTCGTCGCCGATGCTGGCGACGTTCCAGAACTTGATCGGCGTGCCCGCAGTCTGAGGCCCGGCGCAGAGCCGGGGAGTGTTATGCGTTCTCATGCTTGTCTCCTTCCTTGATGCTTTTGATGGCCTCGGCGACGATCGCCTCCCGCAGAGCTGCGGAGATCGTGCCGCTGGCCGCTGTGCTCTGGTCGACCTGCCCCTGCGCTGCGCGCAGCTTCTCGTTTTCCCGAGTGAGCTGGTCGACGTTGGCGTCCCACTGACCGCCGTTGAGTCGGATGGTCGCCTGCTCTCTGGTCGTGATGCCTTCGCCGATGGCGAGGATCTCGGCCGTGATCTCCTTCGTCGGGTCGAGCTGTCCCTGAGAGGGGCCGATCCACTCGGCGCCGAGGTATGCGGCGCGGATCGCCGGATCTGCGAAGAAGCCCGGGGCGCTGATGCGGCCGCGGGCGACGGCTTCAGAGAGCCAGATCTCATATACCGGCGTGCAGAAGTCATCGACAAACCACTTGCGCCTCATGCGGAACGCCTTCCACGCCTCCATCAGGGCGGCGCGGCTGGCGCTGTACGAGCTGTTGAAGCTCTTGAGCAGAAGGTCGGCCGGGATCTCGAGCGCCGCGCCCACCTGTTCACAGATGGCACGCAGGAATGTGTTGAAGCCACTGGCCGGCCGCTTGGGGTCTGCAAAGGTCACGTCCTCGCCGGGCTCCATGATGTTGATCTGGCCGGGGCCCATCTCGTACTCGTTAGGATCTCGGCTCACCTCCGGCAGGCTGCTCCCGACCTCGTTGAACGGGTTGTCGCCGGCGCCCGCCTCGGTCTTGATGAAGGCCGTGAAAAACGACTCGACGACCGCCGCAGTCAGCTCGCTCTCGGTGTAGCGGCGAAGCTGGAGCAGGGGCTCGATGACCTGCGCGAGATAGCTGACGCCTCGGTATTGATCCGGGCGCTCGCTCTCCATGACGTGCAGGATGTTCGGCAGGCCAGTCCGCTCGCCGTATGCCTGAACACGGGCCCACGTCGTCGTCGTGCTGCCGAGCTCGAAGGGGTAGGTGCTGCGGATGTGGTACGCCTCGATCTGGCCGTCGTCGTTCACCTCGACGCCGTCGTAGATGGTGTTGCCGTTGGCCGCCTTGCCGGTGGTCAGCAGCATCGGGGTGATGATGCCGGAGGTCGTTGGCGTGGCGACTCGGTCGGCCTCGATCAGGTGCAGGCGTAGCGAGTAGGGCGTGAGCGGCGTCGGCTCGTACTGCTTCACGACGGCGAACACGTCGCCGCTGACCAGCCACGAGGAGAGTGCGAGCTGCTGCATGGCTGCGAAGTTGTTGACGCCGGTGGCGTCGCACGCCCTTTTGTTCTCAGACCAGAGAGCGAACTCACGCTCGGCCTGAGCCTGCCATGCGTCGGCGGCCTCCTGCGTCATGCCGAGCGCCTCGCGGTCGATCCGACTCTTGAGCTGGAGGCCGATGCCGACGACGTTGGTGCGGTTGGTGCGGATGGCAGAGGTGGCGATCGGGGCCGCCATGTAAAGCATCCGGGCACGCTGCCGCAGGGTGTAGTTGTTGGCGTCGATGTCCTCCTTCGGGCTGCCGCTCATAGCTCTGAAGCCCTTGGTCGCCTTCTTGTGCCAGCTCGCGCCGGCGTCGCCGTAGCCCTTATTCACAGGGCGCGGCTGCTGCCGCCTGTTCTGTGGGCGGCTTCTGCTTTTTCTTTTGCTGATGGTGCTCACCTCCTTCATGGTGAAGATGGCCGAGTCGGGAGAAAAGGAGCGAAAACTCCCGGCGTCGGCCTATGAAAAAAGCCCCTTTCGGGGCTTCTTTCACCAGTCTCGGGGCACTACTCCCACAGCTTTTCGCGGCTTCTCGCCGTTCAGTGCGGCCTCGAGGGCTTCGATGTCTGCCTCGAGCTGTTTGATGGCGGCCCGGATGGATCCGAGGTCGGTGTTGTAGCGGGCCAGATTGCGCGAGCCGATGCCGTAGCTCTGGACGCCTCCGTCCAGCATCTCGGCCTCTCGCTTCAGGTAGAGCTCCAGCCGGTTCCTCTTGATGGAGAGCTGGTACTCGATTTGTTCGCGGGTCTTTCTCATTGTGGTGTGTCCTCCTTACCAGTCGTCGAAGGCGTCGGCCCGGTTGTGCCGTTGCCGCTGCCGTCGCTGCTGCGGGGCCTTCGGTTTTTCCTCCAGCCCTTGCAGGCGGCGCTCGATGGCGTCCATGTCGGGGTTGATGATCTTGAGGCCGGCGTTGGCGTAGTCGCGGCAGTCGAGGGCCTCGTTGCGGTTGTGCCCGGGCAGCTTCTCCCACGCCCAGCGGTCGCCGCGGCGCGTGTGCGTGAGCACCAGCTTCTCGGAGAGGAGCCCGTTGAAGAAATTGAGGTCATAACCGGCGTCGGGGTGCCGGTTGAAATGGCAGTATTTTGGCCCGGGCTCCTGCACCTTCAGATTAGCCATGATCGTCGCCTTGCCGGCGTCGACGCCGATGGTGTAGAGCCAGCAGGTGATCCGCTTGTTGTCGCGGATCGGCACCTTGCTCGGGGGCGAGACGAAGGGGATGCCGTCGCCGCCCTTGCCCTTGATGGCAAAGACGCGCTTGCCGACGCGGGCCCGGCACGCCTCATAGACCTCTTGGGTGAAGTGGCCGCCGGAGTCGACGCAGGTGATGGAGATCTTCAGGCCGCGGCCGTTTTTGAACTTGTAGACGTGGTCGACCACGTCATCGAGCCGCTGCCAGACCTCCGGGGTGTCCGGCCGGCCCATGATGTAGCCCTTGACGATGCCCCACGTCTCGCCATACTTCCCGTGACCGACTACTTCGTATTCGAGGCGGTTGTCCTGAGTGTCGACGCCGCAGGTCAGCACGAGCACGCCGTCAGGCAGCTCCACAGGGGTGCCGTCCGGGCGGGTGCCGTAGTCCTCACGGCGGGCGAGCATGGTGTCCTCGTCCTCGAGGTCGCCGCGATCTTCCCACAGTTGGCCGAGCAGGGTGTTGTAGACGACCTTGAGGCGCTGCGGGTCATCCTTGGCGTCGAGGAACTTGAGGACGATCTTCTCCCACGGAGTCCACGGGCTCGAGAAGGCATTGAGCCAAAAAGAACGGACGCCCTTCTTGTAGGCGTCCGGGTTGTCGGCGATCCACTTGGCCGGCTGCTTTCGCATGACGTCCTCGGGGATCAGGCAGCCGCAGGCCGGGCAGCTCCACGAGACGCCGCTCTTGAGGCTCCACGACTTTTTCCCGCGGATCCTCTTGACCTCCGGGTCGAAGTGAATATTGTCGAACACGATCTCGCTGTACTCCCCGCACTCGGGGCAGCGGTGGCACCAGCGTTCCTGCGTGCCTTGGTAAAAACTCGTTTCGATGTTGCTGTTGCCCCTGATGGTCGGGGTGGAGACCTCGACCGCCTTGGCGTTGTAGAATGTGGCCTGACGTGCTTCGGCCAGCGCCCACGGGTCGCCCTCGGTGCCGGCGCTGGTCGCCCAGCGGTCGCGCTCGTCTCCGATGATGTAGCGGGCCGGAGTAGAAGCGAGGGCGCTCGGACTGTTGGAACCGGTGATCGTCAACATGCCGCCCGGGAAAGAATTATACCATACCAAGAAATAATAGGGAACTAC